>Ga0164318_10004880_pt1 | contig 12950 bp, 10 predicted proteins | sample GuaBasSedimGuay9_FD_113734 | JGI IMG/M metagenome (GOLD analysis project Ga0164318, IMG submission 113734) | Subseafloor sediment microbial communities from Guaymas Basin, Gulf of California, Mexico - Guay9, Core 4571-4, 0-3 cm | ecosystem: Environmental > Aquatic > Marine > Hydrothermal vents... | reverse complement strand
ACTCAGGAGACCATCCTTTTTAATGATACAGTTAGAGCTAATATTGCCTATGGTAATATTGAAGCAGATGAGATAGAGATAAGGCGGGCTGCAGAAGCGGCTAATGCTGATAGGTTTATACAGAAACTACCTAATGGTTTTGATACTCTTATAGGAGATAGAGGCATGAGGCTATCTGGTGGTGAAAAACAGAGGATTGCTATAGCTCGAGCTATATTAAAAAATCCCCCTATTTTGATCTTAGATGAGGCAACTTCTCAGTTGGATACAGAGAGCGAAAGGTTGGTTCAGAATGCTATTAATCATTTAATTAAGGGAAGGACAGCCTTTGTAATTGCTCATAGATTATCTACAGTGAAACACGCCTCACGCATTGTTGTTTTAGATAGAGGAAGAATTGCAGAAGTGGGTACACATAAAGAACTTATGCAAAGAGATAGCATATATAGGAGAGTCTATGAGTTACAGTTTAAGGACATCCCGTAAAAAAGAAACTTTCCCATATTTGTTGCAAAAATTTAATGTAAGTCATTGGGATTAAAAAAGATATTCTTTGTCAAGTTTTTGTTTTTTATTTTTACTAAGGAAATTTTCTGATTACACCGATTAAAAACCAGATTACACAGATTAAGTTTTGTAAAAAATACTTGCAAAGAGGGATTATTGTGTTATAATGATGAACCAGTAATTTTTTAAAAGGTGGTTTAAGGTTTTAACTTATAAAAGGAGGAAGATTTGTGACTACAGAGCTTATAAAACAATTCTTAGAAGCAGGATTGCATTTTGGTCACCAGACTAAGTGCTGGAATCCTAAAATGAGCAAGTTTATATATGGTCAGAGGAATGGTATTTATATTATAGATCTCCAAAAGACCGTTAGAAGCTTGGAAGAGGTGCGTAAGTTTGTGAAAGAGATTGCCTCAAGAGGCGAATATATCCTTTTTGTAGGAACTAAGAAACAGGCTCAGGAAATAATAAGGGAGCAGGCTCAAAGATGTGGCATGTTTTATGTAAATCATAGGTGGCTTGGGGGCATGTTAACCAACTTTGAGATTATTAGAAAGAGTGTAGGTCGTTTTAATGAACTAAAAGAGATGAAGGAAAAAGGACTATTTGATAAATTGTCTAAAAAAGAGATGTCTTCTTTAAATCAAGAACTCCTAAGGCTTACTAAAAATCTTTCTGGTATAGTAAAAATGGATAAGTTACCTGGAGCTTTATTTGTTATAGATCCTCATAGGGAGAATATAGCTGTAAGAGAAGCTAATAAACTTAATATTCCAGTAATTGCTTTAGCTGATACAAATTGTGATCCCGATAACCTGGATTATCCTATACCCGGTAACGATGATGCTATAAGAAGTATAAATCTTATAACTACGATGATAACAGATAGCATTATTGAAGGAAGACAAGAGTATCTTCAGATGCAGGAGACAAAGAAAACCAAAGAAGAAAAGGCTAAAGAGAAGCAGGAGATTGAAGAATCAGCCAGCATTTTTCAAGATGAGAAACTGACAGAAGAAGAGATTATAGAAGACTTAGAGAAGAAGATATCAAGCAAAAAACCTCAAGAAAAAATTAGAACTAAAAGAGGGCATAAAGAAGAGGAATAATATAAACCTTTAAGGAGTTTGGTATTATGAGAGAAATAGAAAGCATCAAGGAGTTAAGAAATAAAACAGGTGCTGGTATTATGGAATGCAAGTTGGCTTTTAAAGAAGCAGGGGGTGATTTAGATAAAGCCATAGATCTCTTACGTAAAAAGGGCCTTATGAAAGCCAGAAGGGTTTCAGCCAGAGTTACTAAGGAAGGAAGAATAGAGTCTTATGTCCATATGCATAATAAGATAGGTGTTTTAGTTGAGGTGAATTGTGAGACTGATTTTGTGGCAAAATGTGATGATTTTAAGCAGTTTACTAAAGATTTAGCTATGCAGATTGCTGCCTGCAATCCATTGTATATAAAGAGAGAAGATATCCCCAACGAGGTTATAGAGAAAGAGAAAGATATCATAAAATCCCAGATTACTGATAAACCGGAAGAAATAAAAGATAAGATTGCTGAAGGCAAGCTTAAGAAGTATTTTGAAGAGATTTGTTTATTAGACCAGAGATTTATAAAGGACGAAAAGATTACTATTGGAGATTATTTAAATTCAGTGATAGCTAAGATAAAAGAAAATATAGTAATTCGGAGATTTGTACGATTTCAGGTTGGAGAAGAGATAAAAGAAGAGAATGTTTCCTAAAAAGAAACCAGTATTTAAAAGGGTGTTATTAAAACTAACGGGGGAATCTCTTCAAGGAGAAAAAGGATATGGTATAGATTCTAAGAGCGTTACATCTATTGCTAAACAGTTGAAAGAAATCAATGAGTTGGGTGTTGATGTAGCAGTTGTAATTGGCGGCGGTAATATTTTTAGAGGAATCTCTGGTAAGGAAAATCACAACATTGACCGCTGTACAGCAGATTATATGGGAATGCTTGCTACAGTTATTAATGGTCTTGCACTTCAGGATAGTCTTGAAAAGTTAGGTGTTACCACCAGGGTGCAGACTGCTATCCAGATGCAGAAGTTGGCCGAGCCCTATATAAGACGCCGGGCTATAAGACATCTTGAAAAAGGAAGAGTTGTCATATTTGTAGCTGGTATTGGCAGTCCATATTTTACTACTGATACTACTGCGGCCCTGCGGGCGATTGAAATTGACGCTGATGTTATCCTAAAAGCGACCAAAGTGGATGGTATCTATACCAGAGATCCCCACAGATGTAAGAAAGCCAAGAAACTCCAATCAATTACTTATATGGATTTTTTAAATAAAGGTTTAGAAGCAATTGATGCTACTGCTGTAAGTCTATGTATGAAAAATAATATACCAATAATTGTGTTTAATCTTTTAAGAAAGGGTAATATAAAACGCGTTATAACCGGTGAGAAGATTGGCACAATCATAAAATAGGGTATCTTATGGTTAACAACATCATAAAAGAAACAGAACAAAAGATGGAGAAAAGTATTGAGGTTATACGTCGTGAATTTGCAACTGTACGTACTGGCCGGGCATCTAGGTCTTTAGTTGAAAATATCAAAGTAGATTATTATGGTAGTTCTATACCCATTAGACAACTTGCAAATATCTCCATTCCTGAAGCCCAGCTTATTGTTATTCAACCGTGGGATCCAACGGCTTTAGAGGCGATAGAGAGGGCCATTATGAAGTCAAATTTAGGGCTTATGCCAAATAACGATGGCAAAGTTATTAGAATCTCAGTGCCTCAGTTGAGCCAGGAAAGAAGAGAAGATTTGATAAAAATCATTAAGAATATAGCTGAGCAGGGGAGGGTATCGATAAGATCAATTAGAAGAGATAGTAATGAGAAGTTGAAAAAGGCAAAATTGTCAAGTGAAATCTCAGAGGATGAGGAATTCAAGCTTCATAAAGAGGTTCAGAATTTAACTGACAAATATATAAAGGAAATAGATGATCTTTTTGAACATAAAGAGAAGGAAATAAGAGAGATATAGAGGGCCGCTAGCTCATCCGGTAGAGCACCGCCCTTTTAAGGCGGGTGTGCCAGGTTCGAGTCCTGGGCGGCTCACCATTAGGATTTAAAATACTAGTAAATTATTCTGAAAATAATAAATACTAAACTTTAAATTCTAATCTATATTACAATCTGCGATTAACTGTGGTGGGGTAGGCAATATCAAATGACCAAAATTCCAACACAGTAACATTTAAGCTTTTAGAATATTTGAGTTTAGAAGTTGAGTTTGTTTCGGATTTAGAAATTGGAATTTGGGATTTAAAAGAGTTGTCCCCATCGTCTAGCCCGGTTTAGGACATCAGACTTTCGATCTGACGGCGCGGGTTCAAATCCCGCTGGGGACACCACTGAACCATGTTGGATTCGGTGTGTGTATAGAACCTTTATGGTTTTCGGTAAAACAGCATCGAGTCCAATTTATGTGGGATATCCAGTAACTAATGTGGGGATGGGTATTAGTATAGTTTAGGAATTTCAATGTGTGGAATTGTTGGATATATAGGAGAGAAAAAAGTAGTTCCTGTACTAATAGATGGATTGCGTCGGTTAGAATACCGAGGTTATGATTCTGCTGGCATTGCTATCTTAGAAGAGGACAAAATCATTCTTGCCAAGAAGAAAGGAAGAATTGAGTCCTTAAATAACTTTCTCCATAGGTTTCACTTTTCAGGTACTGTAGGAATAGGCCATACAAGATGGGCTACTCATGGCAAGCCAAGTGTAAAGAATGCCCACCCACATTTAGACTGTAAAAAAGAGATAGCTATTGTTCATAATGGTATAATTGAAAACTTCGAGGTTTTAAGAAAAAAACTTGAAGAGGAAGGGCATAGATTTAAATCTGAAACGGATTCAGAGGTTATTGTACATCTTATCGAGAAATTTTATCATGGGAATTTAGAGAAGGCTGTCTTAAGGGCTGTAAAGAAGATAAAGGGCGCATATGCCATCGGGGTTATTACAAAACATGAGCCTTACAAGATGATTGCAGCCCGCTGTGGTAGTCCTCTAATAATTGGTGTAGGGGAGGGTGAAAATTTTATAGCTTCGGATGTTCCGGCAATTTTAACTCATACAAAGAGAGTTATCTATTTGAATGACTTTGAAATAGCAGTGATTAGCAGTAAAGAAGTGAGGATTAAAGATATAAATGGCGAGCAAAAGAAAAAGAAGATCCATAAGATCAAATGGGATATAAGTGCAGCCGAGAAAGGAGGCTATCCTCACTTCATGCTTAAGGAGATAGAAGAACAGCCTCAAGTTATTGAAGGTATTATTAGAAGGAGAGTTAGTGATAAAAACAGAATAATCTTTGATGGTATCAATTTAACCGATGAAGAACTGAGAGGATATAGAAAGATAACCGTGGTTGCCTGTGGTACAGCAAGACACGCAGGGTTAGTTGGTGAATATATAATTGAAAGATTAACTGATATTGATGTCGAGGTGGATTTGTCAAGTGAGTTCAGATATCGAGACCCTCATATAAGCAGAGATGAACTAATTATAGTTGTTACTCAGTCGGGTGAGACAGCTGATACCTTAGCCGCTTTAAGATTGGCTAAGCATAAAAAAGCAAAGGTTATTTCAATTTGTAATGTTGTTGGTTCGTCTATAGCCAGAGAATCTGATGGTGTTATTTATACACATGCTGGACCTGAAATAGGTGTGGCTTCAACTAAGGCTTATGTTGCACAGTTGGCTATCTTTTATTTATTGGCTGTGCATCTTGCTTACATAAGAGGATTGATTGGGAGAAGGAAGAAGAGAGAACTACTTGATGAACTTAGAAAGGTACCTCATTCTTTAAGGAGAATATTGAGAAATAAAGAGGAGATTAAAAGGTGTGCTAAGAGGTATAAAGATGCAAATAATTTTTTACATTTAGGAAGATATATAAATTATCCAAGCGCTCTCGAGGGGGCATTGAAACTTAAAGAAATTTCCTATATCCATGCAGAAGGATGTTCGGCTGGTGAGATGAAACATGGTCCCATTGCTTTAATAGATGATAAAGTACCGTCTATCTGTATTGCAACAAAATCCAGTACCTATGATAAGATGGTATCAAATATTCAGGAGTTGAAAGCAAGATGTGGAATTGTTATCTCAATAGCTACAGAAAGAGACAAAGAGATAGGGAAATATTCAGATTGGGTTATTTATTTACCAAAGTCTATTGAGGAGTTATATCCGATATTAGTAGCTTTACCTCTGCAACTTTTAGCTTACTACATCGCTGTTTTTAGAAATTGTGATGTTGATAAACCTCGTAATTTAGCTAAATCAGTAACTGTTGAATAATATCTATTTAAAATGTTTTAGAAATATGAGTAAAATTTGGAACAAAGTTAAATTATTTAAGGTAAAAATTATAGGAGTAAACCAAGAAATCTAGCCAAAAGTATAACAGTAGAATAGTTCATTGACAGCTGATAGATTATATGATTAAATAACAGAGAATGGGCGGTTAGCTCAGTTGGGAGAGCGCGTGACTTACATTCACGAGGTCGTAGGTTCAATCCCTGCACCGCCCACCATTTGCTTTGTAGTTGTAAGTATTAAGTTCTAAGTTATAGATTATCGTAAAATATAAAGAATTAGAAGTTTGATAAAAAGTTCTCGGCAGTATTAGTCAAGTTGGTTTGTAGTTAGAGAAGTATCTAAAACTAAATCTCAGTTCGTGAAATTTTAGGGGACGTCGTCTAGCCAGGATAAGACCCCGGACTGTCGATCCGGTGATCGCGGGTTCGAATCCCGTCGTCCCCGCCAGTTGGATAGAAGATTAGCTATTTGTTGCCGCGGTAGCTCAGTTGGTAGAGCGCGGGACTGAAAATCCCGGCGTCGGCGGTTCGATTCCGCCCTGCGGCACCATTATGTTTATAATGCCTAAACAGTTTAAAATTAATGATTCAATGCCGATGTAGCTCAAAGGTAGAGCAAGCGCTTCGTAAGCGCTAGGTTAGAGGTTCGATTCCTCTCATCGGCTCCAAAATATTGCAAGGGTACTTTATGATTTCAATTATAAAGGTCCTCAAAAACAAAAATTTTAGGTTTTTATGGATAGGGCAATTGATTTCACAATTTGGTGACTGTTTAGGTGTTATGGCCTTAATAGGTCTTGTTGGGAGTCAATTTTCGGCATCATCTATACAATACGCTAAACTAATTTTCTTTGTAATCATCCCTGTTTTTGTTGTAGGTCCTATAGCAGGAATCTGTGTTGACAGATGGGACAGAAGACGAGTTATGATAACCTGCGATATCATACGGGGGATACTAATACTTCTTATCCCCCTTTTGCTTTATTTAGGTACACAGATGTTTTTAGTTTATATCTGCGTCTTTTTAATCTACTCAAGTACTCGCTTTTTTCTTCCCTCAAAGCTGGCTATTATTCCACAGCTTGTCCCTGGGGAGAAGCTTTTAATGGCTAATTCTTTAACTACCACCAGTCGAACATTTGCTCTAATCTTTAGTGTGGCTATAGCTGGTGTTTTGGTAAAATTAATAGGGTGGAGAGTGAGTTTTTATACTGATGCTGCTACTTATTTTATATCAGCGGTTTTTATTTCAATGATTGATCTAAAAGATGTAATTAAAGAACTTAAGGATGACATCTCAATTACTAAGGATGTCTTGAAAGATGCTAGAGGAAAACAATTTATAGCTGAGGCTAAAGAGGGAATTTCTTATCTTCTTGCAAATGAAGAAATAAAAAGGATAGCCTATGTGTTTTTTGCTCTTATGTCTGGGATAGGTGGGCTTTCAGCGGTATTAATTGTATTTATACAGAAAAATTTTGGAACTACAACAGCACATTTGGGTCTTTTTGCCAGTTTTTTAGCCTTGGGAACTCTTTTAGGTTCTCTTCTGTATGGCAAGTTTGGCAATGTAGTATCTAAATCAAAGGTTATATTTTCTAGTTTTCTATTAGATGGAGTATTTCTGGTTGTATTTTCTAAGTTAACTGTAGTATATGCAAGTATTACCTTTACTGCTATGATGTCTTTATTATTAGGTCTTATATCTGCTCCTATTATTATAGGTTTATATACATCCTTACATCAGAGATTACCAAATGAATTGAGAGGCAAAATTTTTAGCGCCATTGAGATGGTTATACATGTTGGTTTTCTGGTATTTATGTTCTTGGCGGCATGGATAGCTGAATATATACAAGAAGTAGGAGTTATGATGGGAGTGGGTGTTTTTTTTGCTGCTTGTGGTATATACGGACTTATTAAGTTACCTATTGACATTAAAAAGATTGGTTGATACTATAAAAATAATAAGAAATTACTTATTAATAGAAGCGGTGAAGTTATATGGTTTTATTTAAAAGAGGTCCGAAATATACCAGGTTTCAGCCGAAAAAGAAGGATATTCCAGGAGGTCTGTGGACCAAATGCAAGGGCTGTGGTGCTATTATCTATAATAAGACTCTAGAAGAGAATTACAAAGTTTGTCCTAAGTGTAACTATCACTTTACATTAAGTTGGCAAGAGAGAATTAACCTGCTTTTTGATAAGGGTAGTGTTATAGAGTTTAATGCTAATATAGAATCTATGGATCCCCTTGAATTTAAAGGTCCAAAGTCCTATAAGGAAAAACTTAATGAAGCACAAAGGGCTACAGGCCTAAAAGAAGCTGCTATAACTGGAGAAGCCAAGATTGAAGGGAAGTCTTTGGTTTTTGGATTGACCGATTCCTCTTTTATAATGGGTTCAATGGGGTCTGTAGTTGGTGAGAAGATTACCCGTGCTACAGAATATGCAACTTCGAAAAGACTCCCTCTGATAATAATCTCCGCTTCAGGTGGAGGAGCAAGGATGTATGAAGGGATGATTTCATTGATGCAGATGGCTAAAACCTCTGCTGCTATCTCAAGGTATCAAAAAGAAGGGTTGCTTTTTATTTCAGTTTTAACTAATCCAACTATGGCAGGTGTGATGGCTTCGTTTGCTTCTTTAGGAGATGTTATTATTGCAGAACCTAAGGCGTTAATTGGATTTACAGGCCCAAGAGTAATCGAACAGACTATAAAGCAGAGACTTCCTGAGGGATTTCAGAGTTCTGAATTTCTATTGGAGCACGGCTTTATTGATATGATAGTTCCGCGAAAGGAACTTAGAGGGAGATTATATGAAATAATGAATTATCTCGAAGATTAACATCAGAAAGGAGCGATGGGATAATGGCCGAGGTGATATTAAGGAATGTCTCAAAAGTGTTTTCAGGTAATATTCAAGCAGTCCATAAGTTAAATTTAGAAATCAAAGATAAAGAGTTTTTGGTTCTGGTTGGTCCTTCAGGCTGTGGAAAATCAACTACCCTGCGTATGATTGCTGGCTTAGAGGATGTGACAGAAGGAGAAGTTTTCATAGGAGGCAGGTTAGTAAATTCAGTTCCACCGAAGGATAGAAATATTGCTATGGTATTTCAGAATTACGCACTTTATCCTCATATGTCTGTTTATGACAATATGGCCTTTGGCTTAAAACTGAGGAAGTTTCCCAAAAGTGAAATAGATGCCCGCGTAAAAGAAGCAGCAGAGATTTTAGATATTGTGGAGTTATTAGACCGCAAACCGAAAGCTTTATCTGGTGGTCAAAGGCAGAGGGTTGCTGTAGGACGCGCCATAGTCAGGAAGCCTTTGGTTTTTCTTTTTGATGAACCTCTAAGTAATCTGGATGCTAAATTGAGAGTTCAGATGCGGGCTGAAATTAGCAAGTTGCATACTCGCCTGCAGACTACTATGATCTATGTAACTCATGATCAAGTGGAGGCTATGACTATGGGTACGAGAATTGTAGTTTTAAAAGACGGTTTTGTTCAGCAAGTGGCTGATCCTATAAGATTATATGATAATCCAGTAAATAAGTTTGTGGCTGGATTTATCGGAAGTCCACCTATGAATTTTATAGAAGGTGAAATAATTACTAAGGATAACTCTCTCTATTTTAATGAGGGTACTTTTCAAGTTAAGATAAATGAAGAGATGTATGATAGACTTAAAGATTATAGGAATAAAAAGGTTTGTTTTGGGATAAGACCCGAAGATATTCATGATAAATTATTTATTCCGGAAGCTCCAAAAGAAGCAACAGTCCAGGCAACTGTAGAAGTAGTAGAGCCAATGGGTTCTAAAACAATACTTTATCTTAATACCGGAAAGAGTTCTTTTACTGCTGAGATCGGTTCTAAAGAACAGCCAGAGGTTAATCAAGAAGTAGAACTTGTTTTTGATATGTCTAAAGTTCACTTTTTTGATAATGAGACGGAAAAAACTATTGTTTAGAAGGCTATATTCTGATGTGAGTTTTAGATCAGAGCGTACACTTAGGCGTGTACGCGTTTTTTGTCTTTGTTAAAGAGATGAAGACATTAAAAATATTTACCATTGTAATTCCAGTAATTATAGCTGCATTATTGATTCAATTTTTGGGTCTTTTGAAGGGTGATTATTTATTTTATAAACAACTGATAAATGCCTGCCTTTTTTTATTTAATATATTTATTATACTTTCCTGGATGTCTTTTGGGGTTGTAGTCTCCTTTATTTATTTATCTGTTTTTATTGTTGTTAACCTTTTTACTTCTGCTGTAGCCAGGGATTGTTTCATGAATTTACACATTATTATTTATACTTTAGTTCTGTTATCAGCGTATTATTATAATCGAAGGGTCTATATCTATGAAGGCTATCAGGTGGCAGAGATTGAGACTATAGAAAAAGATATAAATACTTTAATTGATAAGAATAGACAACTTAAACTTCAGACAGAAGCTTATCAGAAAAAATTTTCTAAATTTGCTATATTGAAGGATGTAACCGAAAGTTTAAGTTCAAGTTTATCTTTAACAGAAGTAGCCAATTTGATTACCAAAAATTCCTTTAATATTATTGCCGAAGCAGATATTTGTTTACTTTTTTTAGTAAATGAGAAAAGACATAAGTTGGTTTTGGCTTCTTTCCAAAAAAAACCTGAAGTAAAAGACATAAAGGTCGAAGAGCCAGATTTGTTTGATGTAAGAATAATGAATAAAAAAGAACCTCTTTTGATTCAGGATATAAAAAAAGATTACAGATTTGATTATCAGATAATTCAAGGAAAGATCAGACCTTTTAGATCTTTGATTAGCACACCCTTAATAAGCAAGGATAGATCCATTGGAGTTCTTCGTTTAGACAGTCGGAATCAGAATGTATTTGATTTAGAGGATTTGAGATTATTGAATATTGTTGCAGATTTGGCTGCTGTTGCTATTGAAAACGCTAAATTATTTGAAGAGACTGAGAGATTGGCTAGAACGGATAGTTTAACGGCATGCTATGTGCAAAGATATATGCGCCAGTTAGCTGAAGAAAGAATTGCTGAGGCTTCTGAGTCAAAAGATAAAGTTTCATTTTTGATGATAGACATAGACCACTTCAAAAGATACAATGATAAATACGGACATATTGCAGGTGATATTGTTTTAAAAGAAACATCAGCTTTATTCAGAGAGTCTTTTCCTAAGAATGCAATAGTTTGTCGATATGGTGGTGAGGAATTTGCTGTCGTTTTGCCTAAGATGACAAAGAAAGAAGCAACTGATTTAGCTGAAGAGATGCGTAAAAAGATAGAAAAAAGGGTATTTTATTTAAGAAGACAGAAGACTCAAGTGACTATTTCTTTGGGTGTAGCTACATATAATGATGATGCTGATAATCTCGAGGAGTTAATCAATAAAGCAGATAAGGCACTTTATAAAGCTAAAGAGAAAGGCCGAAATAGAGTATGCGTAGTTTGATAGTTGTTTTTGTTATAATTCCAGTAGTTTTAAGTTCACTAACGATGACTACTTCAAATGGTAATTTTTCTATCTTTATAGGTCTTTTAATAGTACCAATAATCCTTTCGGCTTATTTTGAGAATTTTAAAATTTCTTTTTCTATATTAATGGGTTGCTGTGTATGGAGCATTATATCTTTATTTTTTAAATTCCAGCCCTTTTTTATCTGTTCTATAGTTTTTTCATTTGCTATTTTATACTTTCTTGCTTATAAGAGTCAAGGTAGATTCTCAGATTTAAAGCGAGAGTATCAAAAAGAAAAGAGTGAAAGGTTAAAGGAGAAAAAAAATCTTTTAGAAGAGAATCAAAAAATGAAAGATTATAACACTAATGTTGATAGACAAACCGAAGAAATAGAAAATTTATATGAGATGACCAAGCGCATGAGCGCTTACTTGAAGTGGGATGAGATATTTAAGATACTATGTTTAGAATTAAAGGATAATTTTGAATTCGATAGTTGCAGAATAGCTAGTGTTCAATTTGTAAGAGAAGAAGTAGAGATTGAAGCAACTTATGACATTGTAACAGAAACTAAGCTAAAAGAACCTCTTTCTTATGATAGGGATGTTATCAGGACAGTTTATGACCAACAGGAAACTTTATCCATAACTTCAGAGAAAAGGGATGAATTTGCCTCAAAACTTAAAATCCCTCCCACTATTAATACACTTTTAGCCACCCCTTTGTTTATAGATAATAAGATTGCCAATGTAGTTATAGTTGAGAATTTAAAATCTGAAGATTTTGAAAAGTTTACTATTGTAATTGGTCAATTTACTCTTGAAATGAGGAAGGTTAAATTGTATCAATTAGTTGAAAAACTTTCCACTATAGACGGCTTAACTGAATTGCTACTTAGAAGAAATTTTATGGAGGCTTTAGATAAGGAATTGAAACGGGCTTATGAAAATAAGTTAAAAGTTGCAAGTTTGATGATAGACATAGACCACTTCAAAAGATACAATGATAATTATGGGCATTTAGCCGGAGATAGAGTCTTAGCCCGGATTGCAGGGATTATAAGGGATAATACGAGGAAGATAGACTTAATCTCAAGATACGGTGGTGAGGAATTTGCTGTGGCTTTATTAGAAGCTGATAAGAAGGGCGCTATGATAGTTGCTGAAAGGATTAGAAAAGAGGTTGAAGAAGAGATATTTAAGGTGGATTCAGAAGAGACGCATGCTACGGTGAGTATTGGTATATCTTTTTTTCCTGATGATACTAAAGATCTTATGAAGCTTATTGATTATTCAGATAAGGCTTTGTATGAGGCAAAGAGAACAGGCAGGAATAAGATCTGTATTTATGGCAAGTAAGAATTGAGAGTTTTATAAAAGAAAGGACAGAGTACAAAGATGTATACCTTAGGTGTTGATTTGGGCGGAACCAATACAAAGATTGCTCTTTTTAAAGAGGTTAAAAAAATAGAAGCAAAAAGGATACTAAGGACTAAAGAGTATAAAAGCAAGAGGATTTTAATAAATAAGATATTAGAAAGTATAGGTGATTTATTAAAAGATAATAATTTAAAGAATAAGCAAATTAAAGGT
>Ga0164318_10004878_pt1 | contig 12950 bp, 9 predicted proteins | sample GuaBasSedimGuay9_FD_113734 | JGI IMG/M metagenome (GOLD analysis project Ga0164318, IMG submission 113734) | Subseafloor sediment microbial communities from Guaymas Basin, Gulf of California, Mexico - Guay9, Core 4571-4, 0-3 cm | ecosystem: Environmental > Aquatic > Marine > Hydrothermal vents >... | reverse complement strand
CTTTGAAAAACAACCGATTTTGTACCGAATCTAAGGACGGAAAAAATTATAACCAAATGAATATAATGAATATATTGAATGTTTTAGGATCATAATTTGACCTTGACCGGTCTGCGTGCCTGCCTGTCCCGTCGGGACGGCAGACAGGCAACGCACAGACCGGTTCCGAGTGCGTGCAAAAGTGGTCTTTTTCAAAGGTCTCATTAAAAGTCCGACTTCAGGGGGTGATTATGGGTATAGATACTACGATATATGTACAGCCGCAGAGCAGAACATCCGCGTACCTGGACTGGCTGCAAATGCTCACGGGTGCGGGGCTGATTCTGTTCATGTGGAGTCATATGATACTGGTTGCGAGCGTCAACCTGGGTGTGGATGCGATGAACACCCTTGCCCGGTTTTTCGAGGCGACCTACATGGCGCAGGTCGGCGGTCCCGTCATCGGGATGACATTCCTGTTGCATTTTGTGCTTGCGGTGCGCAAGGTGCCTTTTCGTACCGAGCAGCAAACCGCCATATGGAAGCACAGCAAGATGCTTCATCACCTGGACACCTGGCTGTGGGTCGTTCAGGCCGTATCGGCCATGGTGATCCTCATTATGGGCTCCATCCACATGTGGACGGTGTTGACGGATCTACCGATTACCGCCCAGAAAAGTGCGGCGAGGATCCAAGGCGGATTCTGGCTGGTATTTTATCTGATTCTGCTGCCCATGGTCGAACTGCATGTGGGCATCGGATTCTACCGCATCGGGGTGAAGTGGGGAATTATCAAAAGAAAAACAAGAAAGGGTTTCAAGGGATTTGAAAATACCCTCACGCTGATTTTCATTGCAATCGGTCTGATCACCATTATCCGCTTCATGCTGATCAAAGTGTAAAGGCTCCTGTTGAGACATCCGATGAAAGGGTTTCATCGTAATGTCGGCGTTTATTGTGCCCACAGCCGGAAGGCCTTTTCGGCAGTGACTGAATGCGCATCCCGCCCGCCGGCAGGAAAAAACAGGACTTCACGGAGCTGACACATTGAGATCTTTGAAAAATGACCGATTTTGTGCCGAATCAACTCGAAGATCCCTGACCGTGATCCTGACCGGTCTGCGTGCCTGCCTGTCCCGCCGGGACGGCAGACAGGCAACGCACAGACCGGTGCCGACTGGGTGCAAAAGAAGTCATTTTTCAAAAATCTCACATGACTTCGAAGATCTCACATGACGAAGGAGAAAGATATTGGAAACGATCTATACAGATCTGCTGAGCATCGGGGCAGGGCTTGCCGGCGAAAGAGTCGCCGTTGAAGCAGCGGCGGCCGGTTTTGAAAGCATCTGTCTGAGCATTGTCCCGCCCAGGCGATCCCATTCATCCGCTGCCCAGGGAGGCATGCAGGCATCCCTGGGGAACTGCGCGATGGGGGAAGGGGACAACCCGGACGTACATTTCATGGATACGGTCAAGGGCTCTGACTGGGGATGCGATCAGGAGGTCGCCCGGCTTTTTGCCGAGACCGCACCCATTGCCGTACGGGAGCTGGCCCTGTGGGGTATCCCGTGGAACCGCGTGGTCACGGGTAAATCCATCTACTACAAGGGCGGAAAAAAGTTTGAAAAAGTGGAGGCCAAGGAAAAGGAAGGCTTGATCACGGCAAGGGATTTCGGAGGAACGGCCAAATGGCGCACCTGCTACACATCTGACGGCACCGGGCATACCCTGCTGTACACAATGGACAACCGGGCCGTGGAACTGGGGGTAACGGTCCATGACCGGGTGGAGGCCATAAGCCTGATTCACGACGGCCAGACATGCATGGGGGCCGTGGCCAGATGCCTGAAGACGGGAAAGTTGCGGGTCTATCTGGCCAAAGCGACCCTGATCGCCACCGGAGGCTATGGCCGGATCTACCGGGAAACCACCAACGCGGTGATCAATGAGGGCGGCGGCGCCATCCTTGCTTTGGAAACGGGCATCGTGCCTATCGGGAATCCCGAGGCCATCCAGTTTCATCCAACCGGTATCGTGCCCACCCATATCCTGGTGACAGAGGGCTGCCGGGGGGATGGCGGTACGCTGCTCGACGTGGATGAAAAGCGCTTCATGCCCGAATACGAACCGAAAAAGGCGGAACTTGCTTCGCGGGACGTGGTATCCAGATGGATGACCCATCATATCCGTCAGGGTCACGGGGTGCCGAGCCCTTACGGGGACCATCTGTGGCTGGATATCCGGCACCTGGGGGCTGAGCATATCAAGACCAAGCTGCGGGAGGTAGAAGAGATCTGCAACAATTTTCTGGGCGTGGACCCGATCACCCAGCTGATACCTGTCCGGCCGGCCCAGCACTATACCATGGCCGGGGTCCGAACCAACAAGGACGGTGCGGCCTATGGCCTCAAGGGGCTGTTCTCCGCAGGCGAGGCAGCATGCTGGGACATGCACGGCTTCAACCGCCTGGGTGGAAATTCCCTGGCCGAAACCATCGTGGCAGGAAGGATCGTGGGAGAAAAAATTGTTGAATTTCTCAAGGGATACGAAATGCAGATCCATACCGCCGTAGTCAGGGATTGCGTGGCCGCGGACAGGGAACGGATCGCGCGGCTGACAGCCGGCAAAGACGGTAATGAAGACGTTTACAAGATCCGTAACGCCATGCAGGATCAACTCATGGACAAGGTGGGCATCTTCAGGAACGGAAAGGACCTTCAGTCAGCCGTGGAATCACTTCAGGAAATCTACAACCGTTCAAAAAAGGTTGGGCTCCGCTCCAGCGGGATCGGGGCCAGTCCCGAACTGAGCCTTGCCATCAAGATTCAGGGGATGCTCAAACTCGCCCTGTGTGTGGCCTACGGTGCCTACATGCGCACGGAGAGCCGGGGATGTCACTCGCGGGAAGACTATCCTGCCAGAAATGACAGGGACTGGCTGAAGCGAACCCTGGCAACGTGGAAAGAAGGCCAGGACCTGCCTGTTCTGAATTACGAGCCGTTTTCAGCGGTCATGGAGCTTCCACCGGGGGACCGGGGCTATGGGGGAGGCAAGATTATCAGCGCTGACGGTGAGGCTGGAGGAGCATAGGATGGCAAGAAAACTGAAACTCAACATATTTCGCTACAACCCGCAGGACCCGGATTCCGTGCCTCATACCGATACCTTCTTTATTGAAGAAACGGAAAGGATGACGCTTTACATCGCGCTCACCAGTATCCGGGAAGAACAGGACCCCTCGTTGATCTTTGATTTCTGCTGCCGGGCCGGTATCTGCGGGGCCTGTGCCATGGTCATCAACGGAAGACCGGGGCTGGCCTGCAAGACCCTGACCCGGGATCTGCCCGAAGAGATTACTCTGATGCCGCTGCCGGTATTCAAGCTGGTGGGAGACCTCTCTGTGGACACGGGGACCTGGTTCCGGGCCATGAACGAGAAGGTGGAGTCCTGGGTCCACACGGACCGGGAAATGGATCCCACGGTCCAGGAAGAACGGATGGACAATGCCCTGGCTGAAGAAATCTATGAACTGGAGCGGTGCGTGGAATGCGGTTGTTGCGTGGCGGCGTGCGGAACGGCCAATATGCGGGAAGATTTTCTGGGCGCTGTGGCGTTGAACCGTATTGCCCGGTTTATCCTGGATCCCAGGGATGAACGGACGGAAAAAGAGTACTTCGAGGTGGTCGGAACCGATGAAGGCATATTCGGCTGCATGGGTCTTCTTGCCTGTGAGGACGTGTGCCCCAAGGAACTGCCGCTGCAGGACCAGCTGGGCATCCTGCGCCGGAAAATGGGCTGGTCAGCCATCAAGCATCTGTTCCGGCTTGCGAAGTAGTGCCCATCCATAAATGCAATTCGGGCACGGGCGAGTTTCCGATCGGAAATGCGAATTTTTTCGCAAGGTCCACAAGGCCAAGAAAATCAAGGGATTATGCGGAGGCGTACATCCGGTACGCCGCAGCTGTCTGCGTGCGGGCACGCATAGGCAGGCAGACCGGTCAGGATCACAGTCCGGGATCTTTGACTTGATCCGGTGCCAAACCGGTCATCCTTCAGGCGGTCGCAATTTTTTCAAGGATCTCTCCTTCCCCGTTCAGGACAAAAACCATGAAGCCCTGTTCCGCGGCCCGGGCAACGACGTCCTCATACAGGATGGCCTGCGCCTCATACCGCAGACCCTTGTCACGGGCCAAAAGATTCAGACTCATCAGGGCCTCTTCCTTGTTCAGAAAAACAGGGATAAAAAACACTTGTTTTTCACTGTCTTCCTGCCCAAGGAGCTGTTCGTTTCCTTCCTTTCCATGCACCAGCACGTAAACCCACTGGTCATTCTTGATCCGTGCACTGTCAGTCAAGCGTCAAACTCCTTATCCTGTTTGTTCCGGCCTAGATCGTGTGTGACGGGCACAGGTGAGCGACCGCGCACTGATGGTGCTTCGGGTTCCTCGCCGTGCATACCTGTCTCCCATGGTAGATCAGAATATCGGAAAAACGCCGCCATCTTTGTTCGGGAAGCAGTTTTTCAAGATCCTTTTCAATGATCTCCGGGTTTTTGCTCTCCGTCAGCCCCAGCCTGTGTGCAAGCCTCTTGACATGGGTGTCCACAACCACCCCCGGGATGTCAAAAACAGCACCCAGCACGCAGTTCGCGGTTTTCCTGCCGACACCGGGGAGTTTGGTCAAGGCTTCCATGTTTGACGGGACCTTGCCGCCGTATAGATCAATCAGCCCCCGGCAGCACCCCTTGATGGATTTGGCCTTGTTTCTGAAAAAACCCGTGGGCCGAATGTCCTCTTCCAGCTCTGAATCCGGTACGCTAATGAAATCTTCCGGTTTTTTGTACTTTTTGAAAAGATCCCGTGTAACCTGATTGACCTGTTTGTCCGTACACTGGGCGGAAAGAATCGTCGCGATCAGAAGCTGAAAAGGGGTCCTGTATTTGAGAGCCGTTTTTTCATGTGTATAGAGGGGATCCAAAATCTCAAAGATCTGTTCCGTCCGCCGCTGTTTTTGTTTAATGCTTTCCATATCGAGTCTGTTTTTCGTAACCTCTCAGGAAGTCCGGGGATGAAACCCGGCTACCGCAGGGGGATTTCCCTGAAAGGCAGCCCAAGATGCTTTGCCAGAGACTTCAGGGACTGTTCCAGCGTGATTTTTTCGCCGTTTCCGCCCGTCACCCGTGTGTTCTTGTCCCCCACCACAAAGATCTGAAGTTTTTTCGGAACCAGAAACCTGCGAGCGAGGGCTTCCAGTTCGGTCTTCGTGGCGCGCATAAATGCGTCCTGAATCCTTTCCAGTGTGTCCAGGGGTTCCCCGCGCAACCGGTATGTCGCGTAAGTGTCCACCAGGGCGGCGGGGGTATCAACATTAAACACAAAACTATTCAGGACATCCAGCCGTTTCTGCTCGAGCGCCGTGGAGGGGACATCTTTTCTGAGTACATTCATGATCTTCACGGTCTCACGGATCGCCTGAGCCGTTTTATCCCCTCTGCAACCGATATAACCGACCAGGATACCTGCCTTCCACTTGTAGGTCTCGAAAAAACCGCCGGCATAAATCAGGCCGAGATCATCCCGCAGGCGGGTGTACATGAGGGAGTCACTGCCACCGAATACATCCATCAGGAGGTTGAGTTTCCAGTAATTCGGGTTGGTCCGCCGGACACTGGACAGGCTGAGGCCCACCTGGGACTGAACCTGCCCGGGTTTGTGGATCAGGGCCAGAACCGGGGGTGTCGCAGGCGGAACACCCAGTTTGCGGGCCGGAGCCGGTTTCTGCGGAAGCGCCTGGAACAGAGACGACAGGGCCTTAATGACGTTTTGCCTGTCAATGTCTCCGGCAACAGCCGCGACCATGTTCGAGGGCACAAAATATGTCTTCATAAATGCTTTCAGATCCTCCCGGCTCAGGGAGGGAATCGTCTTGAGACCCAGCAGGGGATCACGACCATAGGGATGGCCCCTGAAACGCCAGATTTTGGCTTCCCGTCTGCAGACTGCCGCTGCGCTGCCCGCTTGTCGTTTGAGGGCGGTCACGGCCATCTGTTTGGTCACACGCAGGACATCAGGATCAAACGCCGGTTGTGTCAGGACCTCTTTCAGCAGGGAAATGCCCTTTTCCCAGTCATCTTTCATAACCGACAGCCGCACGACGGTTTCCTCTTCCCGCGCCGAAACCGACAACCGTATGGCGTTTTCATCCAGGGCCAGGGCCAGTTCCGAAGGGGCGTGTTTTTCCGTCCCGCCACGAATGAGGCATCCGTTTAAAAGCATGGTGAGTCCGGTCTTTGCGTCATCGAGATCCACCGAGCCGGCCCGGACCAGAAGGGTCAGATCAATCAGCGGCAGTTCCCTGTCAGGCAGGTAGAACAGGGTCGTCCCATTAATGTCGGCGGTCTGTGCTTTCGGATACTCAATTTTCTTCGGCTTCCGCCGGAATGAAAGGGGGTGTTTCCACCCCTTCGGGGTCGGATAGATGGAGTTGTTTTTGAGATTGCGCGGTACGGCCGCCCCCTCAACCGATGACCGGCTCACGGAGCGAATCTCCTCATAAGGTTCCGGCGGGTGCTCGGGCACACCCCCGGGGATGACAAACGCCGTGGTCCGATTGTCTGCCATGAGATATTTCCGGGCAACCTTCCGGATATCTTCCGGGGTAATTTCAGCTATCTTTTCCAGGTAATCCGTCATATACGACCAACCGATCTGGACCTCCAGGGTCGCCAAGGACCCGGCCAACTGCTCATTGTTCCTCAGCCGGTCTAAAAACTCCCGCTGGTTGAGCTTCTTGATGCGGTCCAGTTCCCGTTCCGAGACACGCACGGTCCTGAATCTTTCCGCCTCGGCAAGGAGCCTTTTTTCCAGGTCTTCACAGGCCCGAAGATAAGCCCCGCGCTTTTCCGTTTCATTAAGGTTCGGTTTCCCGAGTTCTTCCGGATCATTGGGAGATCCCCCCAGAATGAACATGCCGCCATACCGGTTGTCCGGATTTGCAGCCCATGCCTCGACCGCAAGGCCCTTTTCCACGATGTTCCGGGTCATGCGCGCGCTTCGACCCGCACTCAGGATCCCGCTCAGCACATCGAGTGCGTAAAAGTCTTTTGTCCCCATGCGGGCACCGTGAAATCCAATCCTGATCAGGGGGGTTTTCGCCCCCTTCAGATAATGGATGGATCGGCGCGGGCCCTGTTGAACAGGCTCCCGCGTCACCTGCTCCGGTGCCCTTTTCCCGGCAGGATACCGCTCAAAATAGATCCCTGCCAGGGCTTTTGCCTGCCGGACAGTCACATCGCCCACCAGCACGCAGACCGCGTTGCGTGGATTATAGTACTTTCTGTGAAATTCCGCTGCGGCCGTCGCACTGAACTTCTCCATGTCGGACTTCCAGCCAATGGTCGGGTTCCGATAGGGGTGCGCGGTATAGGCTGTTGAAAAAAGATCAAGCCAGGCAGCACCCGCAGGATTGTTGACATACCGATACGCCCATTCCCGCTGCACCACCTCTTTTTCCACATAGAACTCCCGCCAGGAAGGCTCGAATAACTGTTCGCTGATCATGGAAAACCACAGCTCCAGCATGTCCGACGGCACCGACGCGGTGAACTGGGTTTGATCTTTGGTGGTAAAAGCGTTCACCCCCGTGGCACCGTTGCTCTCAAGTTGACTGGAAAAGGCATGGGGCACATAGATCTTCTGGACCTGGATGCGCAGGGCGTTCATCTCCTTAATTTTGGCCTGGATCCGCTGATCATCCGGATGACGGCGCTCCTCTTGCGCAAGTACGGTCTGGTAGGCATTTTCTATCCGTTTCTGCAGTTCCTGGTCCAATTTCACATTCAAGGTCCCAAAATTTTTGGTCCCCTTGAACATCATATGTTCCAGCATGTGAGCCAGGCCGGTCCTGCCGCTCTCCTCAAGTGCCGAGCCCGCGCGTATGGCTATCCGGCAGGCGACCTGCGGCAGGGCCGGACGGTTCACCACAAGGAAAAGCATGCCGTTTTTCAGGGTGAATGTCCGGATGTGCAAATGGATGGCCGATGACGAGTCCGGGGTCCGGGCGTTCACCACTGTGGCTGTCAAAAGGATCAGGCTCAGGACAAATAGTTTTCTGAAAAAGCGCATCATTGACCCCTTTCATTCATACATAGATTAATAATCGCCGCGGAGAAGCGACGTCGGCATCCGCATCCAGGCATATGATTTTCATTGACCCTGCCTTTTCCAGGCATATAATGACAGATGAAATGCCGGGATATCACGGGGGTTCGGACCGTTCCTGTGGACTGAGACCTGTGAAAAATTGCCGATGTTGTGCCAAATCAAGTCGAAAATCCCGGACTATACGTCTGAGGCCAAGCGGGTGCAAAATCGGACGCTTTTCAAAGGTCCCGAACAGCCAGGGCCAACGGATGGAATTAAGGATGTATCGTGCGCAATTTGTCAAGCTTTTTGTTCTCCGGGTCCTGATGCCTCTCCTGTATCTTGTGTTGTCCGGGGCGGACCCCTGTTTTGCACGGAATCCGGAGATGCATGGGAAGAACCGCAAAAACGCAAAGGAAATGATTATGGCGGACACAGACCGATTGACCGAAGAAGACGGGAAATATCTCTTGTCGGTCGCCCGAAAAACAATAGAAAACAGGCTCTTTGATCAGAAGGAATCCCCTTCCGACACCAGGGGGAATCTTCCGCCCAGATTTCTTGAGCACCGCGGGACATTTGTCACCCTGACCCGAAACGGAAACCTGCGAGGATGCATCGGTCACATCATCCCCCAGGAATCGTTGATCGAAGGCGTGCGGGTCAACGCCGTTAATGCCGCTTTCCGGGATCCCCGGTTCCCGCCCCTGAGCAGCGAGGAGTGGAAGGATGTGAAGATAGAGGTGAGCATCCTGACCGAACCCAAACCGCTTTCCTATTCCGGTGCGGATGATCTCCTGAAAAAACTGCGTCCGGGCATCGACGGGGTCATCATCAGCAAGGGGTTCTACCAGGCCACGTTTCTTCCCCAGGTGTGGGAACAACTGCCGGAGAAGGAGGACTTCCTCAACCATCTTTGCATGAAAGCCGGCCTGTCCGCAGATGCGTGGAAGAAAGGCGATCTTGAAGTCTCGACCTACCAGGTGCAGGCCTTTGAGGAGGAATAACCACCGACTCCCGAACGCTTTATGTTTAGGGTTGGCGGTTTCCCGGGAGTTACGAGACCTGGAGCATTCCCGATCAAGTCAAAGATCTCCCTTGCCCGGGGTGAATAAGACGCCGGATTGGTGCAAAAGGGGTCGCTTTTCAAAGGTCTCAATGTTTCGACGGCATACCGGGATATAACCACCCGCAGCAGAAGCAGATCACTGCTCAATGCAGATGGGACCATCTCCGATAAGTTCGGAACTTTTCGCAGGGGGGCAACCTTGTATGGAGGTCCCTGCCGATGAACCAGAGACGGCTGCTTATCCTGTCGATTGTCGGGACAGGAATCACTTCCGTTACCACGCAACTGGTCACCATCAGAGAGTTCCTCACCCAGTTTCACGGAAATGAAATCACCATTTCTCTTTCCCTGTTCTGCTGGCTTCTGTTGACCGCCATGGGAAGTCTGGCCGCCAAACGGGTCCGGCGCATCTCCCTGAATACCTATGGTCTGCTCGTTCTTGTCATCGCTTCCTGGCCTCTTATGCAGCTGATCGGGATCCGGCAACTCCGGGAGATATTTTTTACTCACGGGGTTTCACCCGGGTTCTATCCTGTTTTCTTCTACATCTTCGTGACCATCGCGCCCTATTGTTTCCTGACCGGCTTTATCCTTCCCTGTGTACAGAAAATCCTGAATGCCGGGCATACTGATTTTACCAGCGGGGATCTCTATCTTATGGACTCTATCGGGGATATCACAGGCGGCGCCCTGTTCAGTTTTGTTCTTGTCTACTGGGTGAAACCGTTTGTCACTCTGGCGGTCACATCCACGCTTCTGATCCTGACGGGCCTTGTCCTCCTGTTCCGGTCCCGCAGCCGGACCCTGCTGTTTGCCGGCCTTATCCTGGCAACGCTTTTTTACATCCCGGCCCTGAACAGCCGATTTGAGACGGGGACCCTGGCCGGGCAGTATGGCCATATTGAACAGTATGCGGAATCCCCCTTCGGCAGGATTGTCATCACAAAAGAGGCCTCGCAATATACCCTGTGGGAATCGGGCACACCGCTTTATTCCGGATCGAATGTGATTTCGAGCGAGGAAAAGATCCATTATGCCCTGTCTCAGCTGGATCGCGTCCAGGATGTGCTTCTTTTATCCGGCGGATTGGGCCAGACCATAACCGAAGTCGAAAAATACCATCCCTCCCGCATTGACTATGTGGAACTGGACCCGGCGCTGACCACGGCGGCGGAAAAAATCGGCCTGATTCGCAGCGCCCCCGGCCTTCGCATCATCAACACCGACGGAAGGAGCTATGTCCGAACGGCACGAGAAAAATATGACGCCATCATTATGGACCTCCCGGAACCCGGAACGTTTCAGGTCAACCGGTTTTTTACCCGTGAATTTTTTGCCCTTGCCGGAAAAATCCTCAAGCCCCGCGGGGTGTTATCCATCAGTATTTCGTACAGCCCGAATTATTTCAGCGGGATCTGGAAGAAAAAGGCCTCCAGCCTTTACGCCACACTCCGACATCAATTCCGGCATGTACTCGTGCTGCCCGGCGAAAAGGCCTATTTCCTCTGCCGGAACGGGCGGCTTTTTACGGATATCCCTTCCCGATTGAAAGTAAAATCCATCCGTACTACCTATGTGCAGGGGTTTTTCTACGGAAACGTCACCGCAGAGCGGATCCGGGAAATCCGGAACTGTCTGGACCCGCGGGCGCCGGTCAACTCGGATTTTCACCCGCGGCTCATCAACCGGGTATTCCAGCAGTGGTTCTGGGAATACGGCACATCTCCGGACTATTTCCTTCTGGTCCTGCTGGCAGTGGTCCTCGCATATCTGATATTCATCCAAAGAAAGGAATATGTCCTCTTTGCCACGGGCATGGCCGGGATGGGCATTGAAATGCTCATCATTTTTGCATTTCAGGCGGTCTATGGTTATATTTATTTGAAGATCGGGGCCATTGTCACGGCGTTCCTGCTGGGGCTGCTGCCCGGGGCGGCAATCGGAAACATCCGCAGGGGAAATGACAGGACCCGGCTGATCGTATCGGAAGTCCTGCTCCTGGGCCTGCTGCTCCTGTTCTACATCTGGGCGATCCGGTTCCGGACGCCACTTTCCCCGGCCTGTTATCTGATTTACGGTTTTCTGTTTTCCCTGGTGTGCGGTTTTCAGTTTCCCGTTATCGCCCGCATGATCGGCGAACACAACAGCCCGGCGGCAGGCTGCCTGGCCGCGGATCTGGCCGGGGCCTCAATCGGGACATTCGTCACCGGGACCCTGCTGATTCCCCTTCTGGGGATTCAGCCCGCGATTGTTTTTCTGATGGTCATCAAAGGGTTGAGTCTGGGAACCGTGGTGTTGTTCAAAAAAGGGGCAATCGTAAAATGACTGGCATGATGACGCGCAAGGAATTTCTGAAAACCATGGGGCTGTATGGATCCGCCCTTCTGTGCGCGGGCACGGGATACGCGTTCGGAGGGCAAAAAACCTCGGAGATTGAAGGCATCCAGGGCCATATATTTAAGGATGACGCCCCGAAGGCCCCCTGGAAGTGGTCCATTGAGGGCTTTCACTATGAAACGGACGGTGAATCAGTCGAGTGTCAGATTTGCCCCAACCGCTGCCAGCTTGCTCCCGGCGACCGGGGTATCTGCCGGTCCAAAGTGAATATCGGGGGCAAGCTGTTTTCACTGACCTATGGCAACCCCTGTGCCGTCCATGTGGATCCCATTGAGAAAAAGCCCCTGAATCACTTTTACCCCCGTTCCCTGATATTTTCTATTGCCACCACGGGATGTAATTTCAGGTGTCTGAATTGCCAGAACTGGGAGATTTCCCAGAAAAAACCCGAAGAGGTGCAACACGGCGAGCTGTTTCCGGAAGACGTGGTGAACGAGGCCCGGAGAAGAAGGATTCCCTCTGTGGCCTATACCTACTCGGAACCGACAACCTTTTACGAGTACATGTTCGACACGGCCAAGCTGGCCAGACAGGCGGGTCTGAAAAATGTCCTGGTGTCAAACGGCTATATCAACACGGATCCTTTTCTCGAACTGTGCCGGTATCTGGATGCCGCCAATGTCAATCTGAAATCCTTTGATAACGGGATCTATCGCAGGCTCAACGGCGGGACCCTGGCACCGGTTTTGAAGACCTTTAAAAACATGCACCGGCAGGGCGTCTGGTTCGAAATGACCACCTTGGTCGTACCCACGTACGTGGACAGGCCCGAAATGATCAGACGGATGTGCGGATGGATACTGAAGGAACTTGGACCGGACTATCCCCTGCATTTCCTGAGATTCTTCCCCCGATATAAACTGACCCGGCTCCCTGCCACGCCCGTTGAGATCCTTGAAGAGCTGAGAGACCTCGCCATGAAAGAAGGCATCCGGTATGTCTATGTCGGCAATGTTCCCGGACACGAAGGCGTGCACACCTACTGCCACAACTGCCACAGAATCCTGATCCGGAGAAACGGGTATTTTATTGAACGGAACAATATCAAAAACGGTTGCTGCCGTTTCTGCGGGACTCGGATACCGGGCAGATGGGGGACCCTGTAATCCGCAACTGCAGCCGAAGTTTCTCTCTTTTGACTGGTGCCCATCCATAAATGAAATTCGGGCACGGGTAAGTTTCCGATCAAGAAATGAGAATTTTAGGGCAATCTTCCGACTCCGCCAAGGCTAAACCGGGACAGGCGGTCTCAATCTGTAGGATTCCTTGCCTGACTGGGCATGGCCTGTCCCGTCCGGACGGCACACAGGCCACGGACAGGCAGGCGTCGAGTGGGTGCAAAGGGGGATGGTTCAGGGCGCAAG
>Ga0164318_10004877_pt1 | contig 12951 bp, 8 predicted proteins | sample GuaBasSedimGuay9_FD_113734 | JGI IMG/M metagenome (GOLD analysis project Ga0164318, IMG submission 113734) | Subseafloor sediment microbial communities from Guaymas Basin, Gulf of California, Mexico - Guay9, Core 4571-4, 0-3 cm | ecosystem: Environmental > Aquatic > Marine > Hydrothermal vents >... | reverse complement strand
ACGGTCTCCTTAAGGGAGCCTTCTTCTGAAGAGCCACTCCTCGCTTCCATACTTCCTCACCTTAAGCTCCTCGGCCATCCTCAGCTCCCCGGGGGAGAGCTTCCCGGGGGAGAACTCCACAGAGAGAGCTGTGGAAAAGCCCTCCGCGAGGGCCCGCACCACCTCCTCCCGCCCACCCTCAAATCCCTGTTGCCTTAAGGATGTCACTCTCTCCTTCACGCTCTCTATGGCCTTATCCTTCAGCTTCTCATCGGGCACCTTAAGGTACGTGAACATCTTCTCCGGGTCCACCTCTATCAGGATCGTGCCGTGCTGGAGAGCACCCCAGGGCTTGATTATCAGGGCGCTGCCGGATATCTTCCTCCCCCCCAGCGCAACATCGTTGATCCCCTGCAGGGTAGCCTCAAAACCCAGACGCCGAAGGCTCTCTATAAGACCTGCCCCCACAATCTCATATATCCTCCTGGGCTCCCGGGGAAATCCCCCACCGGAGAAGGGCAGCACCACTGAATACGTCACCTCCCCGCAGGTGTCGTGATAGACGGCCCCGCCGCCGGTTATCCTCCTCACCACATCCACCCCGTCCCTTTCGGCAGCCCTCAAGTCCACCTCGTCTTCAGCCCTCTGAAAGTAGCCTATGCTGACGGCGGAGGGCTCCCAGCCGTAGAGCCTCAAAACCGCCTCCTCCCCCTCCCTGGCATTCATGAGGATCGCCTCGTCTATCCCCATGTTCTCCGGGGCACACCTCTTTCCATCCAGTATCAGCCTTCCTTCAGCCCTCAAAGGTCCTCACCCCGTAAGATCTCATCTCATCCATTCCGCGCCTTATCTCTCCCGGGGAGGGGGCCGCGGGGTGGTTGTACAGAGGCCCTCTGGGAGATTCGTTGTAGTAGGGCCTGTTACACCACCCACATCCGGAGGTCCTCATATAATTTCCGCTCAGCAGGGCATCCTCTATCCCCTCCCAGCGGAAGCCTACGATCCTTCCCCCCTCAAGCAACACACCCTCCCCCTCCCCATCCATGTGGAAGATGAGGTGGTGCATAAGCTGAACCGCCCTGTACCTTCCCAACGGGGGAGGGCTTATCCCGGAGAGGGGTGTGGAGGGGAGGGGGGTGAAAGCGAAGAGGGCGGGGTATACCCCTTCCACTTTGAGCTTCTCGAAGAGCCTGAGCAGGTCCTCATCGCTCTCTCCCAGACCCACTATCACGTGGGTTACCGTACTCCCGAAGATCTCCCTGCTCCTCCTCATGGCCTCCCACATTCCCTCCCATGTATAGGGGTTCCCCACACCGGCTCCCCTGTGTAGAGTAAAAATCTCCTCGGTGGCAGCGTCCAGCGATACCGCCGCAATCTCCACCCCCATCTCCTTAAGGAGTAGCATCTCCTCCTCGCTTAAAGGGGGGATCGAAAGGGAGACCGGTATATGGCTGAAGAGTATATTGGAGAGGCCCCGGAGGTCCTCCAGGAGATGGGGATAATCCAGCGTCTGCACACAGATCCTTCGGGCGCCTCTCTTTATGGCGGTCTCCATACCCCTCTCCACTTCCTCGGGGGCCACAGGGGGCCACATCACCCGGGAGAGGTATATCCCTCCGGAGGAGTTCCTCTGGGCACAGTAAGAACAGTTTCTCAGGCACCTCTCCCCCAGCATGAAGTAGAGGGTTGTGGGGGAGCAGGTCATCTTGATATTCTTGAGGCCGAGAAGGGCGTGTGTGCCGAGAGAGGCCTTGAGTGGGAGGGAGGGGGGATGGGCTGACCTCAAGCGGTGATCACCTCCACCGTCACCCTCACTAGTCCTTCCATGGAAGAGGTCACAGCGAGGGGCACCTCCCTCCCGCCGTTCTCTTTGAGGTACTCCTTAAAGGCCTCTGTCAGGTCCACCTCCACGTACCCGTCAAGTGTACCGTCCCACCTGTAGTCCACTTTAAGGTCATAGCCCACGTCCACCTTCAGATCCGTGGGGTAGTAGAGGGAAGTGAGAACCCCAACGCTGTTCACATTCACGCAGGTGTAGGCGACATCGACCCTACCGTCGGAATTGAAATCCCCCGGGGCGATCATATAAGGATATGAGCCCGCAGGAGTTCTGTAGAGGGAGACGAAACCCTCGGGGGTGTTCAAAAGCACCTCCAGATCGTTGGTAGAGGTGCATGTGACCAGCAGGTCCTCCCTCCCGTCGCCGTTTATGTCCGCCACAGCTAGGCTCTGGGGGAGAGCACCGGTCCCGATTACCTCTCTCGGTGTGAACTCCCCGCTCCCGTCGTTTTCAAAGACGTAGACCTCATCGCTCTTCATGCACACCACTAGGATGTCCAAATCCCCGTCTGAGTCCACATCCGAGAGGCGTACTGAGGAGGGGGCTACCCCCACCTTCAGCCTCTTCTGAGTGGGGTATGTTCCGTCAGGGCTTCTGAAGAGGAGGCTCACGTTATCCCCGTGGAAAACCTCGGAACCGAAGTTTGCCGTAACAATGTCCTTCAGGCCATCGCCGTTGAGATCGCCCACGGCCACATCGAAGGGCATGGCGTCTCCCAGGGATATCACCATGGTGCTCTCAAAGGTACCCTCCCCGCTGTTGTTCAGAATGCATGTAGCGTTCTGGGCGTTGTTGACCGATATCAGGTCCACATCCCCGTCGCCGTCAAGATCCGCTGCCCGAAGGGCGATGGGGTAGCCCCTGACGTAATAGGCAGGTCTGTCACCGGCGAAGCTCCTGTTCCCCTGGTTCATAACCACTATGACCACGTTCCGCGCCTCATCCGCCGATGCGATGTCCTTCAGGCCATCGCCGTTGAGGTCCTCAAGAAGAACGGAGTAGGGCTCCAGCCCTATGGGCACGAAGTAGGGGGAGGAGAACTCACCAACCCCATTACCGTAAAGAACGGACACGGAAGAGCCAAAGTAGTTAGCTGTCCCCAAGTCCAGCGCGCCGTCGCCGTCGGCGTCGGCGGCGTATATTCCCCTTGGAGAGGCGCCAACGGTGTAATAGCTCACCGGGTGAAAGACCCCGTAGTAGAGGTTTCTTAAAGTGGAGAGGGTGGCGAAGCCGTCCCCCTCGTGAGGCTCGTTATGGTTCCCCACCACAACGTCCTCGTCCTTATCGCCGTCAATATCCATTACGGTGAGGGTTTCTGGAGAGTTCCCGATATAGTATATCCCAGAGGGGATGAGGCCTCCCCCGGGGGAGCCGAAGAAGAGCTCCAGGCTACTGTTTGAGGGGTTGACCGTGGCAACGTCGTCCATTCCGTCGAGGTTGAAGTCCCCTCTCATAAGCTGGGCGGGGTCAGAGGAGTAGTATTGAAGGGCGTCTATGGACCCTCCTAGACCCTCCCGGAGGGCACCACCGTCGTTTATGAGGAGGGATATGCTCCTTCCCGCCCTTGTGGCAACCACCACATCCTCATCTCCGTCGCCATCCACATCCAGAGTCACCATATCCGTGGGGCCCCTTCCGACGCTGTAGTCCCCCACCCTCTCGTAGCCCTCACCGGTGGAGCGGAAGAGGGAGACCGTGAAGAAGTACCTCCTGCTCTCCCCTCCCACCCAGATGGTATGGTCCCTGTCGGCCCTGTTAGCCACAAGGATGTCAGTGAGTCCGTCGGAGTCCATATCCGCAGCGCAGACCGCCTGGGGGTCCCCGTCGGTCTCAAGAGAGAGAGTCAGGTTGAGCTCCCCCCCTCTCAAGGTGAATATCCTCAAGGTGTCCCCAACCTCGTTTACTGTGAGCACTTCCGCCTTCCCATCGCCGTCAAGGTCGCAGGAGATGATGTCCGTGGGGTTCTTTCCTGCGGTGACGTTCTGGAGTTGGCGGGAGAAGTGGCCGCTGCCGTCGTTTAAGAAGAGCTCCATCCAGCCGCTCTCCCCGAGAAGGATAAGGTCTGCATCCCCGTCGCCGTCAAGGTCTCCTGAGGAGACCTTCACAGGGAAGCTCCCCGTAGGGTAGGAGGTGGGCTGAAAGAAGGGCCTCTCCCCCGAGCCCGTCCCCGGGAGAACCTCCAGGACGGAGGAATCGTAGCAGGCGACTGCCACATCCCCCACACCGTCACCGTTGAAATCAGCGGAGGTTATTGAGACCGGGCGGAGGGAGACTGGAATGAAAGTGGAGTTGGGCGGGAGGACACCTTCAATTCTCAGCCGAACCCTCTTCACATCCCCCTTAGGAAGAGGAACCTTGAGCACCGTGGGACTGTAGGAGGCCGGGAATATGAGCTCCTTCGTACCCCCTCGGAAGGCATAGCTTCTCCTCTCACTACCGCTCCCGGAGAAGAGCCACAGGGTTGCAGATATAACAAGAAGGACAACAAAGGCAGCCAGAATCGCAAGGAGCAACCTCCTGTCACCCCCCCGGGGAGGGTACGTCTCTTCTCTCCGCTGCATGCCTACCACACCTTATCCGTTATATTTAAACATCTTCGTACACAGTTGAAGTGTCAGACCTTAAAAGGGCCGACGATCTCCCTGGGCTTTGCCACCTCTATGGTGATCCCACCGCCTAAGGGAGGAGGTTTCGCGGTCCCGCCACCGTCCCCCACCAGATGTTCCACCACTTCAGAGAGGGCGAGGGAGGGGGTGTTGTTCTTCTCGCTTAAGTGTGCCAGCACCACGGTCCGGGTCCCGGGGTCCACCACCCTTTTGAGGAGCCTTCCGCACTGGTCATTGGAGAGGTGTCCCAAAGGGTCTGCAATCCTCCTCTTCAGTGGAAAGGGATAAGGGCCCTCACGCAGCATCCTTCTGTTGTGATTCGCCTCCACCACCAGGGAATGGCTTCCCCGGAGGGCCTCAATCAGGGCCCTGTTCACAGAACCCGTGTCCAGGGCCACCGCAGCCACTCTCCCTCCCGATTCTATGCGATACCCCACGGGCTGCAGGGCGTCGTGGGGGACAGGGAAGGGCCTCACCGTGAACTCACCGACGGTGAACACCCTTCCGGGGGTGACCGGGTTGGCACCCCTTTCAAGACGCAGGCTCCACAGAGTGGGGCGGGTGGAGTACACGGGGACCCCGGGGTGATTCTTAACGAAGCGGAGGACCCCGGCGGTGTGGTCGCCGTGCTCATGGGTCAGGAGAAGCCCGCTCAGCTCTTCTGCTTCCACCCCGAGGCGGGAGAGGGCTCCCCTGATGTAGCTATAGGAGAGGCCCGCATCTACAAGAATCCTGTCACTCCTAGAGCTAATTAGAATGGAATTGCCCTTTGAACTGCTGCCCAGAACGGTGATTTCCATGGGATCGGAGGTGTATGGTTTTCTACAACAAAAAATCATCTATCATGGGATAGGGGTCGGAGGAGGAGATACTTCTCAGAAAGGACGGGAGGGCGGACCTCACCCAGGGGGTGGAATATCTTCTGTCGGCCAGAAGGAGGAAGGCACGCTCTGAACTAAGCAGGTTATGGGATATCACGGAGTTTATCATATAGAAGGCGTGCAGGAACCCTCCCATGAAGCTCCCCCTCTCCCACCCGTATCTCTCCCGTAAATACTTGACCCTGTACTCGAGAACGGGGCCGGGCCTCATAGGGATGTCAAAGACGAGGGCCCCCCGCAGGGGTACCTCCTCCGCCACCATCTGGTTCCACGTGCTGGAGAATCCCACCATGAGAAGAACCCCCTCCCCTTTATCCCGTGCCTCCTGGAGCCTCTCCCACCACGCTTCAGATTTCTCCCTGGGCTCTGAAAGTATGGTCACATCCCCGGGGGGCTGAAAGCCCTCCAGAATCTCCTCCTTCCTGTGGAAGGAGGGGAATATGACGGCGTATATTCCCTCCTTTCTTCCGTATCTCTCAAGGAACTCTTTCAAGACCTCTCTGGCAGTCTCCAGGGCAGCGGCCCACTTCCCCTCGTCCCTCCTGTGGAGAAAGGTCAACCCTGTATGAATGAAGACCCTGACGCTGTCCTCCTCCCCCTCCGGAGCGTAGTATATCTTCAGGTGATAGTCATCCCCCTTAAGGCCCATGAGTTCGGAATAGGCCCAGGTGGGATAGCTCCCGGTGGACGATATTATCACCCCCCCCACCTCGTCCAGCACCTCCCTTACAACAGAGGCCGGGTTCAGGAGGGTAACTCTCATCCCATCCCTTCCCTCCTCCCTCACGTAAAAGCGGACGGCTGCGTCGTATCCCTCTATCCAGAACTTGACGAAGAGGTAGAGGTTGGCATACCACCATCTGACGGAGGGGTCAGGGAACGTAAGGTCAAGAAGCCTCCTCATGGAGGAGACAACCCCTTCGGGGTTTACGTTCAGCTCCCCAGAGAGCCTCTCGATCAGTCGGTGCCTCTCGACGATCTTAAGCTCCCCATAAGGACCCCACCTTCCCCCCCTCCCCAACGGGAGAGCTCCCTCCTCGCTGGAAGCCTCCTCCAGAACGCTTCTCAGAGACTCCACGATGCCCTTGAGGATTCTCATCCCCCCCTCTTCAACACCCTCAACACCTCCCAGGGCCTCCAGATACTCCTCACTTAAGTCCTCTCTGTGTATTGTGAAGGTGAACTCCTCGTCTATCCCCCTCAGGAGCTCGTAGGGTTCTATCATAAGAATGACCATCTTCTCCGGGCCCGTTGAGATCTCCTCAATGAGCCTGCGCCAGCCCTGATGAAAGATGAAGGGGTAATCGGAGACGATGATGAAGCCCTCCGCCGCCAGGTCAATCACCATCCGCGATGGGCACATTCCCCTCTCCGAAAGAAGCTGGCGGGAGGAGGAAAACTCCCTTTTTCCGCTCAGGATATCCCGGAAGATCTCAAGATCGAAGTCCTTCTGATAGGCACACTGCCCTGCGCTCAGGCAGTGATTAACCACGTCGGCTATCTTAATCTCCCTGTTTATAAGGGGGCAGGGCAGATGGGTAGAGGGAAGATGGACCACACTCCTTCCATCTTCGGCGGCCTTCTCCCTTGCGATGTCCCTTATCTCCCTCTGGAACATCCGGGGGGAGAGTATAACCAGCTTCCTGCCCTGAAGAAGCGCCTCCTCCACGGTATACTCCAGGAGGCGGAGCATGTCCGCCTTCCCCCCCGGGAGGTAGTTCAGAAGGCGTCCTTTTGAGAGGAAGATACTCTCAACATCCCTCCGCATTTCCCTGTACACTGCACTCACCGAGCAGGGGAAGAAAAGTTATTGTAATGATAAATCTTTTTGCGGGCGATGAAGCGGCTCTTCATATTGGACTTTGACAACACAGTGGTGCTCAACCCCAACTACTCATCCTTCATACACCTTCCGCTCATAGGACGGCTCCTTCCCAGGAAGTATCTGATCGCGTCAGGGGCGGAGAGGGTGATAGGGGAGCTTAAAAGAAGGGGGGACTTTGTGGTAATCCTCACCAAGACCACGGTGCTCCCTGTCAAGAGGAAGATGGTCAAGGTCAGAGAGTCCGGCTTTGAGGAGATGGTGGACGACGTTGTGGTGGTGAGGCGAAAGACGCCGAAGGTTGTGAGAGCCATAATAGAAAGGTTCCCGGCAGAGAAGGCCTACATGGTGGGCAACTCCTACAGAAACGATGTGGAGGTGGCCTTAAAGAGCGGCATTACCGCTGTTTACATACCGAGGGGGCGCGGGGAGTCCAGAAAACTCCTTGAAAAGGGGGGGATAAGGGAGAAGGTGGTGGTCTTAGACAGGTTCGAAGAGATCCTAGCCCTTCCCTGACGCCTCCCGAAAAACTTCAAATAGTATAATCCCAAATCGGCAAGGGCCCGAAGGTGTGCAGATGATTCTCATCGTGTGCGAGAAGGAAAACGCGGCATCAAGGATCGCCCGCATTCTAGGGAAGGGGAAGGTAAAAAGAGAGAATCTGGGTGGTATCCCCATCTACAGGATTAACTCCCCCCTCGGAGACGCGGCGGTCATGGGCCTCAGAGGGCACATTCTAAACCTGGACTACCCGCCTGAGTACAACCAGTGGACGCAGGTGGACCCGGAGGAGCTCATTGACGTGGAGCCGAGAAAGGTCCTCACTGAAAAGAGAAGGGGTAATGCGCTGCTGAAGCTTGTTGAGAGCGCCGACGGCATAATAATCGCCACAGACTACGACAGGGAGGGGGAGCTCATAGGAAAGGAGGCTGTTGAGTGGGCCCTTCAGAGAACAGGCAGAAAGCCCTGGATAAAAAGAGCCCGTTTCTCCGCTCTCACCCCGGGGGAGATCGAGAGAGCCTTCAGGAACCTGACGGAGGTGGATGACAATCTGGCATCCTCCGCCGAGGTGAGGCAGTACGTGGACCTCCTCTGGGGAGCCGTTCTGACGAGGATGATCTCCCTCTACTCCGGGAGACTGGGGCGGGAGTTCCTCTCCGTCGGTAGGGTCCAATCTCCCACACTAGCCCTGATAGTGGACCGGGAGAAGGAAATAGCTGCCTTCAAACCAACCCCCTACTGGGAGATCAACGCGGTTATGGAGAAGGGACTTTCCTTCCCCTCCAAACACGCAAAGGGCCGCTTCACGGATGAGGGTGAGGCGAAGAGTATATACGAGAGGGTGAGGGGGGCAGAGGAGGCTGCCGTCAGGGACCTTCAGGTCAAGATCAGGCGGGAGAGGCCCCCCACCCCCTTCAACACAACATCGTTCCTCCGGGCAGCCACATCGCTGGGACTCTCCGCCGCAAGGGCCATGAGCATCGCTGAGGACCTCTACACCAGAGGGTTCATATCGTATCCCAGAACGGACAATACCGTCTACCCACCAAGCCTAGACCTCAAAGGGATATTGAAAGCCCTTCTCAACAGCCAGTTCTCCCAGGATGCCAAAAGCCTTCTTGAGCAGGAGTCCCTGAAACCCACCCGGGGAAAGACGCAGGCCACGGACCACCCGCCCATTCACCCCGTAGGGGTCCCGAAGGAGGGGGAGCTCAAAGGACGGGAGAAGAAGGTCTATGAGCTGGTGGTACGAAGGTTCATGGCCACGCTGGCCCCCGAAGCGGTGCTTAAGACCACAAGGGTCCTCTTCGACGTGAGGGAGGAGCCTTTTGTGACATCGGGCACCACGGTGGTGGAGCCTGGATGGAGAAGATATTATCCCTACAGCAAGCTAAACGAGATACTCCTCCCCGAGATGAAGGTGGGAGAGAGCGTAAAAGTGGTGGAGATAAAGCTGGAGAAAAAGATGACAAAGCCGCCTCCCCGCTACTCTCAGGGAGGCCTTGTGGAACTCATGGAAAAGCTTGGCCTGGGAACGAAATCCACTAGACACGAAATTATCCAGAAGCTCTACTCTCGAGGTTATGTGAAATCCTCCCCACCCACCCCCACCCGCATGGGCATCGCCCTTGTTGAGGCACTGGAAAAATACGCAAAGGACATCGCCGATCACGGGATGACCAGTAGGCTGGAGAAGGAGATGGAGGAGGTGGCGGCGGGAAAGAGGGATCCCAGGGAGGTCATAGAGGACTCTCGGCTCCTGTTGAAGAAGGTTGTGGAGAGATTAAAAGAGAACTCAGAGAATGTGGGAGAGGAGATAAGAAAGGCTCTTAAAGAGGATATAAGGGCAGGGAGGTGTCCCCGCTGTGGAGCCGAGATGATGGAGGTGAGGTCCAAGTGGGGAAAGAGGTACCTGAGGTGTTCCAATTACCCCAGGTGCGGCAAGAGCTACCCGCTTCCCCAGAAGGGAACTGTTAAATACACCACGGATTCCTGTCCTCACTGCCGTGCTCCGATGATAATCTACAAACCCCCCCGGGGTAGGGAGGTCAGGATGTGTGTGAACCCTTCCTGCCCCTCAGTGAAGGAGGGCAAGCATGAGAAGAAGTAATTTTCCCATCTACGTTGTGGGCTACATGCCCCAGGGGATCCTGCCTCAGGTCATGAAAGAGGTGGGGGTCCACCCCCGGGGAATGAACATAATGCTTCCCAAAGGAGCTTTCGTAAGGCTCCTGATCAGAGACCTGGACCCGAGACAGGCCAATATAATAAAACAGAGCATGCTATCCCTCGGAGGGGAGGCCGCTGTCCCCATGGGGTTTCTTGACTTCACCCTTGAGAGGGGGGACGTGCTTCTCACCGGCACTCTCACCCAGATGGCGAAACTGACCGATAAGCTAAAACTGCAGCCCTTCGGCCTGAAGGTGCTTGCCGAGGAGATTGAAGAGGTTTTGAGAGGGCTACCAGACTCCCCGCTGGGGGGAAGCAGGGCCTTTGCCATGGAGCTTCCGAGAAGATCTGGCGGTAAGATTGTAAAGCGGTTGAGGTTGAGAATCACAAGAAGAAGACCTCTTGTGATGGGCGTGATCAACCTCACCCCGGACTCCTTCTCAGGGGATGGCCTCGCAGGGATGGTTGATGAAGCCGTCTCCAGGGCGTGGACAATGAGGGATCACGGCGCAGACATTGTGGATGTGGGTGGCGAGTCATCAAGACCCTTCTCCGACCCCGTAACGGCGGAGGAGGAGTTGAAGAGGGTCATGCCCTTCTTTGAAACCGTCGGGGGGTCTTTTCCGCTACCCATCTCCATAGATACGTACAAACCGTCCGTGGCGGAGAGCACCCTCAAGGAGGGAGCATCCATTGTGAATGACATTTACGCCCTCCGCTCCAGAGGGATGGCCGACCTTATCTCCAAATATAAAGCAGGGTGCGTTGTGATGCACATGCAGGGAACACCGAAAAACATGCAGGTCTCTCCAAAATACGAGAGAGCCGCTGTAGAGGTGGCGGATTTCCTAAAAGACCGGCTGAACTTCGCCGAGAAGAAGGGGATAAAAAGGGAGCATCTCATCGTCGACCCCGGGATTGGTTTCGGTAAAGAGCTCTCACACAATCTTGAGCTGATAAACAGGATTTCATACCTCTTCCCCCTCAAAGCCCCCATACTGATGGGACCGTCGCGAAAATCCTTTATCGGGAGGATCACTGGAAGGAGCGTCAAGAGGAGGGTCGCAGGCTCCATAGCGGCCTCCGTCATGGCCTACCTCATGGGGGCGGACATATTGAGAGTTCACGACGTGAAAGAGACCCGGGACGCCCTGGACGTTGCGAGCGCCATTATACATGAGGGCATCTAACTCCCAAGGGTTAGATTTCTCACGCTCCACCCCCTAAAGCATATCACCTGATGCCAAGCCTACGCTACACACCTTACGGAATCCGCAGAAGCGGCTTTTAGCGGTAGAAGCATTACTGCACAGTCATCTCATAGCCACAAAGCGGACATTTCACCGTTATGGGCCCTTCGTGAGGAGGCACCTCAATGGAAGTTCCACACAGGTCGCACTCCACCGCTTCGGGAGCTCCACCCTCCGCCGGCGGTGCCGCTTCCTCCGCTGGGGCCTCTGCAGGTGCCTCTGGCGGATACTCCTCCGTCGGTGTCACAGCGGGGGCCGCTGGGGCCGCCTCCTCTGCGGGAGGTGCCGGAGCGGCCGCCTCTGGGGCAGCCTCAACCTCACCCTTTGGAAGAGCCTCAGGGGCAACCGCAGGGGCACCGGCCCCGGGCGGCAGGGCAGCTCCCGCCAGGGTATCCTGTACCACGGCCGGTAGGAGCTCAATACCGAGGTCCTTGACCTTGGGCAGAAGCGGGGCCTCAATCCCTGTGATGGCCTCATATCTCTGTACGTACCTGCCCATGCGGTCCGCCTGTCTCTCCACCCTCCGCTTCTTGTACTCCTCCACTCTGGTGCTCTGCATCCAGAGATAAGCGCTAAGTACAGCCAGACCCAGGACGAACACTATCCCTATAAGGAGGTACAGCAGGTGTACCCTTCCCTTCTCCTCGGGCTCCTTCCACATGGCTGAGTTCAGGGGAGCGTAATCTCTGGAATCTATAACCCCATCTCCGTCTGTATCTCTATTCAACGGATCTGTGCCCTCCTTCTGCTCTTTTATATCGCTCCACCCATCTCCATCGTCATCTGTGTCGTTGAGATTGGGCTTTCCGTCGCCGTCCAGGTCAAGTTCGTTTATATCCACCATCACGGTGAAGGTTACAGCAGCCGATATGTTGAACTCACCATCATCCACCTTAAGAGTCACCACGTGTACACCCTCGGTGAACTTCATTGAGAACGTGGGCTCTGTGGATAGGAGCTTCCAGTCCGCTGAGAACCAGCTGTATTTAAGCTCGTCACCATCCGGGTCATAGGTTCCCTCGGAGGAGAACGTTATCGTGTCTGAGGTTTTGTACAGAGCGTTCATAACGGGGGACTTTATGACAACCACTGGCTTGTGATTCTTAACCCTTGGTTTTATTGTGATCGGGTAGTCCTCGGAATATGTGTATCCATTGCCTGCCACATCCTTGGCTCTCCACTTAATGTAATTGGTGGTGCCGGGCTCGAAGAGGAGCGGTGCGGTGCTAGCCACTATAGTGTTGTTTATTATCTTCACGTTGGCGGATATCCAACCGGTATAATGCTTTAGATCTCCTGTTGAGTAGGAGTAATATATCGATGGCCCGAACACGCCGCTTCCAGAATCGGTCAGTGTTATAGTGGATATCACGTATGGCTCCTCAAGAGGCATATCTGATTGCGGGGGTGTCGGGTTTGAGAAGGAGACACCCTCAGTGTCAACCCAGATGTTTATGGGGTCTGACTCGTAGGGGCCATTACCTGCTACGTCCGATGCTCTAAACTTCACATAGTTATCCGTTCCGTCTGGAAGGGTGATATCCACCGAAATTGTGGTCTGCTGGGCAGTCCCATAAAGCCCAAGGCTGGTCCACTCACCATAGTTTTCGGGTCCATCTGTGGAGTAGCAATATTCTATGGAGGAGAGGTCCACACCACTGCCTCCGGAGTCTATCAGACCTATACTTACAGTGACCCTGTTCGACGTCTTCCACACCTGGTGGGGGCCTCCCTCAAAGAAAGTTATTCCCTCTCTTTCTATTGTCACAGAGGAGAAGACTATAGGCCCGTCATTCCCCACGTTGTCAATGGCCTTGACTAGTATGTCGTTCAGACCTGCGGATAGGTTAGAAATCCTTATCCGCGTCTCCTCTGTGAACTGCCATCCCTCTCCGGCCCTTGT
>Ga0164318_10004876_pt1 | contig 12951 bp, 9 predicted proteins | sample GuaBasSedimGuay9_FD_113734 | JGI IMG/M metagenome (GOLD analysis project Ga0164318, IMG submission 113734) | Subseafloor sediment microbial communities from Guaymas Basin, Gulf of California, Mexico - Guay9, Core 4571-4, 0-3 cm | ecosystem: Environmental > Aquatic > Marine > Hydrothermal vents >... | reverse complement strand
TCGGTCGGTGCTGTTAATTCGGAGGACGAACTCAGCGGTTTTATCGGTAAACAGCTTAATATGGGAACGCTTCGGCTCTCCGATGTCGAGTTGAACCCGGAAATCGTCAAGTTGATCCCGGTCGATATTGCCCGCAAATTCAATGTCATCGCCATATCAAAACTAAATAAAAATCTGATCGTCGCTATTTCCGATCCCAACAATATTTATGTTCTCGATGCCATAAAATTCATCACCGGCTGTTCCATTCAGCCGGTCATTTCTCCGGAAAAATCCATCGAGAAAGCGATTGAGGCTTACTACCGGGACGACAGCGGGTTCTCGAGTATTATCAAGGGCCTGGAGGACGACAGCAGTCTGGAGTTGGTCGAAACCGAGGAAGGGCCGTCGGAGGCCGATCTGCAATCGGCCATTCAGGATAAACCGCTGGTCAAACTGGTTGATTCGATTATCGCCGATGCCATCCGAAGCGGCGCCTCCGATATTCATTTTGAGACTTATGAAAAGCGTATCCGTGTTCGCTTCCGTATTGACGGTGACCTGCGGGAGATGCCGCTCCTGCCGTTCAAGTACCGGGCGGCCATCGTCTCTCGTTTGAAAGTTATGGCCGATCTCGATATCTCCGAGCGGAGACTGCCGCAGGACGGGCGAATCAAAGTCAAGATTCATGAGCGGACGGTCCATCTGCGTGTTTCGGTTCTGCCGACCATTTTCGGCGAGAAGGTGGTCATGCGAATTCTCGACCCGAAGGCGCTGATGGTGGATATGACCAAGCTTGGATTCGCGTCGGCTTCGTTGAAAAAATTCGATGAGGCTATTCACCTTCCTTACGGCATCATTCTTGTCACCGGCCCGACCGGATCAGGTAAAACGACCACGCTTTATTCGGCCCTGAAACAGATCAACACGGTCGATAAGAATATCATGACTGCTGAGGATCCGGTCGAGTTCAACTTCGACGGCATCAATCAGGTTCAGGTAAAATCCGAAATAGGCCTGACTTTTGCCGCGGCCCTGCGGTCGTTTTTACGTCAGGACCCCGATATTGTCATGGTCGGTGAGATCCGTGACGGCGATACGGCTGAAATCGCCATCCGGGCCGCTCTTACCGGTCACCTGGTGTTTTCGACCCTGCATACCAACGATGCTCCTTCATCCATAAATCGTCTGGTCGATATGGGCATTCCCAATTATCTGGTGGCCGGCGCCACCCGTCTTATTATGGCCCAGCGTATGACACGGAAGATATGCAATAATTGCAAGGAAGAGTACCAGCTTACCGATGAACAGATCAGTTCTCTGAACGTGCCCGATGAGATACTTAAAGATGTCAAGGCCTTTCGCGGCAAGGGATGCAGTGACTGTAACAACTCCGGTCTTTCCGGAAGAACCGGTATTTACGAGGTGATGCCGATATCCCGTAAAATCGAGCAAATGATTCTGGCCAATGCCTCCGAAAACGAACTGCGGGACCAGGCCGTTAAGGAGGGAATGCTCACCCTGAGAATGGCGGCCGTGGATAAAATGAAAAGCGGTATCATTTCGATCGAAGAGGTTTTTGCCGCGACTTCCTGAAAAAACACGCAGACGGCTCGGGCATCTGAATTCCTTACAATCCAAAGAGTTAAGCGCGAAAAGAAATTAATTAATCCTTCAAGATTGTCATGATATTTCCGATAAATATAATGATGACTTGTCTGAAGATACACCCTTAGCAATCGGGAGAAATTATGGTTGGATTACGACAGCTTCTGGAAGAAATGGTAAAGATGGATGCATCTGACCTGCATATCACAGTCGGCTCTCCCCCTGTATGCCGGGTGGACGGCAAGCTGGTAAAGATGGCGTATGATATTTTGACACCGGATGATACCAAGAAGCTTGCGTACTCGATAATGAATGAAAAACAGCGGTTGAAATTCGAAACCAGTTCCGAGCTCGATCTTTCTTTCGGTATCGAGCAGATGAGTCGTTTCCGCTGCAATGTTTTTATGCAGCGGGGCAATGTGGCCGTGGCGCTTCGCCAGATTCCCTACAAAATCCGGACATTCGAGGAACTGGGACTTCCCAAAGTGATAGCCGATATGGCCAAGCTCCCGCGCGGACTGGTCCTGGTGACCGGCCCGACCGGTTCAGGTAAATCAACGACCCTGGCGGCCATTATAGATAAAATAAACAAGGAGCGCCAGTGCCATATTATAACAGTCGAGGACCCAATCGAGTACCTGCATCGTCATCAGCAATCGATAATCAACCAGCGCGAAGTTTACAGTGATACGCAGTCGTTTTCATCGGCCCTTAAATATGCCCTGCGCGAGGATCCCGATGTCGTCCTGGTGGGTGAGATGCGTGACCTCGAGACGATCGAGGCGGCCCTGAATATAGCCGAGACAGGTCACCTTGCGTTTGCAACCCTGCATACCAATTCGACATCGGAATCGATCAACCGAATCATCGACGTCTTCCCGACCAACCAGCAGGAGCAGGTCAGGATTTCGCTGTCGTTCAGCCTGCAGGCAATCGTATCGCAGTGTCTTATTCCCCAGATGGGCGGCGGCCGGGCAATGTCGATGGAGGTCATGATCTGTACCCCGGCTATCCGCGCTTTAGTACGTGACGATAAAGTTCATCAGATATATAGCATGATACAGTCCGGTCAGAAATACGGTATGTGCACCATGAACCAGTCCCTGGCCAATCTGTATAATGCCGGCAAAATCTCAATAGGTGATGCCATGAGTTTCAGTTCCAACGTGCAGGAGCTGAATGAAATGTTGTCGAGGACGAAATCACCGGCGATGGTGTAAGCCCGGTTTGTGAAGGGAGCTGTTATGCCCGTCTTTGAATACAAAGGAAAGACCCTGACCGGCGCACCCGTGCAGGGCGAACTCAACGCCAAAGACAGACCCGAACTCGAAAGGATTCTGCGCCGTAACCGGGTCCTGGTGTCGAGTATCCGCAAAAAACCGGCAGAGCTTAAATTTAAAATGGGCACCGGTATCAAGAAGGTCGAGATATCACGGTTTACCCGGCAGTTCGCGACCATGATCGGAGCCGGTTTGCCGATGGTGCAATGCCTGGAAATTCTGGCGGCCCAGATGGAAAATAAAGAATTATGCAAAATCATTTCCGAGGTCAAACAGTCCGTCGAGGGCGGTTCGACGCTTTCGGAGGCCTTGAGAAAACACCGTAAAGTATTTGATGATTTATATGTCAATATGGTCGAGGCCGGTGAAATGGGCGGCGCCCTGGATACGATTCTTGTCCGGCTGGCGGTTTATCGTGAAAAATCAGACGCCCTGATTCGCAAGGTCAAAGGCGCCATGATCTATCCGGCCGTCATCGCGGTTGTGGCCGTCGGCGTAACCCTGGCAATGTTGACTTTTATTGTCCCGGTATTCGCCAATATGTTCGGTAGCCTTGGCGCGGAACTGCCAAAACCGACTCAGATCGTTCTCGGGATAAGTAATTTCCTTCAGTCCAATTTTCTTTTTCTTGGGATGGGCCTTATAGCCGCCGTCATCGTTTTTATCTACTGGGTAAGGACTCCGGGAGGACGGGCAACATTCGATAAATTCATAATCAACGCTCCCGTAATCGGTAATCTTATCCGTAAGTCGGCGGTGGCCAGGTTTACCCGGACACTCGGCACCCTGCTGTCATCGGGTGTGTCCATTCTCGATGCCCTCGATATCACCGCCAAAACCGCCGGCAACACCGTCATCTCCAATGCGATCAAAAAATCAGTTTTGTCGATCGCCGAGGGTGATACCATCACGGCACCGCTTAAAGAGTCGGGCGTCTTTCCTCCGATGGTGACGCAGATGATCTCCGTCGGTGAGAAAACGGGCGGTCTGGACGACATGCTTCAGAAAATCGCTGATTTCTATGATGAAGAGGTGGATGAAGCGGTGGGCGCCCTCACCTCGGTCATCGAGCCGATCGTGATCGTCGTTATGGGTGTAGTTATCGGTGGTCTTCTGGTGGCGATGTACCTGCCGATGTTCGATATTATCGGAAAGATATAAAGGGAATAAATAAATGAGGGCGCCTGACTGGCGCCCTTTTATTTTGATATGAACAGCAGGACAATATCCATAAATTCGGGGTGGCTCCTTTCGCTTCGTCTGGCCACCTATGTTCTCATATCGGGTGTGGTTATCTACTGGTTGCGGTACCCGGGTTTTCTGAATCTCCCGTTCTTTGCCTATTCATTTCTGACGCTGCTGCTGCCGCTTCTTGTCCTTTTCAAAAAATACAGTGATTTTCCATTTCTTCAGAAGGCGATCCCGATCGCCCAGATAATCTGCGAGATAATCGTCGAGGTCGGAATAATCTATGCTACCGGAGATGTAAGTTCGGCCTTTTCGGGGATATTCATATTGACCATCATCTCGGCGTCGCTGGTGACAAATCTGGCCGGGACGCTTGGGCTTACCTCGCTGGTATCCTTTTCATACGCATTTGTGGTCTGGCTGGGGATGTCTATCGGCGGCGACCAGGGATTATCAACCCCCACCCTGAAGGTGATTTTCTCAACGGAAGACGCCGCCTTTTACCATATATTCCTTCATATTCTGACCTTTTATCTGGTCGCCTTTATCTCCGGGTTTCTTGTCGAGCGGTTGAAGCGTAAGGACCGGGAGCTGGCAGATACATCGCTGGCCCTTAAGCAGGCCAAGCTCGAAACCGACGATATTCTGAAACATCTCAATTCGGGACTCTTTACCATTGACCGCGATGGAAAGATCGTTTATTTCAATCACGCCGCCGAAGAAATCCTGGGTTATAATGAATCCGAGGCTAAAGGCCGGGATATGCGTGATCTGTTCAGCGGCCGCATGCCCCAACTGGTGGAGAGTCTTCTGGAGGTCCTCAATTCAAAGAAACAGACACCGCGAAATGAGATGGAGATTATAAACAGGGACGGGATCAAAATCCCGCTCGGTATGTCGACCTCGCTCTTGCTGGATACCAATAAAACTGTCCGGGGGGTTATTGCCATATTCCAGGACCTGACCGAAACGAAAAAGATGGAAGAGCAGATACGGGCCGCGGATAGGCTTGCGGCTGTCGGCGAATTATCGGCCGCCATCGCCCATGAAATTAGAAATCCGCTGACGGCGATATCGGGTTCGGTGGAGGTTTTGAACAGCGAGATCGATGTTTCCGGCGAAAATCGGCGCCTGCTCGACCTGATTTTGAGAGAATCCAACCGCCTTAACGATATCCTGTCTGATTTTCTGCTTTATGCTCGAAGCCGGCGTGTCGCTTTCAACCGCGTGGAACTGTGCCATCTGATAAGTGAGGCGGTCGAGGTGGTCAAACATCATCCATCCTACGGGCCCAATATTTCGGTCAGATTGATATCGCACGATTCGGTGGTGTATATATTCGGCGATGAAGACCAGATAAAGCAAATACTTATAAATCTGCTTGTCAATGCCTTCGAAGCAATCAATAAAGATTTGGGTGAAGTCACCATTTCCATCGATTCCGATAAGCATGGTAAAGCGATTGTCCGGATTTCGGATGACGGCCCCGGTATCGATGACAATACGATTTCCAATATATTTAACCCGTTTTATTCGACAAAGCAGTATGGAACCGGTCTGGGCCTTTCGATCGTACAGCGCCTTGCCGGAAATCTCGATATCGATCTATCCTGCAAATCGACTGTCGGAGAGGGAACCGTCTTTACTCTCAAATTCAATCAGAAGCCGAATATGAAGAAAATCGATACGGAGAAAGAGGCCGTAACGGCCTGATTCCGCACGAACCGGATTATTTCGTTCTATTTGGGCTTGATTTTCAATTTCCATTGTATAAATTAGAAAATCTTTGAAAAATGAAAGGCAGGTCTATAAAAATGTGTATGAGAAATCTGTTAATTGTAACAATGTCGTCGATTCTTGTTATTTTCGGATTAATCGGGTGTAAGGTCGATTCATTGACTCGTGATGAAATTGCGGCGAATGATTTCCCTCTGGTTATGATCGATTCGGAAGTACCGGTGATGGCTTCGCAATTGTATCATCGGCTGGCTGACAGCGATCTTCTTGAAGAGGGCGGATTTCTCGATTCCTCGATGTATTTCGATACCCTCAACGCCATTGTTCTCGATTCACTGATCTCGTATGAAGCAAGCAAGGTCGATCTCAAGGAGGATCCGGTGCTTTACCGGAATTTCTTCCTGTTGTTCAAAGAATTTTATTTGAAATATCTTTATCAGCATCTGGTCCTTGATTCAATAGATACCGATTCATTGGAAATAGTGGATTATTATAAATCAAATCCTGAATATTTCACATATCGCGAGCAGGTCCGGGCGAGACAACTGGTAATTTCTGCCGAGGGATTAAGAAAAGGGAAGGATTCCCTCCTTTATAAAGACTACTCGATGGAACAGCTTGATTCCATGGCCCGCAAGCGTGTCTATGATTTACGGGAGAAAATCGATTCCGGGGCGGAATTTGGCAATCTTGCCTATGACTTTTCCATGCATCGGGAATCCGGGAAAAAAATGGGCGAACTGGGTTATTTCTTCAGGTATACATACAATAAAGAATTCGAAGATGTTGCCTTCTCCCTGCCGGTCGGAGAAATATCTCAGCCGTTCAAATCGCCGGATGGCTGGCATCTTGTCGAGGTGATCGATCATATCGATTCGGGCCTTGCCGATCTGACCCCGCAAATCTATGAAGAGGCCCGAAAACGCTACCTGAGTGAAAATGCGAGGAGTATTTATACCGATCTTATGGATTCGCTTCTTCTGGCGTCCACCATCAAATTCAATGATGAAGCCCTGAGCGGGAATATACACACCGTCCCCGATACGACGTGGGCGGCGGTCATCAACGATATCGACACGATAACATTTCACCGGCTGCCCGATTACCTGCACCAGTATAAACAAGGCGTTGGACTCGACAGCATCGATCTGGGACTGATGCACGATATGCTGACTTACCGTGCCGTCGAGTACGTCCTGATGCAGGCGGGCGATAAAATGGGATTTAAGGATGATCCCGAAGTCGTTAAAGAAAGACATTCCATCTATCATAAGTATGCTCAGATTTTCGTAAAAAAGAAGAGCCGTGACCTGGACTATCGACCGGCGGACAGCCTGATAGAGAAATATTACAATGAAAATATCGACAAATTCGTTATCAAAAAGCCGTTGAATGTGCAGCATATTATTGTCGATGATTCCCTGTTCGGTGAATTTTTAAGGGACCAGGCACTTTCGGGGATCGAATTTCTCGATCTGGCCCGGCAATATTATCCCGGGTCGGAAGAAATCCGCGTGGCGGCGGCCGATCTTGGTTATATCGGGCCCGGCGAAATGCCCGATGCTTTTTATATGAAAGCCAAGACAACCCCGATCGGCGGTATATCACATCCGGTCAAAACGGAATTCGGCTATCATATTATAAAGGTGATCGATAAAAAATTTAACCGGACCATCGACCAGGTGCGGCCAAAAGTCGTCGAAGACCTGAAAAAGGAACATGCTCGAATCGTTTACGATGAATGGAAACAGGGATTGTTCGACCGGCACGATATAGTATATTCGCTGGAGAAGCTCAAACGGCTTGAGCTGGCCTCCAAAGACCGGCGTTAAGCGGGCCTTGTTTATCAAAAGTGAAAAACAATAATTCCAAGGAACTTCCGCTGAAGGGTGAACTTCTTCGCAAGTCCACCCATCTGTTTGCTATTGTCATTCCCGCCGGTTATTACTTTCTGGGATTGACGAAAGGCGAATTCCTGGCCATCATGATCCCGGTGTCGATTATCATGATAATAATCGATGTGAGTCGGCTTCGTGATTGGCCCTTATGGCACCTGGTCAGGAAGCTTATTTCCCCCATGGTACGCTCCACCGAGACCAGCGGTGATTTTACCGGCGCCACCTATATTCTGAGCACCGTCTGTTTTACCGCGGCCTTTTATTCCAAACCGGTTGCAGCGGCCGCACTGGCATTTATCATTGTGGGCGACCCGGCCTCGGCGCTGATCGGCCGCCGCTACGGGAAACACCGTTTCAAAAACAAATCGCTTGAAGGATCGCTGGCCTTTCTTGTCCCGGCGACAATTGTAGGAATTTTCGCTCCTGAATTGCCTGTAACAGTGGGAATACTGGGAGCGATTGTTGCCACCGTGACCGAGGCGGTCTCTTTCAAAGTCGATGACAACACCACCGTCCCGTTAATTTCAGGGCTTGTTATGACCCTGGCGCTGAAAATTTTCTACAGCTAAAATCTTATATCAATCCAGCGGAATGGCGTACATAATGCCGGCCGAAATATTCATGCCATTGCTGTCCATCCCGCCGGATATTTCGAGCCGGTCGTCAAACCCCTTTACCGAACTGATTTGCTGGATCCGGTACATGGCATTGAAATTCAAAAAAATGCGGGGGCTGACATACAGATCCATACCGGCTCCAAGATTGATACCGACCCCACGGTAGTTGGCATCATAATAGCCGATTCCATCATAGGAGCCGTTGTTGACATTGATTATCGGTACCGCCAGACCCAGTAACAGGTAAGGCTGAATATTTTCAAGGGCATAAATGCCCTTCATATTGAAATCCCAGTTACTCAGGGTGGCGTCATCGCTTGCCGACAGAAATGTGTATTCATGCGTGGTGCGCTGATAAGCGATTTCAAGGCTGTATTGCCAGAATGGACTGACCCTGCCGGTAATACCGGCCGTGATACCGAATCCCACCGCGTTGTCTATCTCGGGGATGATAATCGTTTCCGATCCCGACACGAGCGCATATTGGCCGTCAAAGTCACCCCCGATGGTGGTATATGGTATAGTCAACCCGAAATAAAATTGACTTTTCGCCCTCTTAAATGTCTTTTTGACAGCCCCCGCCGTCCCGAAGGTTATTAGCAGGAGCGGCAATAGACAGATTGTAATTTTCATAAAAGACTTTTGCATCGCTTTCCCTTTCCCAAGAAATAATGGATTTACATCCAATAATAAACTGTTAACACTGCTCAAGTCAAGGACTGATATTTATTTAGATTTTTGTCTGGCCTGATAACCGATACAAATATATATTAGTAAAATGAAGTATTTAGATTTTCGTTCAGATACAATAACAAGAACGTCGCCCGAAATGCGCCGCGCAATTGCCGAGGCCGAAGTGGGCGACGATGTTTTCCGCGATGACCCGACTGTCATGCGGCTCGAGGCAACAATCTCGGAATTATTCAGCACAGAAGCGGCTATATTCGTCCCGTCCGGGACCATGGGCAACCAGGCGGCGCTCAAAACCTTGTCGGAGCCGGGCTGGGAGATACTCTGTGAACGTGATTGCCATATCGTCAATTATGAAACCGCCGGCCCGGCTATCCACAGTTCGCTTTTGGTCAACATGATCGATACCGAATACGGTGTCATGACGGCCGAACAGATCGAGAACTCGGTGCGCGAGCCGAATATACACAGCCCGATTACTAAAATCGTGGCCATCGAAAACACGCATAATCGTCACGGCGGCACCATCTACCCGCTCGATGAAATATTGAAAATACGCGAGGTGGCCGACAGACACGGCCTGCTGATGCATCTCGACGGCGCCCGGATCTGGAACGCCCATGCGGCCACAGGTATTCCCCTGGCCGACTGGGTGAAACCGTTTGATTCGGTATCGGTTTGCATGTCGAAAGGGCTGGGAGCGCCGGTTGGATCGATGATTCTCGGCTCGAAAGATTTTATCGAGAAGGCGCTTCGGACCCGAAAACTTTTCGGCGGAGCCATGCGGCAGACCGGAATCCTGGCCGCCGCGGCGCTTTACGCGATCAAAAACAATATCGGACGGCTGACCGAGGATCATGCCAATGCCCGCGTGCTGGCCGAAGGACTTGGCAGGGTGGATGGTTTCACGGTCGATATGAAAAGGGTTCAGACAAATATTATTTTGGTTGATATCGCCGGAACATGGAAAACCCCGGCTGAAATTCTAAATGCCATGAAGGAAAAGGGCGTATTGGCGGTGCCGTTTGGACGAACCCGGCTTCGATTTGTAACCCATCTCGATGTGACCCGCGAGGATTGCGAGAAGGCGGTTGAAATCATATCCGATATTAAATTCTAGACGCTTTATCATGAATTTGCATAATTAGGTTCTTGTCATATAAATAAGAGAGAGGCCAGTGTATGCGGGAATCTCGAATGCCGTCTCAAATGATGCCTGTCGGCGTATCGGAGCGGATCAACTCGATCGATGTTCTGCGCGGTGTCGCGCTTCTGGGGATCCTTGTAATCAATATTTACTTTTTCGCTCTGCCGGGAGCCGTGATGTTCAATCCGCCCGCCGCAGGCGGTTTCACCGGTTTGAATTTTCTTACCTGGCAATTTACCTCGACATTTTTCCTGCAGAAAATGATGGGCATTTTCTCCATGCTCTTCGGGGCTGGGATCATCCTGATGTCCGGCAAAGCCGAAAAGAGCAGAAAGAAATTCGGCGCGATTCATTACCGCCGTATGCTCTGGCTGCTGATATTCGGCCTCGTCCACGGCTATTTGCTCTGGCACGGGGATATCCTGTTTACCTATGCGATCTGCGGAATGGTGTTATTTTTGTTTCGGCGACGGTCGCCGCGCCTCCTGATAATTTTAAGCATCATCTTTTTTATTGCCGGGTTCCTGATGCAGTTTGGTTCGAGTATCAATTTCACCATGGTGAGGGATGCCGCCGCCCGGGCCGAAAAAGCAATACAGAACGGCAAAGAGATCGATAAAATGCAGGAAAGCATGATTGTTATCCGGGATGATCTGGAGAGCATATTCAAACCGTCGGAGCAGGAAATTCAAAAAGAAATCGATGCTTATCGCGGTAATTTTTTTGAGGTTCTGAAATTCCGTCTCCCGGAGACTCTTATGATGCAGACACAGGCATTATTCTTTTTTGTATTCTGGCGCGCCATGGGATTTATGCTTCTGGGGATGGCCCTGATGAAGCTCGATGTTTTCTCGGCGGCCCGGTCGAAACGGTTTTATGCCATATTGGCTATTGTCGGATACACACTTGGTCTGCCGACTGTTTACTACGGCCTGACACAGTCGCTTGCGCATGATTTTGATTATGTTTACCAGTTTCGGGAAGGCCTGCATTACAATCTGTTCGGCGGCGCCCTGACCGCGCTGGGACATGTCGGGGTGATTATGCTGATATGCAAAGCCGGTCTCCTGAAATGGCTAACCGCAGGGCTGGCCGCGGTTGGACGGACGGCACTTTCAAATTACCTGTTGACATCGGTGGTGATGACGACCATATTTTACGGTTACGGATTGGGTCTGTTCGGTCATATCGACCGTTTTTATCTTATGTTATTTATTCCCGGTATGTGGGTTATACAGTTGATTATCAGTCCGATATGGCTAAGGCATTATAAATTCGGTCCGGCAGAGTGGCTGTGGCGGTCGCTGACGTACCGGAAAAAACAAATGATGAGAATTGCTTCATAGCTTATTTGTAATTAATGGCGTTATCAGAGGAGGTCATAAATTGCCATGGCAATTTGTCAAATACGTTAGGCGCCCATTCCAACAACTGTTTTTTGGCATGAAACATCTGCTTGAGGAATCAAAATTATTATATGACAAAATACAAGGGCAAGATCCTAAGCGGCCCGATAAGTTTGATAATAATCTCTGGGTAAGAGAGAAGATTTATTCGAAATCATGCTTTTTGACAGGAATCGCCGCTATTGAAGGATTTGCGAATTTCATTCTAAGTGATTTTGCGGTTAGAGGCAAAGATTCACTGGTAAGTTTATTAGATAAATCCCAAAAATCTCAAAAAATTGAACGCTGGCCTTTGGTAGAAAAAATATATTTTTTGCCCTCATTGTGCAATAAAAGGCTTACTCCTCCGGCATTTTACTTTAAAAGAAATTCAAAGGCGTTTATGATTTTTATGGAATTAGCGGAAATAAGAAATAACATACTACACGCCAGTCCAGAACCAAGATTAGCATTAATTAAGCTTCAAAAGAGCGGTTTTCATGAAGAATACGATGATTTTGAGGAAAATTTCTGGCCTTATTCTCGTATATTCAAAGATTACTCGGCTTTTAACCATACAGCAGCAAAAGTCGCGTATGATAATATAATATGGATTAGAGATTCGCTGATTAAATTTATCGACAGATTAGATAAAAAATACTTATTAGATGAAAATTACACCCTTATTAGCAAGAGGTATTCCGAGGAAGAATTCTCTAAAGAAGAACTAATAGATGATTTTAAAAAATATATAACTCAAAGCTAATAAATACCTAAATGTGGTTTACCTATGGCATTTTCAATTACCATCCTCGGCTCGGCTTCGGGGTTGCCGTCGGCTGAACGAAACGACTCGGGGTATATTATTGAACATGACGGCCGACTGGCCCTTTTCGATTGCGGCAGCGGGGTCAGGGCGTCATTCTTGAAATCGGCCCACAATATCACCGGGCTCGAGGCGATATTCATATCACACATGCACCCGGATCATATCTCGGACCTGCCGGTGTTCGTGCAGATGCTTCACCTGGCGGACCGCCTGGAACCGCTGCGGATATATCTTCCCGAGGAGGCGATAAGACCTGTCAGGAAATACCTCAACGCCTGCTACCTTTTTGACGAGAAACTGTCTTTCAAGCTGGAAATGAAACCGATCAAGAATTCGATTAAAATTATGAACAAAAAGGTAACGGTAAAACCAATCTCCAACCATCACCTCGTTTCCAACACCGAAATAATCGAGGCCAGCGGTTATCCCAACCGGATGGAATCTTATTCATTTCTTATGCAAAGCGGCGGCAAAAAGATGTTGTACTCCGCCGATCTTTCGACTCTTGATGAGATCGAAAATTATCTTGATGATCTTGACCTGCTTTTAATAGAGACCACTCATGTCGATATTGATCGACTGCCGCCGCTAAT
>Ga0164318_10004875_pt1 | contig 12951 bp, 9 predicted proteins | sample GuaBasSedimGuay9_FD_113734 | JGI IMG/M metagenome (GOLD analysis project Ga0164318, IMG submission 113734) | Subseafloor sediment microbial communities from Guaymas Basin, Gulf of California, Mexico - Guay9, Core 4571-4, 0-3 cm | ecosystem: Environmental > Aquatic > Marine > Hydrothermal vents >... | reverse complement strand
GGTTCTTATCAGGATAAATCGCCCAATCAAATTGTTTGTTGGCTTGTATTAGTGCTTCAGATAAACGCATCGTATTTTGTAAATGCACATTATCATCTGCTCCACCGTGTACTAATAAAAAATCGCCTTCTAAACTATTCACATGAGTTATTGGCGAATTATTATCGTATCCAGATGCATTTTCTTGTGGAGTATGCATATAGCGTTCTGTATAAATAGTATCGTAAAAACGCCAACTGCTTACAGGAGCTACTGCTATTGCCATTGAAAAAGTATCACTGCCTTGAAACAAGCAGTTAGACGACATAAACCCTCCATAACTCCACCCCCAAATACCAATTCTCTTAGCATCTATATAAGATAAGCTTCCTAATTCCTTAGCTACAGCGATTTGATCTTCTACTTCGTATTTACCTAATTCTAGTTGAGTTACTTTTTTAAAATCGCGCCCTTTCAATCCCGTTCCTCTTCCATCAACACAAACAACTATAAATCCTTCTTGAGCTAACATCTGGTGCCAATAATCATTACTTCCTCCCCATCTATTAGCAACACTTTGTGAGCCTGGGCCAGAATACTGGTACATAAATAATGGATACTCTTTGTTTTCATCAAAATCCAACGGCTTAATCATATACATGTTAAGTTCGTTACCATTGATATTAATTGTTGAATATTCTTTTGGGGATATTTTATACCCTTCTAATTTAGACTTTAAAGCATCATTATTAATAATTACTCTTAATTCCTTGCCATTTTTAGTATCGTTTAAAGTATAGGCATAAGGTGTTGTTGAATTTGAAAAGGTATTTATAAAGTATGTAAAGTCCGAACTAAAAGCAGCGCTATTGGTTCCTGTTTGTTGTGAAAGCCTAATTTTACTAGTTCCTTGTACAGAAATGGTATACACATCTCTGTTTATACTTCCGTTTTCAGTACTTTGGTAATATATACGACCAGAATTAGGATCAAATCCATAAAATCTAGTTACTTCCCAATCTCCTTTAGTGATTTGCCTTTCTTTTTTTCCTGTTCTGTCATAATGATACAAATGATTCCACCCACTTTTCTCACTTGACCAAATAAAGCTATTATTATTTAAAAATGTAAGGTCATCTTTAATCTCTACATAAGCATCATCTGTTTCTTGATGCAGCAATGAAGTTGAATTATTAGAAGCATCAACTAATACTAGATCCAGTATGTTTTGATGTCTGTTTATTAATTGAACACTCAACAATGAAGCGTTTTCTGTCCACTTTAATCTTGGGATATAATAACTATGGTATTCAGACACATCAATTTTAGTTGTCTTTTCAGAATCTAAATCATAAATATGCAAAGACACATCCGCATTTGCTTCTCCTGCTTTTGGGTATTTAAAAACCTGTTCAGTAGGGTATAATTTATCTCCCATAATATCCATAGAATATTCAGGAACATTGGTCTCATCAAAACGAATAAATGCAAGTTTATCACCAGATTTATTCCATTCAAAAGCTCTTACAAAAGCAAATTCTTCTTCATAAACCCAATCCGTAATTCCATTAATAATACTGTTTATTTTTCCATCACTGGTAATTTGTTTTGTTGTTCTAGAAGATAAATTTTTTATGTATAGATTATTTTCAAAACCAAAAGCAACCATAGACCCTTCATTATTGAAGGTAGGTTCCTGAATCTGATTTTCTGAAACCAGACTAAGCTCTTTAGTATTTAAATCATAAACATAATAGGTTCCAACCGAAGAGTGACGATAAATTTGTTCGAGTTTAGTTGCTAATAAAAGTTTTGATTCATCCTTATTAAATTTATATGAAATAATAAAATTGATTCCTTCTAAATCTTTAGAATTAACTAGCGTCCTAACTTTTACTCCACTTTCATAATTATAAACATCAATGGTAGAAGCGTTCGCTTGTCTATCATAATTATGCAAAGAATATTCCTTTCCATTATTTAATGATCGTAAGGCACTTAAATATTCTGTACGGAAAGCACCTCCATTAATCTCTTTTAATGTAATATCTTTTTTTTGCGCTGAAACTGAAGTGATTGCAATTAGAAATATTAGCAATAATCTCTTGAGAAATAATTTATACAATGCTTAATTTTTTTGGTATGCCAAGTTTACTAATTTTTAACGAATTTATACTCCTTTTTTGTGTTAAATAGCTTCAAATTGTCCTAAAAATAACCATTCTAAGCTTCGTTTTTAATACTATATTTGTATTCATAACTATAAATATATGGCAAAGCCAGTTTCAGGGTTTTCAAAAAAAAACAAAGAAGAAAAGGTACAATGGTTAGTTTCAACTTTCCTTAACGATGATTCTTTGGCAAATTCTACTTTAAAACAATACTGGAATACAAATAAAAAACTCCAAAAGCTTCACGATGGTTTTATAGAAAACACTATCAGCAACTATTACCTTCCTTTTGCAATTGCTCCTAATTTTTTAATTAATAATTCAATTTACACCATCCCCATGGTTATTGAAGAAAGCTCTGTTGTAGCAGCTGCAAGCAATACCGCTAAATTTTGGTTGGATAAAGGAGGCTTTACTACTGAAGTTATTTCAACCACTAAAAATGGACAAATACATATAAATTTCTTCGGAAATAATACAGAAATACAAAATTTCTTTTCTGAAATAAAACCGGATCTTTTTAATAGCATTACTAGCATTGAAAAGAATATGAAAAAAAGAGGAGGAGGACTATTAGATATTTCTTTGGTCAATTCCACCGAATCTCTTGAAGGCTATTTTCAACTTCATTGCACGTTTGAAACAAACGATGCAATGGGAGCTAATTTTATAAATACCTGCTTAGAAGAAATTGCAAAAACTTTTGAAAATATTGCGAAAACACATTCTGTTTTTATAGCAAATAATACTTTTCCTGAAGTGGCTATTAGTATTCTTTCTAATTATGTTCCGGAATGTTTGGTAAGAGCATCTGTTCAATGTCCAGTTGAACAACTATCCTCTAATGGAATTGATGGAAAAACGTTTGCTAATAAATTTGTGCGTGCTGTTGCTATTGCTAGTGTAGAGAAAAGAAGAGCAGTAACCCATAACAAGGGCATTATGAATGGTGTAGATGCTGTGATTTTAGCTACTGGGAACGATTTTAGAGCAGTTGAAGCAGGAGTACACTCATATGCAGCAAAAGATGGGAATTATACAAGCTTAACAAGCGCAAAAGTGGAGAATGGAGTTTTCAAATTCTCTATTGAAATTCCGTTAGCTCTAGGAACAATTGGTGGGCTTACCTCTTTGCATCCTTTAGTAAAATTAGCTTTCGACATTTTACAAAAACCAAATGCAAAAGAGTTAATGCAAATTGTTGCAGTTGCTGGATTGGCTCAAAATTTTGCCGCACTACGGTCTTTGGTTACAACGGGAATTCAGAAAGGACATATGAAAATGCATTTGATGAATATATTAAATCAGTTGGAGGCCACAACAACAGAAAAGGAGAAAGCAATTCCCTATTTCAAAGAAAATACAATTAGCCATAGCTCTGTGGTGAGCTATATTGATAAACTTCGTTCATAATTTGAAACAAGAATTTTACAGTAACGGAAAATTATTAATCACTGGAGAATATGTAGTGTTGGATGGTGCAGATGCACTAGCCATACCTACATCTTACGGACAATGGCTACTTGTTGACACCATTAAAGAACCTAAAATTTATTGGAACAGTATAGATGAAAAAGGAGAAATATGGTATGAAGATGAATTTGAATTGATAAATGATGAAATTTTTCACTCCATTCATAATAACAATGAAACTGCTAAGCGATTAATCCAAATATTAAATTCAGCCAAACAACTAAATCCTGATTTTTTAAAACAGGGAATAGGTTTTAAAATAACTACAAAACTTAATTTTCCTAGAAATTGGGGGCTTGGTAGCTCCTCAACATTAATAAATAATATTGCTAATTGGGCAAAAGTAGATGCCTATAAATTATTAGAAGAAACATTTGGCGGTAGTGGATATGATATTGCTGCTGCCCAACATAACAACCCTATCTCTTATTCCATTTCAAATGGAATGAGTAGTACTAAAGAAGTAAAATTGCAATGGAATTTTACCAACCAATTATTCTTTATTCATTTAAACAAAAAGCAAAATAGCAGAGAAGGAATCTCTCATTACCAATCTCAAAAGGAAAATAGCACACTTTCTTTAAAAGAAATTAGTAAACTAACTTCAAAAATAATTAGTTGTAATGCCCTTCAAGAATTTGAATCATTAATTACTCAACACGAAGATATTATTTCAAAAATTATTAATCAAAAGACAATTAAAGAACTTTTATTTAAGGACTACAGTGGTGCTATAAAAAGTTTAGGAGCTTGGGGAGGTGATTTTATTTTGGCAACAGGAAAAAATGATGACATAGAATATTTTAGGAAAAAAGGCTTCGAAACTATTATTCCTTTTAAGAATATGATTAAATAAAAAAATCCTCCAACATTACATTGGAGGATTTTTTAAATTATATAAATATTCCTTTCCGAGGAAAATTTAGAGCTTAAGTATATTAATAAAAATTAGCTCTATTATCTTCTATCTCTGCAGCATTTTTCAATGCATTAAATACATTTATATTAACTGAAGGTGCTGTTGCAGCATTTAATTGATTTGCAAAAGCTGAATAATCTTGTAATTCGGGAGCATTATTAATCGCTAGTATTCTAACCATATAAACCCCATTCACGCCATCAATTAATTTAGTAGTCTCTCCTACTTTAGTTCCAAATGCAGCTCCAACAACTTTTGGCTCAGTACCACCACCAGCAATAGTAGGGTTTGCTAATGTTAAAGCATTTGCTGTTTTCGTAGTGATATTCTGGCTACTTGCCACTTCTTTAATATCTGAACTTGAAATAGATTCTCTAATCTTTTTTGCTTTTTTCTCGTTACGTAAAATCGGAGTAACTGTAGCAGAAGCTTCGGCAACACTTAATAGTCCTTTAGGATTTCTTCTTGTAAGCTGAACAACAACATAACCATTAGTAATACTAAATCTTCTTACATCACCAATTTCTGTTTCTTCATTAAATGCCCAATTAACAATGCCTCTATTATTACCAACACCTGGTATATTTGCATCAAGTTCACCAATTTTATTTACTGGTTTAGAAGGATTTCCGTTTTCATTAGCTATCGTATTAAAATCTCCCTTTCTAGCTGCTATTTCAAATTTAGAAGCATTTGAAAATACATCGTTTATAGTTTTTTCTGATGGCTCAATTTTTTTAGTTATTGAGGCTAATTTAAATACTTTTTGAACGTTTTTTAACTCTTCAATTTCCACAACGTGAAAACCAAAATCTGTCTCAACTACATCTATATCTCCAACTTTATTGTCAAAGATAAAAGTGTTGAATTCTGGCACCATTCTACCTGGCCCAAAATACCCTAAGTCACCTCCATTTTCTTTATTAGAAAGATCTTCAGAAAAATTATTTGCTAAATCCTCGTACTTGCTTACATCTCTTTTAACAACAGCAAGAATACTATCTGCTAATTTTTTTGCATCTTCTTTAGTGCGAACTACATCTTGAGGTGCGGTTTGTAATCCTTCAAATCTAATTAATATATGTCTAGCCTTAGCAGAATCTGCCATTTGTCTAGTCTCTATTACTTTATATAGATTAAAATTATTACCGTCCTTAATTGGTCCATAAACATCATTTGTATTCATTACGATAATTGAATCAACGATTGATTCGGGTAATGTATTCTCAAACCACCATCTGTCAACAAAAGCTTGCTCAGAATTGTTATTTACAAACTCTTTATTTTCAGTAGTATTTTTAAACCCAAAAATTGTTTCATTTTTTTGAGTATCCGGATTTAACACTTGCTTATCTTCAATTAATCTTGCGATTTCTTTTCTTGCAGTCTCAACATCTTCTAAAGAAGGCTCTTCATTATAAGATACATAATGAATATCTACTTGTGGATCTACTTCAAAATCTTTAGAGTGCTCTCTTACATAAGCTTCTATTTCTGCATTCGTTACAGCAACATCTTCATCTGCTATTTTTGTATAAGGAATTTGTATAAACTCTATATTAATTTTATCATTTTGAAATTTATACTCTTGTTCTCCTTCAGCTAAGGTTGTTATAAGTCCACCTTTTACTAAATTAAAATAGTTGTTTTCTAATATTGAACTTGCAGTATTATTTTCAAAATCTAACCAAGCTTGATAAGCTTGTCTGTCTCCTGCATCTGCAGAAGCTTTTGCAGTAGCAATATATTCTTGCATTCTACTTTCATCAAATAATCCTATTTCATTTTGGAAAGTTGGATTATTAGCCAAACTCAAACTTAAAGCATTACTAATTTGTGCTCTTTCTGCAGTTAAACCTAAGGCTACAAATTGTTCTTCTAATAACACCCGACGTAATTCACGCTGCCAAACAATATTCATCGCTTGATTTGTACCATTATTTGGACCTAACGATCGTTGTACCACCTCTACTTTTTGCATGAAATCTTCTCTAGTAATATCTACATCGTTTACAGTAGCTACATTACTTTCTCCTTTTGGAGAATTGTTACCGCTACCAATCACACCACTTAATACAAATGCAAAAAGTGCCATTGCTATAATTACGATAAGGAAAATCCCTCTTTTTCTAATACTGTTTAATATTGCCATCAGTTATTCTAATTTAATCTCCTTTACGAATGTTCTTTAAATCGAAAAGTATTTAATTTATCTTTATTGTCTATTTTACAAATCAAACAAAAACAAGTAACGAATTTGCATAATTTTATAGGGGGCGAAAATACCATTTTCCTTGCAGTTATAAAAAAGTTAAATTGAAAAAATAAAGAAAATATTGAAAATCTATTCTTTCTCTGTAATCTTTACCTCAATCAACTCAATTTTTGTGTCTGAAACCTCTAATACCTTAATTGTAACATCCTGTATTTCTATTACTTCTCCTTGATTAGGGATTTCTTCAGTAAAGCTTACAATCATTCCGCCCAAAGTTTCATAATTTTCGTTTTCAGGAAGGTGTATTTTATAGGTTTCATTCAAATAATCAACATCTAGTCTGGCAGAAAATATAAAATGTTGGTCATTAATTTTTGTTTCGGTAAGTTCAAGCTTATCATGTTCGTCTTCAATTTCGCCAAAAAGCTCTTCAATTATATCTTCTACGGTTAGAATCCCCGATGTGCCACCATATTCGTCTATTACGACTGCTATACTTTTTCTCTTTCTAGTTAATATATTAAGCACATCTTTTATGAGAATTGTTTCAGGAACATACACAACCGGTATTAATACATTTTTAATAGTTTCTGGTTTCTTAAAGAGTTCAAATGAATGCACATAACCCAGTATATCATCAATATTTTCTTTATAAACCAATATTTTTGAAAGTCCCGTTTTTGTAAAAAGTTCACTTAATTTTTTTGGTGTTGTTTCAATATTTACTGCAACCACTTCGGTACGAGGTATTAAAATCTCTCTTGACTTTACTTCTGAAAAGTCTAATGCATTTTTAAATATTTGAATTTCACTATCTACATCATCTTCCGTTTTAGCAGTTTCCATTTGCTCTGATATATAATTTCCCAATTCAATTTTACTGAAGCTTAACTGAATGGTATCCCCTTCTGTTTTAAAAAACAACTTGAGTATTTTATCTGAAATCCAAATAACAAATTCAGAAATAACTGAAAATAATAAATAGAAAAAATAGGCAGGTAATGCGAAAAACTTGACTAGGCTATTTGCATAAATCTGAAAAAAAACTTTTGGCAAAAACTCTGCTGTAAGCAATATAACTAGCGTAGAAACAACTGTTTGAGCTAATAATGCAGAAAATCCATCTAGATTAATATAATGCATCAATAAATCGCCCATAAAAAACCCATAGATTACAAGCGCTATATTATTGCCAATTAACATCGTTGCAATAAATTTTGAAGGGCGCTTTGTTATTTTCTCAAGTGCCCTTCCCAGAAAGCTATCTTGCTTCTTTTCAATAGCAATATGCACTTTATTAGAGGAAACAAAGGCTATCTCCATTCCAGAAAAAAAAGCTGAAAGAATCAACATGCTAAAAATGATAACAATACTGTAATCCATAGATATAGCTTAATAATAAAACTATTTACTTTTCTTTTGCGCTTCTATTTTCTTTCTAAAATTTCTTTTAAAGAAATACATAAAAATTGCGACAATAGTAAAAAATGCAAATAAATATACCTTATTTCTATCAACTCCCCAATTAGTAATTACTAAATAAATTGAGAAAACTGCCATTAAGATATAAGCATACTCAAAAAGACGATAAATTTTAGTTCCCATTTGTTGTTTCGTTTTTATCAATAAATTGTACTCCTCTGTTTTTTCGAGATAAAAAAGTAGTGAAATCTTGGCTTGAATCAAATTGTGCACCATTATTATAAGATCCATCAGCAAATTTTATAGTGTAGGGTTGATCTGTAAACAACCATTCGTTTTTTTGATCCCAATACAATTGACTCGCTTTCAAAACAATACTATCACTAGTAATAATCTCTACATTATCTCGTAAATCTACCATATTAGTAGCTTCATATTTAATAGCATAATCTGCTGTAATGGTACTTTTTTCATTCTCTTCCCAAAAGTATAAAACAATCCCCTCAGGAAATTCCTGATAAGGGAATTCGTAATTGGAATAATCTTTTAATAATGGGGCTAATAAATTGACCGTAACTTTTCCAGAATCTGTATATTTTAAATTTATATTTTTTCCGACAGCTACTGGCGCCTCATCTTTTAGGTTCATTTTTTTAATATTCTTATAATTTCCTTCACATGAAAAAAGCGTAATGACAAATACAATTGTCATCACGCCTTTAAACATATTTTTGAATATTATCATATTCGTTACATCCTTATAAGTTTGGAACCTTTACACTTCCTCCAATCCAACAATTAAAACTAATTGTTTTTCCTGCCATTCCATCTGAAAAAATATCGCTATTGCTAGGTGCTCTTTGTCTATAATTTTCTGCAGATTTTCTAGCTTCTTTAGCTATAGACGCATTAACTCGAGCCGCTTTATCGGCCATATTTGCAGCCAGCCAGTTAACAGCTCTTTTCTCAAAAACTGAAGATCCACAATTAGAAGAGCTTTTAGAATACATTAGAGCAATACGCAAATAACATCTTCCGTATGATGGATCATATTGCAATGCCTTTCTATAATTAGATCTTGCAGAACCAAAACTACCTTGTTTTCTTTTAAGCTCTCCAATTCTAAAATAAATTCTAGATTTTCTAAGAGCATCATCTTGCATTGAAGCAGACTCTTCTAAATATGCTATTGATTTAGAAATATTTCCTTTGTTTTTCTCTAACTGACTTAAGTAAAGTTTAGTTTCTGCAGAAGGCTCCAACTTATCTAATTGCTCAACTAATTTTATAAACAAATCATCTTCTGTACATTCTTTAAAAGACATTCTTGCTGCTGCCTTTTTAACCCATTTTATATCACCCTTCTTTTCATCAAAGTTCTTATTATATAATGGGATCAGATTAGAACAATCTGCAAGGTTTCCTAATTTACCATCAACACTCCCTTTTACCTTACCATAAGCAATAAGGTTCTTTTCATACCCTTTAATTCTTTTTTCTTCTTTTGAAGATAATTTAACTCCAGATTCTTGTTTGTCAATTAATTCTGTAAGTTTTTTTGCTAAGGTAGATTCTTCGGTAGTAATTTTAATAAGCACTGTTGCATATAAATCAAAAACTTCTTCAACACCTTTCTCTTCAGAATTAAATAAATCTACTGCTAAAGAAAAATAAGTATATAAACTTTTAGGGCTTGTAAAAGTTTCTGAATCCTCCTTATAAGCATTGTCAAAGGCTAAAAACTGTTGCATTTTTGACCCTATTTTATTGTCATATTTTACTTGAGCAATTGAAGCTAAAGTTTTTCCTTTTTTTGTCTTATTAGGAAAATACGCCATTCTATCTTCATAGGTTTTAATTAAATCATTAACCTTTGTTTTATCCCCTTTTTTAACAAAATAAGTATACATTTTAGTCCCATATTGATACGTTGCTAAACTAAATTTCGGACAATCGTTTACAACTTTTTCATAATGCGGAAGAGCTCCTTCATAATTTTTAGCTTTTGCAGGCTCCACAAACATAGACAAAGTTGCATAGCAATCGTTAGGTACTTGCGCTTTCATTTTACCTCCAAATCCAATAACTAAAACTGTTATTAGTAAAGTCAATTTCATTTTCATCTTATTAAATTTTATACTATTAATCTATATATCTTTTTTCAAACCACTTATCATTTAATGATAAGCTTATAAATGTATTAAAAAAGTTTTCTTTAACCAAGCCACTACTTGTTGTTCCCCTAGACCCAATTTCAAATCCAAAGTTAATATTTGAATACATTCGTCCAACTGGTAAACCAACTCCAAAAGATATGCCAAACTCGTTTATATCTTCACCTTGTACATTAATACCGTTTGACTCATAACGAGCTCCTGCCCTATAAACAACTCTGTGCCAGTAACTACTGATAGAATTATAATTAGGAATAAAAAAACCACCTATTCTATATCTATTAGCATCAATAAACTCTACAGTACCAACATTTAAAGTTGGATCGTTAAAATTACTAACTTTAACATTAGAGTATTGAGCCCCTATAAACCAATCTTTAGGAGTTCCAATTCCGGCCCCTAAAGTTATCTGGGATGGAAATTTAACATCGGCATTATCTATTGAAAACACCCTTGTATCTACAGGCACCACTATTCCATTATCAGAAATTAATAAAGAAGACACTTTGCGTTCTCCTTGAATATCAAAATTAGTTGCTGGTGTATAAGTAGCAGATGTAGTTAATTCAAGATAGTCATTAATCATTGTTCTATATTCTGCTCCAAAATTAAAACTAAAACCCATTAAATCTGATTTTATAACTTCTCTGGTTCCAAATTGATTATCAAACTCATCAATTAACACTTTCTTTTCAATATTCCCAAAATTATAGTTTGCATCAATTCCAAAAGTAAAGTTAGGAGTAAATTGGTAGGCAAAAGCCATAAAAACTTTATTTAATCCTCCTGTTCCAGTGTACTGAGATACCGAACTTTCTGTTTCTGATGATAATTTATAGCCTACTGCTGAAAATGGTAGTATCCCAAAACTAGCTCCAAATTTTCCCATTGGAATACCTATAGCCAAATAATCTAAAGAGGTTGATGTAGCATTCTGGGTTTCTGTATCTGTTTTTTGTGTAACATATTTATAACTCCCCGCAACAGCATAATTTACAAATTTCAATTTAGCAACACTAGCTGGGTTTTGAAAATTTAAATGAATACTATCTGAATAGACACTTAAGCCTCCCATTGACCTATTTTCAGCAGTTCCTTTAAACTTTTGCTCACCAATTCCGAAAAAAGAATAGGGAGATGTCGTCCCGTTTTGTGCTATAGAAACCCCAGTAATTAGTAGCATTACTGCAAAAATAAATTGTTTCAACATGTATCTTTATTATATTCTAATATGTAGTTTAATCCTTCTAATAAAAAATTAGAGGACGCAAAGATGTCATTTTTTAAGCTATCTAGCAAGTAATGAGCGTCTCCTCCTGTTAAAATTATTGTTAATTCTTCGTAATTTTCTTTATATAATGACTCGAATCCTTCAATTTCACTTATAACACCCTGTATGACACCTATATGAATAGATTCTTCTGTAGAATCTCCAACAAACTTATTTAGTGCTTTTGGTTCTAGCAATGGTAATTTCTCCGTAAAGGTATTTAATGACTTATACCTCATTATTATACCTGGAGAAATAGCTCCACCCAAATATTCATTATCTGAATTTATAAAGTCATAAGTAATACAACTCCCTGCGTCTATTATTAAAACATTCTTTTTTGAATATTGCACAGCTGCAGCACTTACCAATGCTATACGATCTGCACCTAAGGTTTCTGGTGATGAGTATTTATTTATAAACGGAATGGAGTCTTTATGAGTCAATACAAATACTTTATATCTGTTTTTTATTTCTAATAACTCCCCTTCTGAAAAATTCCCTACTGAAGAAACAATAACATTATCAATCTTAGGATAAGCAACAGAAACTTCATTTAATACCGATGAAAAGTCAGCTTTAACACAATTCTTCTTAAATTCCAGCACATTGATATCGAATACTGCTAGCTTTACCAGTGTGTTTCCTACGTCTATAATTAAATTCATAGTAAGTTTGTCTGTGTTCAAAAATACAAATTGAAAACTTAGGGTCTTGTTAACTGATTATTAAAATATTTAAAAAAGAGACAGATATTTTTTTATTTTTTGTTTTGTACATTTCAAAATAGGTTTATATTTGCCCTCGCTTAATAGCAGGTGCCTTAGCTCAGTTGGTAGAGCAATGGACTGAAAATCCATGTGTCCCTAGTTCGATTCTTGGAGGCACCACATTAAAACCCTATAAACAATTGATTTATAGGGTTTTTTGTTTTTTGTGTAAAACATTTGTGTAAAACATTTTTCAAGTTATTTACAGATCACAATGAAAATATGTTTTTGACTATCTCATTATTTTTTAGCATCTTAACATCTAAGATCTTTATTATTCCTTTATTTATCCGATTACATATTTCTGTTAAGGGCTAATAATTTATGTTACTGGTTCGTATCTAGTATGACCCACCATAAAATCCTCAAAAGTTATTTGTTTACTAAGTTTCACGTATTGCTGTGAAACATAGGTGTGAAACAATTTACACTTTATTTTAATCTTTAATTTGAAATCATTCCATTCAATATTTTTGGGTTGAACTCATTATGTTTCGACTGAATCAATTTAGTTTCCGTTGAAAATGTATTGAGTGTGGTTAGTGATAAAAAAATACC
>Ga0164318_10004874_pt1 | contig 12951 bp, 8 predicted proteins | sample GuaBasSedimGuay9_FD_113734 | JGI IMG/M metagenome (GOLD analysis project Ga0164318, IMG submission 113734) | Subseafloor sediment microbial communities from Guaymas Basin, Gulf of California, Mexico - Guay9, Core 4571-4, 0-3 cm | ecosystem: Environmental > Aquatic > Marine > Hydrothermal vents >... | reverse complement strand
GGGAGTGACGCGCTCTATTTTGAGGTAACCGATGAGTTGGAGAAAGTAAAAGAAGGGAAAAAGGGTATTAAGGGTTACCTGTCTGAGAAAGAAGATCTGTCCGTTTACGGAAAGTATCTTGTTTTCAGGAATATTGTGCCATTGGAAGTAGGGATCAGAGGCGAAGAGATTCCCCCAACCGCAATGACCGTTCTCTGGCAGCAGGGCAGGGCCGTTTCGGCTCTTGTTGGCTCAAGATGCAAAGTATGCGGCACGCCTCAGTATCCGAGACAGAGAGTGTGCGTAAATCCTGATTGTGGAGCTGTTGACCAGATGGATGATTACCGTTTTTCAGACAAGGCGGGAACAGTAAATTCTTATACTGGAGATAATCTGGCATTTTGCTGGGATCCGCCTCAGGTCTATGGTTCGGTGGATTTTGAAGGAGGCGGAAGGATTTTTCTTGATTTTACAGATTGCGACCTGAATTCTCTGAAGGTTGGAATGCCTGTCTCAATGAGTTTCCGCAGGAAATATGCTGATCCGCAGAGAGGACATTACGGTTATTTCTGGAAGGCAGTGCCGGTTAAGTGATGAGCAATGAGCAATGAGGATGAAGTAGGATTGTATCTTTTTAAACGAATAGGAGAAATAAGATGGCGAAGGGGATAAAGAACGAAGTTGCTGTAATCGGGATGGGTTGCACAAAATTCGGCGAGTTGTGGGATAAGACTTCATCCGATCTCATAGTTGATGCATATAAGGAAGCAATGGAAGATGCAGGTATAGAAAAGAAAGATATCGATGCTGCCTGGTTTGGCAGTTGCGTCGATGATGTTAATGTCGGCAAAGGCGGTTTTCCGCTGACGAAGGCATTGAAGCTACCCTTTATACCTGTAACGAGAGTAGAAAATTTCTGCGCATCGGGGACTGAGGCATTTCGCGGCGCCTGCTACGCCGTGGCCTCCGGTGCCTGCGACATTGCTCTGGCTCTTGGTGTAGAGAAGCTGAAGGATACGGGATATGGCGGATTACCTGATTTTGGGACGTTAATGGGTACGGAAAGCAGAATTACATCTACAAATATGACGGCGCCGGGTGGTTTTGCCATGATGGCAACGAAGTATTTTGACAAATATGGTCTTTCACCGGAGGAAGGTAAAAGGGTTCTGGCACATGTATCGTCAAAGAGTCATCACAATGGAACGCTCAGCCCAAAGGCTCATCTGCGCAGGGAGGTTTCTGTTGAGCAAATTATGAAAGCGCCGATGATAGCCTGGCCGCTGGGTCTTTTTGATTGTTGTGGTGTCAGTGATGGATCGGCTGCCGCAATAGTATGTCGCGCCGATATGGCTAAAAATTTTAGGAAGGACCCCATTTATGTGAAGGCTCTTCAGATTGCCATAACCTCTGCGGAAGAAGAGAGTTATAAAAGCTGGGATGGCACCCATGTAGAGACGACAACTCATGGGGCAATCAGGGCTTATGAGGAAGCGGGGATAACAAATCCCCGGGAGGAGATAAGCATGATGGAGGTCCATGATTGTTTTTCCATTACTGAATTTGTGACGTATGAAGATCTTCAGATATCTCCGCGGGGAAAGGCGAGAGAGGATGTGGAGGCGGGTTTCTTTGATCTCGACGGAAAAGTGCCCTGTCAGACCGATGGCGGGTTAAAATGTTTTGGCCATCCTATTGCCGCATCGGGTCTTAGGATGATTTATGAGGAGTACAAGCAGCTTCAGGGAAAAGCCGGAGAAAGACAGGTGGAAAACCCGAGGATAGGGCTTACTCACAATCTGGGTGGATTCCCCCATATGAGCGTTGTCAGTGTGACAATTCTGGGAAACCAACTATAAGGATGGATATTGTGAAAATTTAGAACAAATCAAAAGAAGGAGGGATAGTAAAATGAGGGGAAACATTGATAGTATCGGTGATACTCTCACACTGACAGCAGGCAAGTATCCAGACAGAACCGCCATATTAAACTATGGCGGCAACAGTCTCACGTATCGTGAATTTAACGAAAGGGTCAACAGGCTGGCCAATGCCCTGATGGATTTAGGTGTCAAAAAGGGTGAAAAAGTAGCTTATCTATTTCTTAACGGAAATAAGTTTCTGGAGGTACACTATGCCGTAGCCAAAATCGGGGCTGTGGGTGTGCCTCTGAACTTCAGGCTGGTGGGAAGGGAACTCGCATTCCAGATAAACAATGCAGATTCAATTTGCGTAGTATGCGGCCCCGAGTTTGCCGAAACTATAGACTCTATTCGGCAGGAAGTGACGGGGGTAAGTCATTTTATCTGCGATGGAAATGACGGGGATGACGCCTTGAAGTATGAGGAATTGATTGCCGCCACTGGCCCTGATGAACCTGGGGTGGAAGTTTCCCTTTATGATGAAAGCTTGATCCTTTATACCGCCGGGACAACGGGTCTGCCCAAAGGTAGTGTTCTCACTCATAAAAATCACCTTTTTAACGCTATGACGATGGTAATGGATTATGGGTTCAGGGATGATGATATTTTTCAGATTATCCCGCCCCTTTATCACAGCGCTTCCTTGAATGCTTTTGCGGTTACCTCTGTGTTGTTAGGCGCGAAAATGGTCATCCACAAACAGTTCAACCCTCAGGAAATGCTTCAGGCGATTCAGGATGAAAAGATTACGTGTACGTGGGGCCCGGCCACTATATGGCGGTTGGTAATCGGTCATTCTGACATCGACAAGTATGATACCTCAAGTATACGTCTTCTTATCAACGGTGCCATGTATATGCCCGCGGAAATGCGCAAAGAGGTACTGAGTTACTTTCCCAACTCGGTCATGGGGGATACGTATGGAATGACTGAGGCTTCCCCCTGCACAACCATCCTGCGTCCGGGGGATGTTTTTGAAAAACCGGCATCCGTCGGCATTCCTCTTACCGTATGTGACGTAAAGATTTTCAACGACCGGGGGGAGGAAGTTCCTCGCGGTAGCATTGGAGAGATAGTCAACAGAGGCAATTTTATGAAGGGCTACTACAAAAACGACGAGGCAACGGCGGAGGCGATCAAGGGTGGATGGTTCTACACCGGCGATCTGGGAATAAAGGATGAAGAAGGCTTTATTACTCTGGTTGACAGAAAAAAGGATATGATTGTCACTGGAGGAGAGAATGTTTATTCCAAGGAAGTTGAGGAAGTAATAGCCGGCTATCCGGATGTTTTTGAAACAGCGGTGATTGGCTTGCCCGATGAAAAGTGGGGGGAAATTGTTACGGCTGTTATTGCGCCAATTCCCGGAAAGGAAATAGGAGAAGAGGAAATCATTGATCACTGCCGGAAAAACCTCGCAGGCTATAAATGTCCCAAGATTGTCAAATTTACTGAAGCGCTTCCCAAAAATCCTGCCGGCAAGATTGTGAAGCGTGAATTAAAAGAGATATTCTCAACTTCCTGATTTATCCATGGTTTGTCACGGGTATGTTTCTTCATTTTTAAGTTACTGATCGGAGGCAAAAAATGATTTTAGCATCACAGGAAATGATTAAGGAATGGACGGAAAAAGGGGCATGGGGAACTAAGACACTAATTGACTATTTTAAGGAAAACGTCAGTAAATATCCGGATGAGGTGTGTGTCGTAGATCCTTACGACAAGGAAGCTCTGGTGGGTTTCAAGCCTGAAAGACCAACATACAGGGAGTTTGACAGAGCGGTCGATGCCACCGCGGAGGGGTTCCTCAAAATGGGTATTCAGAAGGATGATATCATTATAGTACAAATACCCAACTGCTGGGAGCTGGCCATGCTTTATCTCGCAATTACCAGGGCGGGAGGTCTTATATCTCCCATGCCGATGCAGTGGAGGGCATCCGAGTTTGAGTATATCGCCGGATTGACAGAGGCCAAAGCATTTATTACCGTCGAAGAATTTCACGGTTTCAAACATAAGGAGATGTGTGAAAAGTTGCAATCAAAACTTCCGAAGTTAAAAAATATCCTCACTCTGCCGGAGATTAAAGAGATGTCTAAGGGTGATGTAACCGGCAAGCTGGATAGCATTCCTTTAGATGCCAATGATGTCTTCACGCTATGCTGGTCATCCGGCACAGAGGCCCAACCGAAGGGATGTCCCATAAGTCATAACGGCTGGGTATTCATGGCTCAAATACAAATGGATTCAACGGGAATGAACCATGAGGACAATTTTCTCACGGCCGGACCACTGGTAAACATGGCGTCTGTCGGAACAATATACATCCCCTGGCTGGTATTGGGCAACAAGATGGTCTTGCACCATCCCTTCAACCCTCCGCAGCTGATTGAACAATTTATAAAGGAGAAAATTACCTACACCCTTCTTGTTCCGGCAGTTGTCAATATGTTGTTGAAGCACCCCAGGGTGGACGAATTTGATCTGAGCAGTATCAGGATGATCACCATAGGCAGTGCTCCTCCCTCCCTCTGGTCCGTTCAGGAGTTGAAAAGACGCTGGGGCATCGAATTCGGTAATATATGGGGTCAGAATGAATCGACAGGTATAGTTTCTGGTCCTTTTGACGTTCCCGATGTGGAAAAACGTATCGACAATTTTCCTCAATGGGGGAAACCTGGCGTCAAATGGCATCCGCATGCAGCACAATTTTTACAGACAAAGATAGTGGATCCCGCTACGGGAGAGGAATTAACGGAAGTCGGCAGTGTGGGTCAATTGTGGTATCGGGGACCTAATGTCATACCGTGCTACTTTAGAAATCCCGATGTTACGGAAAAATCATTTGATAAAGATGGTTTTTTCAATACGGGTGACCTCTTCCAGATAAAAGAGGGAGACTGCATCGGATTCTTCGACAGAACGAAAGACATCATCATCCGTGGTGGTTTCAACATAAGTGCCCAGGAGGTGGAAAATATGCTCATCGGACATCCCGGGGTAGCAGACGCGGCTGCCGTTGCGATGCCGGACGATATCATGGGTGAGAAGACGTGTGTTTATGTGGTCCCTAAGGAGGGAGAGAAGGTCACTCTGGATGAGGTAACCTCATTTATGAAGGATAAGGGCATAGCATCCTATAAGCTCCCGGAAAGATTAGAGATCATCGATGCGATTCCAAGAAACCCCGTGGGTAAAATTATAAAGAAAGAGTTGAGGGAAGATATAAAGAAAAAATTGGAATCGAAATAAGGGTTTTGATGACACAATCATGCGGCGGGAGCGGAAAATGTTGGATCAGAAAGGAGGTGAAACAGTAGTTCTACTCCAAGTAACTTAAATCTAAATGGTTGATTTTATTAGATCCAGCTTTTTGTTAAATTTGGTCAATTTTATCGGTGAATGTAAGTTACTTCATGATAAACCGCTGCCGCAGGCAGTGTGAGGCGCTTAATTTAAAGCAAATCAAAAGAAGGAGGAAAAGATTATGAAAATTGTGCAGGGATTTCCATCAACCATGCAGGATGACTACCAACTGAATATGATCAATATCATTAAGCATGGCGCTAGAAATTGGGCAAAACAGGAAATTGTCACAAAGAAACCGGATGGGATTTTTCGTTACACTTACAGAGATGCGTATGAAAGAATAAAAAGACTTGCCGGCGCCCTGGATGGTTTGGGCGTAGAGACCGGCGATCGCATAGGGGTGCTTGAATGGAACACGAACAGATACTATGAAATGGACTTCGGTATTCCGGGTACCGGCGCCGTCCTTCTCCAGATGAATCTGCGGTTATCACCTAAAGATTTGAGCCATGTTGTCAATCATTCGGAAGCAAAGCTTATCTTTGTCGATGAGACATTGATACCTATTGCTGAAGCCATAGCCCCTATGTGCAAAACGGTAAAAGGCTACGTTATCCTGACAGACAGGGATCTTGCTGATATCAAAACGAAGCTGAGCCCGATATACAGTTATGAAGAACTGCTCAAGGAGGCAAACCCGGAGTATGAGTGGCCGAACCTTGACGAGAAATCGGCCTATGCCGCCTGTTACACTACAGGAACGACGGGGGATCCGAAAGGGGTCTATTACTCTCATCGTGATGTCTATCTTCATTCCATGGCAATAGGCATGAACGTGGAGCTGACGTACAGGGATTGCTTTTTCCAGCTTGTTCCCATGTTTCATGGAATGGGGTGGGGCACTCCTCAGGCTGCCACCATGGCCGGATCAAAGATTCTGCTTCCGGGAAGATATGCAGCGGAAGATCTGGGACCTATCGTTGATCTGATGGTGCAGGAAAAAGTGACAGTCGGAGATGGCGCGCCAGCTATCTTCCTGCCGATGCTGAGGTACATCGAGAAAATGGAAGAAAAACCGGATTTGAAAGGTGCTCGCTTTCTTTCCGGTGCTACTGAACCACCGGTAGCCTTGATGAAAGGCTTATATGACTTAACAGGTGCTGAGATTGTTCATGCATACGGCGCTACGGAGACCTCTCCGCTTGTTACTGTAAACAGGTTGAAACCGTGGCTGGAAGAAGAGCTCTCAGAGGAGGAGAAGTGGGATCTCAGGAGAAAACAGGGCTATACCGTTGTAGGCCTTGATACCAAAATAGTGGATGATTCAGGGAAAGATCTGCCTCACGACGGCAAATCGGTTGGAGAGGTGTGTGTCAGAGGTCCATGGATTACGGGGAAATATTACAATGCCCCAGGTACTGAGAGTCGATTTACTAAAGATGGTTACTGGAAGAGCGGCGATGCCGGTACGATAGATGAAGAAGGATACATGAAAATAACAGACAGGATAAAAGATGTGATAAAGAGCGGCGGTGAATGGATTTCCGGCACAGATATGGAGAATGAGATAGTCGCTCATCCGGCCGTCCTGGAAGCTGCCGTTATCGGAGTGAGTCATCCCAAGTGGGAAGAAAGGCCTCTGGCATTAGTAGTCCTGAGAGAGGAACAGAAGGGGAAAGTTACCAGAGAGGATATCCATGAACATCTCAGCGAGAAGTTTGCCAAGTGGCAGCTTCCGGATAAGGTGTTGTTTGTTGATGAAATTGCCAAGACCAGTGTCGGCAAGCTCAACAAAAAGGTAATGAGAGAACAGTACAAGGATGTCTACATGGAAGAGTAAGGCCTGATGTAAAAGATACCCCGCCTTCATGGTGGGGTATCTTTTTAAAAGAGGTGGAAAGAACAATGCCACTATCAAATTATTGTGTGTACCCCTAATTGACCATTTAAATCAAGACCTAACACCTGCATCCAGGGAAACAGTTGGTGAAAAGGCTTCCAAAAGGATCAATTATCATGATGGACAGAGCTTATATCGATTTTGACTGGCTCTGCCAACTACAGCAACAAAGCAAGTTTTTTGTTGCCAGGGCTAAAGGGAATATGGATTTTACCGTCAGGAAGACCCTGAAACATAATTGTTCTCCTGGCATCCTTGCCGACCAAATCATCTCCCCGGGTAACGATAAATATCCAGAGACCATGAGACTGGTAACGTTTTCCGACGGCAAGATCACGTACCGCTTTTTGACCAACATCCTCAGCCTTGACGCTTCTGCCATTGCCGACTTATACCAACAACGCTGGGCGGTGGAACTCTTTTTCAAGTGGATCAAGCAGCACCTGAAAATCAAAAAGTTTATTGGTTGCAGTAAAAATGCGGTACTGATCCAAATCTACACAGCGTTGCGGGTGTATATCCTTACTGCCTATTTGAAAAAAATATCAGGATCAGATTTTTCACTCTTAACAGTCTATCGCATTATCAAAGCAAATCTTTTTGAACGACTTTCCATCTTCGATGTACTCAATCCAAAACCTGATCCGCCCGATATCCATGAAAATCTTAATCAACCAACATTATTCAATTTTCGTACCGGACAGTAGCGTTATGATGCATGAAAAGCCTCCATTTTTGATAAGTATTTTTTGGGTCAAATGTACCAATCACTATAGAGGATATTCTGTATTAAGTAAATGTTTTTATTGAGTTTTCACCCTATCTTGGCAACACATTTTAAGAGAAATAAGATTTGTTTTATTAACCAAAATAGGTTTAACACCCATAACCAAAATGAAATTTTTCCAGGAGGTTTCGGTATTACTCTCGCTCATTTTCGTTGCACATCGTGTGCATTTCCGAGGTGTCCGCCACGAATCTGCGTTGTAGTGATTCGTGCGGCGACCAATACCGCTATGATCCAAGCCTAAACTTCCTGAAATCAATTCCTGGCAACGAGTTGGATTTTCTTGTTTTTTGTGACAGCATTTCAGGCGTAAGGTATAAACTAAACGTAGAGGGGATATGATTATGAAAGAAGATAGACCTTTTTGGAATATGGAGATGGAAACGTTACCTGAAGAGAAACTACGCGATCTACAGGTGACTAAATTAAGAAAACAGCTAAAGTATTGTTATGATAATTCTGAATTCTACAAAAAAAAATTCAATGAAGCAGGTGCAAAACCAGAAGATATCCAAACATGGGAAGACTTTAGAAAACTTCCTGTCTTCTTTCGGAATAAAGGAGATGAAAGACAATCGCGCTTGGAATCGGAAGAAAAATATGGCCATCCATTCGGTGTGCATTTGTGTGCATCATTAGAAAAATTAGTAGATGCAAGAACTACTGGAGGCACAACAGGTCTACCCACTTATTCATATGTTTTTACAAAACATGATATGGATATATGGAAAGAAGCGATGGCCCGAGGCCTTTGGCGGTTGGGCATACGTTCAAATGATGTGTTACTTTATGGACTTAATCTAGGAATTTATGCAGGAGGTATAATTGCAGATTTGATGAGAGATTGCGGTATTGGCTTTCAGCTTGTTGAGACCGGCATTGAAAGAGGCCCAGCATTTATGCTGGATATTGCCCAAGCCACTAAACCAACGGTGTTCTTTGGTACACCTTCCTTCGCCCAATATTTAATAACAAAGGTTCCTGAATTAACAGGTAAAAAAGTAAGTGAATTAGGAATCAAAAAATTGATTACGACGGGGGAGCCAGGCATTAATCTACCTGCAGTTAAACAAATGGTGGAAAAAGCATGGAATATACGATGGTATGACATGATTGGGCCAACCACAAGGGGAAACGGTATGTCATGTGATATGGATGAATATCAGGGAATGCATCATCTAGACCCTGATATTACATTATGGCCCCAGGATTTAGTGGATCCTAAGACAAAAGAATCGATACCTATCGAGAATGGAGCAATAGGTGAAGGTGTTATGACAGATCTGGAAAAGGAAGCTTGTCCATTTATTCGTTATGCATATGGAGATCTTCTTCAAGTATTCACAGAAACATGCAAATGCGGTGTACCAGGCATTCGTTTCAAGGTAGTGGGAAGAGTCGATGATATGCTTATTGTAAAAGGTGTTAATGTATATCCAGCAGCAATTAAGGATGTTATTGCCTCGTTCTTTCCAAAAGTAACAGGAGAAATGCGTATAGTTTTAAAAGAAAAACCGCCGCGCGTGGAACCACCTTTGCAAATCAAGATAGAATATGATCCTACAGTGGAAAAACATCAATTGGATGGTTTGTCTAGAGAAATCAAATCGAAAATGCACTTGAAACTCAAAGTAACCCCGGAAATCGAATTTGTACCAATAGGCGTGTTGGAGAAATCCGTTGCAAAAACCAGTTTCTTTGAAAAAAAATATGAATAACTAGAGTAATAAGACGAGGACACCTAGATACCCTGCGTGAACGGCGGGGGGCAAGGGCAGTGAATACCCATAGTGATGGGGAATAAAAGCACTAACCGGTCAACACTGAAGGAGGTTATCAAATGACAGGGAAGATAAGATTTTATCCGGAAGAATTAAACGACATGAGCTTTGAGGGAAGAAAAGTTCGTAAAGAGAAACTGCTTCGGCAGTCAATTGCGTACATGTATGATAAATCACCCGAATATTATCAGTTGCGTTTTAAGGAATGTGGCGCGGAGCCTGGAGATATAAAGACTATAGAGGATCTGCGGAAACTGCCTATCTTTATGGACAAAGACCGGGAACGGCAGAGCATGGAAGCATCTCTGGAAAAATATGGACACCCATTTGGGCTGCATCTTTGCTGTGACCCGACGGATGTGGTTTCCACTGGAGGTACCAGCGGCACCACGGGCCATCCGACGTATCCGTACACGCAGACGAAAGAGGATCAAGGATTCCTTAACGATTATGTCGGGTTTATGCTTAATCTCGTAGGGCTGGGAAGGGGGGACAGGGCTTTCTTCTTGTTTCCGCTTGGCGTTTATGCGACTTCAGCGATGCTTCCGGGAATTGAAAAGGCGGGTGTTCTCCCGCTTCCCGTTGATATAAGGCTTGGACCGGAGCTGGCGCTTGATATGGTGAAGTGGACAAGACCTACCTTCTGGTTCACTGGTTCAGCGATTGTCGATTTTTATACCGATTTGTTGAAGAATAAGCTCGGCATGGATCCCAAGGATATCGGGTTTAAATGTCTGATTCTTACAGGAGAAATGGGGTGTGGAATCCCTGAGTTGAAGAAAAAGGTAGAAGATGCCTACGGATGTAGGTGGTATGACTTTTGGGGGCCTTCGCTCCTCAATATCGCGATTTCCTGCGACTCGGATGAATATTATGGCCTTCACAATTTTGCTGAGGATTGGGATTTAACGGGAGAAGATCTGGTTGATCCTGTGACGAAGGAACCGATAGAGATCAGGGATGGGGCAGTGGGTGAGATTGTCGGTACCCATCTCCGAAAGAAGGCCGCGCCATATCTGAGATACGCGACTGGCGATATTGTGGAGGTTTTCACCTCTGAATGTCCCGGATGTGGTTTCAAGGGATATAGACTTAAGCCTGTTGGGCGCGCGGATGATATGATCACTGTAAAAGGAGTCAATGTATTTGCCGGGGCGATACATAAGAAATTGCAGCAATTTGTGCCCAGGGTAACGGGACATATGAGAGTGATAAAAGAAAATCCGTCGCCGAGAATAACCAGATTGATAATAAAAGCTGAATATGGCGAGGGCATGGAAAGCAAACTCGAAGAGCTCGGCAAAGAGATAAAGAATGTAATGAAGTCGGAACTGAGAATAAGTCCAACCTTCGAATGGGTGCCACCGGAAACACTGGAAAGGCCACTCAGGAAACCGATACTGTTTGAAAAGAAATATTAACCCGTAACATAACAGGAAAACCGGCGCCATATTCTTGTTTTTCAGACGGAAGGCCAGCTTGTTGATCTGAAGTTATTCATACAGTTGGCTTTCCATTTACTATTTAAAGAGGGGGGTATTCGTAATGGCTTTTGAGAAAATATTTGAAGAACTTGAAATACGAAAGAAGAAAACACTTGCGCAGGGCGGACCGCAAAAGATTCAGAGGCAACATGACAGGGGCAGATTAACTGCGAGGGAGCGTATAGACAAACTGCTCGACCCCGGTACGTTTATGGAATTAGGAGCTTTTTGCACCTCAGATATGCCGGGAATGGAAGATAAGACTCCTGCGGATAGCCTGATTTGCGGTTATGGCTATTTGGATGGGCGCAGGGTTGCCGTTATAGTCAATGACTTTACTGTCTTGGCATCGACTAACGCGTGGACAAATCTAAAAAAAATGCTTCTTTTCAAGGCCCAGGTTCGTGAATATGGGATACCCATGATCTGGCTGGGAGAAGCCGGGGGGGCAAGAATGCCCGACGTGCAGGGTGCTGAGAGAATCATGGGCAGTGGAGCTGGTTCTGACATGCACTGGGCTGAATATACTAATTTTCGAGAATGTCCTTTTGTAATGGCGGCAATGGGAGATTGCCATGGCGTAGCCGATTTTCAGGCGTGTACGGCAGATTTTGTTGTTCAGGTGAAGGGAAGCTCCATTAGCGTTTCAGGCCCCAGGGCTCTTAAAAAGGCCATCGGGCAGACTTACACGGCTGAAGAGATGGGAGGCTGGAAGGTTCACGCGGAACTGACGGGTATGAATGATCAGGTTGTTGAAGATGAAGAGGGTTGTTTCAGTATCATTAAAAAATATCTTGATTATATGCCGGCCAACAATCAGGAACTGCCACCCAAACGGCCTGTCCCCGATGGTTCGGACGAACGTGTAGAGAGGATCCTCAAAATTTTCCCCGATAACCGAAAGCGTGTTTACGATATGCGCAGGATTATCGGGTGCATTGTGGATGGTGGAGAATGCCTTGAGCTGAAGCCTGATTACGGAAAGATGCTTATTACCTGTCTTGCCAGAATCAATGGAGAGGTGGTCGGATTTATCGCGAATAATCCGATGTTTAACGCTGGTGCCACGGATACCGATGCCCTGAACAAGCAAACAAGTTTTCAGTGTCTCTGTGATTCCTTCAATATCCCCCTTATATTTCTTGTTGATTCCCCCGGCCATCTTACCGGTAAAGACGCGGAACTTAAGAAAGTAGGCGCCAAAGTTGTCAATAATCTGCAATGCCTTTTTCAGGTAACGGTTCCGAAGATTGTCATAATCATACGGAAGGGATACGGACAGGCACTTATAAATATGTGTGCTCTGGGTTCAGGATGTGATTTTATGGTGGCGTGGCCCACGGCAGAAATCGGGTTCATGGATCCTGAGATTGGTGCGGATGTTGTATTTGGGAACCTGCAGGAAGAGGAAAGGGAAAAACTGATTGAACAATTAAGGATTGATACGACCGCTTATGCCGCAGCGAAGGGCTATGGTGTGCAGGATGTTATACATCCCCTTGATACCCGTGATTATCTGGTTAAAGTGTTGAGTATTATTCGAGATTCAAAAAATAAGGGTATCGGAAAACATCGGCTTGCGAATTGGCCGACAAAATTTTAGTGAGTTCAACCAGTATTGCCATAGAAATGTTTTTAAAAGCCATAAGGTATTGATTATATGGACTTTATTGCAACATACAAAACCGGGTCCTCAGGGCCCGGTAAGAAGTGGACGGCTTTGCCGCTTGAATGCTTTTGAAATCGCGGTGGCGTAGCCATAAATCGGGCGTAATACCGAGGCCTCTGG
>Ga0164318_10004872_pt1 | contig 12952 bp, 9 predicted proteins | sample GuaBasSedimGuay9_FD_113734 | JGI IMG/M metagenome (GOLD analysis project Ga0164318, IMG submission 113734) | Subseafloor sediment microbial communities from Guaymas Basin, Gulf of California, Mexico - Guay9, Core 4571-4, 0-3 cm | ecosystem: Environmental > Aquatic > Marine > Hydrothermal vents >... | reverse complement strand
TAGGATTGGCATTCTAGAACTGATAAAAACCATCAAGTGAATAAAAAATAATAAATTATTATTAATGAAGATTTAGTATTATTTAAACTTTAAAAAATGAAAAAAATCAAAAGGCAAGACTTGTTGTGACATCAGACTTTATTGAGATACTTTAATAGTTTAATAAAAGATGACTTTCTCAACAGGCTATCAAAATTCAACCCCTAATCAAGACTCACTGTTTTCTCAAAAACCGTCTATTCTTAAAGTGGTAGATAAAGACCTCTGCACTGGATGTGGGACTTGTATGGGAATTTGTCCTAAAAAGGCTGTGATTATTAAAAAAAACGATTTGAAAGGAGTGTACATTCCTTCGATAAACCAAGAAAAGTGCAATCATTGCGGTTTATGTTACGAAGTTTGTCCTGGTCATAGTGTTGATTTCAACAATCTTAATCAATCTGTTTTTGGTCATCTTCCCAGTGATATCATGCTAGGCAATTATCTCAATTGCTATCTTGGGTATGCTACCGAGTATAAGATAAGATATAATTCAGCATCAGGAGGTTTGGTTACCGCATTACTCATATATGCTTTGGAGAAGGGTTTCATAGATGGAGCTTTAGTGACACGAATGAGGAAAGGATATCCTTTAGAACCAGAATCATTTATTGCTTATACAAGGGATGAAATAATATCGGCTGCCAAAAGTAAATATTGTCCAGTACCTGCAAATATCGCAATACGGAAGATATTAGAAGGTAAAGGTAAATTTGCGGTAGTTGGGTTGCCTTGTCATATTCATGGAATTAGGAAAGCAGAGGTGCATAATAAAAGATTAAAAGAAAAAATAGTTTTCCACTTTGGCTTGTTCTGTAGCATGGGACGTAGTTTTTTAGCTATAGAGAATCTATTGCGGATGTTGGGTATTCCAAAATCAGATATTGTTGCCCTTAATTATCGTGGTGAAGGTTGGCCTGGAAAAATGACCATTGTCTTGAAGAATGGTCAACATTTATTTATTCCTCTTAGTGAGTACTATAAATATTTTGGTCCCTTTACACCTTATCGTTGCACTCTATGTTCAGACCAAACGGCTGAATTAGCTGATCTTTCATTTGGTGATGCGTGGTTACCAGAGCTAAGGAAAAAAGAAAAGAGCGGTATGTCAATCGTAATTTCAAGAAATAAAAGCGCTCAGTATCTGTTGAAACAGGCAGTTAGTGACAGAAAAATTGAACTAATGGATTTTAATAGTAAGAAGGCAATTGATGTTATTGGATGTGGTTTCAAGAAGAAACAGTTGGCCGGTCGATTACTGGTAAGCAGGCTTTTAGGAAAGAAGTTGCCAGTTTTTAACCAAAAATTCCCTAAATCGGATTTCGGCGATCTTGTAGCAGCCATCAAGTTTTATCTTTTGAGGTCATTTACCCAAGTTAATTGGATTAGAAATTTATATTATTTTTTAAGACCAAAATATCACGGTATTCATGTGGAAAGAACAAAGGGTTTTTAACATATGTTGAATTCAAAGAATCGATTTGAAAGAAGACACTTTTCTACTCTCTCCAAAATCAGTAAAGGAGCAATAATAACCTTAAGTGGCACTATTGCAGGAAAAGGTTTACTTTTTTTCTATACCATATTTCTTGCCAAAATTTTGGGAGTAAGTGATTTAGGCCTTTATTTTCTGGGAATCACCATTGTTGGATTCCTTACTGTTTTATGCACACTTGGTTTAAACACTGGGGTAGTGAGATTTACTTCTATCTATAGCGGAAGAAACGATCTTTCCCGAATGAAGGGAACAGTGCTAATTTCATCTGTTATTGTCCTCTTACCTAGCCTGGTTATAGTGGGTATAATATTCTTATTTGGAGATGTTATCTCTATTACTATATTCCACAAACCTAAATTAGCAATTGTTATAAAGTTGCTTTCTCTCTCAATTCCCTTTAATTCTTTAATGCAAATTTTTCTGGCCTCAACCCGAGGGCTCAAACTTATGCAGTATACTGCTTATGTCGAGAATCTGGCATGGGTTGGCTTGAGATTTCTATTTACTGTCTTCTTTTTCTATGGATTGAGACTGGGATTAAAAGGGGTAGTATCGGCTTATATAACTTCATCTATCTTTGCTGCCGGTTTGGCCTTTTACTATACTAGTAAGCTCATTCCGTTAGTTGATAGAAAAATAACCTCTATTTTTGATGCTAGAAGCCTATTAAAATTTTCAATCCCTATGGTTTTTTCGATCTTGCTTTATAGTTTGATGAGCCAGGTAGATATTCTCATGCTGGGTTTATTTGTATCTAGTGCAAAAATAGGAATTTATAGCGTTGCAGTCAGGATAATAGCTTTAGCCATAGTTATTTCCCAAGCTTTCACGCCTATATTCAATTCCTTTATAGCTGAACTCCATGATAAAAAAGAGCTTGTCGAACTCTCTAACCTCCTTAAGGTAATAACCCGATGGAATATTACTATAAGTTTTCCTATCTTTTTGTTGCTTCTTTTTTTCCCTGGATTTTTCCTTCATATTTTTGGTAAGGAATTTATTCAAGGTTCAAATTGTCTCTCAATATTAGTTATAGCCCATATTTTCAGCTCAATCTCTGGGTTGTCAAGTTCTATAATTTTCATGTCCGGTAGATCCGATATAACGCTTAAAAATAATCTTGCCATTCTCATCATAAATGGTGTACTTAATTACTTATTAATTCCCAGATATGGAATTATTGGTGCAGCTTTTGCGACTGGCACCTCATTTATTTTATTAGCTATTATCAGAATAACGGCTGTCTATTGTCTAATGAAGATTCACCCTTTTATGGTAGACCTATGGAAGCCAATAATGGCAGGATTTATTTCATTAGTTATAATATTGTTTTTACACAGGAACCTTGGGATAGAGAGAGATATTTTTATAGTACTCTTGTTATCTATGTTTTTTCTTTTATATTCTTCATTAATATATATCTTCAAGCTGAATGAGGAAGACATTTACATAAAAACGATAATAAAGGAAAAGTTAATATCTCTGATAAGATAAGGGAGTTTGTGTAATGATTAATATACTGATTCCTGAAGAAATCCCGAGTCTAAATAAGGGAGAGGCGGCAATTATAACCGGTATGATGGAAACATTTAAAATATTAGAGAGTGATGTAAAAGTGACAATGTTTTCCATCTATTACAAAGAGGATAAACAGCGATACAGTCCAGAAATAGAAGTGGTAGATGCTAGAGGCATTATGCCCAGTGACATTATAACAGCCTCTAGCAGTAATGTACAAAAGATATTGGAAATGGCAGTCTCCTTGTGTAAGCATTTATTGTTTGCATTTTTGTATAAATTTTTTGGGTTGAAAGCGACTAAAATTATGAGAAGAAATGTGTGGGAAGCTTATTGCAAATCGGATCTCGTCATAATTTGTCACGACAGCCTTTTTTCTCCCTTATATCATGTTATGATTACTTCATTTTGCAAGTTTTTAGGGAAACGGCTGGTTATATATGGAGCGACCTTTAATCCCAAGGTGAAAGACGAGAAATTTCCTCTCGTTAAGAGAATATTAGTAAGATACTTGATGAAAACAGTATTTAGGAAAGTGGACCTTATTACCTTGCGAGAAGAATTATCCTACAAATTTTTACAGGAAATAGGAGTAGGCAATACTCCTATGTATGTAACAGGAGATTTCCCCTTTTTGTTGAAACCAGAAGGAGAAGAAGGGGTTAATAAAATAATTCAAAGAGAATCTTTGGAAAATTGCAAGCCCATGATTGGAATGACAATAGGTCAATACAAAATAGGTTTAACCTTTCCAGATATCAAGAATCCGGAAGCAAAATATAATGCGTTTTTGGATGCTATCACTCGAGTGGTTGACTACTTGACAGAATCGTTAAATGTTACAGTTATTTTTATCCCCCACTGTATCGGATTTAGCAAGAAGCTAGATGATAGGATAATAGCCAAAGAAGTTTATAATAAAGTAAAGCACAAAGATAAGGTAAAGGTTATAACCACCGAGTATAGTCCAGAGGAATTAAAAGGTTTGATCGGTAAGTTTGCTCTTTTTGTTGGAATGAGGCTGCATTCTGTTGTAGATGCAGTTTCTATGAATGTTCCATCTATTATGCTGTCTGATTCTAGTGATTACAGGGCTCATGGCATTATAGGTAAAATGCTAGGCCAAGAAAAATGGGTGTACAATATGGAAAACTTCCATTCCGATAAACTAATTATAAAAATAAATGAGCTTTGGAATGCTCGAGAGAAAGTAAAAAGTGAATTGGCATCTAAAATAGATTTGGTGAAGAAACAGACAATGTTCAATGGCGAATTGCTCGCTAGGGTTATTCAATCAGTATAGAAAGCACATAGTAGATTATGGAATATGCAATATTTGGATTACTTATTATCATTAGCTTATTTCTGTATTTGGTAAGTAATAAACTTTTTTTTGCTTCTATCCTACTAGCATATCCTTTAATTGCCCAATCCGTTTTAAAAAGTTTTTACTTGTTCGGTTTGGAGCTCAATCTATCAAAGGTTTATGGAGGTATAATATTGCTAGCGTGTCTGATAGAACTGATTAAATGGATAATAACACCTAGGAGGGATAAATTCACCAGCATTGAGATATTAATTGTGACATTTTTGTTTTATTCTGCTGTTTTAACATTATTATCTATCAATAGAACAGCCAGTATTATTGCTGAAATGAAAGTATCAACTTGGATGCTTCTACTTATTATTTCTAAACGAATTTTTACTACAAAAAAAGATTTATTAATGCTTAGTAATTTGGCTACTATATGTTGTTTCATTATAGCTATCTCTTATTTCTTATCTCGATTAGGAATTTATGGTGGTCAATGGGAAACGTATGCAAGAGAAGGCGTTACTGTATATAGTGCTGAATTTTGGGGCCCAACAGGTATTGCTCTCCCTTTGGTGATGTCTATTCCTCTGTTAATGATAAATTTTTATTTAGACAGAAAAAAAATACTACCTATATTTATAATTTCAATCTCGATTCTAATCATTTTTCTGACATATTTGAGGTCGGCTGTGGTGATATTAATATGTGGATATATAGCCTTTTTATACTTCCGTAAGAAATATAAAATAGGAACAATTTCACGAAATATGTTTATTGGTCTAGTGCTCTTTTTCCTTACTTTCCTCATTTTTCAGTACCTTGAGCCAGGGACTGCCCTAAAAAGGTGGGAAAAAGCACAGAAAGAGCTTACTGCAAAAGAATTGCATCAAGTTCCCCAATTTTATTGTGAAAAAATAGGAATCTCTCCCAGGTTTGCTTCAGGAAGAGTAGGACTTTTTGAACAAGGTTTGCGTTATTATCTAAGTGAAAACTTTGGAAGAAAAATCTTTGGAAATGGACTGGGAACATCCTGGGTTACAAATCCATACGGAAAGGTAGTACATAATGATTTTCTTGAAGTATTATTAGGCTGTGGATTATTTGGTTTCACTCTGTATGTTTCCCTCTTGTGGAAAATCTACAAGGTGTTAAAAGACCTTATAGAAAGTTTTAAAACAAGAGATGAAAAGATACTAGGATGTGTGGCAATTTTTAGCCTTATTATGTTTTTAACCGCACATTTTCATGGCATTGGAGTAGCTGTCTTCCCCTTATCTATAATGGCACTCCACCTTGGAGCTACTATAGGATTGAGAAAAGGTATTTGCAAAGGAAATACTTAAAAATATATGAACCGCAAAAAACTTATTCTTATATTTGATACAGCAGCTTCTATCCAGGAATTTAAGAAAAGTGGGTTTTTCTCAAGACAAAAAAATATGCTAGAAGAATATAAAAAGCATTTTGATCTTGAACTATATACATCGGATATCAAAAATTATTCTATGGAATTAAACATAAAACATCATAATTTACCAGTTCGGTTGAGTAGTTATGGTTTGAGACATATTGTTTATTATATCTATCTGATATTATCGTCATTTAAAATGAACGCACCCATCAGGGTGTTTGGAGTCTCACTGCCGGTCTTACCATTAATAAAAATTATATCAGGCCAGAAAATAATCCTCAACTATGAATATGACTGGGCAAGAGGCGTTAGGAAAGATTATGGAGGTTTTAAGGGATTGATTTCGAACATAGTACAAAGATTATCCATATCTTCTTCTGATAAAGTAGTATGCACAGCGGCCTGGCTCCAAGAGATAGTTAAGAAAAGATATAGAAAAGATGCCATTATCATCCCCAATTTTGTTGATACTGGATTATTTAAGCCAAGTGAGAATAAAAAAAACTACATTCTTTATGCAGGAAGATTACATTGGTCTAAAGGCATTAGTATTTTGCTCCAAGCGTTTGCAAGATTTCACAAACTACATCCTGAAATGTCCTTACTAATCTGTGGGAATGGAGACCAAAAGTCGGAGTTAGAAAATATAGTTAAGGAAGAAAAAATCAAGAATGTGATATTTAAAGGCACTATTGAACATGATGTTTTAGCTAATTTAGTAGCTAGAGCTAAAATTTTCGTTCTTCCTACTTTAACCATGGAAGGACATCCGAAGTCTCTTATAGAAGCCATGGCCTGCGGAACTGCTTGTATAGCAACAGATATTCCTGGAAATAGAGATGTGATTATTCATAATGAGACAGGACTACTTGTGACTCCCAGAAGTGTTAATAGCCTATATGAAGCATTAACAGCTTTGAGTTCTGACGAGGTCCTCAGAAAAAAGTTAGAGAAAAGTGCCTACCTATTTGCACAACAAAATTACGGTATCGAAAAAACCTTGTTAAAAGAAATAGAAATCGTCCAAGGATTTATTAGCCATGGTTAGTTTTATTAATTTTATTAAAAACTATACCTTGATAAAGGCAAAACATGAGAGAAGATTGAGAATCCTGATTAAGTGTGGCTTTGGAGAGATATTTTGGCTATAGAATGTGCAAACTTTTTAAATATCTACAGGAAGATAAAATGATTACATTTATAGTGCCTGTTTATAATGGCGAGCGAACCATTGAAAAATGTATCAAATCCATACTGGCACAGGATTTTGAAAAGGAAATTATTGCAGTGGATAATAATTCTAATGACAACACAGCTAAAATCCTTCAAAAATTTCCTGTGAGATATCTACTAGAAAAGAAAAGAGGAGCAGCCGCAGCCAGGAATAAAGGATTAAGAGAGATAAATGAAGAATTTACCAAGTATGTAGTTTTTGTGGACGCCGATGTCATTCTCCCCCATGGTTGGTTGAAGAAAGCTATAAGGATTTTAGAACTAAGTGGAGATATAGTAGCAGGTGTCGGAGGACCTGGAAAAGGGGTTGATAAAAATTATATCTCTAGAAGTCTCGATCGCCTGTTATGGTATCCGATCAACAGAAATACTTATGTAAATTCTTTAGCTACTATGGATGTTTGCTATAAGTATGAAATTATCAAGGGGACTTTTTTTAATGAGGAATTTTTTATGGGTGAAGACCCCGAATTTAATTTCCAACTTGCCGAGAAAGGCTATAAATTGATTTTTAGTCCTGAACTTTTTGTGTACCACAACCATCCACTCAACTTTAAACAACTGATAAAAAAATGGTATCGATATGGTCAATATTATCCACTGCCTTATTTTAAACATCCAAGTCAAATTACATTTAGTTTTTTAGGTAGACTATTGTATTGTCCGTTATTATTTATAGTTTTTGTAGGAAGCTTCCTTTATTCACCTTTCAAGTTTATATGTTTTCCTTTAGTTCTCGTCGTTCCCCTAACGTATTTTGTAATAGGCTTAAAAATAATAAAAAATAATCTCAAGGGATTATTACAATTTATCTTTGTTCACTCTGTAAAGCAATATGCTCAATTGTTTGGGATATGGAAGGGCATATTACTGGGAAGAAAAATTTTGTTTTAGGAGGCCAATTTTTTGAGTAAATTAAAGGTCGCTTTTATTGGTCTTAAAGGTATTCCAGCAAAGTGGGGAGGCATTGAAGTTTATGTTGAAGAGATTGCAAAGAGACTAGTACAAAGGGGACATGAAGTAACAGTTTATTGCAGAAAATGGTTTACAGAAAATAACGATTTTTATAGCGGTATAAAAATTGTGAAAACACCGACAATCAAAACAAAGGCTACAGATGCTTTATTACATGGCTTTACCTCGAGCCTTCATGCATCATTCCAAAATTATAATGTTATACATTGTCATGGACTTGCTTCATATTATTCGTCTATTTTTCCAAAACTTTGGGGTAAGAGAGTAGTAATTACAGTCCATGCCACCTCTTGGAATGAACCAAAATGGAACCATTTTGCAGCAGAAACTATAAAAAGGGCAGCTTTTTTAGGAATGAGAATGGCTGATACTATTACTACCATTTCCCCATTTCTCAAAAATTTTCTTGAAGAAATCTCTGGAAAAAGAGTAATCCTGACACCTCCTGGTGTGAATATTAAACCAGATCAGAAACCCAAGCACATCTATGAAAAATATGGATTGAAGGGCCAGGACTATATATTGTTTATGGGAAGATTGGACAGTGTAAAGCGAATTGACTGGATAATTAAGGCCTTTAAGGCCCTATCTCATTCCAACGAACTAAAATTGGTGATAGCTGGAGATCCAGGGCCTAGTGATAGCTTGAAGTATAAGAATTATTTGATAAGGCTTACTGAAGGAGATACACGTATCATTTTTACCGGTTTTCAGTCAGGCAGAATCAAAGAAGAACTCTTGAGCAATTGCTTGCTATTTGTTTTACCTTCAATTTCCGAAGGGGTGCCCATAGCACTACTTGAAGCTATGAGCTATGGAAGACCAAGCTTAGTCTCCATCATACCGGCTCATACCCACATAATACATGATAACAAAAATGGTTTTTTAGCACCACTAAATAATTTTGAATGTTTTTGCCAAAAATTGCAAAGTATAATTGCATTAAATCAAAATATTTTACAAAACATAGGAAACAAAGCAAGAAAATACATACAAAAAAATTTTAATTGGGAAGTAACAGTAAAGGTATTTGAAAAAATTTATTATAATTTATTAGGAGGAGAAGATGTATAGAACTGCCGGTATGATATTAATATCTTTTATGATGGTATTAAATATGTTGACCTCTCAAGAAGCTTTCTCGGCTATGCTTACTTATTCTTTTGATGATGGGCATATTTCCACTTACACATTAGCTTTCCCCATCTTGAATCAGTATAATCAGGTAGGAACGGCTAATGTCGTCTCCAATTGGGTTGGTTTAACAGACCGCGTTAATCCTAATCAACTTCTAGAGATGCAAAATGCTGGTTGGGAAATTTGTTCCCACAGTAAGACCCATTGCCATTTCAGTGAAATTCCTCAGACGTATAATGACGATGTCCTTTCTGGGTGGACCAAAACTATTGGTACTACTTATACCTATCAAACTAATTATACTTATGATCAACTTCCTTTTGTTTTGCAAGATGGAAATATTTTAGAGCAGAAAAATTCAATTGAAGAAGTAGATACTACCCCAGGTAGCTATTATTTTGACAGTGTTAATAGTTTAGTATATGTTCATACTACGAATGGTTCTAGTCCTGTTGACCATGAAGTGAGATGTGATTCAGTACAGAGGGAGCTTGAAATGTCAAAAATTGAACTAACCAATATGGGACTGAATGTTCAAAATTTCATAGTCCCTTATAGTGACTGGAGTGAAAAGAGGTGTGACTTAGCAACGCAGTATTATAACTCGGTCGGAGACGGATACCATAATGGTTACCTCAATGATATCCCACCTGATGATTTTTATTGGCTGGCTCGAAGGCCTATATATAATACAACCACATTAGAAGAAGTAAAAAGTTGGATAGAGGAAGCCATAGTTGAAAATAAGTGGTTAATATTAATGTTTCACATTATAGGTGAGGGTGAATATTACCTGAGTTGGTCTGAGGAAAATCTGGAAGCCCTTGCTAAATGGGTAAATAATCAAGATATTTTAGTTGTTACCCAACAAGAAGGAATTGAGCTAGCTAGTCAAATTTCAACTGACATAAAGGTAAATGGTTCCAATGGACCTATTACACTAAACCAATTGGACACAATAACTATTACTGTGACATTAGATAATAACGGTCGAACAGATAATGCTGATTGGTGGTTGGCAGCAGATACCCCATTTGGTCTTTACTTTTTTACATTTGAAGGCTGGACAACTGATTGGGTGCCAGGATATCAAGGTCCACTTTTTCATCTAGCCCCGTTTGAAGTATTAAACATGCCTGTTTCAGGACTACCAACAGGGACATATACACTTTACTTTGGCGTTGATACTGTTATGGACGGAGTTGTAACATGGGAAAGCACTTATTATGATAGTTTGATAATCGAAATAACCGAGTAGGCTGCGGTTGCAGTGATAGAAAAAAGAATTTCAAGTATTACAAGGCCTTAAAATCTTCAATACAGAGACAGGTATTGCTGACAAATTGGATACTTTTTCACTTTCTGGGATAAAATATAATAATTGATGTCAAATAAGTCGCTCAAAATACTAAGGTATGTATTTGTAATATTTTTTATTTTCATTATATTTCAGGAGAGTAATTGCTATGCTATTCGAAAATCTCCATCAGTCAGTAGTCCCAACGCCCCCAGTTCGCAGGATAGCTTTCTAGTCCCTGCATATGGAGATCTTAGATATATCATCCATTACAGACCTCTAGACAAGAAATTCTTAGATTTCTGTGAGAAAGCCAAAATAAGCTTCCTTCACTGGAATGGTCCATTTGTTGGTTATAGTGGATTGCCGGATTGGCGTAATTATATTTCACTTATGATAGATTTAAAAAGGAAAGTGAAATATGTACATAGCAAAGGCATGAAGATAATATTTTATGTGAGCACGGTTTTCAGCTATGGAGACCCTGAAAAAAGAACAAAACTTTTTCATTTTTATGATAAAGGTTGGAATGATTATCAGTATTATTTGGGGCCAAAGCCAGATGACCCAATTTTCTGGACACAGCGTGATAAAGAAGGTAACCCTAAAGTGTATAAGTGGCGTAATAATCAGGGATTTTATTTGTGTCCTAATAATCCAAGTCTGAGGCGATATATTAAGGGCATTCTAAAGCTTATCAATGAAACCGGGGCCGACGGAGTTTTTTTTGATGGACCTTTTTTCCATAATGGATATTGTTTTTGTAATGTTTGTAAAAATAAATTTCGACAGTATATAAGAAAAAAGTTTTCTAAATCTCAATTAAAAGATATATTTGGGATAAAAGGTGAAATATCTATTCCAAAGACTAAATCTAGTCCTCTAGGGGTTGAATGGCAAAGATTTTTTGCTCATTCTTTATATGATTTTCTGAAAGACATAAAAAATTATGCAAGGAAATTAAATCCTAATTTTATTATAACCGCTAATTACAATTGTAATGACCCATACAGAATTTTGAATGGAACTGCTGAAAATTTAGAGCTGTGGAGTAAAGTAGTAGATTTGGTATTTTGTGAGTCGTCTTATAAGTCTGGGCCTTATATGGAAAGAGGCATAAAATACAGCAATAGCGCCTTATATAAATATCTTGTTGCTGCCTCGCATGGAAAGCCAGTAGCGCTTTTGAAAACCTCAGTAGAGGCAACCTCACCTTTAGGAGAAAAAAATCTCACTAAACTTTGTATTGCAGAAGGAGTAGCTAATCATGCAGTATGGATATTTCATTATCTTAAACCCAAGGCCCAGATGGCAGCCATCCAATATAACAGTTTCCTTGCCAAATATGCAGATATTTACCAAGGGGCAGAGAATTATTCCAATGTTGTCTTATTGACATCCCTTAAACAGGAATATCTAGGTTTCAAATCATATCCCATGGCCATATCTCGATTTCTCACTGATAGCCATATTGCACATAGTATGGTTATAGATGAAAATATGACTTATGAAACACTTTCTCAATATAGTGTGCTTATATTACCTGAAGTGCCTATAATGACTGATGAGGCTATTGACATTATTAAAAAACATGTAAGGGCCGGAGGTGGTTTAATAGTATTTGGAGACACAGGATTTTATAATCAATATGGAAGAAAAAGATCTAATAGAGGACTTCTTGAGGACTTTGGTTTGTATATCCGTTTTAAAAACAGGGTTCAAAAATTTAATAGTTTGAAAGGTAAAATCGCCTATTATCCAAGTATCCAATTGCCAATGGTTTCTCGTGAAGGACTTAGTAAAGAACAAAAAAGAAAATTAAGTAATTTACCAGCATTAATTGAATGGGCTGGTAGTAAGAATCTTTTTTATGGTGACCTTCCTGAAGCAGTAGAGTGTAACTTAATGTGGCAACCAAAGGATAATAAACTGTTAGTACATTTGGTAAATTATAATGTGGATAAAAGCGGTCACATCAATCATCTAGAAAATTTTCCAATATTTGTTAGAATACCAGAGGGATATCAGTGCAAAGGGGTTTTATTACTATCTCCAGATTTGGAGTATGAGACACGGAAATTAAATTTTAAGTACACAATTAGAGGTAGCGCTAAATACATAAAGCTAGTAGTTCCAAAGTTGATAATATATGATTTATTAGTTCTGCAAATGGAAAATTCATAGACCATGAAAATTCATCTGCTTAAAAATTATATAAAAAGACCTTGGTTACAAATCATTATTTTAACTCTTTTGATTTTAATTGTATATGCCCGTACTTTAATGGGTATTTATGCTAAAGTATCAACCAATGAAGATTATTCCCATGCCTTTTTAATGCCTTTTATTGCAGCATATTTAATCTGGGAAAAACGCAAAAGTTTTGAAAATGCCCAAATCAGACCATTTTGGATAGGCATTTTATTAGTGATTTTTACCCTTTTATTTTCTATTTATGGGGTTTTGGGTTCAGATATATCTGCTGCTAGGATTTCCTGGTGGTTGTGGTTGGTGTGTATTGTGCTTTTT
>Ga0164318_10004870_pt1 | contig 12954 bp, 23 predicted proteins | sample GuaBasSedimGuay9_FD_113734 | JGI IMG/M metagenome (GOLD analysis project Ga0164318, IMG submission 113734) | Subseafloor sediment microbial communities from Guaymas Basin, Gulf of California, Mexico - Guay9, Core 4571-4, 0-3 cm | ecosystem: Environmental > Aquatic > Marine > Hydrothermal vents... | reverse complement strand
TCCTCCGATTAGCGGTAGAGCAGAAAAAAGTTTTTAAGAAATATGGTCTAACACCAGAAACATTTAAAACAATGTGTCATAGATGCGGCTGCTGCGACATTGTTCCATTCATAGATCTGTGACTGAAACTAACAGAAATTAAGCACTCAGAGAGGTCATTCAAGTGATAACATTTATATATCATTTTCCGTTATGCCTTTATCCCCTGTCTAATACCAGACATTTACTCGGGCAATTCAAAAAACAGGTGTTTGTAGAATCCCGATCTCAGACAGCCAAAAAAACCAATCCAAAAAATGGTTGGAATATTTTCGGCTGTTTGTAAAAATGTCACGGTTTAGACAAAAGGGAAAAAACCAAGAAAGCCCATTAATAAAAATGATTTCGGATATAATGGATAAGGAAGAGAATTAGAGGATGATTTATGGCTAAAAGACATCATCCACGAAGAGGTTCACATGGCTTTTCGCCACGTAAAAGAGCTAGATCACAGTCTCCTCATATAAAAAGCTGGCCTAATGGTGGAGATAAACCGAAGATACAGGGTTTTCTTGGCTATAAAGCCGGCATGACACATGCATTTGTTGTTGACTACAGACCAACCTCTACCACATCAGGAAGAGAAGTTAGAATCCCTGTCTCAGTTGTAGAAACACCACCTATGAAAATAGCTGCTGTACGTGCCTACAAGAGAACAGCATATGGGCTAAAGGTCATAGGTGAGATATGGGCAGAAAAACTAGATCCTGAGCTATCAAGAAGAATCCCACTTCCAAAGAAAAAACATAAGAAAAACTGGGATGTTATAAAAGATGCTGATGAAATACGTGTAGTAGCATATACTCAGCCGAAACTTGTAAGCGGTGTACCCAAAAAAGCACCTGATATCAGAGAGCTTAGAATAGACGGCGGCAGTCTTGAGGAACAGATGGAATATGCAAAAAAGATTCTGGGTAATGAGGTAAAGATAGATGAGGTTGTAAAAGAGGGAGATATGCTGGACATAATCGCAGTTACCAAGGGAAAAGGCTTCCAAGGTGTTGTAAAACGGTGGGGTGTCAAACTTTTGTCGCACAAAAACTCGAAGCATCGAAGAATGATTGGAACAGCGGGATCCTGGAACCCCAGCTGGATACAGGCAACAGTACCACAAGCTGGCCAGACAGGATACCATCAGAGAACTGAGTACAACAAACGTGTTCTAAAAATAGGAGAAAACGGGGAGGAAATCACTCCAGCAGGTGGATTTCCACATTATGGTGTTGTGAGAAACGCATACATTCTTTTACATGGATCCATACCTGGCCCCGCTAAAAGATTGATAGGCATGAGAGATGCTATTAGATATAGACGCGGTGTTAGAGTAGAAAAACCAGAGATAACATATATCTCGACAACAAGCAAACAGGGTGCATAAAACTATGACTAAGATAAATGTCTATGGTGTCGATGGATCAATAAAAGAAAAGATTGAGTTACCTGAAATATTTCATACACCATATCGTCCAGATATTATAAGAAAGTCATTCAACGTCCTACATTCCAACAAGAGACAGCCATATGGAGCTGATCCACTTGCAGGCACAAGACATGCAACAGCATCTGCAGGCAAGGGAAGAGGATTATCAAGAGTTCCAAGGCTCACTCAGGGTAGAAGAGCGGCATTAGCACCCGGAACCGTAGGTGGCCGACGGGCACATCCACCTAAATCAGAGAGAAACTGGAAGGAGAAGATAAACAAAAAAGAAAAACTTCTTGCACGCAACTCTGCATTAGCTGCAACAGCAGACAAAGAACTTGTATCTAGGAGAGGACACAGATTTGACGAAAACATAACACTACCAGTTGTTATAGAGGATGATTTCGAAAAAATCAAGAAAACAAAAGAAGTGATCAACATATTCCAAAAAATAGGTATATACGATGACATAATACGCTCCGTTGAGGGAAGACATATACGGGCGGGTCGTGGAAAACTACGTGGACGAAAATACCGTGTTCCAAAATCGATACTCATAATTTCAACAAAAAAAGATGTGGAAAAAAGCTCCGGTAACCTCAGTGGCGTTGATGTGACACAGCCAGATCAGCTAAACATAGAACATCTTGCACCTGGTGGTGATGCAGGTAGATTGACTGTGTTCACAAAATCCGCTTTAGCCAAACTTGGGGGTATACAAGAAGAATGATCGTAGATCCATATGAAGTAATATTATATCCTTATGTTACAGAAAAAACAATGAATCAGATGGAGAAAAACAATGCACTTGAGTTCATAGTTAAGAGAAATGCGAATAAGAGGCAGATAAAAGAGTCTGTGGAAAAAATGTTTGATGTCAAGGTTAAAAAGGTAAATACTCGTATATCAAAGAAGGGAAAACATGCATTGGTAGTACTAATGCCTGAGTTCAAGGCAGAAGATGTGGGTATGAGAATAGGAATATTCTAAAAAAAATTTTGTTTGAGAGGAATAGATGAGATTATGGGTAAAAGGTTGATACAGCAGAGAAGAGGAAGAGGAAAAGGCAAATTCAAAGCCCCATCTCATAACTACATAGGGGAAATAAAATATATTCATGAGAAGGAGATAAAAGGAGTGGTGGAGGAGATACTTCACGATCCGGGTCATACCTCACCAGTTGCTAGGATAAGATTGGAAAACAATAAAAAAATATTGTTTTTAGCATCTGAGGGAATGCAGGTTGGGCAGGAAATCAGATTCACGGAGAGAAAGGAATGTGAGATTGGAAATGTGCTTCCCATTGGCAAGATTCCTGAGGGATATCCCGTTTACAATATAGAGCTTATGCCTGGGGATGGTGGGAAACTAGTTAGAGCAGGTGGTAGCTACGCAACAGTTGTGTCTCATGATGCTAAGAAAACTGTGATACAGCTTCCATCTGGACAGTTCAAAACACTAGATTCCTCATGTAGAGCCACAGTTGGTGTATCTGCAGGTGGTGGTAGAAAAGACAAACCCTTTGTTAAGGCTGGTAAAAAGTTTTTTGCCTTCAGAGCAAGAGGAAAACAATACCCGATTGTTAGAGGAGTTGCTATGAACCCAGTTGCTCATCCTCATGGAGGAGGAAGTCATCAACATATTGGTAAGCCAAGTACTGTGAAACGGGGAGCACCACCTGGAAGAAAGGTTGGAAGTATAGCTGCTGACCGAAGCGGGAGGAAATAGGTAGGATTATGGTGGAAAAAGAAGGTGTAAGAGAGTCAAGGAGGAGCAGACGGAAAAGACAGAGGAAAAAAGTAGAGGTTCGAAGGAAAGAATTCAGATACCGTGGATATACCCTAGAGGAGCTGCAGAAGCTATCTCTTGAGGAACTTATAATGATACTTCCATCTAGGATCCGTAGAACATTAAAAAGAGGACTTACCCGGGAGCAAAACAAGCTTCTGCAGGATATAAGAAAGGCTCAGCCGGGGGACGTAATCAAAACCCATTGTAGGGACATGGTGATATTACCCGAGTTTGTAGGTCACAGGATAGCTGTTTATAATGGTATGGAGTTTAAAAGAGTTGATATACAGCCTCAGATGATAGGACATTATCTAGGAGAGTTTGCATTGACACGAAAAAGAGTAAAACATACTGGCCCTGGAGTAGGTGCTACTAGATCATCTAAATACATGCCTTTGAAGTGATAGAATATGCCGGGATATTCAGCTAAGGTAGATCCAGATAAAACAGCTAAAGCATATGGGTATGAGCTGCATTGCTCTCCAAAGGATTCTAGAAACATAGCCTATGCCATAAGAGGTATGAATGTAGAGAAGGCGAAGAAGTTTCTTGAGGATATAATTGAGAAGAAACGTCCACTCCCAACAGTGTTCCATAAAAGAAAACGTGCTCATCAAAAAGGAATCGGACCAGGTAGCTATCCACAAAAAGCAGCTAAATACATTCTTAAAATACTGAAAAATGCTGAAAACAATGCTGAATATAAGGGTTTTGATGTAGAAAACATGAGGATCATCCATGTCTCAGCATATCAAGGTAGAAAAATAAGTGGCATCATGCCTAGGGCATATGGCAGAGCTACTGACAAAAATGAGACAACAACAAATATAGAGATAATACTTGAAGAGGCTGAATAGAAAAATGAGCAGCGAACGTAAATTTATTAGAGAAAACACAAAGAGATCATTAATCAAAAAATTTCTGCTAAAAGAAATAGAGGGCGCAGGGTTCGGAGGGATGACTATCCAGAGAACACCCATTGGAACAAGGATAAACATACTGGTAGAGAGACCAGGTATGGTGATAGGCAAGGGTGGAAATAAGATAAAAGAACTTACAGAAATAATTCAGAAAAAATTTGATGTAGACAATCCCCAGATAGAAATCCAAGAGGCTGGAGCATCTGCTCCATTAAATGCTCAAATAATGGCAGAAAAACTTGCAGAGGCTCTTGAGAGAGGATGGCATTTCCGAAGAGCAGGGCATTCAACTGTTAGAAGAATAATGAATGCAGGTGCAAAGGGCTGCCAGGTTATAATAGCAGGGAAACTCACGGGTGCAAGACACAGAACAGAGAAGTTCACTGAGGGACATGTAAAATACTGCGGTGAAATAGCTAAAGAAGTGATGGATGAAGGATTTGCTGTGGCGAAGCTAAAATCAGGTGTGCTCGGAGTAAAGGTTAGGATAATGAAACCTGATGCAAAACTACCTGATGAGATACGACTAAAAACACTGGAAGAAAAAGAACCAGAACCAAAGACGGAGGAAACCAAGACCCGGGAGGAACCAGAGAAAAAAACCGATATCAAAAAACTTGCTGAGATACCTGGCGTTGGCCCCTCTGTCATCAAAAAATTTGAAAAAGCTGGTATAAAATCATTAGAGGAACTATATACAATGTCCATTGATGACATTGTATCCATCGAAGGTATAGGCAAAAAAACAGCTGAAACTGTAATCAAAAGACTTAAAAAACTAATTGAAGAGGCAAAAAAAGATGAGTCTTAAGGCTAGAGAAATCAGAGAATTAACACCTGAAGAAAGAAGAAAAAAACTCAAGGAGTTGAGAGAAGAACTTATGCATGAAAGGGGAGTGGCTGCAATGGGAGGATCTCCTCCATCTCCTGGCAAGATCAGGCAGATAAGAGTCTCCATTGCAAGGCTGCTAACCATCATGCGGGAGGAAGGAGAAAAAAAATGAGTGATATATGCCCAAAATGTGGTCTACCTAAGGAGATCTGTGTCTGTGAAGACATAGCAAGAGAACAACAGAGGATACGAATCGAAGTTGATCAAAGAAGGTATGGAAAAATGATGACCATCATAGATGGGATAAACCCCCATGATCTAGATATAAACGCGTTGATAAGCACGCTGAAATCAACATGTGCATGTGGAGGAACAATAAAAGATGGTAAAATAGAACTCCAGGGAGACCACAGAGAAAAGGTAAAAGAAACATTAGAAAAAATGGGATTTATAGTAGAAGTAGCATAAAAAAACAAGTGGGAGACAAGGGGTTTTTGGACAACCCCTCTACAGCCACTGGCATAGCTAAAAAAAGACAGGGATTCCTTATCAGAAAGAGAGGATCAAAAAACATGATGGATGAGAAAAAACTCGCGAGAGATGAGCTCATAGGTAGACATGTTACTATCAAAGAATGTACAGATCCAACATGGATAAACAGATCAGGTATGATTATCGATGAAACAAAAAATACTTTCCTAATAGATATAGATGGTAAGCAGAGAAGAATTGCAAAAAAAACCGCGAAATTCGAATTCGAATACAATGGAAAAAAACTCATGTTAGATGGATCAAAGCTTGTATACAGACCTGAGGATAGAACAAAAAAGATAAGGTGAATGGAAATTGACCAAGAAAAATAAGGCAAGAAACATAGGATTAAATGTACAGCCTCCTGCGGAGAGCTGTGATGATAAAAACTGTCCCTTCCATGGTAGTTTACCTGTTAGAGGACAGGTGATAACAGGGATTGTCGTGTCCAACAAAATGGATGGCTCCATAGTAGTGGAAAGAGAATACATGCATTATGTTCCAAAATATGAGCGATATGAGAAAAGATCATCAAAATATTCAGCTCATTGCCCACCATGTATAAAAGTAAAGGTTGGGGACAAAGTAAGGATAGCGGAATGCAGACCTTTGAGTAAAACAATATCATTTGTAACCATAGAAAAACTATAAAAAGGAACAATAGGAGATAGGCTCAGTATGAAGGGAATCGCAGGTAGGATGATCAGAGGGCTGCCCGTAGGTGCTAGATTAGACTGTATAGACAACACAGGTGCAAAAGTGGTACAAATAGTTATGACTCCAAAGCTGAAAGGAGTACATCGTCGATACCCAAAGGCAGGAGTTGGAGACATGGTGGTGATAAGCGTCAAAAAGGGATCAGCAGACATGAAACGACAGCTTATGAAAGCTGTTATTGTACGGCAAAAAATGCCGTTTAGAAGACCAGATGGGACAATGGTTCAGTTTGAGGACAACGCAGCAGTCATAGTCACAGACACAGGAGAGACCAAAGGATCGATGATAAAAGGACCTGTTGCACTTGAGGCAGCAGAACGTTGGCCTAGGATAGCTGCATTGGCATCCATAATAGTATAAAACAAAAAAAGAAAGAGAAGGGGTTGATCAGAAGATTATGAAGTCAACAAAACCTAGGAAACAAAGGAAAAATCTGTTTAACGCTCCTCTTCATAAAAAGAGGAAATGGCTGGCTGCCCATCTAGCAGAAAACCTACTGCTAAAATATGATAGAAGAAGTATTCCTGTGATCAAGGGGGACACTGTAAAGATTATGAGAGGTAGCTTCAGAGGACATGAAGAAAAAATTGCTCGTGTCAATGTAAAAAAGGGATACGTGGAGGTAGAAGGAGTAACAATGATAAAAGCAGATGGAAAAAAAATTGCGAAACCTATACATCCAAGTAACCTTCTAATCACAAAACTAAATCTTACAGATAGATGGCGAAGAATGAAACTGGAAAAAGGTCTTCCGGAGGAGGTAAAACAAGAGATAGAAAAAGAGGCTGAGGAACAGATAAAAACCATGGAGAAAGAGGAAATAGAAAAAGAAACAGTAGAGGAGGGAGAAGTGGGAGAAAAACAGGATGCAGCGGCATTGAGTGATAAAGAGAAGGCAGAAGAAAAACCGATAGAGGAAAAAACTGAGGTAACCAAGACCAAGACAACAGAGCAACCTAAAAAGGAGAATATAGAGAAACATGTTTCAAAGACAAAAAAGAGGGATAAACAAAAAACCGAAATCATAAAAGAAAAGACAGAGAAGAAGATGGTTCAGAAAAAAACTGTGAAAAAAACTTCAAAAAACGTTAAAAAGAAAAAAACTGGGAAAGGAGAGGATAAAAAAGAATGAGTGGAAAACATCTAAAAAGACTAGCAGCACCTAGAACACTTCGGATACATAGAAAAGAAAAAACATGGACTACCAAAATATCACCTGGGCCTCATCCACTTGACAAATCTATACCCTTAGGTTCAATAGTAAGAGATTATCTTAAACTGTGTGATACTTACAAAGAGGCAAAAAGAGTGATTGCTAATGGAGATGTACTAGTGGATGGTGTAGAAAGAAAGAACCATAAATTCCCATGTGGATTTATGGATGTACTCTCTATTCCAAAACTGAAAAAAGATTTTAGAATACTGTTCGACCGTAGGGGAAAACTAACCCTTGTGCCTATCTCCTCAAAAGATGCTAAATGGAAACTCTGTCGCATTGAAAACAAAACAGTTCTGAAAGGCAATAAGATACAGCTTAATCTACATGACGGCAGAAACAAGATAGTAGAAAAGGATGAATACAAAACAGGGGATGTTCTAAAGATATCTCTTGCTGATAGGAAAATCTCTGAAGTGTTTCCATTCACTAAGGGAACTGTGTCGATGATAATCGGCGGTAGCCATATCGGCCAAATAGGGACCATAGAAGATGTCGAGATTGTTTATTCATCAAAACCTAATATTGTTACAATAAAAGGTGATCAAAAATTTTCTACAATCAAAGATTATGTGTTTCCTATTGGAAAAACCAGTCCTGTTATAATACCTCCTGAGGTGAAGATACAATGAAAAACAGCAAAATCACAGAAAAACAACCAGCGGTGTCTAAAAAACAGTTTCTAAAACCACGAATTGCAAAGGTCACTGTTAACATCGGTGTTGGAGAGGCTGGTGAGAGACTACATAAAGCGGAAACTGTGTTGAAAAACCTCACTGGTCAAAAACCAGTGCAGACGCTTTCTAAGACAACAAACAAGGACTGGGGTATAAGAAAGGGAATGCCTATTGGATGCAAGGTTACACTCAGAGGTGAAAAAGCTGAGAGATTTCTGGTAGAAGCATTGAAAACAAGAAACAACAAGATCGCTGATTACTCCTTTGATGATGAAGGAAACTTTTCCTTTGGTGTACCTGATCATACGCTTTTTAAGGACCAGAAATATGATCCAGATATTGGTATTTTTGGTATGGACATATGTGTAACCCTAGAGAGACCGGGATATAGGGTTAAACATCGGCGTATCTCCCGGAGAAAAATACCTCACAGGCATAGAGTTACTAGAGAGGAATCTATTGCTTTTATCTCTGAGAAGTACAATGTTGAGGTTGTAACATGAGGATAAAGGAAAAGAAAAGACAATATGGTAGGATCAAGGGATGCGAGCAATGCGGTAGGAAACGCGGTATAATTAGAAGATACGGTCTTCATCTCTGTAGACAATGTTTCCGTGAAAAAGCGGAGGAGATAGGGTTTAAAAAATATTCATAAAAAAAGGAGACAAAAAGGGAGGGTTGAGATATTTTATGCTGAATGATCCACTGGCAGATGCATTGTCGCTTATCAAAAATGCTGAGGAAAAAGGGAAAGGTAGATGTGTTATCAAACCCTCTTCGAAGCTGATCGGTGGTGTCTTGAATGTTTTGAAGGAAAAGGGTTACATTGGTGGTTTTGAGTATATTGAGGATGGAAAGGCAGGTATGTTTAAGGTTGAACTTTTAGGCAACATCAATGACTGTGGTGTTATCAAACCACGTTATCCTGTGAAAAAAGATGAGTTGGAAAAATGGGAATCACGTTATCTACCCGCTCGTGACTTTGGAGTACTAATATTGACAACAACAAATGGCGTTATATCAAATGATGATGCAAAAAAGATGGGTATCGGAGGTAAACTTCTAGCCTATGTTTACTAAAAAAATTTTTTGAGTGATAGAATATGCCAAAGATTGCTGATATAAAGGAAGAAATCGTTATACCAGATGGTGTAGAGGTTTCTATAGATTCTGGCAGCATTACAGTTAAAGGAGAGAAGGGTTCTTTGTCAAAGACTTTGTTTCATCCCATGATAAACATTATAGTGAAAAACAATGTTGTGGAGATAAACTGTAAATCTCCGCATAGACGGGAAAAAGCTCTTGTTGGAACCTTTACAGCGCATATTAAAAACATGATCAAAGGTGTTACAGAGGGTTTTGAGTACAGAATGAAGACTGTTTTTTCACATTTTCCTATAAAGACAACTGTTGAGGGGAACGAGTTTGTCATACATAACTTCCTTGGAGAACGCTCACCAAGGAAAGCAAGGATACTAGATGGTGTCAAGGTGGAGATTAAGGGTGATGAGATTACTCTTTGGGGTATCGACAAGGAAAAAGTTGGACAGACTGCTGCAAACATTGAAAGGGCCACAAAAGTGAAAAACAGGGATATACGGGTGTTTCAGGATGGCATATACCTGGTCAGTAAAGAAAAAATGATGAAATAGGTGGGTAGAAGGCAAGATGAAGAAAGAGGATGTCATCAAGGAATTCACAAAACTTAAGGGAATAGGTAGGGCTAAGGCTGAGTTGCTCTACAACAGTGGTTATGATTCAATGGAAAAACTGAGACAATCATCTGTTGAGGATCTAATGGAGATCAAGGGTTTCACAGAAAAAATAGCTAGAGAGATAAAACAGCAGATAGAAAAGAAAGAGACCAGGTTGGTTTCAGAAAAAACTAAAGCTACGGAGTCTGAAAAGAAGAAGGCAGAGGCGGAGGTAGAATCCAAGAAAGAACCTGTGTCTGTGGAGGAGACGGTGGAGATTGTCGAAGAAGAAAAGGGATATGTGGTGAAGAAAAAACCGGTGTTAAGCAAGGAGCAAAAGGAAAAACTGTTGATAAGAAAGAAAATAAAGCAGCGGAAACCTAGGTTTCTAAGAGAGGAATGGTTCCGCTATAAGAGAATTCCTATGAATTGGCGTAGACCAGATGGTATAACATCTAAGATGCGGATCAATCTAAAATATCGTCCAAGTAAGGTTAGAGTAGGTTTCAGGGGACCACGTGAGGTACGAGGTCTTCATCCATCAGGTTTCGAAGAAGTTATTGTTCATAATGTAAAGGACCTGGAGGGTCTTGATCCTAAGAGGCAGGCTATTAGAATCGGTAGCACTGTTGGTACACGAAAACGATTGGAGATAGCAAAAAGAGCAGATGAGATGGATCTTAGAATATTAAATATGAGAAGATGAGATAGTTAGGATAAGTTTCTCTGGTGATAAAAATATGACTGATCTGCGTAACCAGCGTAGGATGGCAGCTTCTCTGTTGAAATGTGGTGAAAATAGGATCTGGATGGATCCTGATAGAATCGAGGAGATCGCCAAGGCAGTAGTTAAAAGGGATATAAGAGTTCTTATCAAAGGCGGTGCTATAAAGAATAGACAAGTACGAGGAATATCAAGTGGACGTAAAAAACATATGAGGAAACAAAAAGAAAAGGGTCGACGAAGAGGTCATGGATCCAGGAAGGGTGCTAAATATGCTCGTCTTCCACGTAAAGAACGTTGGATAAAAACAATACGTCCAATCAGAGCCTATCTCAGACAGTTAAGAGATGATAAAATAATTGATCGTAAAACCTATCGTAAATACTATCTTAAGGCCAAAGGCGGTGAGTTTAGGAGTAAACATCATCTAAAGACGCATCTCATAGCCGATGGTGTTATAAAAGAGGAGGAAGCCAGCAGATGAAACATGGACCAAGATATCATGTAAAACCACGTAGACGACGAGAGGGAAAAACAGACTACAGAAGGAGATTAAGACTACTTAGATCCAAGAAAACACGGATAGTTGTTAGAAAATCCCTGAGAAATATAAGAGTACAATTTATTGAATACAACCCTGATGGTGATAGAGTAATAGCATCAGCCATATCCCAGGAGCTTAAAAAGATATACAACTGGAAGTACTCTGTCTCAACCACACCAGCTGCCTATCTAACTGGACTACTAGCTGGTAAAAGAGCAAAGGAGCAAGGCATAGAGGAAGGTGTATTGGACATAGGTCGTCAGAAGCCAACAAAGGGGTCTAGACTATTTGCTGCTATGAAAGGAGTAATAGATGCTGGTATAAAATGTCCTCATAGCAGCGAAATAATCCCATCGGAGGATAGACTGTTGGGTAAACATCTAAACAAAGAAATAACGCCTACAGTAAACACTATCAAAAACAAGATAATAGGAGAAGAAGGAGGGACTAAATGATAGTAGATCAGCAAACTGAGAAAACAAACAGATCAGATGAGTCAACAATGATGACGACAATCGACTGGATACCTAAAACCAGGCTAGGTAGAATGGTAAAAAACGGAGAAATATCCACCATGCATGATGCCCTAAAAACAGGTCTACCTTTAAAAGAGCCAGAGATTGTCGACATACTACTACCTGACCTAGAGGATGAGGTCATAGATGTAAACATGGTTCAACGTATGACTGACTCGGGTAGAAGAGTAAAATTTGTCATAGTAGTAGCAGTTGGAAACAAAGATGGCTACGTGGGTCTCGGAAAGGCAAAGGGAAAAGAAGTTGGATCAAGCATAAAAAAAGCCATAGACAATGCAAAGCTAAACATCATAGAGATAAGGAGAGGATGCGGTTCATGGGAATGTGGATGCAGGAAACCTCATACATTGCCTTTTTCAGTAACTGGAAAAAGCGGTTCTGTTGAAGTAACCTTTAAACCCGCTCCGCAGGGCATAGGCTTAGCCGCTGGGGATGTTGCAAAAAAAATCTTAAGACTAGCTGGAGTAAAAGATATCTGGGCATTTACCAAGGGAAAAACAAAAACTATTGTCAACTATGCCAAGGCTGTCTACAATGCGTTAAAAGAGAATGCGGAATTCAGAGTAACTGAGGAGGAGATCAAAAAGGGTGGTATAGTATCAGGCAGTGTAGGTATACCCATAGAAGAAAAAGACAAATCATCAGTCAAAATGTGAGGTTATAAACATGGTGTACGCTGTTGTTAGAATAAGAGGATCAATAAACACAAAACCAGATATCAAACACACTCTTCGTCTACTCCGCCTAACAAGAGTTAACCATTGCGTACTAGTGGAGGAAAATAACTACTACAAGGGAATGCTGCAGGTGGTAAAAGACTATACAACATGGGGTGAGATAAATAAAGAAACATTGTCAAAATTAATACGTACAAGAGGTAGACTGATTGGGGACAAAGAACTCACAGAGGAATACATAAAAGCTTCCACACCATACGACAGTTTTAATGCTCTCTCACAGGCTATAATAGAAAACAAGTTCAAGTATAGGGAGATACCTGATGTTAAACCATTGTTTAGACTAAACCCACCACGCAAGGGATACAAGAGTACTAAAAAGTCCTTTAGGGGGGGAGGATCTCTTGGATACCGTGGCGAGGAGATAAACAAACTCCTCGAAAGGATGATATGATTTCTCACTCAATTTTTTTTGTTCTAAAAAATTTTATTGGATAAAAATTAGGTTTTTTCCTGCTGTGTTGCATAATTCAATAATGTTTAGTCTCTCATCTACCCTGGGCTTTTTAATTTCCGATATAGCTATCCTGTAACCCAGGGAAGCTCATGGGTCACATCATATTTGAGCAATGCACT
>Ga0164318_10004868_pt1 | contig 12959 bp, 14 predicted proteins | sample GuaBasSedimGuay9_FD_113734 | JGI IMG/M metagenome (GOLD analysis project Ga0164318, IMG submission 113734) | Subseafloor sediment microbial communities from Guaymas Basin, Gulf of California, Mexico - Guay9, Core 4571-4, 0-3 cm | ecosystem: Environmental > Aquatic > Marine > Hydrothermal vents... | reverse complement strand
TAACCCAACTTCATCATCCCAACCCCAAAAAAACCACTAAAATCACCAAAAAACCCAATAATAAAAATCTAAACCCCCATAAATAGGCACTTCACTCCAAATAATATCCTTTGTGGTACCCGAATATAATATCAACTATTGACATTACCTCCATAATATGCTATAGTTTCGTATGTATATAATAAAAACCCAATCGAAAAGTAAAAAAAATAGCAATGATAAATATTACACCTATAGATTAATGGAATCTCTTAGAGTAGGTGATAAAGTCAAAAAGATAACTCTGCTTAATCTAGGAAGTGACTTTGGTGTAGAGAAGAGAGATTGGAAGATATTATCTGATAGGGTAGATGATATTCTCAACCAAACACCCAGCCTCTTTGAGATGGATAAAACATTGGAGTCTCTAGCACAACAGTATGCTGTTAAAATAATAGCATCTAAAGCAAAAGTAATCAATATCACTAAAGAGGGTGATGATGCAAGTAGTGGTGAGAATAAAAGTAAAGACAATGAAGATAAATATAAAGAGATAGATACCACAACAGTTAAAAATAGTGATGTTAAGAGTATAGGTGTAGAGAATATACTCTATGAGACTATAAAAGAGTTAGAGTTAGTAGATAAGTTCAAAGAGCTAGGATTAACAAATATACAAATCAATAGTGCCATAGGCACACTCATAGCCAAAGCCACAAAACCTAGTAGTGAAGCAAAAGCCCATAAGTGGCTCTGTAGTAAATCTGCTATTAATGAACTCATAGGGTGTGACTATAATAAAATCTCATCAAATAGTATCTATAGAATATCTGATAAGCTCTATGCAAACAGAGAAGAGATAGAAGAGCATCTATATGCCAAACAAAAAGAGATATTTAACTATAAAGAGACTATTACCCTCTATGACTTGACTAACACTTACTTTGAGGGTAGTGCCAAAGGTGTAGAGAGAGCCAAAAGAGGTAGAAGTAAAGAGAAAAGAAGTGATGCTCCTATTATAACTCTAGGGGTGATGTTAGATAGTAGTGGGTTTGTCAGAAAAAGTGAGATATTTGATGGTAATGTTAGTGAGGGCAAGACATTTCAAGAGATGTTGGATAAACTCAAAGTTCCTGCTAAAGATAAAAACCTCATAAACACTATACCTTCATTAGTAGTGGTGGACGCAGGTATCGCCACACAAGCCAATATAGACTATTTAGTCGCTAATGGGTATGAGTATATTGTAGTGAGTAGAAAAAGAGATAAATCATTTGATGAGACAAAAGCTAAACCAGTCAAACTAAACAATAAAGATGAAGTGATAGTAAGAGCCCAAAAGGTTATCAATAAAGAGACAGGAGAGATAGAGCTATTTGTACACTCACAAGATAGAGAACTCAAAGAGGCTGCTATGCAAAAGAGAGTACAGGATCTGTTTTTAGAGAAACTTCAATATCTCAAAGATGGATTAGTCATCAAAGGAAGAACTAAATCATATGAGAAGGTATTAGAGTCTATAGGTAGGCATAAAGGTAAATATCCAGCAATATCTCAATACTATAGCATTATCACCACTAAAGACCCCGATGGTGATAATGCTATAGATATAGTATGGAGTGAGAAGAAGTCACTAGATAATAAGTCTAGTATCAACGGTGTCTATTGTCTAAGATCAAACAGTACCATAATGGATGAGCAGACTATGTGGAAAACATATACAACACTCACTGATTTAGAAGCAGTATTCAAAAGTCTCAAATCAGAATTAGGACTAAGACCTATCTTTCATCAAACACAATCAAGAGTAGATGGACATCTCTTTATTACATTATTAGCTTATAGTATCATTCATACTATCAGATACAAACTTAAAAGAAAAGATATTCATCACAGTTGGAGTACGATAAGAGAGATATTATCTAGTCAAGTGAGAGTTACTACAAGTATGAAATGTAGAGATGGCTCAATACTCTATATTAGACAAAGTGCAGAACCGACACAAGAAGAAAAAAAGATATATGATGCATTAGGGATAAATCATCAAGCAGGGGAGGTAACGCATACTTATGTATAGATCAATAGATGTGGTGCAGGTAAATTGGTTTTAAAGTATTGATTGAAGTGTGGAGGGGGTTTGGGGGTTGTTGAATGATGAAGTTGGGTTAACGAGATATACTTCGAGAAGTCCAAATCTAGTTTTTGCACACCATACCTGCCAAAGTTATATGGGATAATCTCATCTAGATCTTTGACCTCTTGTGGTTCAGAGATTACGGTAGTTTCAAAATCCATCTCTTTGGGTTTGAAGTTAAATGTACCTTTGTAGAGTGACAAATAGTTGAAGTTTTCATAAAGAGTAGTTGCCCAGTTGAGAATAGTGAGTAGATAGTACTCTTTGACCAAAGGCAAAACTTTTTTGAGTTCATTGACTAGGTTGCTGGCTGTATTTCCTGTCGAGACTTCATCATCGACTAACACAACTCGCTTTATCTTGCCTAACATCTCTTTGAGTTTAGAATCTTTTGGCTCATAAAATATATGGCTAGGTGCGTGACAATGCTCTTCAAAAAATGAGAAAAAAATCTTTTGAGAAGTTTGAAATCGTGTAGAGTGAATATAAAAACTATTAGATAAATTAGCTTCCTCAAAAACCCCTTGACCCAAAGCAGTTGCCGTTTCAGCAAAACCGATAAAGAGCGTAGGCTCATCAGATGATGGGACGAGAGAAGCTAATTGTTGGAAAGTCTCTTGCATAGTAGAGGGCTTGGTGGGTAAGTGCTTGCCTAGTACTTTACTCACAAACAAAAACCCTCTTTTTTTATTGATACGAGAACCATAATCGACTAATTTTTCTAGGGTTTCATTGGATTCTATTTCCAATATTCCTGTTTTTAACGAGATTTTCATATTAAACTTTTTTTACTATATTGTTGATAAATGATTCAAATGTGCTTAGATTTCGACTAGCCACATAAATCTTGCCATCCCCGCTAAGTCTCATAACAACACCTTCGGCAGATGTAACTGAATGAACAACTCTACTAAAAAGACTACTGTCCTTATTTACAAGTTCGGCACTGTAGTTTATAGTATCATCCCACGCCAAAAGATGCCCATTGTCTATTATTAGATCTCCACCTTCAGAGCTTATCTCTATACTTTTAGGGTCAGGCGTTGAATATGCACCACACTTTTAGGGTCAGGCGTTGAATATGCACCACAACATTACTTTTAGGGTCAGGCGTTGAATATGCACCACAACATTAAAACCAAAGTAAAAGTTCAAGTGAAAACCATACCCTATCCTTAAATCTTTACATCTAAATATTAACCTGTTTTAAAGCACTCTCAACCAAGAAAGTACTCCTATTCATATTATGATTTTTAGCATAATTATCAATTTGTTCAAGAGCATAAAGAGGGATGGTTATGTTGATTCTCTTAGTTTTCATCAGATGTGAAGGCTCTTTTATCACATCACCTTTTTCTAGTGCGATATCCAAGTAACAACCAAAAGCAGATTTGGCATCATTAATAGCCTCTTCTATAGACTCACCATCTCCTGCTATAAATGGCAAATCAGTATAATATGCCAATATACCCCCACCCTCGTCTTTGGAAAGTTTTCTAGTAGCTATTCCATACTCCAAATTTAGATAATAAACTTTATTTTTCATCATGAACTCCTAAAGATTTTAATGCCCGAATGACATAGTATGCCTTAACAGGTTTTTTATAAGGTATCACTTCATCACTACAACCCTCTTTTCTAAAAACCCAATGACTGCCACCTGTGTTGTTGGCTTCATATCCGTAGGAGATTAAAAGCTTTTTTAACTCTTCAAATCGTACATCTTTGGGGTTATTTTTCATAGCTTGTAGTAGTTTTTCTTTTTTACTCATTGTGTACCTTTTATTTATACATACTTTTATTATACACATTTAATATAAGAACTGCATAAAGAAAAGGGATCAAAGAAAAAAAAAAGGGGGGGGTAACAATCACAACCCTAGAGAGGTGATACTGAAACTAGAAACTTTCACTGGCTCCCATCCGTCCTCGGTGGTAGCCCCATACCTACGCTACAATCACTCAAATACATCACCAATTCAAGCAAAAGATAGTATTGGTACAGTATAAACCAATACTCTCCTACTCAAATCTGCTTGTGAGAGTGCAATAGCACTCGAACCAGAAAATATAATTTGTATATCAAAAAAGTCATAAATAGTCTTCAGGTCTTGCTCAAAATTTCTCTGATAATGGATCTCATCCACCACCAAAACCTTCACTCCTCTCCTGAAAAATACCTCCGCTATGCTCAGTAGTCGTGTTGACCCAATGAGAGGATTGTCCATAGAGATATAAATTTTTTCACTGATATCTATATCGAGACTATGAAGGTACTGTTATAGCAGTGTTCTCTTCCCTACCCCTTTGGCATCTTTCAGTCCTACTAGCTTGTGAGAAAAACTGATAGTATCATAGACATGGACTGAAAAAGTGTCGAATAGTAAGTCAATGTTGGTATGAGTTCCATAGGAATATCCTATCTGGTAATATATTACCCGTCTTAAACTAGCCCAAAACTACACCCCAGATGTGTAAAATCTCATTTTTTCTCATCAATACTGTTACTATATGAGCAATTATTAGGCTCATGAGACAAATAAAAGCAATAACACTTGATATCTTTTAATATTTGATATGTTATAATATTGAACCAAATAAAACAAGGAGAAATTATGAACAAAGTTAAACTTTCAATTGTTGCTCTATTATTGAGCTCGACATATGTAGTTGCTGGTGGCGATATAGCTCCGATCATAGAGCCAGAGGTAATAGTGCCTGAAGTGATGATAGTAGAGTCTGAATTGACAGGTTTCTACGCAGAATTGGGATACTCATGTCTTCAAATGGGTCTTGATGGTCCATATCTTGATCGTAGAGCTATGACAGCTTTGAGTATCGAGGCAGGATATAACTTCAACGAGTATCTAGCTGTTGAGGGCAGATATACGACCAGCATGGGTGACATTACTGTCAAGAATGCACAAGGTGTAGAGCATGATACTGATAGTATAGAGATGCAAAACATTGGTCTATATGTAAAACCTCAATATACTATGGATCTCTTTTCAGTATATGGGCTTCTCGGATATGGTCAATTTGCTGTTGATGATGGTAGCTCATTATCCGAAGCAAGCATACAGTATGGTCTAGGTGCCAATGTAATGGTCGCTGGAAATATAGGTATCTTTGCAGACTTCAGAAGACTCTATGATGACGAAACTGGTTTTGATACTTTATCTGAAGAGATTATGGCCAATTCATATACAATTGGTGTAAATTACCACTTCTAAAATATATTTTCTGCCTCTTGGCAGAAATTATAGAGGAAAAGGAGTTAAATTCTTTTCCTTATTCACTACGCAAATCAACCGAACGATCAAATTCAATATTGTATTTTTTGAGTATATTTGGTTGCTGAGATAACGCCTCTTCTCGATTGATGATCACTCTTGCTCCATCTTCGTCTTCCAATACCAAAAAGTCACCATCGAAATCTCTGACCATCTGATAAAACGAATCAAACGAATCAAAGGTTTTTCCATTGAGCTTTTCAATCGGCCAGAGTGCAAAGCTATAATTTCCTCTATTGAGCTCTGCTGCAAGTACCTTGAGTAGTACAACCACCTCTTTTTTCTCTTCTTTGGGCCATTGTGTAGCGAAATGACGCAGTGCAAGCTTGTTTTGACTGCTTCTCCTGAGTAGATTTCGACTGAGCGGAGAAAAGACATATCCGCCATAGATGAAATATCTAGGCATCATGTCATACTCTGTTGTCTTTACTAATAACAGATCATCAGCAATATAGTCAAGTCTCGCTTCAACTTTCATCCTCTTGCGATCCCTAACAATATCTAGCGAAATCTTCTCACCCAACTGATGCTGATCGACAAAATGGTGAAAAGAGGTGTATTCATGCTCTCTAAACTCTACTGTACTATCATCTTCAATTTTATGTCCATCAATAGCGGTGATGATATCACCTTTTTTGACCACACCTTGTAGCGAAGTATTGTAGACGAGATTGGCGACAAAATTACCTGTTGTGTTGTCATCAAGATGATAAAAGCTTTTGATAGTTGGATTTTCCATCTTTTGAGTTGTCAGACCAAGATCGGCAAATCCATCATACTTGCCATCTTTGATATCTTCGAGAAAATGCTTAATCATCGTGACAGGTACTAGATAGCCTATATTTTGTGATTTACTCAGATTTTGCATCACAACTCCCACGATCTTCCCATCAGTGAGTGCTGGCCCTCCACTATTGCCAGGGTTGACCGCTGCATCCACTTGTACTGCCAAAAATGACTCTCCACTATGTGCATAACGATGATGCTCTATTCGAGAAACTACACCTGTCGTCGCTGAAAGCGTCTTGCCTCCCATAGGAAAACCATACACGACAACTTTTTGCTCAATGGTCGGCAATTCACCTAATTCCAGAGCATCAACACCATCAAAGAACTGCTTATCTTCTACCTCTAGCAGTGCCATATCTGCTTGATGTGATACACTCAAAACTTTTGCCTGATAGCGCTTTCGTTCACCATATCTCTGCACTTCGATAAAAGTATTGTTGGCTACCACATGGGCATTTGTCAAGATACGATTACCTGAGATAATCGCACCTGAACCACTCGATCGTCGTATTGAACTAGCCCATGGCTCTAGGTAATTAGGCACTTTTGAAACCGTATAAATTTTGACGATAGCCTGTTTCGACTGATCCTCTTTTGTACTATTGTTAGCCCAGAGTTGTAAACTAACTATGACAACTATCCAAATAAAACGCAAGATAACTCCTTTATTGATTGTATTAGACCCTATTATAGTCTATTCTGATTTTTTTGCTAAATACTCTTGGGCATCCCAGCTCTCTATATCTCTTCTTTTGGACTCTTTTGACATGAGCCCTACTCCTGAAGTCCTCAGTAGTTTTTTCTCATTATTGTAAATCTTTGCACTGCAAACACCACAACTAGGACTACGATCTTTACCTATATATAGATCTATCCCAGGATGTTTATCAAAAAATCTCTCGGCATATCTTTCTATAGGAGGAGAGAGGTCATCTCCTGTGAGATTGGATATGGCTTTGATCCCATTGATTCTCTCTATCAGATCCATTGTAGGTCTTGGAGAACCGAAGGCAAAATCTTCAGGACAGAAAGGAATCACTATATAATCATTTAACTTTTCCAATAACTTCACATCATAGTTGTCTGTTGCATCATAACGACACTTTTGACCAATTAGACAAGCTGATATAGCAACTTTTTTCATCTCCGTCCCCTTGCAATATGACATGAAACCCTTGATAGTAGCCTAACTAGAGGTTCCAACATTATAGCTTATAACTTGCACAGGACACTCAATAAACAAATAGAAAAAGATAAACCCAAAGCCCTGTCAAGGATGTCAAGAAAATCCCCCAAGCACTCTGCATGCCCAATTTTTTGTGCGAAACAGAGAAACTTCCTGGAAGTCTATTCTTTCTATAAGCGATTAACCCTTCTATAATCGTCCGACTCCACCACACGACCGTTAGCACGGAGACAAAAATATGGAAGAGTAGAAAATAGAAGATAAAGCTTTCAGAGAGTGAACTCTCTTTAACAAAAGTCTCGAACCCTCCATCCACACGCACTCCATACTCAAAGTAGCTGACCACTAGCACTGAAAAAACAAAAAGAAAGAGTTGGGAGGCGATATGAAGCTTAAACATTTTTTTCTTTGCGAAAAGTACCGCAAAACCGATAAGCAGTGGCAATAGTGTGACAATAATCGTCACAAAATCCATGAAGAAAGGTGCTCTTGTGCCCAGAAATCCGGGCTGAAACATATATTCCATATCTTAAAACCTTTTTATTGTTTTTGTACGCTTCCTTGGAGCAGGGACTTTTATCCCGTAATAATGGGACTAAAGTCCCTGCTCCATTAAAAAATGTATCCTTAGCAGATTACGATTGACTTAATCTCTGTAAACTCTTCCAATGCCCACTTGGGACCCTCACGACCTACACCAGAGAGCTTGCTACCACCATAGGGTTGCACATCGAAGCGCAAAGTTGGTATATCATTGATCACAACACCGCCACACTGAGCATCATCGATAAAACGCTGTGTCATTCCGAGGTCATTGGTAAAGATACTAAATTGCAAACCAAAGGGTGAATCGTTCATCTTTTCAATCGCCGTCTCATAGCTATCTACAGCTACCAGACTAACGACAGGAGCAAAGACCTCTTCGCAGATGATCTTCATCTCATCGGTGACATCCCCCATCACAGTCGGTGGGAATATCTCATCTACCTCTTCTCCTCCAGCAATGACACGCGCCCCCTCATTTTTGGCTGAAGCGACCCAAGTTCTAGCACGCTGTCTTGCATCATCATTGATCAGCGGCCCCATGAAGGTATCCTCTTCATAAGGACTTCCAGTCTTCAATTTGATAGTCTCTGCCGCTATCAACTCCGCAAATGCTTCATAAGCCCCTTCATGAACATAAATACGCTGTAGCGAGATACAAACCTGACCGCTATTGTAGAATGCTCCAAAAGCACAACGACGAGCAGCCAATGAGAGATCGGAACCCTGATCGATATAGGTGGCAGCATTGCCACCAAGTTCCAGACTCACCTTCTTGATCCCTGCTTGTTTCGCGATAATGTTCCCGACAGGCACAGAACCAGTAAAGCTGACCACTCTAGGGATGGCACTCTGTACCAGAGTTGAACCCACTTCTGCATCGCCATAAATGACACTCAACGCATCTTTGGTCGCGTACTCTGAATCTATGAAGGCTTTGGCAAGCATATAGGCTGTTCGAGGTGCTTCAGGAGTCGGCTTAAGTACGACACAGTTTCCTGCGCCAAGAGCTGGTGCGATTTTGTGTGCGACAAGATTCAATGGGAAATTAAATGGCGTGATACAGACTACTACTCCTACTGGATCTCTGCGAAAAAATGAGATTGTTTGTTTACCACTTGGCATCAAATCAGTAGGGATTGTCTCTCCATGCAGATTTGCCAATTCGGAAATAGTGATTTTGATCGTTTCGATACAACGATCAACTTCGATACGCGAAAACAGTATTGGCTTTCCTACTTCATCAGTCAGAGTCAAAGCAAAAGCTTCTTTCTCTTCTGTCAGAGTATGCACTACATCTTCCAGCCATTGAATACGCTGAAAAAGTGGAATTTTTCCAGTTGCTTTTTTTGCTGCTTCGGCAATCTGCAAGGCACGCTTTGCATCCTCTGCATCACAAAGTGGAACGACACTAACCACTCTATCATCAAATGGACTTTTTAGCTCTACTCTCTCTTCTTTGCTCTCTTCAGTAGAACCAAAAAAAACTTTGACAATATTATTCTCTTCTTTATCCTCGAACAATCCAAACATAGCGATCCTTTTAAAAGGTAATATGGGTAATTGTATCGAAAGGAGGGTTAGAGGTTGGTCTATAGGAAGTGTAAAATAACAAATATATTCATATTGCGTAGGATTTCTATTTGAGCAATAAACGATAAATTTGTTTTAGAGTAGCCTTATGGGGAGTCAGCTTTATCTCTATTATTGTTACAACTGTCTATATCGCAATATCTTTTTTTGAGTACAAATTTGAAGATCAAATCCTTTGTCATCAAAGCAAGGCAAATGACCCACAAAACATCCATTATAATATTTGGCTTATATTCCAATCCATATAGCAACAAGGGCCAACCGATGAGGATAATATACTTCATGTAATAAAAAAATAGTATCCCTACACCATAGATTTCCTTGAAAATTTTAGACATTCTCAGCCTTGAAAGTTTGGTGTACCATCTGCTTGATGCGTATTCTTCTCTTTTTCCGCTTCTCGCTCTGCTTCGTAATTCATGATCTGCATACGCACTTCATTGATCTGCTGGGGGCTTACATTCTCTTCACTTGACCAAGAGACTTCCACACTACCACCATACTCTTCACCCATCTTTTCGATCTTCTCTGCATACTCATTTATATCCAAGCAGATCTCCATACTCTCTTCTTTGGTTGTATCGCTCAACGCAATATACCATCGCCCTACTGGATTGCTCTTGATCACTGATTCTATAGTAACTGACACTTCTTCACCTCAGGTTAATATTTCTTTTTCAAGTCGCCATTATAGACAACATCTCTAAAATCTATACTATCATCATTGAGTACATTAGGTACAGCATCTGCTGCATCAAGCCTCTTGATCTCTTCATCGAGCTGATCTTCCTGATAAGTTTGCATCATATCGGCTGTAATAACATGTGGTATTAGCTGAATAGAGGCAAGTTTTTGCATATCCTCTTCTACATCTTTGCCTTCAACAGTGATGATAATTTTCCCTATCGTTTTATCTCCAAAATGATAGTCACAAAGCCCACTTGCCTCAAGATCTTCTTTGACCTTATCGTAATACTCTTGTTTGCACTGAACGACGATACTTGATATATTCATTTTTATTCCTTCTAAGTTTTAGGCTACGCTTATGGTAACTGCCACATTATAATCATAGGGTCACTACTCGCTGAAAAGAGTATTTTTTCATCTAAAAAAATAATGGTATTGAGTGTACTATGTTGACCTTTAAGTAGGGCTACTTTCTGATGTTTCTGTAAATTATAGATGGCGATATCATTGGCTTCATTTATAGCATAAGCTGCTTTTTGCCCACTTGGACTCAGTGCTGTAGCATAGATGAGAAATGTACCCTCAAAATATCCCCCTTTTTTACTGGCTAGGTTATAGTAAGAACCTCGTCTATCTTGACCTGCTCCCGTAACGATACCGTTACTGATCGCTACTTTGTAAGTATTGTCAAGATTTTGCCCCTTCAGTAGCTGGATCACTTTTCCTTTTTGTACATCTATCACAGAGATCTCGCCGCTTTCACAACCTATGACTGCTGTATCTCTCTTATTGTTGAGCGCAAAATCAGAAAACTTTGATTGACTAATCTGGAAACGGTAAATCTCTTTTTTATTTTTGATATCATAGAGCATCACATCATTACCAAGTGTGCCTATAAAAAGATGCCCCTCATCAACAAACTTTGCTTTTGCAATAGCTTGATGATCCTCAACGGAGATGATTTTAGTTGTGACATTATTCTCATGGAGAAAAACTTCTCGATAACCTGATTTGGCTTCGCTCATGAGGAGATATTTTCCATTGAAATGATCTACCGAAAAGACTTTTGGATAAGTATCATCACCCGTAAAATCTTTGATCTTGGGAAGTGAGATCGTCTTGACCAACTTCTGTGTATGATAATCAAAAACTTGTAATTCTCCGTGCCCTGTTCCAGCATAGAGATAATTTTCATCAACAACAATATCGTAAACCACTCCACTTGCCTTGATCTCATGAAGAGGTATGATACTTTGTCCCCAAATAGTTGTGATCATTGCTATACAAAAAAAGAGTATAAATTTCATCATATTTCCCTAAAGTGCATGTTCAATTTCAGTGAGTATAACCCGAGCGATACCCTCTGGATTCTCCGCAGTCATCACCCCATAAAAGTCTTCCTGTGAAGCATAAAAATCTGAAAATGCTTCATGTGCCTGATACTTAGAAGACAAAGAAGTTAAAATCTCTTCACCAATTGTCTCCTGAAGTAGTTCAGTCAAATAAATCATATAATTATAATCCTCTGGATCCATTGCGTCGAATTCATCAGAATCAACATCATTGAAATTTTCATCGATAATAAGAATATATCTCAATTGAGTCATATCCTCGGGTAGTTTGCTTAAAAGCTTGGGAAAGCTTATTTTTAATTGATCTAATGTCATTATTTCTCCTTTAGATTATCATTGGGTATTGTAGCTATTTCACTTACTAAGAAGCTGATGGCCTGTGTCGGACAGCGTGCCAGACAGTAGCCACAGCCTGTACACTTCCTGTCATCTATCACAGGATTGAACATCCCATTGAAGAGTATCGCATCATCAATGCATGGCTCTTTGCAAGAGAAACAGATAACCCCATGATGTGCGACGCAACCTTCTAGGGAGATACGAAAATCAGCATTGATAACTTCAGCCGTATGGTGATAATCTAGACTCAAAACGCTAGTAGGGCAGGCAATCGCACACGCTTCACAAAAAGTACATCCTGTTTTGGTAAAATTGAGCATAGGAGTTTTGTCTGATCGAATGAGAATAATCTCCTGCTCACAAGAAGCAACACAGACCTGACTTTCGCAGGAAGGGCACTCACTCTGAAAAAGAGATTCTTTCAAACCATAAGGAGGTCTAACGACCAGATCCTCCCTAGAAGTTCCGGAGGCATTAGATGCCCCAGAGACTTTGCCACTGATCAAATCAGCAGGCTGACGAAACGAAGTGAAAAAATCACGACGAGATGCCACTTACTTGACACCTTCGTTCATGGCATCTGCCAAGCTTGAGTGTGACTTTAGGATATCATCTTCACCAAAATCACCTTGGAATGTATTACCTACAACTGTATCTGTGTTTGATTGCGGTGCATGACACTGTGAACAGTTGAAGCGTCCTTGATAAAGTTTCTCTGTTTTGGTTGTAATAGCGATAAGAACATCACTAGTGTTAACTGCTCCTAACACTTTACCCTCTTTGACAACTTTCTCGCCCTCCATCACTGTTATTGGTCTATAGTTAGTGAAGTGAGAAACAGGAATTGGTGTAGCATTAAGACCCATTGATTTGGCTTCTGCTGGCATATGACAACCTATACATTGATTATTTTTTGTTGTAATAGGCAAAAGTCCTTCTACACTATGTGGAATCATAGGTGGCGCATTGACATATGCTCGCTCAAATCTTGTAGACGATCCTGGTGCAGGACGAGTATAATCAGCCTTATCTCCCGTAGTCTCTTTCTCTTCAGAATAGAGATC
>Ga0164318_10004867_pt1 | contig 12959 bp, 11 predicted proteins | sample GuaBasSedimGuay9_FD_113734 | JGI IMG/M metagenome (GOLD analysis project Ga0164318, IMG submission 113734) | Subseafloor sediment microbial communities from Guaymas Basin, Gulf of California, Mexico - Guay9, Core 4571-4, 0-3 cm | ecosystem: Environmental > Aquatic > Marine > Hydrothermal vents... | reverse complement strand
TTTATCGAGCAATCTTAATGCTTTTGCCTTTTCTTCTTCGGCAACCAATTCATCTTCCGGCCTGACAGAGCTTTGATTGCTGATATCTGCCTCGAACATTTGGTCTTTGTCTGCTGCGTCACCATCAGAAGTATCTCTTACGGAGCCAAGCGTCTTGATTATCTGGTGTATTACTTTCGCTTTCCGCAGCGACAGATGTGTAATATCAGCCATCTCTTCAACGTCGGGTATCCTGCCGAGCTTGTTTTCGAGTTCCGTTATAGTATGCCGCCATCGATTTATCAAACTAACCATATAAGCGGGAATATGCACGGGTTGAACATTCGTCAGAAGTGCATGCTTGATACTCTGCTTTATCCACCACGCAGAGTAGGTACTGAAGCGAGTCCCGCGGTCAGGGTCGAAATAGTCAATGGCTTTTATAAGACCGAGATTTCCTTCTTCAATCAAATCGCCCAGCCCCATCCCGCGGTTAGCATATTTCTTTGCGATATTAACAACGAGTCTGAGATTGCTGCGTACCAATCTGTCTCTGGCCAGTGGGTCGTTTTCTTCGATGACCAGTTTGCCTAAATGACGCTCATCTTCCAGAGTCAGCAGCGGTGCCTCGTCTATCTCTTTGAGGTATTCTTTTAGGGTAATATCGAATGCTATGGCTCGCTCCCGCCCAGCCGATATGCCTTTCGACACCGGCCATAAGGGCAAATCTTGTCCCCGCAAACCTGTCCTCGCAAAAGCGGGGAAGCGGGGGGTTGGTCTCTAACTCATTTTTCTCACGCGTCTTGAGGTATCGGCCAAATATGCCTGCGGGTTTAGCTGATTAAATGCGGATGGTCGTTATCGGAATTTGAGCTTTTAATTATCGGTATCAGTTTCCTCGGGTTCGTCCGTCTTCTTGGTTTCCTCAATATCATCGGCTTCAGGCGAAACAACGACATCACTCTGTTCCTTTTCCTCGGCTTGTCCGGTTTTGCTTTCAGCTTCAGTTTCTTTGGGTTCATCAGCAGCTTGGTCTTGTGGTTTTGCAGCTTTATCTTCATCGTCGCCGGAAAGAACAGACTGGGTGTCTGTTTCTTTCTCTTGCTGGCTGTTCTCAGTCGTTTGTTCTTCAGCAGCCCACTGAGCTCTTCGTAAGCTCAGACCGATTTTGCGGGCGTCCGTATCAACCTTCAGAATCTTAACTTCGACTTCATCGCCGCGCTTAACGATATCCTGAGGATTGTCAATCTTGTGGTCGGCAAGTTCGGAAATATGTAGCAGACCTTCTAATTCCGGCTCAAGTTCAACGAATGCGCCGAAATTCGTGAGTTTCGTTACTGTGCCTTTAACGATTTGTCCTGGAATATATTTCCCCGGGATAGCGTGTATCCAGGGGTCCTCGGTCATCTGTTTTACACCTAACGATATCCGCTGTTTTTCCTCATCGATTTCGATGACGACGCACTTTAATTCCTGACCTTTTTGTAAAGCGTCACTGGGGTGCCCATACTTTCTTGTCCAGCTTAAATCTGAAATGTGTACCATTCCATCGATACCCGGCTCTATTTCCACAAAAGCGCCGAAATTAGTGATGCTGCGAACCGTAGCGGTAACGATTGTTCCTGCGGGATATTTCTGAGAAGCTATCGCCCATGGATTTGTTTTGGTCTGCTTCAACCCCAACGAGATTTCCTGTTTGTCCTTGTTGATACTTAGTACAACAACTTCTATTTCATCGCCGAGATTGAGCACCTCGCTGGGATGGTTTAGTCGTCTGGTCCAGCTCATCTCGCTGATATGTACCAGTCCTTCAATCCCGTCTTCAAGCCGAACGAAGACACCATAGTTCATCACGTTTACGACTTTACCCTTTACTCTTGCTCCGATTGGATACTTCTCTTCAACATTTTCCCACGGGCTGCTTGTCTTCTGTTTCAGGCCTAACGAAATTTTTTCGTTCTCTTTATCAACATCAATAACGAAGCATTCTATCTCTTGGTCAAGCTTTACGACTTCCGAGGGATGCGATATTCTGCCCCAGCTCAAATCAGAGATATGTAGCAGGCCATCCACACCGCCCAGGTCCACGAATACGCCGAAGTCGGCAATGTTTTTCACAATGCCTTTTCTCAATTGCCCGGGCTCGATTTCCGCTAATATCTTCTCTTTACTGCTGCGGCGTTGTTCTTCGACGAGTTTACGCCTTGATATGACAATGTTTTTACTTTCAACATCGATTTTTAGAATCTTGCAGTCTATTTCTTTACCGATGAATCTGCTAATATCGCCAGGTCTTCTGATGTCAACCTGCGATGCCGGCAAAAATACAGGCACACCAATATCCACAAGCAAACCGCCCTTAATGCGTCTTACAACCTTGCCGCTGACAACATCGCCTTCGGATTTTGTCTTGATAATTGTTTCCCAGCCCCTGATACGGTCGGCTTTACGCTTACTCAACAGGATTAACCCGCCTTCAGAGTCGGTATCTTCAAGAAAAACTTCGATCTCTTTGCCGGGTACTATCTCGTCAGGACTATCGAACTCACTTGCCTCAACAACTCCTTCGCTTTTCAGTCCTACTTCGACAATAACATCATTACCTATTTGCGATACGATTGTTCCTTTGAGAATAGCCCCAGGCAGACGTGAATCCACCTTTTCCTGTAATACCTCTTCCAGAAACTCATTTTCTTTTTCACCGAACAGTTCGTTGACCTGCTGGTCGAGCTCGGCTTGTGACAGACCTAATTTGTTAGCTATATTTCTATCTACCATAAACACAATTTCCCTTGTGGTGTCTGTTTATTCTGCCTACCGGCGCCCCACATTTACGCTGATAAGCTTCTTTGCTTTTATGCTCCTGTATTCCCAAAAGCTTTCAGATTTTCTACAAATTCATATATTATCCATTCGGGCGTCGATGCTCCCGCTGTAACGCCCACTGTATTTTTACCAGAAACTACACTTTTATCAAATTCATTCCAGTTTTGCAAATGAAACGTTTGGCTGTTATATTTTTTGCAGAGTTCAGCCAATCTGCGCGTATTAGCGCTTTCCAGACCTCCTAGCACAAACATTACGTCAACCTCTTTACACAATTGCACAGCCGATTCCTGTCTTTTTATCGCCTCTTTGCACAAAGTATTGACTACTTTCAACTCATTGAAGTTGCGTCGTCCTATAGCGCCGAGCATTTTGCCGATGTGTTCAGGGCTTTGAGTCGTCTGGCAAACAATTCCTAACTTACTATTTTCAGGCAATTTATACAAGTCCTGTTCGTTGGCAACCACAATAACATCGCCGGCATACCCTACGACCGCACGGACTTCGGGATGATTTTCGTCGCCGATAACCACCACTTTGTAGCCACCATCATTCAACTCTCTTGCTATTTGTTGCAATCTTTTAACTAATATACAGGTAGCGTCAACGATATTAAGTTTTTTTTCTTTGAGCTTGGCTATTTGTTCAGGAGCGGCTCCGTGAGAACGGATTAGAACGGTTTGACTGGGCTCACCGAAGTCTGTCCCTGGTGGGATTTGCTCTACATTATTAACGGTTTTCAGCCCGGCTCTTGCTAATTGCTCAACCATATCCTTGTTGTGAATGATTGGTCCAAGACTATAAACATTATTTTCTTTTGTCAGTATTTTTTCAGCAATGTTAATGGCATTCTTTACGCCGGGACAAAAGCCACAACTCTCTGCAACTATTACTTTCATAACCGGTTAACCAACTTTATCAAATCACCTGTTTATTTTTTTCCTCCCTGGGCCAAAAGGATACTACTGGTTGCGTCAAAATTCCAATATAATCTGCTAAAACCGGCAAATGTGCTTTCACTAATGCCTGTTTTTGCACATATTGGCGTTTTTTTCTGTTTTTTCTCGAACTTTCACTTGACAATTGTGATAGTATATTCTATTGTTAGAACAACCGTTCTAAAAATGATATGTATGTATCAGTAATCTGCGTAATTTAAGGAGATGTAAAACTATGTATGAGCCGAATACACGCCGTAAACAAGAGTATAAACAGCGTATCAAGTATATATTAGACACAGCCGAGTCTATATTCGCGGAACAGGGATTCTTCCGTGCGACAATGCGTCAAATCGCTCTAAAGGCGGAGTTTGCTCTTGGAACGATTTATTCGTATTTCGGCAGCAAGAAACAACTTTACAGAAAAGTTATCGAGACAAAAGTGAACGAATTGGTTGATTTTGTCACCGGCAAGATGGCAGAGTCGCCAACGGTTCAAGGCCAGGTCGAGAAGTTTGTTCATACCAAAATGACTTTTCTCCATAAGAATCCCGCCTTTCTCCGTTTATATTTCACGAAAGTCGATGTACCGCAACTGGATACCGAGCATACCTGGCCCAAAAAAGTGCGTGAAAAATACGACTCAATGCTTCGCTGTCTTACGGATGTCATACAACGAGGAATTCAAGAGGGCTTTTTTAGACCGATGGACGCTAAGGTAACTACTAAAGCGCTTGATGGACTTACCAACGCATTTGCCATATCCTGGCTTAACTCAAAAAAACAGATGTCGGTTGAAGCTGATATGCGCACTGTAACGGAGCTGTTCCTCTATGGAGCGGCTACCCCTCAAAAATCAATACGAAATTCAAAATAGTAGAAAGGAGCTATGCAATGAATCTTGAAGAAATTTTTCAGAAAGGGTCGTTCAAATTGCTGCTTCGTACTGGATTTAGCAATGGGACAGTTCGCCGGATGACATTACCTTTTGCCGAGAAGAAAATCTGGCAGGCAATGGTTGAAAATAATCCTATTGATTTTCCATTCCAGGTACGGCGTGACAAGTATGACATCAGTGTTGCGATGATGCACAGCGTTGCCCGTGGGCTTGATAAAGGGGTGATATCCAAAAATGCCCTTAATCGACTTATTGAAACATTGTTGGGCAACGTGATATTGAGCGAGCGACGCCAGAGGGCGATTGACCGGTTGGGTTTTGAGCCGCCATTGTTTATCCTTGTCAGTCCGGGCAAAAAGTGCAACCTGCACTGCACAGGTTGTTATGCATGCAGCGATTCACACTCGGCTGCCAAGCTGGACTGGGATACGTTTGACCGGATTATCGCTGAAAAGGAGCGATTGTGGGGCTCGCATTTTACGGTTATCTCCGGCGGCGAGCCGTTTATGTGGCAGGACAACGATAGGGACATATTAGATATGGCACTCAGACACCCGAGTCAGTTTTTCTTGGTTTATACGAACAGTACGTTAATAACAAAGTCTGTAGCTAAAGAGATGGCAAAGTTGGGCAATGTAACACCGGCAATTTCAGTTGAAGGTTTTGAGCAACAAACGGACAAGCGGCGAGGCAAAGGAGTGCACAAACGCATTCTTCAGGCGATGGAGAACCTGCGCGAGGTTGGAGTTCCTTTTGGCATTTCAGTTACTGCTACACGGGAGAATGCTGATATTGTAACGAGTGATGAGTTTAACGATTTTTATTTCGATGAGCAGTGTGCTACATACGGCTGGATATTCCAGTATATGCCCATTGGCCGCAGGCATACTCTCGATATGATGGTTACACCTCAGCAGCGACTCGAAATGTACAATCGAACATGGCGGACAGTGCGAGAACAGAAAATCTTCATTGCGGATTTTTGGAACAGCGGCACCGCCAGTAGCGGCTGTATCTCCGCTGGCCGACCCGGCGGATATTTCTACATCACCTGGGACGGCGATATTACGCCCTGTGCGTTTGTTCCATATTCCATCGGCAACATCTATGATATCTTTCAAAGAGGGGACAACCTCGACACGATTTTACATTTACCGTTTTTCGAGAGAATTCGCCAATGGCAAAACGAGTATGGCTATGCTCAACCGGCTGAGAATGTGAAAAACTGGCTGTGTCCCTGTGTCATTCGCGACCACTTCGATGTGCTTTTCAACGCTGTCCGGGATACCAATGCCAAGCCAATTGATGAGGAAGCTGTTGACGCACTGGCAGACCCGGAGTATCATAGTGGTATGATTGCCTATGGCAACGATTATGACAACTTGAGTAGTAAGGTTTGGGACGAGCATTATATGGCAAGGCAAACAGTAAACAGTTAAACAAACATTGTACAGGAAAGGAATTTCAGATGTTGGATTCAATTCACAAGATGTTTCTTGCCGGCGTAGGTCTGGCTGCGATGACAAAGGACAAAATCGACGAGCATATTAAAGAACTGGTAGAAAAGGGCAAGTTGACGGAAAAAGAAGCTCGTGAAATGGCTGATGATATGCTCAAAAAATCTGAGCAGGCAAGAAAGGACCTCCAAAAACAAGTCGAAGAATTTGTAAAACAGACGCTTCAGACCATTCGGGTTGCTTCGAAGAAGGATGTTGAAGATTTGGCCGCTCGTGTTGAAAAGCTTGAAGCTGCAAAAACAAAGTAACAAGGAAACAGTGCGTTGCTTCTAAAAATCGGCTCTATCGGACGTAGGTACCGCCACATCAAGAGGTACAGGCAGATTGTCTCTGTGTTGCTAAAGCATGGTTTAGGCGATTTGGTAACACGGATGGGGTTGTATAAGCAGCTCGGAATAAGCAGGGGGATTTTCAGAAAGCGCAAAGTTGTGGCGTCGTTGGCTCCTCTGACACGCTGGCAGCGAGTCAGAATGGCGCTGGAGGAACTTGGTCCATCATTTATCAAATTAGGACAGTTGGCAAGCACACGACCGGACATGGTGCCGCCGGAAGCTTGCGCAGAGTTTGAGAAACTCCAGGATACAGTTACAGCTTTTCCTGTCAATCAGGTTCGGCAGATTATCGAAACCGAGCTTGGCGGCACACTCGAATCTCTATTTAGCCAATTCGATGAAACGCCGATTGCTTCGGCCTCAGTTTCGCAGGTGCACAGGGCTGTTTTGCCGGATGGGGCTGTGGTAGCGGTAAAAGTCCAGCGACCAGGAATAAGCGCAACAGTTGAGGTGGACCTTGAAATTATGTTCCACCTGGCCGAACTGATGGAAAAGCATATCCGGGTAATGGAGGCGGTTGACCCTGTTGGTATCGTTCGTGAATTTTCCCGTGCCATTAAAAAGGAACTGAATTTCGATATTGAGGCCGGTAACATTGAGCGCTTCGCAAGAAATTTCCACTCGGATACCACTATACACATTCCAAAGGTTTATCGGCGTCTGTCAACGGACAAGGTTTTGACTATGGAGTTCGTGGACGGTATTAAGGTTTCTGACCTTAATGCCTTGACCGACGCAAATCTTGATTTGGAACTAATCGCTGACCGTGGAGCGGATTTAATCTTTAAGCAGATATTCGAGCATGGTTTTTTCCACGCCGACCCACATCCCGGCAATATCCTTGTTCTGCCTGATAATGTCATCTGCCTGTTGGACTATGGTATGATGGGAACTTTAGTGGGACGCAACAGGCAGTACCTTGCCGAGCTGATAACAGCCATTGTGCGCCGCAACAGTAAGCAGATGACCAGGGCGATTCTCAAGTTGTCGCGGATAGAAACCGAAACGGTTGAGAATCTTGAGGCGGACGTTACGGATTTCGTCGAGCAGCATCTGTATCGTCCGCTAAAGGATATACGAATGGGCGTTCTGCTTACGCAGCTTGTCCAGTTGCTGCATCGGCACAATTTGAAGCTGCCCTCTGTTTTTTATCTTTTGGATAAGGCGCTGATTACTGCAGATGGCAACGGACGCAGGTTGTCGCCGGAATTCGACATAATCAAACATATGGAGCCGTTTGTCAGAGAGTTTATGAGTTCGAGGTTTAGTGTTCGTAAATTGAGCAGAGACCTTTATACCACAGGTTTGGATTGGGATTCCTTATTGCGTGAGCTGCCCGCAGACACCCGTAACATTATCAACAAAATCAAGCATGGCAAAGTCCACATAGAATTCGAGCATAAAGGGCTGGAGCCGATGCTTAGAACACACGACAGCATCAGCAATCGCATTGTTTATGGCGTTGTGCTTTCTTCATTAGTGATTGGCTCTTCACTTATTGTTTTATCCGGCGTGCCGCCCAAATGGCATGAGATTCCTGTTATTGGTATTGTGGGGTTCCTTGTTGCAGGTGCAATGGGGTTCTGGCTGCTTGTATCAATTCTTACGCACAGAAAAATGTAGCGTTTCGTATCGGCTTGAGTAAATAATCAATAGCGATACGGCTCCTTACCGTATTTTATTCGACAATTATTTTGCATCCGGCGCAGCGTGTCGGTCAGATTTTCCGCCAATTCCTTGTCGTTCATATTCTTAACCTGCTCAGCCGTTATGGCTTTGCCGTAGCATATTACAATCTGTGCGCCAGGCGAGAATATTTTTTTATGTCTCGGCCAGCATTCGAAAGCGCCGTCAATTAGTACCGGAACGACCACTGCGCCGCCGCGCCTGCAAAGAAGTCCGAAGCCGGGCTTGAAGTGCGTGATTTTCCCGTCCCGGCTGCGAGTCGCTTCCGGGAAAAGGCAAACCCCTCTACCTTCTTTAAGTTTGCTGATGATTTTCTTTATCGCAGCGATATCTGCTTCACCCCGCCGTACAGGTATTGTATTGACCGAAGAAATCAGCCGACCGAAAAATCTATTCTTAAAAAGCGAATCGCGCGCAAGAAAATACAAAGGCCTCTTCAGTGGAATCCCACAAAATATTGGGTCAAGAAAACTCTGGTGGTTACTAATCAGTATAAAAGCGCCTTTTTCAGGGACGTTTTCTTTGCCGTGAATGCGCAAGCGGAAAAACAAAATACAAAAAACTTTGCAAATCCAGCGCGCAAATCTGAACCATATCATTTTCGGTTTCTTTTCGGCAATTTCTCTTCTATACGACATAGAAGTTTTTCCGCAACCTCTTCTATAGTTAAATCAGTGGTATCGATAACAATAGCATCACCGGCCGGCCTTAAAGGTCCGACTGTTCTGCCTTCATCGCTTTTGTCTCTTTGCTCAATGGCTTTTTGTATATTCTCAAGATTACCGCCGACTTCGGCCTGTCTTCTCCTTGCTCTCTCGTCAACTTCAGCCGTCAGGTAAAATTTTACATCCGCATTTGGAAATGCCACTGTGCCTTGGTCTCTTCCCTCGGTAACTATTTTTTCTTCACCGGCTGCAAATTGCCTCTGCATCTCAACTAATTTTTCCCGCATTTTTGCTGATGAGGCAATGTACCTGGCATTAGCGGTAACCTCCGGTTTCCTTATTTGCTTTGTTACATCTTCGCCGTTGATATAAACCGCCATTTGGCCTTGCTCTGCTTCAAATCGGAATTCGTACTTCTCTATGACACTAAGCAGTTGCTTTTCATCACGCATATTGACTGTTGCTCTCATCGCGGCCAACGTAACGGCTCGGTACATCGCACCGGTATCAAGAAAACTTGCCCCGAGCATCTCGGCTAACAGTCGAGCTGCGGTGCTTTTACCGCTTGCCGCGGGACCGTCAATTGTAATAATCAAGCTTGTCATCTCAAGAACCGGCCTCCTTCATAAATTCCGGTTCTGCTGTCCTATCAACTTTAACAACTATAATGCTTGTATCATCAAACTGCCTGGCGAGACCGACAAATCTTCTTCTGTATCTGAGAATATTTTTAACCATCCGGTTAGCTGAATCGGCATAAAACTCTTTTGCGGTTTTGAGTAACCTTTCCACGCCCCAGAGTTCACCGTCAAAGTTAGCTGCATCAATCAAGCCATCGGTATAGAACAGCAGGCAATCACCGTCTTTCAGTTCCAAAGTCCCAATCTCATATTCAGCTTGTGGGTCGATTCCAAGTACAAGTCCGCCATTTTCCAGTTTAGTAATTTCTCCTTCTCTTATTAACAGCGTCGGCTCGTGACCACAATTGCAATAGGTTATAGTCATATCTTTGATATTGAGAGTTGCGTGAAATAAAGTAATAAATTCACCGTCCCTGCATTCGGCACACGCCATTTTGTTGAGTTTGTCGACAATCTTCTTGATGTCGCCGCTGTCACTTTCGGCATCTACGTAGGCCCGCACGGCGCCGCGAAAAGAGCTCATCATTATCGCTGCCGGAACCCCTTTGCCTATCACATCGGCAATCGCCACCGCAAGACAGTTATCGTTGATTTGAATAAAATCGTAAAGGTCACCGCCAACGTCAAAGCACGGAATATAAGTAGCCGCTACATCCACGCCAGGTATCAGCGGAGCTTTTTCAGGAATCATTCTTCGCTGAATAACGCCCGCCAATCGCATCTGCTCGATGATACGTGCTCCTTCAATCGCCTCTGCATAAAGTCTGGCGTTAGTTATCGCCACGGCACACTGTGAAGCGACTGCTCTGGCAAGCGCAATATCATCTTCATAAAATCGCTTGGGTTTGGGACTATACAGTCGAAGAACGCCGATAGCTTTACCCTTAAACTGCATTGCAACCGTAAGCTGGCTAACCAGCCCTTCTCTGGCCGCCGCTTTTTTATATTTGACTCGCCCATCGACCCGCATATCGTCAAGAACTACCGCTTCACCAGCAAAAGCCGCCTTGATAACGGGGTCATTTTTGGAGACCACGCCTTTGTTGCGATATTCTTCGCTGAGTCCATAAGTACTGCGCATCTTCAAATCGCCGGACTCTTCATCCAGCAGACGAATCGAACAGGCCTTGACGCCGGTAATCTTAACTGCCGCCTCGGCGAGCCGGTCCAGCGACTCCTGAAGCGAAAACTGTCCCGCCACAAGTGTGGTGAGTTGATAAAGCTGCTCATCTCTTGCTATCTGTTTCTTTGTTTTCCTTGACATAATCAACCAACCGATATATATAAAAACCCAACGGATTATACGCTACTTTACATTCAGGGTGAACTCTAATTTTATTTTGCTCTTAGTGCCTGGCAATTTACTTTTACAGATGAGAAGGGATAAGAATAGATGGTAAGAAGCGGAATTGATTTGAAGAAGTACATTCGTGATATACCTGATTGGCCGAAGAAGGGGATTTTATTTCGTGATATTACGCCGTTATTGGCTGATTCAGATGCACTTGCAGCGGCGATAGATGCTTTATGTTCCGATTTTGCAGAGGCAGGCATCGAATATGTTGCTGCCGTTGAGGCAAGGGGCTTTATATTTGGCTCGGCTGTTGCGGAGAAACTCGGGGCTGGCTTTGTACCCATACGAAAGAAGGGCAAGCTGCCGTTTAATACTGAGAGCGTTACTTACGATTTGGAATACGGAACTGATACTTTAGAAGTTCACAGCGATGCGGTTGGAAGTGGGGCGAAGGTTTTGATGGTTGACGATTTATTGGCGACCGGCGGAACAATGGCGGCGGCCTGTCAACTCATTGAAAAAATAGGCGGACAGGTTTCGGCGATAGCATTTCTTATCGAACTCGGCGAACTGGCCGGCAGAGAGAAACTGGGCGGGTACAAAATTAAAACTATCATATCTTATTGACTGCCGATATGATACGGTCGTTGTCGTTGTGGTCTTTTTCGATTTTAATTTCTGTGAAAGTGCCGGCTTGTTCAAGCAATTCTCTGACAGTTTGTCCCTGATTGTATCCGACCTCCAGCATTAAAGCCGCATCTGGTTTGAGGAACTGGTCTGCTTTTTCAGTAATTCTGCGATAAATATCCAGGCCGTCGTCTCCTGCATACAGGGCTAATTTGGGCTCATAATCTTTTATATTTTTGTCGAGTTTTTCAAACTCGGCGGCGCTTACGTAAGGCGGATTGCAGACTATCAGGTCAAATCCCCAATCGGAGTTGAGGACAAGCTTTTCCACGTCCAGTTGTGGTATGACCGGTTCAAACAAATCGCCGCACAGCAGCTTGATTTGTTTCTCCAACTGGTATTTTTCGACATTTTTGGCGGCTATGTTAAGAGCGGCATCAGAGATGTCCGTTGCGATTATACGACTGTTAGGACAGTTTCGAGCGATTGCAACGGCGATACAGCCGCTGCCGGTACACAAATCGCAAACGAACTGTTTACCTGTTCGCTTACACAAAAATTCGATAGCACGTTCGGCTAACAATTCTGTTTCTGGACGTGGGATGAGGCAGTCGGGGGTTATGTTTAGCTCCAGCGAATAAAATTCGGTTTTGCCGATTAGATATGCGATAGGTTCATTTTCGCCGGCGCGTTTTACAAGTTTGTGCAGCTTATCCAACTGTTCTTTAGCGACTGGCTTGTCGAACTGGGTGTACAACTCAATGCGTTCTAATCCGAGGACGTATCCTAACAAAAGCTCCGCACTTAGACGAGGCGAATCAATACCTTTTTCAATAAAGTATTCTGTAATCCAGTTCAGGAGCTTTTGTATTGTCCAGCTTTGCATTGCCAGATTATAGCTGGGGCACAGAAAAGTAAAAGCCAAAAAGAGATTAGATGGGTTTGATTGACTTTGTTTTGCATAATCGTTCAATTTTGATTGAACGTATAGCCACAAAGGCACTAACCCGCATTTCTCACAACCCCATTGAAAAAGCTCTTTGTTATGGTATAAAGTCTTCATAAGAAAAAGCTCAAACCAAAGACAGGGAGCTATCTTGCGAAAACACACTGTAATCAAAAAACCCTCGAATTTCAAACAGAAAATTCCCGCAAAATCGTCGCTCATTTCAACAATGGTAACATCTCATCCGACTCCGGCGTACCGCTTCTTCGGCAGGTTGAACAAATTACCGGTATAATTCGCCATATCGCCAGCTGCCAATACTGAAAAACTATACCCCTACCCATTGTCAAGACAAAAAACTGGTTGTTTTAAGGTGGACTTATCGCCGTATGTTACCGCCGTTGGAACGGAGGGAGCCAGAAGGGCGACCGGAGTGCCAACGGCTACGCCGTACACCTCGGATGGGCTGTGGTAGCCCAATGCCTGGTGCAATCTCTCGTATTATAAAACTCAAAATATCGGCCAATATCATATCTGGCCTTTGCAAGAATGGCTGACCTATCCGGTTGTTCAATTGGCATAAGACACGAGGTTTTTTTAGCGATATACG
>Ga0164318_10004866_pt1 | contig 12960 bp, 11 predicted proteins | sample GuaBasSedimGuay9_FD_113734 | JGI IMG/M metagenome (GOLD analysis project Ga0164318, IMG submission 113734) | Subseafloor sediment microbial communities from Guaymas Basin, Gulf of California, Mexico - Guay9, Core 4571-4, 0-3 cm | ecosystem: Environmental > Aquatic > Marine > Hydrothermal vents... | reverse complement strand
TCTCAGAGTTTAGATGAGTTATATAAACGATTAAAGAAAATAAAATAAATCTTTAAGATGAAACATTCAGATTTCGTTCATTTACATACACATACTCAGTATAGTCTTTTAGATGGTGCCTTAAAACTCAAAGACCTCTGTCAGATAGCCCATAAATATAAAATGCCTGCAGTAGCCATAACAGACCATGGCAACATGTTTGGTGCTATCGAATTCTATACCGAGGCTATAAATTACGGATTAAAGCCTATTATAGGAGCTGAAGTCTATATAGCTCCTGGATCTAGATTTGATAAAACTCCCAATAGATTAAAGGAAATTGCTCATCATCTTACCCTCTTGGCAAAAAATCAGACAGGTTACAAGAATTTAATGAAATTGATTTCATCTGGATATCTGGAAGGTTTTTATTATAAGCCTAGAATTGACAATGAGATTCTAAGGGACCTTTCAGAGGGCATAATTTGTCTCAGTGGATGCCTTAAAGGAGAAATTCCTAAGCTCATACTTGCAGACAAGATTACAGAAGCTAAACAGGTAGCTGGTTATTATAAAGACATCTTTGGAGATGATTTCTATTTAGAACTACAAGATAATAACCTTGCTGAACAAAAAAAGATAATCCCACAGTTAATAAAGATATCCAAAGATCTCTCTATCCCAGTTGTGGCTACAAATGATGTACACTATCTACAAAAAGAACACGCCCGTGCTCATGAAATACTTCTTTGTCTACAAACTCAAACTACTTTAAATGATCCCAATAGAATGAGATTTCAAACTGAAGAATTCTATTTTAAGAGTCCAGATGAGATGAAAGAACTATTTAGGGATATACCAGAGGCTATCAGAAATACAATTGAGATAACTGAAAAAGCAAATCTTCAATTATTCTTTGATAAAACGCATCTACCTAAATTTAAACCTCCTGATGATGTAAGTAGTGATGAATATCTAGAAAGATTATGTTTTGAAGGAGCTAAGAAAAAATATCATTCCCTTACCAAAGAAATAAGAGAAAGACTTAATAATGAACTCTCTGTTATTAAAAAGGCTGGATATGCAAGTTATTTTTTGTTAGTTTGGGATTTTGTTAAATTTGCTAAAGCTAAAAATATCCCTGTGGGACCAGGACGCGGTTCTGCAGCTGGAAGTTTAGTAGCCTATACATTAGATATTACCAGTATAGATCCTATAAAACATGGACTTATCTTTGAAAGATTCTTAAATCCTGAAAGAATAAGTCTCCCCGATATAGATATAGATTTCTGCTATGAAAGAAGACAAGAGGTAATTGATTATGTTACCGAAAAATATGGCAAGAAGAATGTAGCTCAGATAATAACCTTTGGCACTATGGCAGCAAGAGCAGTAGTTAGAGATGTAGGCAGAGTAATGGGTTTTTCGTATAGTGAAGTAGATAAAATTGCTAAATTAATACCTCTGGATACAAAAATAACTCTAAATAAAGCCATAAATATTGAGCCAAAATTAAAAGAACTTTATGAAAATAATGAAAGAATAAGACGCTTAATTGATACTTCTAAAATCCTTGAAGGATTATCCAGACATGCCTCAGTTCATGCTGCTGGAGTAGTTATATCTGAAGATGAACTAACTAATCATACTCCTTTATTTAAGATGAGTGACGGACAGATTACTACTGGTTATGCTATGGATTCTTTAAAAAAGATTGGGCTACTTAAAATAGACTTCCTGGGACTTAAAACCTTAACAGTGATGGATAAAACTTGTAGGATTGTAAAAAGAGTTGAAAAAAAAGAGATTGATATCAATAAAATTAAGTTAGATGATAGAAAAACCTTTAAACTTTTAAGTCAGGCTAATACTTTGGGAGTTTTTCAGTTAGAAAGTGCGGGCATGAGAGACCTCTTAAGAAAACTGAAACCTGAAAGCCTTGATGATATTATAGCCTTATTAGCCTTATACAGACCGGGCCCGCTAGCTAGTGGTTTAGTAGATGAATTCATCAAGAGAAAACATGGTAGAACACCAATTAGGTATTTACATCCAAAACTAATACCTATCCTCAAAAATACCTATGGCATTCTTTTACATCAAGATCAGATTATGACTATTGGTCTCGAATTGGCAGGATTTTCACTTGCTCAGGCTGATATTCTTATGCGTGCAATATCTAAGAAAAAACCTGAGGAGATGGAACAACTTCATGCTGACTTTATAAAAGGAGCGATTAAAAATAACATAGATAGGCATTTAGCAGAAGAGATATTTGTTTTAATGTCTCATTTTACAGGTTATGGTTTTAATAAGGCTCACACTGCCTGCTATGCTATGATAGCCTATCAAACAGCCTTTCTTAAGGCTAATTATCCTATAGAGTTTCTTGCAGCTCTTTTAACAAGTGAGAAAGATAATAGTGATAAGATTGCTCTATATATTGAAGATGCCAAGAGATTTAAAATTGAAATATTACCACCAGATATAAATGAAAGTTTTTCAGAATTTACTGTTGTTAAAGAAAGAAGAAGTATTCGATTTGGACTATCTGCCGTAAAGAATGTGGGAGAGGGAGCAATCGAATCAATAATAAAAGCAAGGATTAAAAAAGGTAGATTTAAATCTCTTTATGATTTCTGCAGAAGGGTAGATACAAGATTGGTTAACCGTCGAGTAATCGAGAGTTTAATTAAATGTGGAGCCTTTGATAGTTTTGGTCTTTATCGCTCCCAGATGATGGCTATGTTAAATAAAGTATTAGAGGCAACAAGTAGTTTACAAAAAGATAGAAGTAGTGGACAATTATCTCTATTTGATACTCATGATGGTCAGGACTACTTTAGCAAGACTTTCCAGGATATACCCGATATAGAAGAGTGGCCTGAAAATCAGTTGTTGGCTTATGAAAAAGATATGTTGGGATTTTATATTACTGGGCATCCACTTAGTAAACACAAAAGTCTCATAAAGTATTTTTCTAAAACTACAGTTAAAGAATTATCCGAACAAAGCCACGGCAGTTTAGTTACTCTAATAGGCGTACTGACTAAAGTGAAATATACCTATACCAAAAAAGGAAAGAAAAAAGGTCAAAAGATGGCTATAGCAGAATTTGAGGATTTAACTGGTCGTATTGAAGTGTTAATCTTTCCTCAAAGTTACAGCAAGTCTTATAATTACATAAAGACAGATGCTACAGTATTTATTAAGGGCAAATTAAGCCTTAAAGAAGAGGAACCTAAGATTATCGCGGATGAAATACTAACAATAAAAGAGGCTAGAAAAAAATATATATCTAGTATAGATGTAAATCTTAGGACGGCTGGATTAGAACAAACTACGTTAGAAAAATTAAAGAACATTCTCTCTAGTCAACCGGGCAATACACCCGTCTATCTCAACTTTATCAATCCAGACGGTTCTACTGAGAAGATGTTAGTTAATTCAAATATGAAAGTTGAAGTTAACAGATCCCTAATAGAGAAAGTAGAAAACCTCTTAGGTCAAGATGTCGTGGAAATTAAAGTTTCCACTTGACATAATCAGTTATTATATGATATATTACCTACAGAAAATAAAAAGGTTAGGAAAATTCAAAGGGGGTAAATCATGACCAAAAAAGATATTGTATTAAAGATAGCCAGTGAAACCAAATTGAAGCAAATAGATGTTAAAAAAATAGTTCAAAAAACTCTCAATTGTATTGTAGATAGTTTAGCTGAAGGCAAAAAAGTAGAATTAAGGAACTTTGGTGTCTTTAAGATAAAACAGAGAAAGGGTAGAACAGGCAGGAATCCCAGAACAGGTGAAGTAGTACCTGTTCCTCCCAAGAAAATTGTTATTTTTAAACCTGGATTAATAATGAAAAATAAGGTAAAATAGTTAGGTATTCTCTATCTCTTATTATTAAGAGCTTTTTAAAAGCTTATTAAGTAAAGTGACTTTTTATTTATATTTCTATCAATTTATATAAGCCCCAATTATACATTAGCTTAGTTGGGGCTATTTGTTTACCCCTCAAAGACTTCTGATTTCTTTCGGGGTTCATCTAAATTTATTTTAACAAAAGGGTTATCTATGAAAATCCAGTCTATAAAAGGCACAAGTGATATAATAGTCCCTGAAATTAAAAAATGGCAGTATATTGAAGAATTAACCAGGGAATTATTTAAGATTTATGGATATCAAGAAATACGCACTCCAATAATAGAACATACTGAGCTTTTTACAAAGAGTATTGGACAATCAACTGATATCGTTAAAAAGGAGATGTTTACATTTAAAGATAGAGCTTCACGCAGTATCACTTTGCGTCCAGAAGAAACTGCTTCAGTAGCAAGGGCATATCTTGAAAGTAAAATGTATAAGAAGTCCAAGTTGGTTAAACTGTATTATATAGGTCCTATGTTCAGAAGTGAAAAACCTCAGGCAGGACGTATGAGACAATTTCACCAGATAGGAGTTGAAGCAATCGGTTCATATGAGGCATATCTTGATGCTGAAATAATTGACCTTATGCAGGAAATAGTAAATGAGATTGGTTTAAAAAAAACTAAACTATTGCTGAATACTCTGGGGTGCCTTAAGGATAGATTAAGATATAAAGAAGTTTTAAAAAGTTCTCTTAATAAAGATTTAAAAAGATTATGTAAAGACTGTAAGGTTAGATTTAAGGTTAATCCTTTAAGGATACTAGATTGCAAAAACCCGCAATGTCAGAAAATAATTGAAAAACTTCCTACACCATCCGATTATATCTGTAGTGAATGTAAAGAACATTTTGATAAGGTAAAGGATTTATTAGATAATCTCGGGGTTAATTATACCTTCCATCCTCACTTAGTGAGGGGATTAGATTATTACACTAAAACAACTTTTGAGTTGATTCATCCAGACTTAGGTGCTAAAAATGCTATCTGTGCGGGAGGTAGATATGATAATCTCATATCAAGTTTTGGTGGTCCAGAGATTGGAGCCTGTGGTTTTGCATTTGGTCTAGAAAGACTCCTTTTGGCTAAAGAAGCAGAAAAGATTGGATTTAGGGAAAAAGAGAAAGATGCTGTATATGTAGCTACAGTTAACGAAACAAGCAAAACAGAAGCCTTTAAATTTCTAAAAGAATTACGCACCAACCATATAAAAGCCTATTTCGATTATGAGGGGAAATCTTTAAAGGCTCAAATGAGACAAGCTAATAAATTAAACTGTAAATATGTAATTGTTGTTGGAGAAGATGAATTAAGAAAAAAAAGATTAGTTTTAAAAGATATGCAGGCTCATAGTCAGCAGGAAGTGAATATTAAAGATTTAATTAGCACTCTCAATAAGAATCTAAGTAAAGTTTAAATGTTAGAAAGAAGATTACTTGAAAAACAAGAAGAAGAAACACTGGCTCCCTATGCCATAAAAAGCAGCCAAAGTCGTGGAAGACAACATAAAGAAAAAGAACACCTTTATAGAACTGCCTTTCAAAGGGATAGAGATAGGATAATCCACTCAACAGCCTTTAGACGCCTTCAATACAAAACTCAGGTCTTTGTCAACTATGAAGGTGACCATTATAGAACTCGTCTTACTCATACATTGGAGGTTTTGCAGATATCTAAAACTATAGCTAGGTCTTTAAATCTTAACGAGGATCTAGTTGAAGCAATAGCCTTGGCTCATGATATAGGACATACTCCTTTTGGTCATTCAGGCGAAATGGTTCTCCATAATTTAATGAAAAGGCACGGTGGTTTTGAACATAATAGGCAGGCCCTCAGAATAGTGGACTATCTTGAAGAACGATATCCGAACTTTAGAGGCTTGAATCTTACCTGGGAAACAAGAGAGGGTATTATAAAACATACTACAATTTATGACACTCCAAAGATTGATTCCTTTGATTTAGACAAAAATGCTTCTTTAGAAACTCAGGTTGTAAACGCCTCGGATGAAATAGCTTACAATAATCATGATCTGGATGATGGTATAACTTCTGGATTGATTTCTATGGAGGAAATTGAAAAAATTGAACTTTGGAGAGCTGCTTCTGTAAAAGTTAAAAAGAAATATCCTAAATTGAAGAAGAAGATAAAGAAATCTTTGATTATCAGAGAATTGATTAATATGTATATTTCTGACTTACTGAATGAAACTAAAAACAATCTGAAACGATATAAGATAAGAACTCCAGAAGATGCAAGGAATATAGACCAAAAAATAGTTAATAACTCTGCAAGCTTCAATAAGAAGAAGAAAGAAATAAGTAATTTTCTATTTGACAACCTATATAATCATCCTTATGTTATAAGAATGTCAGATAAGGGGGAAAGATTTATAAAGCAACTATTTACAGTATATGTAAATAAACCGAAATTGATACCTCCAGAATTTCTCAAACTTGCTGAAAAAGACGGTGTATACAGAGTAATCTGTGATTATATTGCTGGTATGACAGATAGATTTGCCTTAAATGAGTATAAAAGATTATTTGAACCCTATGAAAAAGTATGAATAAAATTAAAAGAGTTTAGGAATGTTTAACAGATTAATTTCTAGTAAACAATATCAGGATTTTAAGGACTCCTTTACAGAAGTTTTAGGAGGAAAGGTTTCCTGGTTAGAGATGGATTATATTCCAGAAAATATCGAAGATTTTATGCAACATTGTAGTTTTATCAAAGATAAAAATAAAGAAAAATTAAAAAAATCATTTATTAGAATCCTATATATTCTAAAGAAAATTAAACAAACTAGAAAAATTCAAATGGTCCAACTTACATATAATAATTTTGCTTATCTTTTTCCGTTAAAAAAGGAGAAAAAAGTATTTGGTTATATTATCTTGTTTAATGTTAATAAAAAACTTTTTAAAAGATATAGCAAAATTTTTAAGAATTATCTCGAAACTATAATTTTAAAAATACAAGATGATTTAGAATTAGTCAGACTGTATGAAACCATCCAACCTCGAGCAGCGGCTCTATCAACTATCCATACAATACACCGTATTATGGGCAGTACTTTAAACTTAAAACAACTTTTACCAAGAATTGCCAGATTAAGTCTTCAGGTAATGAGAGTAAGAAGATGTTCTATATATCTTATGTCAAAGACAAGAAAAATCTTAAACCATGAGATTACAGTTACTGATGAAGGCGACTTTTTTAAAAAACCTGAGATTGAATTAGATAAAGATTTGGCTAATCGGGTAGCAAAGTCTGCTGTTCCTATTCTTACTGAAAATTCTCTGGCTATGCCTCTAATTGAGGAAGAGGATTCTTTGGGAGTTATTGTCATCTCAGATAAAAAGGATAATAAACCTTTTAGTTATTTTGATCAAGAAATTCTAACTACTCTATCAGAACAGGCAGTGATAGCTATTAAAAATACGATGTTGCATAAGCAACAGGAAAAATTGGCTTTGGAAAGCATAAAATCACTTACTACTTTATCGGGTTTCCGCAAAATACAGGCGCATATACCCAAAATTAAATTTAGAAGATTAGTCACAGCAATAGCTAAGGAGCTGGGGCTATCTAAAGACAAGATAAATGCTTTAAATTATGCAGCATTACTCCGTGATTTAGGAAAAATTAGCATACCAGAAAAAATACTAAATAAGAATAAACCCTTAACGTCCAAAGAATATAAAATAATAAAGAAGCATCCAGTATGGACTACTTCTATCATTAAACATATCAAAGTGTTAGAACCAGCGATTCCTATTATTCTACATCATCATGAAAGATACAATGGTCAAGGCTATCCTGATGGTCTAAAAAAAGAAGAAATACCAATAGGAGCCCGTATATTAGCAGTAGTTGATGCTTTTGAAGCTATGATTACCAAGAGGCCTTACCGAAGATCGAAAACTATTAAGCAAGCTATGAAAGAAATAGAAAGAAACAGTGGAATTCAATTTGATCCTAAAGTAGTTAAAGCATTCCTAGAAGTTATGGGAAAGAAAAAAATAGTAAAATCCCATTAGAGATAAGAGATTATATAGTGTTTAAAAAAATAATATTTATTATAATATCCTCAATAATAATTCTATGCATTATACTCTTTAGTCCCTTAAGTTCTTTGATATTAAAGATAATGCTTGAAACTAAAATTGAGAAGTCTTATAAGGCAAATATAGAATTTGAAAATTTCACTTTTAAGATTTTAAAAGGATTAAAAATAGACCGTATTATTTTTGATAAGAATAACTTTAGACTAACAACAGAGAAAGCAACTTTAAATCCAAAATCTATATCTTTACTAAAGAAAAAATTTATTATAGATTGTTATATAGAAAAAGTCAATCTAAAGGGTAAAAACCTCTTTGCTATATTGGATATATTAAGTGAAGTTTCAGGTGATCCATCTTTAAGTATTCTTAATTTTGACTACGTTAAAATGGATATTTTTATAAACAAGGGGCTTATCTCTTTTAAGAATATTGAAGCTATAGGTAGAAAATCCAAGATATCTGGAGATATTATTAGAGATTATAAAAAAATTCATTATAATATTGACTTATATATTCCTAAAGAAACAACCAAAGATATGTCTGTTTTTACAAAGAAATTGCTTAATATCAATGAGGAAGGAAAATGGTCTAAGATAAATATAGATGTTTCACTTCCAAATAAGTAAATACGATAAGATGAACAAAAAAAATGATTATCAGCCAGAACTTTTTGAAGAATTTACGAAAGATAAAACAAGAAGAAAAACTTTTAAAAGATCACCAAATTCTGAAAAAATTAATATTGTTATTAGTCAGGATAAGTTAATAGTTTGCTTTATTGCAATTATTATATTTTTCATTATTGTCTTTTCGCTCGGTGTAGAAAGAGGAAAAAGAATAAAGACTCATAATAAAGTGTCAGAGAATTATATAAGTAAAATAGATAAAAAAGGAGAAACTAAAGTCGCTGAAGAAGTTGAAGGAGATGAAGAAATCAAACCGATTAAGCAGATAGTTTCTCAACCTTTAGAGAGTGAATTTCAATCTTATGAAAATGTCAAATTTTTTACAGTTCAGGTAGCTGCATTTAAAAAAAATCATCAGGCAAAAGAAGAATTAAAGAATATAAAGACTACAGAAAAAGATGCTTTTATTTTAAAAAGAGGAAAATTCAACATTATCTATGTGGGGAGATTTAAAAATAAAGAAGAAGCGCTTTGTAAACAGAAAGAATTAAAATCAAAATATAAAGATTGTTTCATCAAAGAAATGAATGAGGATATAATTTATGGAAAGAATTGAACATAAATGATTTATCTGAATTCACCCAGTACCTCTTTAGCATTCATATTAATAAAAGAAGAAAACTGCTAAATACTTTAAAAGCAGGTGGAAAAACCTGAATAGATAAAAGGTGCTGAATTAAATTCGTGCATATTATTTAGATTTACTAATATTGTCTAAATAATGCATTCATTAAAGGAGGAGGTAAAATGTCACAGCATCGAAGTTTAAAGTCAGATTCTAAAGATAAAAAACAGAGAAGTGTATTAAGTCGTTTTGAAAGAATTAAAATTCTCAAAGAAAGGGGAGAGTGGAAAGAAGGAAGTTCTTTATTTGGTTTACCCAAGATAAAAATCCTCAAATTAAAGTTAAAAAAGCATAAAGCAAAAGAAGAGGTTGAGGAAAAGAAACCTGAAGAATAATTGAATGGGCAAATTTAAACCAAGATACACAAAGAAGAGAAACTAAATAAACTCAAGAAAAAGAAGAAATAATAAATTCTTTATCTAAAATGTCAATAAGAATCTATCTTATAAACATCCTTTTATTTGGGGGAAGTCTTTTATATATGTGGCCAATAAGTGCCTCGGACTATCCTTATATTGGCATCATTACAGGAGAAAATGTCAAGTTAAGAGCCGGTTACAATAAAAATTTCACACCTCTTAAAAATTTGGCAAAAGACGAAAAGATAATTGTCCTTGATCGTTACTATGATTGGTTTAAGGTTAAGTTACCAGAGGAAGTTTTCTGTTATGTATCTAAAGATTTTATAGATGCTTATGGCAATGTAAAAGTAGATAATTTAAATGTAAGAGCTGGTCCATCTACTAAATATAATTCTTTAGGTAAACTGAATAAAAACGATAAAGTCATAATTATAGATTCGGTAGGTAATTGGTATAAAATAAAACCCCCATCTAACTGTATAGGTTGGGTCTATAAAGATTATATAAAGTACTATTCTGATTATCAAAAGCACCCTGAGATAGAAGAACAAAAAAGCAAAATAAAAGAAAAACTTAATACTTACAAAAAACAAGAATTTTATGCTTTCAAACAACTAAATGAGATTGATTATGATAGTCTTAAAAAATATTCCCTAAATGAACTCAATCAAATACTCACATCACTAAATACTTTTATGATTAAATACCCAGATTCTGAATATAAAAATATTGTTAGTAAAAGAAGTCAAAAGGTTAAAAAATACATTGTTGAAAGTAGGGTGGAGAAAATTAAAAAAGAAGAAAGCAAAAATAATTATCTTAAAGTTCAAGGTATTATAAAAGAGATAGGTAATATTATTGGTAATCCAGCTAGCCATAAATTAGTAGTTGGTGGACACACTAAATATTATTTAAAGAGTGACAAAGTAAACCTTTATGATTATACTGACTATCCGGTATATATATGGGGTAAAAAAGAAAACAACAGCTTAAGGTATCCCCTAATCATAGTTGATAAGGTTAAATATCAACAATGAGGAGGGAAAGATGGCAAAGATATTAATTGTTTATTTCTCAAGAGGCGGAAATACAGAAAAGATGGCAGAATTCGTCCAGAAAGGAGTAAATAAAGAAGGTATTGAGGGTGTAGTTAAAAAAGTACAAGAGGTAAATGTTGAAGAATTACTAGATTTTGAAGGCATTATAGTGGGTTCACCTACTTATTATGGAACTATGAGTTCTGAAATAAAAAATTTATTTGATAAAAGTGTTAAGTTTCACGGAAGGCTAGAAGGGAAAGTAGGGGCGGCTTTTACAACTTCAGCTAATATTGGAGGAGGCAACGAAACCTGTATTTTATCAATCTTAGAAGCTATGCTCATCCATGGAATGGTAATTCAAGGTAGTTCTCAAGGCGACCATTATGGTGTTGTAGCTATATCCTCGCCTGATGCGCGAGCTAAAAAGCAATGTGAGGATTTAGGAAAAAGATGTGCTCAACTTGTTAAGAAGTTGTTTAAGTAACTGTTGGTATGTATATAATCTCTTGGGTGTTAAATAAATTTTTCTTGATTTTATCTTTATTAATTGCCGTTATTATCCATGAATATAGTCACGGTTGGCTAGCAGAAAAGCTTGGAGATTCAACTGCAAGAGATGCAGGAAGGTTAACTTTTAATCCGCTTCCCCATATAGATCCTGTTGGAACTATTATATTTCCTGTATCAGTTTTAATTATCTCCAATAGTACAGTCCCTTTGGGGTGGGCAAAGCCGGTACCGATTAATCCATATAATCTAAATAACCCCCAGATGGACATGGTTAAAATTTCATTAGCTGGCCCCTTGTCTAATTTCTTTATAGCAACTATGGCTGCATTACTTCTTAGGCTAGGTGGCATTTTACCTGAGAATATATTTACTTTAGCAAGCAATACTTCAATAAGTAATCCCTTTATTATATTCTTAACCTATCTAATTTTTATAAATCTACTCTTAGGAATCTTTAACCTTATACCTATACCACCTCTAGATGGTTCTAATGTATTGGAAATATATCTACCTAGAAAAATAGACCAGTGGTATAAGAAAACAGAACCCTATAGCATAGTATTAATCTTAGTTCTATTTTTTTTATTTGACGGGCTTAATAAAATTATATTCCCCTTAATGGGGCTTATATTAAAATTATACAGTATCCACTAAAATTAAACATTTACTTTAAGCATAAGAACATCTTGACCTAAATCATAAAACTTGATATACTGAAACTTATGAAAGAGTTAAAAAGAGTAACTGTCAACTTAAAAGAAAGAAGTTACGATATCTTAATTGGTTCTAACCAACTCGATCACCTACCTGAGATATTAAAAAAGTTAGATATTGGAAATTATGCTGTTATAATTACCAACCCAAAAATCAAAAAACTCTTCAAAGATAGAATCACCAGACTACTTAAAAAAATCTCATTAGGAAGCAATTTTATACAAGTACCTGATTCAGAAAGATCCAAATCCATAAAATACTTAACTTCGACTGTATCAAGGATATCCAAATTAGATATTAAAAAAAGAGTTTTCATTATTGCCTTAGGTGGGGGGGTAATTGGCGATCTAGCCGGTTTTGTCGCCAGTGTATATAAAAGAGGAATTCCTTATATACAAATACCCACCACTTTACTTGCTCAGGTTGACTCAAGTATAGGCGGTAAAGTAGCTGTTGATTTAGACTGTGGTAAAAATCTATTAGGAGCCTTTTATCAACCTCGCCTGGTATTTAGTGATATATCTCTGCTTTCATCTCTTAACCCGCGACAGATATTATCTGGATTATCTGAGATTATAAAATACGGAGTAATTTCCGATAAAGAACTTTTCGATTACGTTGAGCACAATTATTACAAAATTTTAGAATTAGATGAAAAGGCGCTTATCTATATCATAAGCCAATCTGCTAAAATTAAAGCTAGAATTGTATCAGACGATGAAAAAGAACAAAAAGGTATCCGAACTATATTGAATTTCGGTCATACTATTGGCCATGCAATTGAGGCGGCCTCAGGTTACTCCAAAAGATATACCCATGGTGAGGCAATTGCCCTTGGCATGGTTTGTGCAGCTGATCTAGCTAATAGTTTAAATATCTGTAGTTCTAAGACATTAAGTCAGCTGGAGAGTCTCATATCTAGAGTTGGATTACCGGTTCATATTAAAGATCTTTCTCTAAGTAGTATAATGAAGGCTTATTTGCATGATAAAAAATTCATTTCAGGCAAAAATAGATTTGTTTTGCCCTTAAAAATTGG
>Ga0164318_10004865_pt1 | contig 12961 bp, 13 predicted proteins | sample GuaBasSedimGuay9_FD_113734 | JGI IMG/M metagenome (GOLD analysis project Ga0164318, IMG submission 113734) | Subseafloor sediment microbial communities from Guaymas Basin, Gulf of California, Mexico - Guay9, Core 4571-4, 0-3 cm | ecosystem: Environmental > Aquatic > Marine > Hydrothermal vents... | reverse complement strand
GCGGCCATATCGGCGCGGTCGGCGCGGGAAGTTTTATCCAGAAAGGCGGCACTGTTTCTTTCAATTATTATCCTGAGGAGCCGTATGAAGGTGACCTGAAACTGGGCTTCGAGGAAACAGCAAGAGGGACTTATGATATTTCCGGCGGCAGCCTTTCGGCAAAAGACATGCAGATAGGCTATTACGGCTCCGGATCTTTTATCCAGACCGGCGGCGACGTCGTTGCTCAAGCTTACACGGACGGTGAGGGAAACTATATAAACGGCGGCCGTTTATATCTGGGAATGTACCGTCACGTCGGCTCTCCTCTGCCCAGCGGCACTTATCAGCTTTCCAACGGCAGCCTTTCGGTAAAAGACCTGTATGCAGGCTATTACGGCTCCGGAGCTTTTGTCCAGACCGGCGGAACAGTCAATGTCGAACCTTGCACCGATAGTATGGGAAACTATACAGGCCACGGCACTTTATATCTGGGAGCGTACCATCAAACCGATTCTCCTCCGGCCAGCGGGACTTATCAGCTTTCCGGCGGAGAATTACATGCATACAATGAATACATAGGCTATTACGGCGGCTCCGGATCTTTTGTCCAGACCGGCGGGAGCAACAATACTGACTGGTTATGGATAAAAAGCAGTCAATACAACGGGGCGGGGATGTATGATATCTCCGCAGGCACACTTAGTGCTATTAGGATCTTTAACAGGGGAACTCTCAATTATTGCGGCGGTGAGATAAATACCGATACTGTCTGGAATTACGGCGTTGTCAACGTAAGCAGTAATTATTCAGGCAATCCGAATAACAGCCCTCTATTAGAGATATCCCCGACTTCTTTGAATCTGGCCCACACCTCTTTTACTAATTATGACGTGGTTGATATCCAGAACGCCAAGATTTATCTTAACTGTAATTTTTTCAATAATGAAAACGCGGTATACAGCGCCAAAAACAGCATGGTAGTTTTTGGCGGTACCTTTACTAACAATGGAATACATGTCACAGACCCTGGCGATGAAGTACATCTCTCTGATCATACAGTAGCTGCAACTGCATACATGGAGATGAGTCTAGGCGACACTCTGATTGAGGGAAGGAATTTCTACAATTACAGCCAGCGGAATCAGGACTGGCATACCGAAGACGCCGCTCTTGTATTTACCGATGAAATAGCCCCTTACCCAACTACTCAGACTGATCATGAATTTGCTACTCCCGCAGTTGACAAAGGCCCTACTATGGCAGGCTATGAAGATAACTTTGCCTGGGACCAATTAGTTTTGGATGCCGGCAATACGCTGCTGCTCAAGGATGGAAATGCGGGTAATAACGACGCCGCTTCCGGCAACATAGATGGTTCATTGGGGGCAGTATACGTAAACGCTTTTCTTCTGGGTGGTTTTTATGATACGGAGTTCCAGAATTGGACGAGTTCTCTTGATGACGCCATATCTGCACGTCTCAGCAGTGAAGGAGTTCTTAACATTTATTATCTTCCCTCTGATCCTCTCAGTGGCTATTTAGACGGCCAAACCTACAGTTTTGGCTCCGGCGGCGGGAAGCTTATTGCGACGCCTGAGCCGGCATCAGGGATCCTTTTTCTTCTGGGCGCCGGTGCTATCGGTTTTTTCCGCAGAAAAAGACTGGTTTAAATATAACAGTAGTTCAGTTCTTCTTTTTTCAGTAATACCCGTTTCTTCCGCTCTCTTTATTCTTTCGGTTTCTGCAAACATCTTTCGTATCAAAGTTTATCTCACCGTTCCGTTTTTACCGTAATACTTGTTGTACATAAAATCCTGTCAGCCTTAAAGCTAAAACCAAGCTTAATTCACTAGGGTGGGACACATCCGATGTTAAGCCTGTGGAGTTGAAGCGTTGGCTTCAATTGCGAAACAGGAAATCCAGTTCGCGAGAACGGAGAATCCCCTAGCTTTAGCTAGGGGGAGTTGTCAAGTATGTCACTGAATATCGTCCTCACTGTAATCCCTCACTGAATAGGGCGGGGTACGATAGAATACTGATTCATAATCTATGACTTCGCCTTGTTCCGTTGTCTGCCAAGGTACATCATTATGAGAATACTCGCTTATCTGCTTCGCATTCATATCAGAAAGCGAATTTATAACATCATCGATAACCTTCTGCTCCTGAGTATTTATTTTGCCTAAGTCGGGCTTTCTTAAAGGCAAATATTTAGTTTGAGGATATTTGAAATAGCTGTCCTGAACCTTTTCCAAATCTTTACCTTCCATATTTTCAACGATTTTGATAAATTCGGTCGGAGTAGGGCCATAATGATTTTTAATATATGTCGCTCCTATTAATTGCTCCTCATATTTTTCATAATAGTTAAAATCAATGAAATAAAGCAGCTTATATAAAACCGACTCTCCCACGTTTGGTTTTGAACCAACCTTGCTTAAAACATAAAGCAAAACCTCTTTGAACTTATCAAGGTTCTTTTGCGGGACGCTTATCCTTCTTCCGGTTTTTTCCTTTGGCTTTTCTTCGGTAACTTTTTCAAGCACTACCTCTATCTCCTTATTTAAATCAAGAAGTATATCCGCAGGCATATTGAAAACCCTGGATAGCCTGGCAATCTCTTCAGCGCTGACTTTTCTATCTCCGTTTTCTATTTGAGAGATCGCCACCCTGTTGATGCCCAGTTCTTTAGCAAGTGTCTCTTGAGAAAAACCTAACCGTTCCCTGATCGCTTTAATCTTCTGTGACAATTTTTTATAAAAGACATCCATTAAGATAAGATGTCAAGCGCTTGTTTGATTTCATTACAACGGTATTGGTATACTCAAACCCGTACTAATGAGAATTATGAGGATTAAAAAGCAGATTTTTAAAGAAAAGCAGCTTAAGACCACCTTTCATACTTCACTATCTCGCCTAATTCTTTCCTTGTCTTTCCCCCGGGAACATGCGTGGGATAACCCAGGGCAAGCAGTTCCACTAACCGTATTTCGTCCGGCACTCCTAATATTTCTTTGGCTTTGGCTTCATTAAAAGCGCCTACCCAGCAGGTTCCCAGACCTTCCTCCACCGCTTTGAGCGTCATATGGTCTATGGAAATAGCAACGTCAATGGGATAACAGGGCTGACCGCATTTCATGACGTGGCCGTCGGTCTGGGCGCAGCAAGCGATAACCACCGGCGCTTCGGCGACAAATGCCTGGCTCCCGGCCGCTTCCATAAGTTTTTGTCTGGTCTGCTTATCCCTTACCACTACATACCTCCACTCCTGACGGTTGCTCGCCGACGGAGCCAGCCGCCCCGCTTCCAGGATAAGGTTTAATTTCTCTTCCTCCACCTCCCTGTCCTCGTAACCACGGATGCTCTGCCTTTTCCTGATCGCCTCCATCACTTCCATCATTTACCTCCTTCTTAAAATGCTTTCAGTTACCAGCTCCCAGTTACCAGCTCCTGGTCTACACATTTACAAAAATTGTAAATGTGTAGACCAGGAGCTCCGCTGGAGCTCCGCTGGGGGAGCTCCGCTGGGAGATGTTAATTGCTACCCCCGAACAGATACTCCCTGCTCTCCTCGGGAAAATTACGGTACATGTCGCTGAAGAACTTCTCCGCGTATTTCACGCCTTCATCGATACTGTCCCTGGAACAGGCTATATCCGCCCTTACCATGAGCCCGACGCTCTTCTTGTTGAACAGGGAATAAATGAACTGATGCGCTTTCTGGTCTATCCACCGCCTGAGGACCTTCTTATCGATGCAGATCCAGTAAACAATGAGGCTGCCGGAGTCCTTGCCTTCAGTAAGGACCAGCTGGACAAGTATCTCCCTGCCGCCGACGTTTATCGCCCGGGGCGCCAGCGACTCTGTCCGCACCCCGCCCGCCTGCATACATACCCTGGGATGATGAAAATTCCCGGCGTCAACCATCATAAAGAACAAGCCTTTTTGCGGCAGATACCGGTCCTCGTAAAACCGCGCGAACGCCTTGCTCAAAAAATTATACACGGGATTCTCATCATCGATCTTCATGGACATATTTTTTCCGCGCCACCGCCCGAAATTCTCAGGCACGTCCTCCATAACGGAAAGAACGACCTCCTTCCCCTCATACTTCGCCTGGGGGGTGAAATAAACGCAGAAACACCCGGCCGCGATAACCAGATAAGCCGCTATAAACCTGATCGTTTTCTTATTCATGTTCTCTTTTTCCACATCTTCGCCATAATAGAATCCGCCAGAAACAAGCCCATTATCATGAACACAAACACGATCACCCCGCTGAACGAATGAAGGAACCCGTCCGCGATCTCCGCCCCGAAATGATACCCCAGCAGCCCGATAACACAGATCCGCAGGCTGTTCCCCACGATAGCCAGGACCGGTATAAGCCCGAGCAGGATCCCCTTATACAACAACCTCTCCTTATTCGCGTAAAAATATATATACAAAAGCCCGAGCGCCGTCAACGTGATGAACGAACGGAACCCGCTGCACGCGTTCCCCACCATAATGGAAAAATCCTGTATGTTTATAAGAAGCCCCTTTTTCACAACGTTATACCCCGCCACCGCCAGCATCTTATACGCGATACTTGAGGAGACATACCGCATAGGAAGGGTTATACTGTCAAGCATGGGAGCCGGAGGCGGTATCATGAAAACAAGATAAAAGAAACTGAACCACAGCCGCTTCAACACCCCCAGACCGTAAATAAGCCCCGTCAAAGCCGCCGCGGCCGGGATAAAAGCCGCCATGCACACGAACATATACCCCCATTTCCAGCCGAACACATACATCCAGACGCTCACCGCGAAAACAGACACACAACCCCAGGAAAGGCCCGCCTTTCTCCGCCCGTAGATCCCGGAAAGCTCACCCCTGAGCCTCCAGGCCAGGAACACGCTTACCGGCAGGATAAAATAAGCATGGTCATAGTCCAGCGAACTCCATTTCCCGCAATAGACCTGCTTGAATACCGGGAAAAACAGGATAACCACCCCGGCCCACAGGATAACATGCGCCCGGTTCCGCCTTATAAAGGCTGAAACTCTTATTAATAACCGCTTAAATTGATCTAAATCCACTGATAAACTCCCAACACTTTATCAAGACTCTTCTTAACTTACGCTATTAGCGTTACGTCAGTGGCATATTGTTTTATTGATCCATTTCTTTAAAAATAGATCAATAATCGTATATTTGTCTTTTTCTTTATCCACCAAATCTTTATCAACTAAACTTTTTAGAGAACGCTGCAAAGATGACGGTGTTCCTAATGCAAACCTGTCTATCAGCTCTGCTGAAAACATTTTTTCTTCTTCCGACATTTTGGCTATAGTTTCCAGCACTTTTTTCTGTTTTGTCGTTAACAAACCCCATGTTGCCTCATACGTTGGCGATGTCCATTCAAGCAGGACATTGATCCCGGTCTCGACCTTCCCGCGATCTATGGCCTCTCCGGTTTTTGTATTTTCCCAGATTATATAACATAAATACTGCACATAATATGGATGATGTTCACAAATATCGACTATTGAAGAAGCTGTCTCTTTATCAATTTTTCTTCCTTCATTTTTGAATTTTTTTGAAATAAATGTGACTAATTCCTCTTTCTTGATCTTCTTCAAAGGATACGGGGCAGCCAACTTATAAAACGGCCTGTTTGTATTGTTAAACATATCAGTAATTAAATGTTTTTTACTCCCCATAAAAAAATAGGAAATATCTTGATGCTTTTGTATATGTGTGCGTAATGTCTTCTCTACTCTATCGTTTTTAAACTCTCCTATCTGTTGAAATTCATCAAATACTATTACAGCTTTCTTTCTTTTTTTCTCAACAGTGCGCTTTACCGAGTCGATGACATCTTCAAGCAAAGGGATTGTTTTTGCCCTGTCAATATCAACCCTAAAAACAGGCTTGCCTTCATCATCATGTGTCAGTACCGGCTGCAACTGTCTGAATAATTGCCCTGCGTTTTTAAAAGCTCTTTCTGTCTTGCTTAGTAACGAATTAGAGACTGCTTCAGAATAGCTCTTTACAAACTGCGTTTCTGATAACACAGCATATAAATCAACATATACAGTTAATATCCCCTCTTTTTTTACTCGTTTCAGTACTTCTTTAATAAGTGATGTTTTGCCGAACCTTCTTTGTGAGAATATCATTGCGTTCTGGGAACTGCGCGCAAACCCTAACAGCTCCTTGATTTCCTTTTTCCTGTTGCAAAAATTCTCCTCCCCTACTTCCTTGCTGAATACAAATGGGTTATCCACCACGCCTCCTTTTTTACGCATTGTGTGTTACACATTATGCGTAAAATATGCCATATATAACGGCTATTGTCAACAGATGGGTGCTATAAACCTAGCCCGGTTCCCCGCAGAGTCGAGGAATCTTTCAATAAAGGGGCGCTACACCCTGATACACCTCAAGCGTCTTCTCCGCTATTCTTCAATTGCTTGAGCATTTTGAACTATCCAGTCAGTCTCTTCAAAAAGCAAATCATTAAGATCCAGCATTGTACCATCTTCCCACAAAAATCCAACTCCACCTGAAGACCCCACAATTTGACCGGAATCATTGATCCCTTTAGCATAGCTCTTACGACCGAGCCCCCCAATATCCACCATACCACTATCTCTTTCCCATAAGAATGCCTGCCGAGACACTGGGTAACCGGTTTCTCCAACTACTTGCTCATTGTTATTTATACTTGCAGCAAAATTGCTACTACCGCAAAAATAGCCAAGATTTATCATACCACTGTCTCTTTCCCATAAAAATGCGTGTGCAGTAAGCCAACTTGTTCCAGTATATGACTGGCCGACTATTTGCCCGGAATTATTAATTCCGTAAGCATAGCTATGTAAACTACTATCATTGAAAGTTCCAAGGTTCTCCATCCCGCTTGATCTTCCCCATAAAAAGGCGCGGGAATTACCACTTCCAGTGTTTGAATAACCAACTACCTGCCCAAAATCATTTATTCCCTGTGCATAGCTATTACTCCCACCAAGGGTCCCAATATCTGTAATTTCATACTTAGAAGCAGCAAAAGCAGAAGCTGAAAAGCAAATCCCAAACGAAATCAGCGTTACTACCAGAAAACTGAACTTAAAGCTGCTAAACTTTCTCATCTTGTCATCCCCCATTCGATGTTGCTGGTCTTTCGTATCAAAATTCATCTCACCCCACAATATATAGACACCAAAAGCAGCAAAATTCTTTCATTTATCAGCTCCCCTATGCCACTCAACCGTTCTCCTGAGCCCTTCATCTAACAGAACACCCGGCTTCCAATTAAGCCGCTTTCGTGCCTTTGCCGGGTCGATCACGCTTCTTTTCTGCTCTCCCGGTTTTGCCGGGCCATGCCTCGGCTCTGCCTTACATTCAGTTAAATGACCTAATTTTTCAGCTAATTCATTTACATCGGTCTCAATGCCGGTGCCGATATTAAATACCTCACCCCCGCCCTCAGCCAGGCTCAATACATTAGCCTCTACCACATCATCTACATAGGTATAATCCCGGGTCTGCTTCCCGTCACCGTTAATAATAACAGCTCCGTTACCCAACATCGCGTTTGTGAAAATAGCGACAACCCCGGCCTCACCAAGCGGATCCTGGCGCGGCCCATAAACATTCGCATAGCGCAAAACAGTATAGTCAAGGCCATGGGTCGCGGCATAAAAATAAAGGTATAATTCAACGCTGACCTTAGCGATCCCGTAAGGTGACAGCGGCTGCAAAGGATGACTTTCCTCAGCCGGGAATTGAACCTGCTCACCATACCCTGCCCCGCCTGAAGAAGCAAAGATCATCTTTTTAACTTTGTATTTAACACACTGCTCCAGGAGATTCAAGCTTCCCACGATATTAATATCAGCGTCAAATACCGGATCCGTCACTGATCTACGTACATCGATCTGGGCAGCGTGGTGATTCACGATATCCGGCTTCTCCTTCTCAAAGACCGCTTCCAGATCCGTTTCTTCAATGCCTACCCGGTAAAACCCGGCTTTGGGATTAAGATTGGCCTTTTTGCCGGTAGAAAGATCATCAACGACCACAACATCATGGCGATCGGCAATGTATCTGTCAACCACATTCGAACCTATAAATCCTGCTCCGCCGGTAACTAGTATTTTCATAAGTCATCCCCTTTTCCGGCACATTTCAAGCAATCACTTCCCTGGTTCAAAAACGGCGCTTAAAATGGCTGTCATTCGGCCTGTTAGAAATATCAAAGATAAAAGTTGCATTCAAACTGTGAATGTTATACACTACAGTTGTGGATAGTAATATCCACAATAATTTTAACGCTTAGGGGCACCTTAATTGGTGTCCCTTTTGCTTTTTAAGGGGTCTTCAAGTTCTCTTTTCCAGCAAATGAAATCCTTGATTTTTTTTGTGAAATGTGAAGCGTTGACCCCGTTCTTCATTCTTTTCAGCCTTTAGGAGTGTCCCCCATGCTTTATTCGCCAATAATTTTAATTGTAGCTTTTTTAAGATCACTGACCAGAATAAGATGTATATCGCCTTCATGGCTTTCGATTACGGCTCTGGACAAGCCAAAACCTTTTAACGTGCCTTTTAAAAGTTCACCCTGGATCTTAACTTCGATAATTTTCCCCTTACGCATGGCAGGATTGAGCATAAAGGATAAGGCAGCCCAGACATTGCCGATGGTTTCTTTAGCAGCTAAGCTGATCCCACCGATTATAGCTACCGATATCAGTCCCAGGATGACGTTAGTATTTATTTGTTCCATGATGGATTTATCGTAAAATGTAAAGTGTTGACCCCGGTCTTCTCCTTTGTGGAGAGGGTAAAACTTGTTTTTATTTTAAACTTTCACCTCTTCCAATAACGGATTACTTATAAAATCTGACGGTTTAACACGCCATCCATCATATGGAGATATTGGATATCCTGTGTCTTTAAAAGCATCCACAATAAGTTCCGAACAAAAATATGCGTTATCCATGTGGCAAAGCTTATCTACGATCCAATTATTAAATAAAAAATTGAAACTTATCGGCATGAAACTCGAAAGAACAAAAAATCCAAGTCCAAAAAATCCATAGGGACGCCCTTCTTGTTTTGAACAAAAGTCCAATACTTTATTAATAATTTCTTCATCTCTGATATATTTATGCCGGAATGCCCTCACGATAAAGCCTCCATCCAAATAATCTTTTATATTCCGCTCAATAATTCCTTTTGGTTGCGCTTCCCAAAGCATGCCGTCTCCTCTATAGATCGCGGCATGTGTCCAAAAGCGGTGTTTTACTTTGCGGGTAAGAACGTTTGAAAGTTGTATTGGGATCGAATATGTCACGTTTTGTTTCCCAGTGAGAATAATGTCTCCCTTTTTGAGTACAGAAATATCTGTTATCGGTTTCTCATATCTTTTAAATATACCAATAATGAATAATCTGATTACCCCAACAATTGCAGCAAAACAGATAAGCCACAAAAAAGACTTAAGTATTATCCAAAGAAAATAAAATATAAACATGCTTTGATCTCCTTTTATCGAACTTTAACGACAACGTAAATGTGTAGACCAGAAGCCAAAGTTCCTTCTGAGAAATTTGGCTTAATCATATTATCACTTTATACCCCAATTTCAATATTTTCGATATAACTCGAGTGATGGCTTAATTATCCTATTAACAATAGTTTCACTATCATTAATTCCAAACAAATTATTCTTTATTAACTCCCCTTGAAGTTTTAGATGCACGTCCTCATAATTAATTTTTTCTACATTTTTAAAAATCTTATCGTCGTTACATTCAAAATGCCCCATCATGTTTTCGAATTTTTTGATCCATTTAGCTCGAGGCTTCTTCTCAACACCATACAATACTCCTGAATAAACTGCTGGTTCATTAATATGTTTATCGTTAAGCACGATCCTTAAGTATAAAATTTTTAGATTCTTATCTATTTTTGTTATAGTCCGGCCACCTTTAGTTTCTGTCTTGTCTTTTGGTATAAAAAATGCAGCGAATTTTCTCAGTAGCCATAAATTGACATTATTTGACTCTAATCCTGTTGAACTTCTTGCACTAATACCATAGCCGGCAGGCCTTCCAATAATAAATTTCTCCTTTTCTTCATATAAGATTCCTTCTATTTCTTTGATCAGATAGGATACTTCAAGATATAATTTTTGGATGAAATCAAACGCCAAATTTGTTTGTTCAATAATCTCACTTTTATCAATCATAATTTCAGTCCTCCTGAAGTATAAATATCTTTTTCTGACCATTCGGGAAAACTCTTTCCCTCAATGGCTTGATTTTTTTATCAAATGATAAACAGTGCATGAAACCAATGAAGTCACCACGAAATTTAGCTGTTCTTGCCTCAAAGAAAATAGAAGCATAGCTTTTCAGGAAAGTACCCATATTAACAAGACTATTAAAACCTTGAAAATCCCGAAGATTTTTCTTATCCAATAAATTGTATAGATCCAAAGCAAAATCCCGTTCTTGTTTTTTAATATTTCTACTATTTTCTAAGATATCATAGAGAACTGCCGAAACTAATTGCCAATTAGTCCATATGAAATGAGGCATAAACTCTGATGGGATTACTTTAAATCTATTTTCGTTGTAATAATGGTCAGCCGTAATTGCAATTAACTTAAAGTTTTTGCCGTAATTCTTTGCCTCTAATTTTCCACCTTCAATTTCACGTAATAGTTGTGCTTTAGTCTTCTTAGTTTCATTGCCGAAATCTGAAAAATATTTGGCCTCTATCAGTAAATAGTACTCTCCAACTATTAGGATTAAATCTGGTTCAGTATTTTTCTCAAAACGTGGCCAAAACATAAATTCTGCTTCATCAGCTTCCTGGTTAGAAATATTAAAACCAAATTCATTCAAATATCCCTTCAGGAAAATTTTTCTGGTCGAATATTTAAAAAAGGAAAAGACATTAGAAGTCAGAATATCCTCCATTCTTTCAATCCTGGAAGGCAGTTTGCCACGTAATTCAGCTAAGTACATTTTGTTACTTCCATATCAAGCACGTTAGACATGCAAATTTCAGATACTGCTCCCCATTAACAAATAAGCACTTTTAAGTTAGAATAAGTTCTCCAAACATATACTCCCTGCGCTCCTCAGGAAGGTTGCGGTACATGTCGCCGAAGAACTTTTCCGCGTATTTTACGCCTTTATCTATATATTCACAGATATCCACAGACGGCATATCCAACCCATTATATTCCCTAGACTTACAAAATAAATCCGGGTAGCCGTCTCTTGATTACCCGTATTTATATCACAACTCGTTTAATCATAGTCCGTTGGGTACAGCGGCTGGTCTAATGCCTCAGAGGACCGCGTAGCACTATCTTATGCTAAGTTGTAGTAGTAATTTTCTTCTTGGGAGGAATCGATGGTTTCTATATTCTCACTTTTTCTTGTATATGGTAGAGAAGCTTTATCTATTAAAGCATACTTGCCATCTTTTGCACGGCTTAAAAATTCTATCAAACCTTTCTCTTCTAATTTATCCAATGTAATTATGGTTTCTTTTTTCTTCATTTTTTCACCTCACAAATATTATATACTGTATTAACCTGAAATCAAAGCACTTTCGCCCCAACTTTTACCTCTAAATCATTCCTAACTCCTCCTAAGTCAATCTCAAATCCACACTTACATTTCACTTTATTATCTTTAGGGAAAGGAAGACATCCTTCCTTTTTACATTCGTCATCGATCTTTTTGCTGGATTTAAACTTAGCATAAATATTGTATTTTTCTTTGCATTTAGGACATTCTATTGTCAACTTTGCAATTTCCAGACTTCTCCCGGATTTAGCAGCAGGTTTAGCCATTTGTATCGGGGTAGAAGCTTTTAAAGCTTGCTTGAATAGTTTATCATCTTCTGTCGCAATAATTTTAAAAGTTGAAGTTATAGAAAATAACATTCTACAAACTGTCTGAATTCTATAAACTAAATCTTTTAACTTTTGGTCTCCATCAATTTTTTCAATTTTTAATTTTATACTCTCTAAATCCTGTATTTTGATAGAACGTCCGTGTGAACGCCATTTTGCGTGATTAATAAATTCGCGGCAAATTCCTTGAGCCCTTTTTTGCTTCATTTGAGATGTCACAGGAATATTATGAGTCTCTGTTTTATTCCAATTCTTAAACTTATACTTCTGAAGCCATTTTACCACCAAATCTTCTGCAAACTTTAGAGAATGAAAAACTCCCATTAACTCCCCAGGACTTATTTGTGCTACCATAGTAGCATCAAAAGGATTTAATCTTCCTTTCTGTCCTGCTTCTTTTCTTTTTTCCAAAATCCATTCAACATAATCATAAGCTGAGATCACAGTTCTACCAATTTTTGTTTGTGCATCAATAGGCCCCAAGCTGCCAGTTTTAGTCATTAAAATATCATCTCCTGACAAAACCATTATTGTCGCAGCACTTTTTGCTTCTCCTGAAATAACAAACGAAACATTTTTACAATTTCCTCTAAAATAATTCACTATTTCTTCAGCGGCTTCTCCACTTCCACCAGGAGATTCCAAATAAACATCAAGCTTGTCTAATGGAACTTTATCTCTCAAAATATCAGCAATTAAATAATAATCCTCTTGATTGATGACTCTATCAGGAATATTCTTGTTTATTGCACTTGCATAAACTAATAGATAAACCTTCCTTAATTTGTTGTATTTTCCAATTAAAGATAATAACTCTTTCTCTAAATCTTTGGCACTTAATCCCTTATCAATATATTCACTCATATACCCCATACTGCACCGCCTATCTAATTTCGCTATAGCACATCTGCCGTAACCCACACTATATAAGACACCAAAAGAAGCAAAATTCTTTCAATTTTTTTTAATCTTTTTTCGATAAAGGGCCGCCGCCCCCCGATACACCTCAAGCGTCTTCTCCGCTATTCTTCCCCAGTCATATTTCCCGGCTAT
>Ga0164318_10004864_pt1 | contig 12962 bp, 12 predicted proteins | sample GuaBasSedimGuay9_FD_113734 | JGI IMG/M metagenome (GOLD analysis project Ga0164318, IMG submission 113734) | Subseafloor sediment microbial communities from Guaymas Basin, Gulf of California, Mexico - Guay9, Core 4571-4, 0-3 cm | ecosystem: Environmental > Aquatic > Marine > Hydrothermal vents... | reverse complement strand
TTTGCCCTGAATTCCTTGCCAAATTTCTTCCTCATCTTGGACCTCCTTTGCCATTAACCGATTATACATCATTTTCCACCTTATTTTTGGCAAATTTTGGTCCAGTTTTTCCCGAGTATTATAGGTTATATTCAAGAGCGGGGACCTGCTTTAAAGCCGCGGCATGCACCACGTAATCTATGCCCTCAAAAGCCCTGTAAAGCCTGTCTTTATCTCTTATGTCGCCCAGAAAATAACGGACAGGATATTCCGAAGGCGAAAAAACCTTTGCCATCTCGCTCTGTTTGTATTCATCCCGGCTGAAAATTATAATTCTCTCGGGTGAATATTTTTTAAGAATAAATTCCGTAAATTTTTTTCCGAAAGAACCCGTGCCGCCGGTAATTAAAATATTCCTGTTATTCAGCATTTTTCACCTCTTTTGATCGCCCTTTTAACCGCTCGTACGATATTACAATAAAAACTCCTGATCATCCCCGCCTTCGGCGATGGATTTTACCGCGCAGGAAACGTGCTTGATCTCCTTTTTTAAACTAAAGTATTCCTTTTCCTTTATTTTCAACCAGTGATAGGTGAGACGCAACTGCTCCCTGATGCCCTTTTTAGTCAGGATATACTTTACCTTTTTCGCTTTCTGGTCTCTTAAGGTAAAATTTTTTATCTTTACGAAACCCTTCTGGGTAAGCGATTTTAACAGGTAATTGGTTTTGCCCAGGGAGATGCCGAGATGCTCTGACAGCTCCCTTTGGGAGAGGTTATCTCCTGAGGACAGAACACGCAAAACCTTAAAAATATCTTCTTTTAAAGAATATTCATCCATTGAATGATATTAACGCTCCGCTCCATAACGAATTAACATGTCTTGTTTTTTTCAAAGTATCCCCCGACAAACGCCGCGAGTACTCCCAGCAACAGCCCTAAAACCGCGGAAACTGCGATATTCAATCTCTTATTCGGCTTTACGGGCCTGTCCGGCCTTAAAGGAGGTTCTATCGTCTCAAATTCTTTTGTCAGAACAAGGCTTGGGAAGGCCCTGCTGTACTTTGCCGACTGCTTCCTGGCGTAGGCGAAATAAGCGTTTATTATTTCTTTTGTAAAGGGATATATCTTATTTTTGTCGCTCATTGTTACTGTTAAAATGAAGAAACTGGTGTCGGCAACAGGCTCTATTTTGATCGAACCTCTGGAGAAATCCTTCAAATCGGTTTTCTTTAAGACGGGCGACAGGAAACCGGGCGATTTGATGATTATTCTCGCTTCTGCCATGGAAACGATCTGTTTATTCAATATACTTTTTTGTTCATCAATATATTCGAAACTTCCATTCCGGATTATCGCCTTTGTCTGATATGTCTCAGGCATCGATAAGGTTAAAATCGCGGAGGAAACCACGCAAACAAAAAATACGCTTACAACCGTCCACTTTCTCCTGGCAATTACTTCGAGATATTCCCGCAAATTGATCACATCGTCTGAATATTCCCGTTTTTCCATCCATTCCTCCTAAATAGGGAGACCTCCCCGTAAAATCCCGGATCTTAATAAGGCCTTGTTTTATAAGCTCTTTTATCGGACACAGAACTTCTTCTCCGGCTGGATGTTCATTCATTGAACAATATTATACCTTCCCCTCTCCCCATGTCAATATATTTTTTATTTATTTCGGGGACATGCCCCGAGGGGACACACTTCAAAGCTAATCAGGTATGATTTTTAGGTGTTTTTTATATTTGAGGTGTGTCCCCCGGAGGCATGTCCCCAATCTGCGGCAGCCTGCTTTTCTCCTGCTTTCTCTGCCGGTGCTGATCCCGGACATTCGCCTGTCCAGCAGTAGTGGCACAGTTTTTCCCGGGGCAGGCCGATGGCCTTGACCATATCCTCAAGGGTCTGATACCGGAGGGTAGTTACATCCAGATCGTCGGCGATCCATTTTACCATTTTCCGGTATTTTTCGGAATTATGGTCGGTATACTCCGACACATCCTCTATGTCATGCCCTTCCAGGCTTCGGATGGCCTTTCTGGCGGCAAGCTCATGGATACTCCGCGTGGACAGGCAGAACCTGCACGGGAACATCAGCGGCGGGCACGCGGCCCTGACGTGAACCTCTTTGGCCCCGCACTCCCATAGTTTATTGACGGTGAAATTCTTCAGCTGCGTCCCCCTTACTATGGAATCCTCGCATATAACGATCCTGTTGCCCTCGATTATATCCTTTATCGGAATAAGCTTCATAGTGGCGATGAGATCGCGGGTCTTCTGTGACGGCGGGGTATAACTCCGGCCGTATCCGGGCGTGTATTTCACCAGCGGCCTCCTCAGGGACTTACCCGATTCCATGGCATATCCCAGCGCGTGCGCGACACCCGAATCGGGTATCCCGGCAACCACATCCACATCAATATCTTTATCCCGCCGCGCCAGATACCTGCCGCATCTCTCCCTCACCGTCTCCACGTTGATCCCTTCATAACTCGAGGCGGGGAAACCGGTATATATCCAGAGGAACGCGCATATCTGGTTATTCGCGCCCCCGGGCCTTTTCTGCGCCATGCCCTGCTCATTGAGCAGGATTATCTCGCCGGGTTCGAGGTATTTTACCGTCTCAAATCCGTTATTCGGAAAAGCGCTGGTCTCGGAAGTGACCGCCCAGGCATCTTCCCGTTTCCCGACAACAAGAGGGGTGTACCCCAGACGGTCCCTTGCGGCATATACCCCGTCTTTCGTCAGCAACAGGAGCGAACAGGACCCTTCTATCGCCTCAAACATCTTCTCGATGCCGTCGATCAGGTCATTTCCCTGATTGATCAGTTTCGCTATCAGTTCCGTCACATTGACCGTTCCGTCGCTCATCTCACTGAAGGAGATACCCTTTTCAAAAAGTCCCGTTACCAGCTTTTCGGTGTTTTCTATAAGCCCGCCGGTAACGATGCAGAACGGCCCGAATCTTGAATTAAGGAACATCGGCTGTTCATTACTGTCGCTGATAACGCCTATACCCTTATTGCCCTCCATCCGCCTGCAATCTTCATAGAATTTGGATTTAAACTGACTCTGGCCGATGTTATGGATCTGGCGGTGGAAACGCTCTCCCAGCACCGCTATACCGCCGTATTCCGTCCCCAGATGTGAATGGTAATCCGTGCCGTATAATAATGTTTCCGTACAATTTCCCTTTGAAACAACCCCAAAAATCCCGCTCATCTCAATTTAACCTCCATTTTAGTTGCATGCCTGGAAACCAGTGTGGGAACCTCCCCGTCCCCACTCTTACTTGATCGGTAAGGCAAAATGGAAGGTTGATCCTTTGCCCGGTTCTGACTCTGCCCATATCTTTCCCTTGTGTCTTGCGATAATCTCTTTAGAAACCGCAAGGCCAAGTCCTGTATCGCTGTCTTTTATGTGAACGCCTTCTCCGGAGTGTTCAAGCCTCCGGTCCAGCTTCGATAATTCCCGTTCATTAATGCCGCATCCTGTATCCCGCACTGAGACCTCAACCACGCCATGCTTATGACTTGTAATGATCCTGATGCTTCCCTTTTCGGTGAATTCGACCGCGTTGCTGACAATATTAGTGATAACCTGGCCGATCATGATCTTATCAAAAACCGCGGCAGGCAGGTCACCGTCAAGCTCAAGAGTAAGATCCAGCCCCTTCCTCTCCGCTGAAGAGACCATTCGTGTCCGGACCCCTTCGACAACCTTGTTCATATCGTGCTCCTGCATATCGAACTCCCTCTTCCCGGATGTCAGTCGCTGCAGAATGAAAACATTGCTTATCAACCTGGTCATTTCATCGACATTCTTTTCCGCCATGTCCAGAAAATGGCTCTGCTGCTCGTTAATGGGGCCTGTTGTCCCGCCTAAAACGATCGAGATGCTTTCCCTGATGACCGTAAGCATCCCCCTCATTTCGTGATGTGCGATGGAAAAAAAATCCGGTTTCATCCCGCGTCTCCTCCAGTAATTTTTTGTTTTATCCTATGGATTTCCGTATCTTCTCCGCTAACTCCTCGGCGATAAAGGGTTTTATCACGTAATCATCCGCTTCCAGCTCTCGGGTCTTCTGCACCATTTCGCTGACGACACTGGCGGTCAGCAGAATAACGGGGATGTGCTTCAGTTTTTCGTCCGATTTCAGCCGCCTGCATACTTCATACCCGTCCATTACGGGCATGCGCAGATCCAGTAATATCAGATCAGGGGTTTGCTTCTGTATCGAATCCAGCGCTTCCTTGCCGTTAACGGCTGTTAAAACTTCATACCCCAGGCTTTCCAATCTGAAAGCTATCACCGTCAAAATATCGATTTCGTCATCAGCCACCAGGATCTTCTTTGCCATTTTAATCTCTCCGCTCCTTAAACCGGCAGAACAAAGTGAACAGCCGTTCCTTTACCGGATCCCGATCCTATCCGGATTTTTCCACCGTACTTTTCAACGATCTCCTTGAAGATCATAAGTCCAATGTCATTTTCATATTTTGCTAAAAAATAAAGAAACAGTTTCTCTCTTATCCTGAATCTTATGCCTGTTTGCTTCTTCATTTAATTCTCTTCTTAATGCTTCTTTCGCACCGTAAGGATAAAGGATACCTGATCCATCTTCAACAGCTGATTTCTTTTACAAAAATTTCTTTATCTCACCTAACAACTCTTCCTTAGTGTACGGTTTGGCGATGAATATGTTGCCGCCGACGACACGGCCCTTCTCTCTTTCGTCTTCCTTCGAAAACAGGCAGGTTAAGAATATAACAGGGATATCCCTGGTCTCAGGGCACCCTTTCAATTCTCTGGCAACCACCCCTCCGTCCATCCCCGGCATTATGATATCAAGCAGTATAAGGTCCGGCTGTTGATCTTTTGCCGTGTCTATGGCATCTCTGCCGTTTTCGGCCGTAATAACAAGATATCCCGCGTTCGCCAGTCTTTCTTCCAGCACTGTCAGTGTGTCTTTTTCGTCATCTACTACTAAAATTTTTTTCTGTTCCATTATACTGTTCTCCCTTTCCTTTGCGCTATGCTGTACCCCCCTTCATTTCCGCTGATCAAGCGGCAAAATAAAATGGAACGTCGTTCCTTTCCCGACCTCTGATTCCGCCCAGATCTTTCCTCCGTGCTTTTCGATGATTTCCCTGGAGATCGCCAGGCCCAGGCCTGAACCGCCGGTTATCCTGTCCCCTCCCCTTGCCAGCTGCTCAAATTTATGGAACAGCCTTGATATATCCTTCAATCTAACACCGGGACCGGTATCTTTTACCGAAACACGGATGGCACCGGCGTCTTCCATGGCCGTAGCGACCGTGATGCCTCCTTTCTCCGTGAACTTGACGGCATTGCTGACGATATTCGTCAGGACCTGGGTAATCTTGTCTTTATCGAACTTTGCCCGGGGCAGATCATCGCCGGTCCTGACAGCAAAATCCAGGCCCTTATCATCTGTCAAGGGGAGCATCGCGCTGTAAACTTCCTCAACAAGTTCATTAATGTCGTTCTCCGCCATATTAAACTCCACCCTGCCGGCCTCAAGCTTCTGAAAATCCAGAACATCGTTTATCAGGCGGGCAAGCCTGTCCACGTTCCTTTTAGCTATATCCAGAAATTTTTTCTGATCACCGCCGAGTTTCCCCGCTATCCCGCTTAAAACAATGCTTATCCCTTCCTTAATAGAGGTCAGGGGAGTTCTTAATTCATGAGAGACCAGGGAAACGAACTCGGACTTTATTTCCATTGTCTCCTGTATCTTTTTCTCCGCGTTCTTGCGCTCGGCGATCTCCCGCCGCAACTGCTTATTGACCTTTGTTAATTCCATGGTGCGCTCCCGCACCTGGGCTTCCAGACGCTCACTGCACCGCCGTATCTCCGCTTCCGCTTCCCTGCGTTCGGTGATGTCCCTCGCGGCCGCGAATACCCCGGCTACCTGCCCCCGCGTGTCCTTGTAAACAGAAGCGTTATAAAGAACCGGAATGGTCTTCCCTCTGGAAGACCGGATCTCAAGAGGATAATCCCGGACATAGTTATCCTGCAGGACCTTCTGGTAACCCCTGCGGGCCGTTTCCGGATCCGTGAAATAACCTGAAAAATCAGTCCCTATGATCTCCCCGCGGGACCGCCCCACAGCAAGCTCCATAGCGTGATTCACGTCCATGATCCTGCCCTCGCATGAGATCGTCGCCAGAGGATCCAGATTGACCTCGATAAGTTCCCGCGTATAACGCTGCATCTCTCTCAACTTCTCTTCCGCTTCCGTGTACTCGGCAACATGCCTTTTGCACGCTAATGCCCAGACCACTACCATAGCCAGTATGAACATGGATGTCGCAAGCGCGACCAACTCTGCCGGCAGGTCTGATACATATGTCAGTCTCCCGGAAAGCAGGTGGAATAATGTAATGGAACGCCGAAACGCCATAAGAAAAAGAACGACCGTAATAAATGCCCATGCCGCACGGTTCCTGGCTTTTCGCGTCGTGTTCAAAGCCAGCAAGGCCGCCGCAAACTGGAGCAGCGCCGAAAATCCCAGTACAGATGTTATAAGCATATGTTTATTCCCCCCTTTGAATTCACCGCGCCTCTCCCGCTATGCCCCTGCCCAGTTCATACGCTCTCTCAAGAACATTGGGGTGATCCAACACAGCTGCCTTCTTTGCGACGCCCGGGCAAAAAACTTCTTTTTTATATTCCACATTAATGGTAGCGAAGAAATGTCTGACGATTGATCTGGCATTATCGAAAAAATCTTCCCGCGAAGTCGCCTCGACGCAGATAAATCCGCCCGCTCTCCTGCCGGCAAATACATCCCTTTTCAGTATATTCTTTGCCAGCCATACACACTGGAAACGATCTATCATGATCTTGGTCTGCGCGGAAAGGCTGCCGAAAAATACCGGGGATGCCAGGATCAGGGCATCGGCTTCTCTCACCTTCCGGAATACGGTCCGCATGTCATCATCAACCACGGAGAGGCCCTCATCGTTGACGTTCTCATATTCCTCTTCCTGGCAGGGCGAAACCTTGAGCTCGTTCAAAACGATCTTTTCGGTTTCCGCGCCGCGCGATGCCGCCCCTCTGAGGGCTTCTTCAAGCAATATATCCGTATTTCCCCCTCTTCTGGGACTGCCGCTTATTCCGATCACTTTCATAATGTGCCCTTTTATCGCACCTTCACACTCCGGGAGTGTGAACGACTATATGACCGTCCCGGAAGGAATAACGGAATTTTTGGTAATGATGACCAATCCGTCCCTGATAAAATAATTCGGGCCGTCGAAATTATCCACGCCTTTACTGTTGACTATCCTGACGTTATCACCTATCCTGACATCTTTATCCAGAATGGCCCTCTGTATCCTGCAATTCTTCCCCACCCCCAGCGGGGGAATGTCCCTGGAAATATCTTCGCCGATCTTCTCGACCGTTTCATAATAATCGCACCCCATGGCAATACTGTCCTCAATGACCGAGCCGCTGCCTACCCTGAACCTGAGCCCTATGATCGAATGAACTATCTTCGAGGAAAGAACTATGGCGCCTTCGGCGACAATGCTCTTTTCTATACGGCTGTTCTCGAATTTTGCGGGAGGAAGGTACCGCGTCCTTGTGAATGTCTGCCATCTCTCATCGAACATGTTAAGCGGCGGCATCGGATCGGTGAGTGAGAGGTTTTCTTTGTAGAAGGCCCTTATGGTCCCGACATCGCGCCAGTAACCGTCAAAAGGAAAGGCATACGTAGGTTTCGCCAGGATCGCCTCAGGTATTATTTCCCCGCCGAAATCGGCCTTTCTGTCCTTTGTGAGAAGTTCTATCAAAGTCGATTTATTGAACAGATATATCCCCATCGACCCCATGAAATACGTTCCGCCTCTGAGTTTCACGGACATATCCTCGATCTCCGAACTTTCCTTCGGCTTCTCCACAAACCTGTTTATCCTGCAGTCGCTGTCCATGCCCATTATGCCGAGCGTGGACACCTCTTCCGGGTCCACGTAACTGCAGGCGACCGTCAATTCCGCTCCTTTGTTGAGATGATCACGGTACATATCCCTCAGGTCCATTTTATACAACTGGTCGCCGGACAGGATAAAGATGTATTTTACGGCGGGATCGTTGAAATGCTTGAGGCACCGTCTTACCGCGTCCGCTGTCCCCTGGAACCAGTCCGTATCCTCCATGGACTGTTCCGCCGCCATGATCTCGATAAAGCCTCTGGTAAAAATATCCATCTTGTAAGTGCGGCTTATATGTTTGTTAAGCGACTCGGACAGGAACTGGGTGAGGATATAGATACGGTTAAACCCGGAATTAAGACAGTTACTGACGGGCATATCTATCAGCCTGTATTTACCGAACAGAGGGACCGCGGGTTTGCATCTCTCCCTTGTAAGCGGGAAAAGACGTGTCCCCCTGCCTCCTCCGAGAATGACACACAATACTTCTTTCATCGCGAAAAGTCCCTTTTTATTTTCCGTCCGCGCTCAGGCATAAACACTGTAATCGATATTCCTGAACAGGTTGTATTTGGATTCCGTTTCCCCCAGCATTTTCATGTCAATGTTACCCGTTCTTAACTGGTCATGCAGCGCGAGGAACCTTCCGATATGTCCCCTGGTCCTGTCAGCCGCATATCCGTCGAACGTCCCGCTCTTCATGATGAAAGCCCAATCGCTTGACTGGGCAAGAAGCAGCTCCCTTGCCATCTGGTTCAGCACTCTTCTGCTCCGTCCCGTAGCGTTCTTGTGATCCCTGGCGGCATCCGTCATAAGCTCCGCCATTTTATGAAGATGCCTGTATATCCAGTCATTGGAACCGTCCAGCCACACCTCACTGTAACCTTTCCATCCCCAGCTGGATTGTGAAGGCGTTATGCCCGGATACTTCTCGTAAAGGTCCAGATATCCGGACGGCGTGATGGTCTTCACCTTATCCCGGCTAGAATGTAGCTTCCGCAGGAGAAATTCCAGCCAGTCCGGCCCCTCAAACCACCAGTGCCCGAAAAGTTCGGCATCATAAGATGAAACTATTACGGGGCTTCTGTCCATCATGCCCGAAAGATGTTCCACCTGCTTTTCCCGGTTGAATACAAAGTCTTCCGCGTGAGCCGCCGCGGTATCCATCGCTGCCTGTCTTTCATAGATATCCTTATGATCGGATTCACCCGTTATCCTGTGATATTTGATGCCGGTATTTACGCGGGCCCCGCAACCATTGATAAAAGGCCTGATATAGTCATAATCCAGGTCAAAGCCTATATCCCTGTAATATTCCCGGTAATTGTGATCTCCCGGATACCCTTCCCTTGAACTCCATACGGCTTTGGAGCTTTCCATGTCCCTTCCAAAAACAGCTGTCCCTGATCCGCATAAATACGGGCTGTATATCCCGTACCCGGGCCTCGGCGTTCCGAACAATATGCCGTGTGCCTCCACAAAAAAATACCGGATACCCACATCCCGCAGGATCTCGTCGTGTCCGGGGTGATAGCCGTGTTCGGGAAGCCACATGCCATTAGGTATCTTTCCGAAGACCTCTTTATATAGATCTACCGCGACCCGGACCTGCGCTTTCACGGCCGGCCTGTGCAGGTCCATGAACGGCAGATAACCATGAGTCGCGCAGCACGTGATGACCTCGACCTTTCCGAGATCCTGAAATTTCTTGAACGCGCCCGTAAGGTCATTGCCGTATTTTTCCGAAAATACGTACTTTGCCTGTTTAAACCTGTCGAGGTACATCAAAGCCAGCCTGTTGATCCGCTCCTCCGGCCGTGTCCGCCCGGCTTCCATCCCCGCAAGTGTTATCAGCCTGTCCAGGCGCTTCAGATACCTCGATACAAGAAGATCGTCTCTCAGCATGTCAATAAGGGTAGGGCTCAGAGATACGGTTATCCGAAAATCGACACCATCACTGATAAGATTATCAAACACGTTGATAAGAGGGATATAGGTATCGGTTATGGCCTCGAACAGCCAGTTCTCCTCGAGAAAATTCTCATATTCGGGGTGCCTGATAAAAGGCAGGTGAGCATGTAAAACCAGAGATAGATAACCTTTGGCCATATCTGTTTTCCGGTCGTTACACCCCCTGGGCGCGGCTAGATCGCATCCCGCGGCTGGATCGCATCCCGGGGGTGGATCGCATCCCGGGGGTGGAAATGAATAAATTCAAACGAGCTTCCGCCTCTGTCACAGCCGCCCGCGGCCGCTGACATCTTATGATAAAGTCCTTCGGAACACATCCACTCTTCATCGCATATGTCCGACATTTCATCCGCGGGGAGCCTGACCACATTGGATTGCGCCAAGGGGAAAAATTCGCCCGTAGCGCAGAGTATACCAATATCGACCCGCCATGCTTTTCCCGCGCCGCCGACATGAATATACCAGTTATCCGCGCCGTCTTTTAATTCAAGGTCAAAAGCTGTCTTCAGGCCCGCTGCGGAACTGTCTTTGGCTGCTTCATATATACGCAGGATACTTTTCGAAACTATAAGCCCCTGTTTTCGTATCCCTTCTCTTACGCCGCTGTCAATATCCTTTTTTATTTCCCAATATGCGTAAAGAGTCCCTGGATCCCTGCCCATCAACGTGATCTTGTTATCCCCGTAACCCCGCGGGAGATCAAATCCCCCATCCGCGTTCCCGGGGATATCTTCCACTGGATCAGAATTCTCCATTTCGCTCCTTTTGTTATAACAGCTGTACGACTATAATATTATATATCAAAGCTGTATTAAATAACACTGTAAATATACATTTCCGATGCAGAATCGGAACCTGGTTCCGGCCTGTACATTCCACCCCGGGGGTGGCCACCCCCGGGGTGGAACGGGGTTCGACAGCTAACCTCTTACATTTAACCTGATCTCCATGGCAAACCGCTTCTCCTCAGCCGCATCAAGTTTCAATTCCAGGTGCGGCAATATCGCCGAACTCTGGTAGTTAAGTTCATACGCTTTTTCCGACTGCGAAACCGTGTTTACGGGAAAATGCCAGAGGCGGCATTTTTCGCTCAGTATCATCCCGAAGGACAGCTCTTTGCGCGCGTCCCGGACCTCTGCTTTATCAACCCCATCGTGCCGGATCGTTTCGTTCAGGCCGTAACGCTTCCCGCCTCCGTTAAGGACCAGAGAATACCTGTCAGAGTCGGCGTCCGGCATGGTCAGGTTGAATTCCGGCCCGAAGATCAGGTCCACGGCCTTTTCCTCCCTGTTGATGATCCTGTACCGGACCTTAAAACAGGCCCCTCTCCCGGGTAACGTTATTTCTTTGTGGAGACAGACCCTGGAGCCGCCGGCCATACCCTCTCTTTTCATGATCAGGGTGACCCCGCCGCGGGATTTCCTTACTTCAAAATCATAGACGCCTTTGACGAAATCTCCGGCCTCGCTGTAATCGGAACGGGCGAACATCCTGATATCCACGCCGCCGGCGAGAAAATGGTCTATAAGACTGTAACGGCCGTACCAGTCGTAATTCATGTGATCCTTTATCCGGCTGTCCACTGCCTTAATATCGTCATGTACGCTCCTGGCTTCATCCGGATCCCCGGGACCCTGCTGTTCGATCTTTTCCAGTATCTTTCTGTGATAGGCTTCTTTCCCGCGGGCGAGAGAATTTATAAGGTTGTGGCAGACCGCTTTTGAGTCAAGTTCTTTTAATATACCTCCCGCGGCCGGGTTGAAATATAATGATACATCCCTGTTCTCCAGGATCACCTCATCAAAACCATCAGCGTCCATGTCCAGTACCGCGGCTTCGCAAAACTGCCGCCCGCCGTAACGGACCTTGTCCATCAGGACCTCGCTCCTGATCAGGTGGTGATAGACCGCCCTCCTGAGGTGGAAAAGATACAATCCGCCGAAAACGCCGTGCCAGTACGCGCAGTTACACTGCCCCTTAAAAAGGTCTTTCCGGGCCTCTGCCAACAGCATTTCCGGTCCCCTGCCGCGTAAGCCTTCCAGTTTTTTACTTACATACACCATCTTCTTGTTCATATGATTGGATTCGGGATATTTCACCAGAAAATTCCGCCAGAACCCTCCCCTTATAAAAGGCTTGTATAACCCTTCCTTACCTGAAGCTCTCAGATCATTTATCGCGTCCTCCAGCTGCTGCCGGGTTTCAACGGGAAGCGCCCACTCGCTCATCTCCTCATAAGAAGCCGCAGGCAGATATACCCTTCCCTCGGCCGGTCTTTTTTCGAGACAGTCGGAGAGTTTTACGGTGCTCAGCCAGTGCGCGTTCCGCATAAGTTCGTCAAAGAATTTCTCGAGCCATTTTTCCTGAAACACCCATTTGTGCGTTCCCGGCCATTCACCGAATTTCTCGCCGTCGTCACCGTAGATAAAAAGCGGCTTACCGCCCGCGCGCAGAACGCCCCGCATGTAATCCATACATTCGCCCGGCATCTTATAAGGGATATAATACCGCAGGACCTTATCCGACGGGAAAACAGCCACGGGCTTAGCGTTGTCTTCGGTAATGTAATAACCGTAAGTTTTATCTTTGGGGATACCGGAATAAATAAAATGCGCGTCATCCAGTATCACGTATTTTATCCCGGCATCATACAGGACAGACGGCAGAGAGGGTTCCCATATCCGTTCCGCTATCCATGCGCCTTTCGGCTCGAAAGATAACCGGCCCCTGATGTATTCATTCAGCATTCTTATCTGCGGCACTCTGTCCGCCGGCGGGATCGCAGGAAGTACAGGCTCATAGAACCCGCCGCTTATGACCTCCACCTGACCGGCCTTTACCATTTCACGGACCATTTCAAGTATCGCGGGCCTTTTCTCTTCGGCCCATTCCAGAAGACATCCCGTAAAATGCAGACTCATCTTTATCTCAGGGTATCTCTTCGCTGTCTTCAGGAACGGCACATAGCATTTATCGCACGCCCGTTCAACGGTATGATCAAAATTCCCCACCGGCTGGTGGAAATGTATAACCATCGCGAAATCCGCC
>Ga0164318_10004863_pt1 | contig 12963 bp, 13 predicted proteins | sample GuaBasSedimGuay9_FD_113734 | JGI IMG/M metagenome (GOLD analysis project Ga0164318, IMG submission 113734) | Subseafloor sediment microbial communities from Guaymas Basin, Gulf of California, Mexico - Guay9, Core 4571-4, 0-3 cm | ecosystem: Environmental > Aquatic > Marine > Hydrothermal vents... | reverse complement strand
TGTTAGGACAATGTTACTGTCAAAGATACATTGGCGCGGGTTATCATATTCCACCGATATTCGGTCAGCCATATAGGGGGCTATTATTTTTTCATAATCGAAAATGCCAGAAAGCCCAGCCACTACGGCCTCGGTGTTGTATTTCCGGTTGAACTGCCGGGCAGCGACCAACATTGAAGGTAACATCCGATGAACTTCCTGGGGACGCGATCCCGGCAACAGACAGAGTCTGCCTGTCAACGGGGGGGACGATGAAATATATTCCGAGGGGATATCCTCAAGCAGGTAGTGTCCTACAAACCTGGCATTGACTCCGCTGTTACAGTAGAAATCTTCCTCAAAAGGTAAAATTACCAACATGAGATCAACAAGTTCCCGAATCTCCGCTACCCTTCGATGCCCCCATGCCCATACCTGTGGTGAAATATAGTAAATAATCGGGATGCCAAGTTTTTTAACCCGTTTAGCCAATCGGAGGTTGAAACCGGGATAATCAACAAGTACTATCGCATTCGGACGACGCCGCTTGATTTCATCAACACACTTCAACATCAGGCGACGGAAAAACCGCCAGTGTCGGGCTACCTCCCAGAAGCCAAGCACAGCCAACTGGTTACCTTCGGCCAATTGCATCTGCCCAAGTTCAGCCAGACGGGAATGCCCCAGCCCGAAGAGGCTGAGCTTCGAATCGTGCTCTCTCATCGAATTGATCAATCGAGCGGCGGCGTTGTCGCCTGAGGGATCACCGGCAGATAAGAATATCTCCATACTATCTCTATCGATCAGTTCTGAGTGAGCATTCGGTTCAGTGATTCCTGGCCGATTCGTTCCACTTCTAACGCTACCCGAAGAGCTTCGGTGCCCTGTTCAAGTGATACAGACACTGGCTTGTCATCTTGTACAGCTCTCAGGAACGCTGATAACTCCATTTGAAGCATGTCCTCACCGGAATCCTGTTTTCTGGTGTAGATTAACTTACGATCCGACTTGCCAATCGGTATACGTAATCCCTCACCCACCTCACCTTGAGCTGCTAACCGGTATATGTCAGCCTGTTTCTGCGCCAGATCGAGAGAAAAATAACTCGACTGTTGGAAGATGCGCAGTTTGCGCATCTGATGCAGTGAAATTCGTGAAGCGGTCAGGTTTGCTACCGCCCCACAGGCAAATGTAAGCCGAGCATTGGCGATATCGGCCTGGTCAGAAACTACTGCCACGGTTGAAGCTTGTATGTCAGTGATTTCTGATTCTATAAATGTCAGCACCAAATCGATGTCGTGAATCATGAGGTCACGTACAACGGCAACATCAGTTCCCCGCGGGTCAAATGCAGCCAACCGATGAGCTTCTATAAAGGCTGGTTTCACACCCATTTCCAGAACCGCTTGAACCGCAGGATTGAAACGCTCGATATGCCCAACCGCAACTTTCGCGCCTGTGGTGCGAGCCTTTTCCTGTAGCGTAGTAGCTTCATCCAACGTTGCTGTCACAGGTTTCTCGATCAGGCAGTGAACGCCCTTGTCTATCAGAAACGAGGCTACTTCACAATGCTCGCTGGTTGGCACTACGATTGTAACCACCTCGACCATCTCAGCTACCTGAGCGAGAGACTCAAACACAATAATATTGTCATACTTTTTTGCAAACCGTGCTCTACACTCTGTATCAATATCATAGAAGCCAACCAACTCTGAGTTCTCTATACGGCTAAGCCATTTAAGATGATGTTGCCCAAGGGACCCAACGCCAACTACTGCTGTCTTGATTTTATCCATAGTGATGTTAACCTTCACACACTTTTTTCTTTGGTTTGAAAGGTAAGCAGAGCAAGTCAAAAGAGAAAGTGCAATCTGTTGTGCTGGGGCCGATTGAGTGTCAGCAAAAACTGACTTATATTTATTACTCTGGAATATGAAATCCATTTATGGAAAGATTGAATCTCTAATGTTGGAATTTTTCTTAATCTGTAACCTGATACTATGTATCAGGGTTATATGGTTTATAATAATGATCTCAATTTGATAAATTACACAAAGTAAATGAAAGAAGTAACATGGCTAAGCATGTATGCCCTGTGTGGGTAGGTTATCTACTTGGCAGTCGACTAAGGCGGTTGGGACAGAATCCACGAAGTTGATGTTCAACCGAAGATGATAGATGTTCTCAAACGTCGGGCAGCAAAAGCGGGACTCACCGAGCAAATCGACACCCGTGTCTGCCCCAGCAACAGTCTGGAAATTGAAGACCTGACGGGTCAGGTCAATTTTGCACTGGCTTTTGCAGTAATACACGAAGTTCCGGATGCCTCTTCCGTGTTCGCGCAAATCTATTCCGCACTGAGACCAAACGGCAAATTGCTGCTTGTCGAACCGGGCGGGCACGTATCACAAGAGGAGTTCCGGCAGACCGAAGCCATTGCCAAACAAGCAGGCTTTGCATCGCTTAACTATCCTTCTATCCGATGCAATTGGACCGCAGCGTTGCAGAAAGTTGATTAAATCGACCCCTTTTATCTTCTATATTATTTGCTATTTTTTACCCTTGTCCCCCGCAATTCTTGACAATCACTTTGAGTTACATATACTCCCCGAATGAAAACAAATACTCTCCGAATACTACTATTAAGTCTGTTGGTGCTGTTGGCTTTCGCCCTGCCGGTACAGGCTCAATCTGTATCCAAGCATGCTACAACTACAAGCACAGAAATCAATACCGATACTGCTGAGGTAATTCAGCATGAGCATGCCTATGATTCCGCATCGATAGCACAACCTATCGCTGCCCAGAGAGCTGCGGAACATGAAGCAACTAAAGAGCCCATCAAGAAAAAACAGCGATCCTCTTCGGGCGTCTTGGATTTTTTGTTCACACCTAAGTATTTACTTTTCCTGTTGTTTTCTTTAGTCGGTCTCGTTCTTCTGCTTGGCAAGTGGATTAATATATGGATTCGAGTAGTCATTTTGCTGGTAGTGTTCACCCTGTTTGGGCTGGATTATTTCTATCCACTGCATCCGAGCCCAATGTGCGGTATTACAAAACTGTTCATGTTCAAATTTACCCATGGAAAGTTCTTTCCGGCATTTCTGGCTCTAGTTTTAGCCATATTTATCCCCAGCCTTATCGGGCGCAAGTTGTTCTGTGGCTGGGTTTGTCCACTTGGCGCTCTGCAGGACTTGATAAACAAGATACCGTTTAAGCCTCGCTTTAAGCAGTTCAATTTTACCGTCTTCAATTCAATCCGTATGACTTTGTTGGCCATGTTCATCCTGACCTTTTTCTGGGTCAAAGACCACATCGCCTTGCTGGCGGAATACACAGAGAACGATACTTCTGGACGAATGTGGAAATCGTTTTCGGCCTACAACTTCTACGAACCTATCAACTTCTTCGAACTGTTGCATTGGAGCATTGATGTTATGTGGATAGTGATGATGGTGATTCTCGTCATCGCCAGCCTGATGCTCTACCGCCCGTTTTGTTATCTAATCTGTCCGATCGGCGCATTGACATGGTTGTTGGAGAAGATTGCACCGGGAAGAATACGAATCAATTACGATCTTTGCACCCAGTGTAATGAATGTGTCGAAGCTAGCCCATGTCCGACAATAAAAAAGCTGCTGGATAAAGAGACAAAAGCCCACCCGGATTGCACATCGTGTGGTGAGTGTATCAAATCCTGCAAGTTAGACGCTATCAAGTTCAGTTTTAAGAAGTAGCAATTAAGCATCAACCGTACAACCGCTGATAAGCAAAACCGCGCTCTATGTGGATTTGATAAGAAAGAAGATTTTATAGAACATATATCGAGAGAGTAGTGCTCCTCATTTTTTGTTGTCCTTTTGCCACGATGGTTCTACACTCCAGATATGACTAATCATAAGAAACTGATAGAAGAACTATCCCGGCTCTCAACCGAGCAATCCAATCCGGACACAGTAGATATTGATAGACTCAGCGCACTGGAGATAGCTCATAAGATTAACCACGAGGACAAGAAAGTCGCCAGTGTAGTTCAACAAGCTCTGCCACACATTGCCAAAGCGGCTGAGGTCTTCGCCAAAACTATTCGCAATGGCAATCGGGTATTCTATGTTGGGGCGGGCACATCCGGTCGATTGGGGGTACTCGATGCCGCTGAATGCCCGCCTACTTTTGATACCGACCCCAAGCAGATCGTAGGGCTTATCTCGGGCGGCTATGACACCTTGGTGTTGTCGATGGAGGGCGCCGAAGACAGAATCGATGAGCCTGTAGCCGAACTCAAAGCGTGGGGATTAACTCCGCACGATTTTGTCATTGGTATAGCTGCCTCGGTCCGTACACCATACACTAGGACTGCTTTAGAGTATGCAATGGAAGTCGGGGCGAGGACGGCTTTTATCATTTGTAACGAATCAACCGATATTCCAGCAGGAATCGACGTTGTTATTCCTTTGCCGGTGGGTCCTGAGGTTATTACCGGCTCGACTCGCATGAAATCCGGAACAGCACAAAAGATGACTCTCAATATCATATCCACCACAGCAATGGTCCTGCTTGGAAAGACCTATGGCAACCTGATGGTTGATCTTCAGTGCAACTCAGAGAAATTAGTCGCTCGCTCACAAAAGATTCTTATTGAATTATTTAATCTTAGCTTTGAAGAAGCTGACAATCTTCTTATTTCAGCAAACGGATCTGTTAAAACGGCCATAGTTATGCACAAACTAGGCTGTTCCCGAGAAAAAGCTCTCCAGAGACTGGACAAAAACGACGGATTTATATCACGTATAATATAGGTCGGCCGTTGTGTACCGACCGGTTCATACTGATCTAACCTGTACCATCCGGTACACCCCCGAGCTTTTTGTTGTCAATTTTGTTGCAAGTTAAGACTATCCCCAACAACAGATTACGTTAGTGTCGCAGTCGTGGCACGCTGATTGATAGTGATATTAGTATGAAAATTAGCCGAAGACCATTTACACTTGAAAGGAGAACAAAATGATCCGAAAACTGGCCTTTTCGCTCCTGGCTCTGGTTCTGATGATCTGGGCTGTTGGGTGTTCCGACAACCCTGCAGAAACGACAACAAACCAGACTCTTGATCTCGATTCTGAGTTTGGCGGATATACTGCCAGCGCCGAAAAACCCGGTTTCGATGATCCTGATTTAGTCGCTGAGGCCGATGCTGACGAGGACTATGATGATGTGATGCTTGCATCTCCGGCTGTTGAAGAATTGATAGCTGATCCTGATGCCGGATATTACCACATTCGCGCTGTCTGGGGACGTCTTTGCTATGATTCAACAGTCACCGAGGTAACGGACTGGACAGGATCGCTGGCTATCAGTCGAGGGGTAGAAATTATCCGGAGAGTTATTCGGTTTGAACCAGGGGATTACATCCTGGAACGCACCGATCCCGCTCTGATTGAGTGGCATTCCCTGACTACGGTTCATAACGATGGTATTGCGGTGGATCTGTTCGTACCTCGTCCAAAACCAATTCTTGATTCTATCTTAATCCCCGAAGTTGATAGTCTCGATGATACTATCTGGGTTACTGTCATTGATACGACCTATCCAGAGTTGGAGCCAGTAACTCTCACTTTTGAAACTGGTCCGTACAGCTACACTTTTTCTATGGAGGAACTAGTTTCTCTGGATACTATAGTAATTATAGATGATTCAAATGTGGTTGTTTTTCATGGATTCAAGCTCGATCGCTTTCCCTGCCCACGTGGATTTCTTTCCGGACGATGGGGATACAATGAAGAGGACGAGGGCGTGTTTCGAGGTACGTGGATGAGCAAACGCGGTCGTATATCCGGATATCTTAAAGGACACTATGGTGAAAACAGCGATGGTCTTAAGGTGTTTTTCGGCAAGTGGATATCTTCCAATGGCAAGTTTGAAGGATTCCTTAAAGGAATCTACGGACAGCATCCAAACTATCATGCCAATGAACATGCATTCCGCCGGAGTACCGGTTGGTTCGCAGGCGGGATTTTCGCTGCAAATGGTGCTGAAATCGGCGTGCTGAAGGGGCGCTATGGAAGTCGACCAAACAAATCTAAGGGTTTCTTCCAGGGTCGTTGGAAGTTGCGCTGCAACGACATAACTGATACGATTAGTAATGAAGAAGAAGGTTTCTGATAAATGACCCCCCGCGTGAGAAAGGTTCCCGGTAAGTGGACTGCCGGTAACCATCGCTTCCCGATCCTTCCTACAGCGAAGGATCGGGGCTTTCATTGCGTTTCTCTTGATAAAAAAAACTTTTTACTTTTTTTAAATTTTTTACTTGCTAAATGAACTTTTCATGCTATACTTGTGTTACAAAGAGTAGGAACTCATAAAGACCCCCCTCTGTCTCTTACCGAGACAGCCCTGCGTTGGGCAGGATTAGCAATAATCCTGCCCTTTTTTTTCGTTTAATATCTATTGATTTAATTCTTGTTCAAGAGCGGAAATAAGTGAATCGAGCTTAAATTCCTTCAACTCTAACGGCTCTAAAGATTTGTAAATGTCGTAAGCTTCTTGTTTCTTCTGACGGTCATCCTGAGATGAGAGAACATGTGCGAGATTAATTCGGTATGGAACAGAAGCTGTATCTTCCGCATAGAGCAATCGCAAAGCGCGTTCGGCTTCAGAATACTTGTTAATTGAAATAAGGAACAAAGCTCGGTTCATTCTCAGTTCTGGCAGCGGTCCGAATTTTTCAATGGCCGAGTCGAGAATCTCCAACGCAACGTGAATAGAATCGATATTTGCAGCCGCGGAAGCTGCTACAAGATACCATTGTCGGTTTTCAGGCTCCTTTTTCAGTAACAGACGAGAATAGTGGTAGGCATTGTAGTGGTGTTTTTCTCGAGCGTGAAGCCGAACCAGAGTCTCATAGTATTGATCCTCTGGATCACCGGTGCGAATCAGGACCTTGATAGCTTTAATTGCGGCCTTGTCTTCCTTGAGATCCATTGCCAGCTTGTACAACTCAAGGTTTGTTTCGCGATCATTGGGTATAAGAACATCAGCCCTGCTGATATAGAAGAAAGCTGAATCCAGTAAATAGTCACGAGCATAGCTCAACCCAAGAAAATACAGCACATCGTGATCTGACGGCTGTTTAGCAACGGCTTTTCCTAGATAATCTCTCGCTTTAGAGTATTTCTTGTGTACAAAGGCTTTCTTACCGGCTGTCAGTAATTGATCAAAGGATTCCGGAGTTGATGTACATCCGAATAAGACAATTGTCAGGATCAGTAAAAAGAAATTATTTTTCATAGGTTCCTTTCAGAGTATCTGTCAGTACGCCATGATAAACTTTTTCGGCTTGGAATTCAAGGCTTTCGCTAAAATCACAATCAATTTAGTAGGTGAAATCTCTTTGCGAAGAAATATGTCATATTACGATGAATTTACTTTCATTAACCTGAGAAGTTGACTTGAGAATCCCAGCATGTACATTACAGGTCGTATGAATTACGAAAACAAATATAGCAACACCATTAAAGCGCTGGCTTTATGCAAATTTGCCGGTGTGGATCCCCGTCTTTTTTCAGCATTAATATCCCAATTTGGCAGTCTTGACAAGCTGTTTGCAGACACACCAGATGCGCTTAAGGAAATTAAAAATCTTGATCAGCAAACGAGCGATCTGGTCCGCAACGCAAGTGCCGGGTTACAATTAGCAGAGGACTTTCACGCTGAATTATCACAACGCGATATTAATGTGGCGACATGTTTCGATTCGAACTTTCCGAAATTACTGCACGAGTTGAATGATCCTCCTCCTGTACTGTATGTGCGAGGATCAATTCCGAACAACTCCCGCAAAACTGTTACTGTTGTAGGAACAAGCAAGGCATCACAGGAAGGGATAGAACTCACTGTTCATTTGTCGCGGTTGTTTGCCAAAGCCAATGTTCAGGTGGTGTCATCACTAAGGGGGGGGATAGATGGAGCTGTACATCTGGGTTGCAAAGCTAACGATGGGAAATCGTTTGCTATTATAGATTCCGGCTTTGATCATCTTGATTTATCAGAACAGATGCCTCTGGCTATTGATATCGCTCAGAAGGGTGGCGTAATCACTGAGTATCCTCCCGATATAGCTCCTCACACCGACAACCTCAGCGCTACTAACCGTTTGCTGGTAGGACTGTCCCATGCAGTCGTGCTTACAGAATTCTATAATGACTCCAGTCATACCCATGATCTTCTCTCGTTCTGTGGAGATATTGGAAAGCTTGTATTCATAATGGTTGATCCAGAACATGGAGCCTTATCAGATGAAACCGCCTTAGAAACAGCATCTAAATATGGTATTGTGCCAATTGTTGGATTTGACCAAGTTGGTAGTATTATCAAGGCGTTAGTGTGATTTCGTCAATGGAAGATGCTTACTATACAATTGCAAGCGAAGTAAAACATGAAACGAAGGTAAAAGGCTCACGTTTTATAGCTGAGTGTTCTACTGTTACCTCAACCGAGGAAGCCCTGGCAGCTCTGGAGATGATACGCAAACGAGAGCACGCTGCTACGCATCATTGCTTTGCCTGGCGAGTTGGATTGTTTAATGACATAGCATTCAAATATTCCGATGACGGGGAGCCATCGGGAACAGCCGGACGGCCGATTTATGATTCAATTTGCGGACGCAACCTTGAAAATGTGCTGGTTGTTGTAACTCGTTATTTTGGTGGTACCAAGCTTGGAACCGGTGGGTTAGTACGCGCTTATAGCAATGCTGCCGCAGGGGCTCTGAACAAAGCAGGTCGCAAAGAGAATTTCCTAACAGAGCAATACCGAGTAGATATAGATTTCGCACTCTTTGATCAGCTTACAAGATTACTGCATCACTACAAAGCCCATCAGGTGAAGGCTGATTATTCAGACCATGTAACACTTGAGGTCGAGGTTCGTTTGACAAAATCTGAATCCCTTAGGGCAGATATCATTCAACTCAGCGGAGGAAAGGCAAAAATTGAACCGCTCTAAAGAGAACAGGAGAGTTGACTGTCTGGGGATGGGGATTGTTCCTCTGGATTTCCTGGTGTCAGTTCCCAAGTTCCCCGAGCGAGGGGGGAAAGTTGATGCTACCGATCTTTGTGTTCAGGGTGGAGGACCTGTACCGAATGTGATGGTCGGGCTTTCACGTCTGGGATTTGACACGGCTGTAATTGTCGTTGTAGGCAATGACATGATGGGGCAAATCTCGATTAGCGAACTTAAAAAGGACAGAGTGGATACCAGCTTCATTATTACAAAGAAATTACCCTCGGCTAGCGCTTTCGGTTTTGTGGAAGATGGTACAGGACGCCGCACAATTGCACTACACCGGAAAATAACGATTCAACCCCGTGATCTTACTCTATCTCAATATCCAACCCCGAAAGTGCTACACCTCGATGGACGCGATCTTAAGGCCTGTCTGAAACTGGCTCGCTGGGGAAAGCGGGTAGGTGCCACTGTGACTTTTGATATCGGGTCGGTGCGCAACGATGTGACAGCGATTCTTCCACTGGTGGATCATCTGGTGGTAGCAGATGCGTTCGCCTGTCCATACACAGGTACGCAAAACATCAAGAAAGCACTTAAGCGCCTGACAGAGATATGTCCCGGAACAGTGGTAATCACCCAGGGGACGAAAGGGAGTATTGGCTTGGAAAACGGACGGTTTTATCGACAGAAAGCGTTCAGGGTGAAGGCGGTTGACACAACCGGCGCTGGTGATGCCTTCCATGTGGGATACCTTTGTGGTCTTCTTGAAGGAAAAAACATAGAGGAGCGATTGAAACTGGGCTCGGCGGTCGGTGCTTTGAAATGCACTCAACTGGGCGCTCGAGCCGGAATGCCCACCCGGCGACAACTGCAACACTTCCTCACGAGCAACCAGAATTGCTATGCTTGAACTGCTGAATAGCATAGACACAACGCTGTTTCTATTCTTCAATGTTACTCTCAGCAATCCGATGACCGATGTTATAATGCCGATTATCACTTCTGATATGCTGTTGCGAATATTATATGGTCTCGCTATGATCGGTCTTTTGTGGAAAGGAGATGCCCGTCTAAGATGGTTGGTGCTCTTTTCAGGTTTCGCACTGCTGGTTGCGGACCAGACAGCGAGCCATTTCCTGAAACCGTTGATAGCCAGACCGCGACCGTGCCACATAATGTCTAACATCAACCTCCTGGTGAACTGTGGAGCGGGATTTGCATTGCCATCATCACACGCAACCAACGCTTTCGCTCAGGCGGCGCTGTTTTCTTTGGCAATCAAGAACACCAGGTGGTACTTGTGGGCTTTCGCATCGTTAATTGCTCTCAGTCGGGTGTTCGTGGGCGTGCATTATCCATTTGATATTCTCGGTGGTGCGATTGTAGGAACGGTAGCAGGAGTGGCGGTGGCGTATGGGTTTGAGTTTTTTGAGGGAAGGAGAAAATGGTTTCCAGTGAAGGGGAATCCAACTATATAACATTCGGAGGTCACAACTATGCCTTATGAAATAGAAGTGATCAAGGGGGATATTACTCAAGTTGACACCGAAGTAATTGTCAATGCCGCAAATAATAATTTCTGGATGGGAGCTGGTGTGGCGGTGGCAATCAAACGCGCCGGGGGACAATCAGTTGAAGATGATGCGATTATGAAGGGACCGGTGATGCCGGGTGAGGCGATATTCTCAACAGCGGGGCGGATGCCATACAAGTATGTTATTCATGCCGCAGTGATGGGACAGGACCTCAGAACCAGCGACAAACTCATCCGACAATCCACAGTCGCCAGTTTGAACTTGGCTGAGAAACTGAAAATCAAGTCTATTGCTTTTCCTGCTTTTGGTACCGGCGTGGGTGGATTCCCAATGAAAGCCTGCGCCAATCTGATGGTCGCAACAGTACGAGGCTATGAGCAACTGGCTAGGAGTTTGGAACGGGTGGTGTTCTGCCTGTTTGACGAACTGGGCTATTATACTTTCAGTCAAGTTGTTAACAAGAAAAACTGAGTTATTATCGAGATTATTCAAATTGTTCTGATCAACGAAACCCTTGTTTTCAACAGGTCTCGCTGGAAGAAACAATCTGGGCGATGTTTCTTTGCGGTATATCAACGCGGAAGGTGGGGAAGGTTCTCGATTTTTTGTGTGGTGGGCGGTTATCTGTCAGTAAAATTTCAACGGTTGTCAAAGAGCTTAACTATACGGTTTATGACATCGCCAACAACTCCATTGAAGATGACTTTGTGCCGGTGCCCTGTGGTATTAGAACTAACAGGTTTCCATTAAAGTTGACAGTTTCAATGTGTCACTTATTTATCAGGACAAGATTCGAAAGGCGGGATTCAAATAGGTTACTACCTAATAAATAAGATGTATGAACGAGGTTGCATAAATAAAGAATTTACTTGCTATAAATATCTCTAAATAGGGTTTTATATAAATATAAATGTAACCACTCTAATGCAAAATAGAACAGACCTGTCTCAGATATAAGCCAAAGATATACGATTTATTGCAATTTAGAGATTCATGAATCTCGCTTTCCAGTTGAACATACAAGAGAATCGTATAATACTGGGGAAATTGATTGATATGGTAAGAAGTTTGCTAATTTATTCAAAAAAGCATGTAATTAATCTTATTAATAAATTAAAAAGGATTGTCTTATCTCTATTCTATCGTGATTAACAGAACTGCAAAACAAATTAATTTATGAGGGACTTTCTAATGCTCAAAATGAACAAACTGGCGCTTTACCTGATGCTATTAGCCTTTATTGGTCTTGGTTGCTCGAATGGACCGGAGACAATGAACTCTTCATCTGACATTGTAAATCTCCGGACTGCGATGAGTAAGCTGGGTATCCCAAGCGGTTCAACCTTGGAATCTGCTACCCTTTATATGAATATTTTGGCTTCTAACAATAATACGGTTAATGTTCATAGAATTACCAGCTCCTGGGATGAAATGGGTGTTACATACAATAGCTTCGGCGGTGCTTATGATCCTACTGTGATAGGTTCGTTTGTAGCTAATGGTCTCGGTGAACGTTCTGTTGATGTTACATCATTGGTGCAGGCTTGGATGGATGGAACTTATGAGAATTATGGCTTTCTGTTGGAACAAGGACAGACGGAATTTACAACTTTCTCTTCCAGCGAAGTACCAACGATTGATAATCGCCCTAAACTGGAGATATGTTACTCAACGACCAGTGGCACAGAGTGTATCACTATTCAGCGGGAAGTTAATGGAATCGTCTTTGATGCCTATATCTGGGCTAATTCACCGAATACCAACAGAGGTGCGAGTGAGCGGTTATATACCGGGCTGATTAGCGGTCTGGAAAAACAGACTTTGATTATGTTTGACCTCGAAGATATTCCGGAATTGGTATGCACGCGGACAATTGGTTTCTGGAAAACTCACGCTGGTTTTGGTCCGCAGGCTGATGTTGTCACACCTTTATTGACTATCTGGCTTGGCGCTCTTGGAGGTGTTAACAGTATTGAGGTTTCAGACGCTACTATCGCTCATGATATTCTTGTAATGAAAACTTATGGTAAGCCTTCAAATGGCATAACCAAGCTCTATGCACAACTTTTGGCAGCTAAACTTAATGCTGCTAGCGATGCTGACACCGGTGATATTGATGACGCTATCGAAGCTGCCGATGAGTTTTTAGCTGATCATAACTGGGAAGCTTGGGACGAGTTAAGCAAGAAGACGAAGAAAGATGTTCTAAAATTGAAGAGCATGTTCGATGACTATAATAATGGTATTATAGGTCCCGGGCATTGCGACAATTTTAGTGACGACGACTAGAGTGATTCTCATAAATATTTTCCGTTTGGGTTTAGAAAAAACTATATTTTTGTAAGTTGCTGTGCCATAGATTGATATGGCACAGCGATTGTTGATAGCGAATCCGGAGAATGCGAGTATCCGTGAGTTGAAGGAAGCGGCCCTAACTTCACAAACG
>Ga0164318_10004862_pt1 | contig 12964 bp, 9 predicted proteins | sample GuaBasSedimGuay9_FD_113734 | JGI IMG/M metagenome (GOLD analysis project Ga0164318, IMG submission 113734) | Subseafloor sediment microbial communities from Guaymas Basin, Gulf of California, Mexico - Guay9, Core 4571-4, 0-3 cm | ecosystem: Environmental > Aquatic > Marine > Hydrothermal vents >... | reverse complement strand
TGAGAACGTGGAGTATCTTCATCAGTCCTATGATGAGGGGAACAACACCTGGTACCTGAACGGGACCGGTAACTACTGGAGGGATCTACATTGTCCGGATATCGACGGGGACGGGCTGGTTGAAGCTGTCTATGCTATCGAAGGGCCCGAGATGAGATGGGACCTCTACCCCCTGTCGAGAAGTCCGCTGTTCGAACCTCCGTCATTGAGGGTTCAGCCGCTGTCGGATTCCGGATCCGTGCTCCTGTCCTGGGAGAAGCCTGATCTCGAGGGATGGGCGGAGCTCAGGGGATACGGAATATACCGGATTGTGAACTTCTCCGATCCAGAGCTCATCTTCATCCCGGGGGGCGATTCGACGTCCTATCTGGATGATGAGGTGGAACCCGGGGTGACCTACGGATATTCAATCTTTGCAAACAACAGTCTGGTAACTGGTGATAGATCTACTTACATCTCGGTCATGCTGGATACGTTTCCCCCCGATGTGCGGGTCATCTCCCCGGGTGACGGTGTGGTCATCGGTTCCGACACGGTTCTGGTGGAATGGGTGGGTTTCGACAACGAGAGCGACATCGATCATTACGAGCTGAGATTGGACTTCGGGGAGTGGTTGAGCAAGGGTCTCCTGACCGAGCATCGGTTCTTCGATCTCGGCGAGGGGATGCACACCATCGAACTGAGGGCCACCGATACGGCGGGACATATCGGCCTGGCGGAATCGAGATTTATCGTGGACATGTCCCCCCCGGCACTTTCGATAATCGAACCGGTGGAGGGACAGCTGCTCTCCTCCAACTGGACCGAGGTAAGGTGGAATGCCCTTGACGACATCTCCGCCGTGGATCACATCGAATACGATCTGGATGAAAGGGGCCCCGTACCGGCAACCGCCGCGGGGTCGGTGATGCTCACCGGGCTCTCCGAGGGTCCTCACGAGGTGGAGGTGACTGCCTATGACCTTGCCTCCAATTCAGTCAGCCTGCGTGTAGGTTTCATCGTGGATACGGTATCCCCCGTGGTCGAGGTGACGTCACCCGCCGGGGGGGAGATTCTCGGCGTATCCGATGTCATCGTATCCTGGAATGGTTACGATACGGGCACTGGAATGTTCGGATACCGCTTCAGGCTGGACGATCAGGGATGGATAGATGTGGGTCTTTCACTGGAAAGGAGGCTGTATCAGCTGGACAACGGCCCCCATGTTGTGAGGATAGCGGCGGTTGACCTTGCCGGGAATACGAACGAGTCCCGGCTTCGGTTCATGATAGACGCACAACCCCCGGTGGTGGTCATCACCTATCCTGCCGACGGTTCCCATGTTTCCGTTTCCCCTGTCACGGTTATCTGGACCGTGGAGGATGACATCTCCGGGATCAGCGGAGTCTACTTCAGGAAGGGGGATGACGATTACGTGAAGGTCGCCTCCGACCGCTATATAATGTCGGGCCTCGGAGAGGGGCGCCATACCATCTATCTGAAAGTGGAGGACGGTGCCGGGAACCGCAAAGTGGTCTCATCGACATTCACTGTCGATAGGACACCTCCGGGGGTCCTTGGTTTCGGTCCGGTGGGAGAGGACGAGGATATCGATACGACAATCTTTGCCTACTTCTCGGAGAGGATGGCCCCCTCGAGTCTTGTTCTTGAATTGGAAGGCGTACAGGGAAATGTGGTCTGGAAGGGGGGCAGGGTGGTGTTCGAACCTGCAGCTCCCCTCGAACCGGGCAGGGTCTACAACGTGAGCCTCAGGGGACAGGACCTTGCGGGGAATCCCCTGACACCGGTGACATGGAGCTTCAGGACCACAACGATGGGGAGGATAAAGGGCAGGGCCGTCGATGAGAGAGGAGTCCCCGTACCCGATGCGGAGCTGATAATGGGAGATGCAAGGGCATCCTCCCGGCCCGACGGCAGTTTTTTCATGGAGGCCGGTGAAGGAATACACGAGCTGAAGGTGAAGAAGGGCGGTTACAAAACGGCTTCGCTCGAGGTGAACGTCACTGCGGGCATTCTGATCGACATCGGAACGGTTCACATGGAAAGGGAGGATGACCGCGGAGTGAACCTTCTTGCCATTCTCCTGGTACCTGCAGCCATACTGATGATGGTATTGATAGCGGCCGTCATGGGCTCGCTGATAACCAGATACACGATGAACCCGGAGCAGGAGGAAGAGTGATCGTCTCACTCCTCGCCCCAGTCCTCCGCTTCCTCCTCATCCCTGTTTCTCGAGAGAAGGAAAAAGAGGAAAACGATGAACACCAGGATCACGATGACGATGACGAGTACCAGTATGATGGGGCCCCATGATGTCGACGTGTCCCCCTCATCCCGTTCATCACTGCCCTCACCCGTATGTTCGGCATCCCTCACGGTGATTGTAACGTAAAGGGTCGCCTCTCCCGGGACGCCACTTTCGGCAGTGGCCTTCAGGATGATGTTGTGGATGCCGGGGGCCAGATCATCGATTGGAATATCGTTTCCGAGGTACCAGGTCCCGTTCACCAGCCACTGCAGCTGGATTTCCCTGTCGTCATCATATGCTGCCGAGAGAAGAACGACATCCCCCCTCTGGTAGATCGCGCCGTAGGCGGGAGAGATTATGCGGAGTCCAGCCGGCGGGTACGGCTCCGGTTCCGGCACCTCGGGTGGTCCCTCGACGGTGACATGCCACGAAAAGTTTCTCGCAAACACTCCCGAACGGAGGGTCAGCAAGACGTCGAAAGTGCCCCCCTCATCAAGGGGAACCTCCGATACGTTGATCGAGAGAGACGTGGAGTTCTCCACGGTCCGGTTCGGGAGTTCCCACAGGGAGAACACGGGCGTGTTGTCAGGATCCAGGACATTGTATTCCAATCGAAGGGTCCCGTTCCATGCGGCCGTGATGTTCCCCGGTTCCGGAACGACCGATGCATGGAAGGGTCTGTCCACGTCAACTATGGTGACCGACCAGTTCAGGGAGATGTCGAACCCGTCGTCCCTCCCGTCCGAGATGACGACAGCCACCAGGATCGGAGAGGTCGAGCTCGAGAGGTTCCCGATGAATTCGGTATGAAGGGTGAACCGTTCCGTTCCATTCCATGTCACATTACCCAGTGTCCAAGTATATGTCAGCTCGTCACCGTCGGGGTCGGTCGCATCCACCATGAACTCGAGCGTATCGTTCTCCAGCACGATGGGTTCATGATCCGGAGGTGAGTAGTGCTCCAGATTGAGGGGCCTGTTGACATCGAGGACGGTGATGTTGAACATCACAGAGGTTGCCAGGTCCCCGGGGTATGTCTGATTGGAAACCGCGGACACGTCGTAGATGAATCGGTAGGGTTCGCCCCTTGACGAGTTGGCGCCGTCGAAAGTGGTGTTGAAATCGATATCATTGTCCATGGAGACCTGTTCTCCGTCCAGGAACCAGATGCCCGTCAGCGGCACTCCATCCCGCAGCGCTTTCGCGTGGAGGCTGATGTTCTCCCCCTCGCTCAACGTGATATTTCCGGATGGAGGTGATACATCCCACTCGATCTCGGGTCTGGGAAGGACCGAAAAGGATGTGTGGTCCCCGTTGTTGGTCTCGTTGTATTCGCTGATCATATCCTCCGGGTCGGCAATCACAATCAGTGAGTAATTGCCCGGTCTGGCAATTGGAAGGTTCTGATAAATCTCCAGAACGGACCTTCCATCGATATGATAACCGTTGTCCATCTCGATCATCGTGATGTTGTCAATGCCATCATCCATGATGAGCCGAAGGGAAAGGTTCGATACTCCGAAGTTCGAGGGATTCCTTACGGTAATATGGGCCCTGAACGTATCATCCACGGTCCCGTTGCCTTCGTGCAGCACCTCCAGGTCCCCCGGGAGGATCTCCACATCCCTGGCCTTTGTCGTTACCGTTACGACACCCAATCCATCTCCCGTGTTGACGACGGCGACGATCCCGAACGAACCGTGGTCGATGAGGGTCGGGGTGCTGTCCGGGAACATGGGGGCCGTGAGTTCAGCATCGAAATCCCTGTTTGGAAAGATGAGCATTTTTGTGTAAGCAAGGGTTCCGCCGGGGAAGAAGATATTGACGATCACGTTGGAAGAGGAGACCTCCCCGTGAACCGTGAAGTGGGAACCTCCCTCGACCTGCTGCGGGGTTGTGACCGAGAGGTCCACAGCCACACTCCTGGCCCCCCTGTGGTACGAGGAAAGTCTGAACGGGACATCGATCCCCGTACTTCCCTGGGCAATATGATACCGTCTCTCCACGGAGCGCCCCACGGAGGAGTTGTAGAACAGGACCTCACTGCCATCGAATGAGACCGGAAGTACACTGAAGGTCCCCGCGGGAACCGTAAGGTTCCTTTCCCGACCGCACGATGCATTGTACTCGAACTGAACAAGGTCTCCCGACCCTCCGAAAGGTATCCTGGCCGATGTATTGATGTGCCAGGTGTCCCCGTCGGACAGCGGGAAATCGTATTCCTCCATAGGAGGGGAATACTCGTAGCCCATCGGATAGTCCCCGTTGATCCCCGGTACGTTCCCGCTCACGGATACGTTCAGTACCGACATGTATACGGAAAGGTCCGCAGCCCTGTTCCAGGTGTAACCGGAAAGCTCGATGTATATCCTCACCTCGCCGATCAGGGGTATGACCTGCTCACCGGAGATGTTGCCCGATATATTCGAAATATAGACGGGGTCTCCGCTCCCGAGGAGGTCAAGGGTGAAGAACTCGATGGTGATGTTCATCCAGCCCGACAGGGTCATGGATGCGAGCCCCAGGTCATACTCCACCTCCGTTGTGAAGTTCCAGTAATCTCCCACCGCCCATGTCGGAACATCCTCTCCGGCTTCCGGATCGAATTCCGGGTCGGGGGCCGTTGCCGGTGTGTTTCCACCGGTGTTCGCGATTGGGAATGCGTTGGTTGCCAGCAGAAAGAGCGATAGAAGAACGGTTAGATGCAGTGTGTGTTTCATCCGGCTCCCTTCCTATGCTTTTTCGGGTACTATCAGGGACGGGATATTTCTCTTTTTTGACCTCTGGGATATCCATACCCCCGCAAGGAGGATGACACCCGCGGTGATCTGCACCATATCAAGCCGTTCATCGAGGAGGAGATATCCCATTACCACGGTGAACACCGGAAGCAGGAAAACGTAGAAGGTCACCCGGGACAGCTGATCGCTTCTCAGGACCCGGTACCACATGATGGCCGCAACCGCGTAAACGCAAACGGACAGGTAGAACAGTGAGAGGAATCCGGTCGGAGAGAGATGAAGGGCCGTCAGGGGCCGCTCCGAACCGAGAAGACGGAAGATCAGCATCACGGGGAATATCATGGCGGCCCCTATCGCGGAATTCAATCCCAGAAGGGCGACAGGGTCCGCTTTTCTGTCGAGAAGCTTCTTGAGCAGTATCCCTGCGAAGGAATATGATACCGCGGTCAGAAGGTTGAGGACGGCTCCCAGCGTATGTCCCGACCACAGGTCCAATCCACCCGAACGGTAGGTCGTGAGCACGATCGTGCACGGGATGGATATGACCAGTCCGGTGACCTTGAAACGGTCCATTCCCTCGTGGAGGATAATGAACGCAAGGAATATTGTGAACACCGGCCCCACTCCCTGGATGAGGGATGCCAGGGAAGAGGTGGAGGATGGATCCATCATCATCATCCCCGTATTCTGGAGGATGTTGGGAAGCGCCGTTCCGAAGAAGGCGGTGCCGATCACGAGGACGAGGTCCCCCCTCTTCTTGAGTCCCGCCCTCATCATCGTTTCCTTTCGAAGCCATTTTCTTCTTCCCAGGACCTTCCCCATGAAAAGGTAAAGGGCACCCATGAAGAGGGCCGCTATGAAGGCCCTCAGAAAGGAAAGGGTCACCGGAGGGATCTCCCTGAGCGCGATGACTATGGCCCAGAACGACGAACCGAATATCATCATCGAGAGAATCGCAAGGAACGGTCCGTGATCCCATCTGCCTCCATCCTCCGGTGGGTCCTTTCCCATATTGGCCGAACTGTCCCCGGATTATTTTATTCTATAGTAGGATGCGAAGCAGCCGAACGACATCATCCTCATGACGCATCACCTGTTCAAGATGTTCAGGGAGCGCGGAGCATTAAACGTCGGGTCGTTATGGTGCGCCGCACATGTTCCGTTCCGGTCCTTCGGAGAGGCGGGGGATCGGACCCCCTGCACACCTGCGGGGTCCTGTCCACCTTCCTTCCGCCTACCGATAGATTAAAATCCGGTATCGGGTCTATTTGCCCGAAGCTTCCGGAGGAACGACCATGGAACGGATAAGGAAGATATCAACGGGTGTGGAGGGACTGGACCGCATGCTGGACGGGGGCCTGATCGCAGGAAGACCCTATTCGGTCATCGGGGGTCCCGGTTCCGGGAAGTCGATAATGGGATGGCAGTTTCTCCGGCAGGGTGTGGCGAACGGGGAGAATACCATGTACATCACCCTGGACGAACCTCATTACGAGATAAGGGCCAACATGGACCAGATCGGTCTCGATGACCCGTCGATAAGGATAATGGATCTGTCACCCGAGGACATGTTCCACGAGGGAGAGGTGTCATCGCTGAACTTCCTGGAAAGGGAGCTCCCCGTCCAGATCGAGAAGTTGAGACCGCTGAGGGTGGTACTGGATTCCACGACATCCATCAGGGCCCTGGAGAAGGACGAGGTGAATGCCAGGAGAAGAATTCTGTCACTCATGAAGCTCCTGTCCGAGAGGGGTGGCGCTGATCCATCCCATCCCCCCATAACATCTCTTCTACTGACGGAGGATGACGGGAGGGCCGTTCCCGTCGAGTCCTTTCTGGCAAGGGGTGTGATACGTCTCGTGAACAGCATCGTGAGGGGGTCCAGGGTAAGAGCGGTACTCATAGAGAAGATGAGAGGTTCCCCGTTCGATGACCACATGCGCCCGCTCAGGATAGGTCAGGGCGGCATGAGGGTGGCCGACACTGATACCCTGATCACCTCCCCGGAGAAGGTGTGACAGGATGTCCCGCCCGCCTTCCGCGGCCGAAACCTCCTCCCTCAAGGTCAGGCGAGGGAAGGGAAGGAAGGCAAGGTTCTCTCCGGTGGATTACATATTGAAGGATCTGTGGAGGAACAGGTCCAGGTCTATAATGTCCATGTCCTCCGTCGCAGCACTCTCATTCCTGTTCGTCCTGTTCTCATCGATGGATGCCGGGTTCGCCGATTTCTTCAGCGGTGATACGGGAGTCCCGTCGGATGAACAGAAGGAATTGTACAAGGTCAAGGGAGTGATGGAGAACTGGGTGTACCTGATAACGGCCCTGAGCCTCATTCTCATGGCCCTGGTGGTTTCAAACACCGGTATCATCACTGTCGTGGAGAGAAGGTTCGAACTGGCAACGCTGCGGGCTCTGGGAATCTCGATGCCGCGGGTTATATTCATGGTGTCGGCATCCCTTGCAATGATCCTCTACGGGGGAGTGCTGATGGGGACCGTTCTTGGTCTTCTCTGCATCCCCCTCCTTGACAGGGTGAGCCTGACCCTGTTCACCCAGGGCATAGGCTTCCCGCTGTCCTTCGATCCGACCCTGATCTGGAGATCGTTCCTTGTGGGGACCCTTGCCGGTGCCATAGGGGCCTCTCTACCACTGATATTCATAGCAAGGAGCTCGCCCCTGGAGGTGCTTAGGGATGGATAACGGAACATCGTTCATTTCTGTAAGATCCGTGGTCAAGGAATACCGCGTGGGTGATTCGACGGTAAGGGCCCTTGACGGCATGGACATGGAAATCGATGAGGGCGACATGGTTGCGTTGATGGGCCCCTCGGGAGCGGGAAAGACCACACTGCTGAACATGATAGGCGGGCTGGACAGTCCCGACAGGGGCTCTGTCATCGTGAAGGGAATGGAGATATCATCACTTAACGAGGGTCAGAGGGCCCTTTTCAGAAAGAACAATGTGGGATTCATCTTTCAGTTCTTCAACCTCATACCATCCCTGACAGCTCTCGAGAACGTTCTCGTTCCGGTGATGTTCGACAGGGACCCCCCGTTCGACAGGGCCGTTGAACTGCTGGAGAGAGTGGGTCTGTCCGGCAGAATGGACCATGTCCCCGGAAGATTGTCGGGAGGCGAGAGGCAGAGGGTGGCCATTGCAAGGGCCCTGATAAACGATCCCATGATCGTTCTGGCCGATGAACCCACCGGGAACATCGATTCTGTAACGGCCAGGGAGATAGTCTCGCTCTTCAGGGAGCTTAACGACGAGGGCAAGACCATGATAATGGCGACCCATGACAGGCTGGTGTCCGCAAGGGCCAGGTCCGTCATCAAGATGAGGGATGGGCATGTGGTCAGGGGAAAGGCCAAGAGCAGGGAAAGGATAGTTCACCTGGCGGATAGAAAGGCATCCGGAGGTATCAGGAGAAAGGTGGAAGGTTAGATGGAGAGAAGAACCTTCAATGCGGCATCCTATTCCCTGTCCCATCTAAGAAGGGACGGGACCAGGACCGCGACGACCATAGTGACGATCTCGATAACTGTGGCCTTCCTGCTCCTCACCTCCTCCCTTCTGTTCGGCATGCTGACCGATGGAGGTGGTGACAGGAAGGCGGGGCTCCTCGCGGGAGATATTCCCGGATCGGTCGATATGTTCACCGAATTCAGGCTTGACCAGGAGATATCCGGCAGGGCCCGCAATTCCCTGATGAGCTATCTTCTTCTAACATCGGCCATGGTGCTGATGGTGGGCTTTTTCATAATGTATAACACGATGGCGATATCCGTCATGGAGAGACGGAGGGAGATCGGGATACTGAGGGCCCTGGGTCTTTCCACGAAGGAGGTTATGAAGCTGTTCCTTCTCGAAGGGGCCATGGTGGGATTCATATCGTGGATATTCGCCCTTTTCTTCGGTACACCCCTCATACTCAATCTTGCATCATACCTGATAAACCGGGGCAGTGAATCCATATTCTTCGTAATGCCCTCGATGCCCCTTGCACTCGTGATAGGGTCGCTCCTTGTCACCATGGCCCTTTCCACGATCTCCACGTACATCGCGACAATAAGACCGGTGGGGTCGTCCCCTGTCGCCATGATGAGGACCAGGATCTGAGGAGAGCGCGGGGTCCGGTTCGAGCATTCCGCGGCTCATCCGGAATATTTCACGGGTGTCAGCTGAATGTGGCAATTATGAAACCAAGGGTTATGAGGGCCTGGAAACCGGCCCACATCAATGCGATGATGTTCCCCACGGTCCTGATGGCGGTCCTGCCCTCTCTTTTGAAGCTCAGTACTACCGCTCCGATCTCCGCAGCAAGGGAAAGAAGCAGAACACCGTCCCCTGCATACTTGTTGAAGAAGAACACTGCAGCTCCGAAGAAGAATAGGACCAGTCCGAAAAAGAAAAGCGCATCCGTCTTTCCTGGCATCAATCCGCTGCCCTCGCTCCTTTCCCCGAGCTTTTTCTTCAGATCCGTTATCGGATGCCACTCGTCCTCCATCGTGGACCTGTAGAAACAGCTGTCCGGTATCTCCCCCATGCTCATCTTGAACTCGAGCTCGCTCAATCTCATGGGTCCGTATGTATCTATCTCATCCTTGACCAGATATTCGAGATTCTCCATATCTTCCAATATTCATCACCTCTATCCCATCGGACGTGAAGTTCATGGAGCTTTCAATATAATAACTGTTACATTTCCCCCGTTCCGAACCGGAGGCATGGTCCTCCATGACGCTTCTATCGGATGCTTTCCCCCTTCTCCCTCTCCTTTCCAGACGATGCAAGGAACGACCCCAAATATATATACCACCCGGAATCTGAGTATACGATATGTCAGACCCCGGATCCCTTAGGAGATATCTCATCTCGGCGCTCGATGTGGAGGAGGATGAGAGGGATCGATCCTACGCTCTTTCGAGGGAGCTCGTGAAGAGATGCCGCGGTTTGATATCGGACCTTGTCCACGGAAACAGGATCAACGAGAAGGAACTTCTCGATAAGGTGTCCGAACTCATTTCCATCCCCCCTGGAAGCAGGTCCGCCTCGTACGGCTTCAGGGATGATGCATTGACCGAAGCTGCCGAGGCATTGGTCCTCGGAAGGGTCCTTGAAGGTTCCGATCTGCCCCTGCCGGATGAAACGGGAATTCCTCCCGGAGCCTTTGCGATGGGCATCTGCGATGCGATCGGGGAATTGAGGAGGGTATGCCTGAACAGCCTTCTGGAGGGAGATGAGCCGAGGGCTCTTGAGATATATCGGAGGATGGAAGAGCTGTTCTCCATCATCGATGGATTGACATATCCGTCGGGGATGGTCCCCCTGAAAAGAAAGCAGGATGCCGCAAGGGCGGCGATAGACCGGACCCAGGGTGACATCATTTCCGTGCTGGGAAGCAGCCTGAGGAAGAATGACGGAGGCATATCTGATGAAGGGAAAGCCTGAGAATGGAAATGATGCGAAGATGGAGAACGGGAAGACCCGGCCATCTCAAAAAAAGGAAGGGACCCTGGATCAGATGAAATCGGAGGACATCGTCAACTATCTGTACGGCCGCGGCCACCCGCATCCGATCTCAGAAGGCGTCAGCGAGATGAGGGAGCTGCTGCTGGATTCGGGCTTTGATGAGATATATACATCCTTCTTTGTAAGCAGGAGGGACCTGAGGGAGCTGACAGGAGAACTGTATCCGGTTCTGAGGGACTCGGTCTATCATCTATCCTGGGTCCGTCCCGCTCCACTGGGCCCCACTCCCGACGTTGACCGCAGGTTGATGGCCCGCTTCCCGGATCTTGACAGGGCGGAACTCTGGAACATCCTCGATGCCCTGGATGAGGACTCGAGTGGCGAGGAGCTCCTGGCACAGCTCATGGACGAACTCGGCCTGGATGTGGATGATGCACTGACCGTAATGAACATGATACCGGAACTGAACCGCGGGGACCCCGAAGTTGGTGACATGACGCTGAGGTCGTTCATGCCCACCTCCTGGCTTTCCACCCTGGAGGCCATTTTCGATCCGGAGAACCTCCCCCTTCGACTGTTCACGGTCGCGACGGCGTTCAGGAGGGAAGCGGAGCTGGATTCCAGCCATATAAGGACATACAACATTCTTTCGCTTGCAATCGGGGATGATGACCTCACACTCGAGAAGGGAATGGCCGTTCTCAGGAGAATATTCGATAATCAGGGCCTTTCCGATATAAGCTTCCTGGAAAAGAGCTATCAATTTCCGTTCTTCGAGAAGGGAACCGAGATCGAGATATTCGGGGGAGATCTGGAACTCGGAACCTGCGGCATGTGTTCCGGGGAGATCCTGTCATCTCGCGGAGTGACGACACCCGTTTTCATAGCGGACATAGGTGTCGAAAGGGTTCTCATGCACCGCTACGGTTATCCCGACATCAGACAGCTTCTCTACCCGCAGTTCTTTGCCGCCTGGAACCTGACGGATGAGGAGATCGCCTCATCACTCAGATATCTGCGGAAGCCCCAGACGGATTACGGCAGGGAGATAGCCCGTGCCATCCACCGCACCTACAGGGAATGCAGGGAGAAGGAGGAGGACGAGAAGAGGACGGCCTGGAAAGGGATCCTGGCCTCATCGGACTACGGTAAATTCCTCGTGACAGAGGAGCGCGCCAAGGAGCTGGGGATCGATGGAAGACCCGCAGAGGTCGTTCTCAGGGAATCCCGGAAGGGGATGGGACTCTGCGGACCGGGCGCTTTCAACGAGATATGGGTTGACCAGGGGAATGTTGTTTCGGTCCCGCCGAATATGGCAAAGACGCTTGAGGAGAGGGGAGCCTCCAGAACCAACAAGACGTTCGTGAAGGCATTCTCCAGGTACGCCGCCTGGAAGATAGAGCGATCGCTTGAGAGGGGACACACATCCCGGAAGGTGGAGAAGATAAGGGATCTCGAGGGGATCAACCTGAAGCTAACTTCGAAGGCGCTCTACTATATCCTGAGCCACAAGAAGAAGGTGGACGTCCAGGGTCCGGTCTATCTCAGTTTCTCGTTCAGGGTGAAGGATCCCAGGTGAAGTTTCTTTCACCGAACTCCCATGTTCTCATATATATCCCGGGGGAGGGCCTGTCCGTTCATGGGAGATCCCGTTCCTCACAGGGAAATAGAATGGAGGCCCAGAACCGAGGACATCGAACGCGCTCTGATCATATCCGATCAGCTCGGCATAGGCAGAATGGCCTCCCGCATCCTTGTTGCCCGCGGGATAAGAAGGAGTGACGAGGTCTATGCAATGCTGCACCCGACTCTCAGGAATCTGCATGACCCCTTTCTCCTCGCGGGAATGGAAGAGGCTGTCAAACGTGTGAGGTCATCCCTTGAAAAGGGGAAGAAGATCCTCATTCACGGTGATTACGACGCGGACGGGATAACCTCCACGGCTCTCATGATAAAGGCCCTCTCATCCGCTTTCGGCAAGGACCGCGTTCTGCATCATCTGCCCTCCAGATACGGGGAGGGATACGGTCTGTCCGAAAAGAGGATCAGGGAGGCAGGGCGGGAGGGGGTGGACCTGATGATAACCGTTGACAGCGGGATAAGGGACATCGATGCGGTCAGGGTCGCTTCCGAGACGGGTATCGACGTTATAATTACGGATCATCATGAACCGGGTTCGGAGGTCCCCGATGCTTTTGCAATCATCGATCCGAAAATGCCCTCCTCCGGATATCCCTTCAGGGAGCTTGCCGGCGTTGGAGTGGCATTCAAGATGGTCCAGGCCCTTCAGGCAGCGGATGTCATCCCCCTGGATGCCAGGTCCCTTCTCGATCTTGTAGCTCTCGGAACCGTGGCCGATCTGGTCCCGCTGCTCGACGAGAACAGGATACTCGTCTCCTCCGGGTTGGAGGAGCTTGCCCGCACGAGCTCCCCCGGGATCATTTCTCTGATGCGGGAAAGCGGGATGGATGCTGTCCGCCCTCCCACTGCAACCGATATCGC
>Ga0164318_10004860_pt1 | contig 12969 bp, 22 predicted proteins | sample GuaBasSedimGuay9_FD_113734 | JGI IMG/M metagenome (GOLD analysis project Ga0164318, IMG submission 113734) | Subseafloor sediment microbial communities from Guaymas Basin, Gulf of California, Mexico - Guay9, Core 4571-4, 0-3 cm | ecosystem: Environmental > Aquatic > Marine > Hydrothermal vents... | reverse complement strand
TGAGCAGCAAATCCATTAGCTTCCATTTCTCGATGATCCCATTCATCATCTCTATTAAAACCTATCTTTTCATCAACAAAAGCTTCATTGTTCCATGTAGATATTGGTGCTAAATGTAGCATATAATGTCCTAACTCATGTGCTAGAGTAAAGCGTTTTCTTTCATTTAATTGATTTGCTATTTTATTTATCCAAATTATTGGCTCATTATTTTCTATTCTGATACTTCCTAGTACTTTCATCTTTGTAAAATCTGGTTTATTCTCTATCTTAATATTTAAAAATTTTATTAGTTTCTCAATATCGACAGGAATAGGAAATGGCATATTAGATTTTTCTAAAATTCCATGTAACTCTGGTGCAGAAATAGTTTTTTGTCTAAAAGCTTCATAATTTTTCATTCTTTACTCCCCTCTGTATTTAATATAATTCCACCTATATCAGATAAAGAAATGGATGTATCATCTCCTTGAAGTTTAAATTTAACAATTAAACGTTCTTCTGCTTCAGTTATCTCTTTTTTTACTAAAGAATTTAGATCTTTTTTGTGTTGTGCAATATGCTCTTTCATCATTTCTTCTAAAGTATCAGAAAAGAGATCTTCTTTTAACTGTTTCATTAACTTTGAGTCGTCTTTAACAAGCTCAATCATTTCACTCCAGTTATCTTTTAGAACCTGTTTTTTTTCTCTACTCCACCATCTTGTAAAGTACATCCCTGCTAGTGCAATTACAACTGTTGCTACAACAAAAATAAAAGTAACAAAAACCATAAAGCTGTTGGCAACGGCCATAGAATTTGCTGTATCCATAGGTTTTAGGGGTGGCATTGTATTAAAAAAATGAATGCCGAATATAACAACAACCAGTACTATGATAGCTTCAATAATATAGTATATTAAATGTTTAAGCCATTTTATGTTTATTGTTATTTCATCATTTTTTTGCATTATTGCTCCTACAGTTTATATTATATCAAAAATTATTATTTACTTAACTCAACATAATGGAATATCCTCTATAAACTAGATAATTACCAATTGAGTCAAACTTACTTTTTCAAATCACTTATCCCATATATCCTACATATCCGCCTTCTAGAATTTTCAATTTTTATATTAAATTTATATTCATAAAATTTTAGACATATAAAATTATGAATATAAGTAGAACCATAAAAAGGAGAGTTATTATGGATACTAAAGCGATACAAAATGAAGTTACTCAGTTGCTCAAAAATTCAGATGAGGAACAAAAACAGACACTAAGAGTTTTTTTAAAGATGCCATTAGAATCTCGAATTAAAATATTTGCAGGACATAAGAAAACCTTTTATACTTTAAAAGATGAACATAGGAAAGTAGATCCTTCTCTTCTCTCGTATGGAGCTTTAATTTTAGCAATCAATCAATATGTAAACAACCTTGCTAAAATAGATAAAAATACTTTAGATCTTCGAACTAAGTCTATTCGTAAGTTCGCAAAAAGAGAAAAGCTGTTGGCTAAATGGGCACTTATAAAAGAACTGAAAAATGTTAAAGGACTTAGCTTTAGACAAATAACAAAATATTTAAAAAAATACCACAAACTAGAGGTCGTTCATTCTACAGTATATGATTTATGGAAAGAACTTGAAGAGAACAAAAGAGGAGAACAATAATATGTTAGATCAGCAAATAACTAAGACAATACCAAGCAATGTAAGCTTGATTGAAATTCCAGTAATAAGAAACAAAAAAATCTGTTTTATTCGTGCAAAAGAGAAAGTTGCTGAAGAGAAAAGAAGCTACCTTCGTAGTATTCTAATTATTATAGGTGATGAGTTGATAACAACCAACTTCGCTGACACTGTAGTTCTTCTTGCTGAAATTCAAAAGTTTGAACGTGGTAATAAACAGAACTTCTATACATCAGTTGAACGCCATGATGGGGATGTGAATTTAAAATTAAAGCTTACGGAAGGACATATTTATATATCAACTGTAGAGGCCTTAGCTATTATAAATATGTATAAACTATCTCTCCAGGGGGTTTCCTTAACGAGAATAATAGAAGAGGAATTAATGCTGACAGCTGAAATGATAGCAGGCTATTTAAATGAGAATAAGATGCTCAATAAGAAGGGCTAAAAGATGCAACTATGGTTGTATATTATAGGTGTTAGTGTACTTGTAGTGCTATTTATAGTATGGATTTTTTTCTATACTATGGAAGCTAGTCGAAAAAAGAGAGAACTCTTAGCTGTAAAAGTAGAAGATGAAAAAGATCGAATAAAAGCACCAAAAATTATTAAAAAACAAGAGATATATTATCAACTTAATACACATGCAATTAGGCTAAATCTATATCCAAAATCTCATTTTAAAAACTACATAGTGGAGGAAATATATCAAAAAATCGTTATTGATAATTATTGGTTAGAAGAACCTTTTCATACTGAATTCTATAAGATGTTACAATTTATTGGGAGTAATAAACTATGGATTAAAGATCCAAAAACTAGAGAAATTATTATAAATACACGAGATAATAATGACAAGTTAAGTAAGAAAACTTCTATGAATGTTTTAGCTTTAAATGAAGTATTAGAGAGTATTCTCTATGGGTTGCTTTTAGATTTAAAGAGAAGAAAAATAGTTAATAAAAAGGACATTCAAAATGCTATTTTATCTGCATCAATCTATGTACTTTCAAAATCAGGAGAAATTGACTTCATTTGCCAAAACCTAGGAGTTACATATTCAGATAGGGAGAGTTTACGATATGCTTTAGTCGATAAAATTTGTGAAAATATTTTGCTTGAAACAAAAAATAAGATTGTAAAAGATGATTTTTTAAATTTCACTTCGATTACAAAAATATATAATGAAGTTCTATTAATTCAAATCAATATCCATATACTTTTTCTAGGGATAAGCCCACTGTATCAGCAATTAAATTATTATCATATACACCAAAAAAACAATTAATTAGTATTTATGAGAGATAAAATGTGTTCTCTTGGTTGTTTGAAAAATGTTTTATTATGGGTTTTGTAGATTTTTTAATTATTTGAGGTAAAAGCTGTATTTTAGTGATTTAAAATATGTTTTGAAAAAAAATGGAAACTTAGAAAAACATTTACATGAAGTTAAAATATTTAAAAGCTTTATCGAACAATTTATCGTGATACAATTTCTTATTAAATTTTTAAAATATACAAAAATTCAATAGGTGGAGCTCAGCTATAACTTCGGTTAAGTGTACCATCTTAATCAAAAGAGCCAAGCAGATGCAACTTGAAAAAATGAGCAGATTGACTTAACAAACTTGCCTCGGATAGCGGCTGAATCTATCAAAATTATTTCTACTTTAAAGAAGGTACATATGAGAGGAAGTGTATATTATCAAACTAGTGTTTTGACAAAAATTATATTTCAAGAGAGTGCAAAAAAGACTCAAAAAATAGATCCAAATCATAAGTATTATAAAAAAGTTTCTTCGTATGAAACAATGGAATCCTATCGTAATATTTGGAACAACTTTTTTAATTATTTAAAGGAGCATTGGTCTCTCAAAAATTGTGAATTAATTGAAGGTTATCATATTGAAGCATACATGGAGTACAAGTTAGAGTATTACCCATCAGTACAATATGTTCAAAAGATTTCTGCTGCAATTGGAAAACTAGAAATTGCACTTCAATACTTTACAAAAGAGATATATGGTCAAAGTAAAGAGTATGATTTTTCAATTCGTCAAGATATATTAAATGAAGGTAGAGACTTGAATCAAGTCGCAAATAATTATCACAATAGAACTTATAAAAATCCAAAAAAAGTAATCTCTTGTTTAGTTGATGAGAAGCACAGATTAGCAGCTTCAATCCAACTTGAAGGTGGAGCTAGAATAGAGGGTATAGCACTTATTAAAAAAGAGCAACTGCATGGTTATGTAGTTGATGAAATCACTAATATTAAAAAAGGTGTTGTGTTTACAAAAGAGAAGGGTGGTAAAGAGGGAGATATTTTAGTATCTATGAGAGTATATAAACAACTTAAAGAGCATATAGAAGAGTACGATCTTTTTAAAATTAAACGTCAGCAATACTATGAAGATATAAAACAGGCTTGTAGGTCAACAAATGAGAATCCTGAAGCTTCGCATGGGTTTCGCTGGAATTTTGCTAAGAATAGAATGTTTGAATATGCTCAAGCTAATTATAGTTACGAGGAGAGCCTTTTAGGTGTTAGCTGTGAGATGAAACATAATCGAGCTGATATTACAGATCACTACTTAGCTTGTTAAACTTTTTTTATTGCATTTAAAAAAATTGTGAATTTCTCTTGTGCAGCCTCTTTGAGTGATAAAGCTCTTTCATATTTAGTTTCTTCATAGTGGTTTTTCAGGTCTTCTTGGGCGTTTTCTCTGCATTTCAAACTTCTTTTTTAACTCTGGTTTATAATACTCTCTTGCTTTATCTAGTAGCAGTGTTAATTCTTTGAGAAAAGCATACCTAGGATTAAGAAAATATATCTTGGTTCTACCAGACATTTTACTTAGAGCAAGACCTGCATCTTCAAAATGCTTGAGTTAACTCTCTATTTTTTGTGCCAAATAGTGCTTCTAACATTTTAGCTTCCTAATTGATATAATAGTTATGTCATTTGACATAAAAAGTATATCATACTATGCTTTTTAAATTCAATTATTATTTACATTTATCTCTATCAGTTCTTTTATCCATGAGCTTTTGCCGATCTTCATCATGATACTTTTTGCCAAGACCAATAATAGTCGCAAAAATCATTGCTCCTAGAGCAAGACTACCCATAAAAGTCACTATACCATCTTCCATATTACCTCCTTCATAAATTTATTACCATCTATCACACTTGTGGGTAGCTACCATAAGTGACTCTTTAATAAAGTAATTTTTATCTAAGGTCCACCCATCGTTAAGTGATACTCTGTAAGTGTCAGCTGATGTATATAAGCCACCACCACTCATACATTTTAAAGTAGCATTTTTGTTTTTAAAATCATTAATGTTTTGCTGAGCAGTTGTAAATTCAGCATTAGCCATAAATAGGAATGCACCTATGCTTGTTAATAGAAGAATATAGGAACCCATAGGTATCCTTTTTTCCATATGACCTAATATAATCATGCTTATAGCGATAAAAACAAATACACCAAGTCCACCATAGTTAAGATACTCTAACATTCTTCTATCCTTTTTTCAGTTCTTTCAATAGAATGTACATTTAAAACCAATGTCCAAATTTATCTTCAAAATATTCCATCAGATATTTATACTTCTTACTAAATAAAACTATAAATACAAATCCAATCAATAAAATAAAAAATACCAAGGTATTAATACATCCATCTGCATCAGGTATATACTCTATACTGTTGCAAAAATAATCCAATGACATTTATGCTGTTTCCAGTTGAATGGCTTCATCATATAGTGCAACTCCGTAATCAGACAACTTAATCTTAAAATAGCTCTCAATCATTGCTCCAAGCTCTGCATTAACGGTTGTTAATATCCCTTGAGATGATATATTTACTTCTTCATCTTGATAACTATAGCTTAGTAGGGAGTTATTATCAGCATCAAGTGCAATAGCCATATGATAGTCTGCTATTATTAGATAGTTAGTCATGTGGTTCACACTTATCAGCTCGTATAAGTAAGCTATCTTTTGCAAAGTAGTTTTTATCTATCCCCCATCCATCTTTAGTAGAAATACGATAGCTATTATCTCTAAGAGTACATTTTAGTGTAGCTCCCTCTCTTAGGCTCTGTATATTCTCTGATGCAGTTGTATCTAAGTCATAAATTTGTATAAATGGTAATGATATAGCGAATAGGAACAGGATTCTCAGATACCAGTTTGTACTGTTTTTACTTATTCCTTTTAGTAAGCCTATCGAAATAATCAAGAGTATAGAAGCTACTATTATCTCTTTGGCTAAATATTCAAACATTACCCATCTCTCTATCTTCAAATACAGTATCAAGTCTTGTTATATACTCTTTTTGTATGCGGATACTTCTAAGTCCTATGGCAGTGACAGAGAGCATCACAATAAATACAAATGAACTCAACAAAAATAGCACTAAATCTATATTTCGTTGATAAAATACGATACAAACTATAAAGTAAAAGAACAACCCTATTGTCGATACAATCTGCAAACTATTACTAATCAGATGTAAGTTCGCATCTAAAATAAATTCTTTTATCTCAAGTCTCTCTTGAGGAGTTTTTGGAGTTATATTCATAACTTAGCATCCGAAATAGTTTTACAGCTTTGTATATAAACAATCCTATCTCCTTTTTTGAAAAAATCCTTTTCATAGAGACTCCACCCACTCTTTGTAGTAACCAATACCTGCTCACCATACCTATATGTAGATGTAGCACATAGAAGTGCTACTGAGTTATTGAACAGCTTTTTATTATTACTTGTAGGTGCTGAGCATCCATGTATAAAAGTAGCGAGAACTACTCCGATTATGATACTTATTGTTTTTATATAATTTTTCATAATTGACTCCTAGTATTTCTATAATCTATAAACAGGTTTAGTCTCAGTCAACCATGCCGCCACAATTATAAAAGCGAATATACTCAGAACAGCTGCTGGTATGTAAAGTATGAGCTGAAATGGTGTTACAACTGTTGTAAAAACAATAGAGGTGTTTTTTATGTGCACATAAATAAGAGCACATATGATAAGAACACCAATTCCCATGAGTACTTGACCATTTAATATATCTCCGCCTTTAGCTAACTCTTCTAAATACCATTTATCACCATAGTAGAGCATTAGATATGCAATAGCAACAACAGCTAAATTCCCAAAACTAAAAAATTCATATGAATAATGCTTTGTGCTATAGTCATTAATATTAGCAACTATAAACAAAAGTAAAATCACTACAGCCAAAAATCCAATTATGTATAAAACAGTCATAATCTACTCCTCTATAATTTGTATCAACACTACTACTTTTTACAGTAATATGTAATCGATTATTAGTATTTTAATCCAAAAAAGGAAAAAGGTCAAGTTTTTTAATGAAAATATTTGTATAATCGATTCATGAATACATTTATATAAAAAGAGAGTAGTCGACATGATGAAAAAGATTAGTTTTGATATTGATGAGAGAGTATTTGAAAACTTAAAAATTGTTCTTAAAAAAAGTAATATAGGGCAAGGTGAGTTTTTACGAAAAGCAGTAGATAGTGCTCTTGAAGCATATAATAAAGATTTTATGGATGTTTATGTGATCGAGGATGGTCTACTTGTTAGAAAAACTATTGATATAGATGAGTATGGGATAGAGATTGATGATTCTGCGCTTTCACAAGATCTTAAGAGAGACTTTGAATTTATTAGAAGTGGATTTTTGATAAAAAATGGTGCTAAGACACGATTTTATTCTAAGATGATGCTATTAAAGGAAGATGAGAAGTAACAGTAGGTTGCTACTTCTCATTTAGCATTATTATTAATTTCCAATTACCTTATCTGCTTCTCTAGGATCAGAGCGTCTTGTATCAAACCACTTACCATAGTCTTGAGCACCATAAACACCCCATCCTATACCAAAATCTTTTTCTGATTTATAATTTATTTGATCAGATTTATTTACATATTTTTCTGCTTTTTTGATTAAGGCAATAATTTTTTGAGCATCATATGATGTTATATGTTTTGGTTTTTCTTTGTATTGAACAATCTCAAGATAAGAGTCTTGTACAACAGTGGTGCCACAATATGAAGCACTATAGCGAGTAGTTTCAAAAGGTGCACCAATAGTCGGAGTAGAATCTTTAATACATCTTTGAATAAAGTCCTCTTCTGATTTTAAGCCTTTTCCTTCAAAATCTGAAATAGCAATAGGACGATAAATAGAGAAATACTTTTTGCCCTTTTTTAAAGTATCTTCAGCTGCTACCTGAAAAGCAAAGTATACACTCTCGGCACCATCTGCACCTGCTGTCCATGTTGAGTGTTGAGAAAAATGGGCTACTACCGTAACTAGCTCACCTTTTTCAACCTTATCCGAGTCATAACTTACCGCCTTAGCTGGTCCTACATACTTAGGATGCTTCACAGAACACCCACTAAAGAGAACTAATGCACTCACTGTTAAAATATCTAATTTATAAGATGTTTTCATCTTAATTATCGACTAGCTTATTGTCTTTAGCATCTAAAAATTGCTCAGCATCTTCTACTGTTACATCCGAGAACATACCACCGCCTGCAATAATTTTTATTTTTCCTGTCGCATCTTGTGAAGTTGTTAACTCTGGAAAACCTGTTAGTCTATAAGCTGCTTCTACTTTTTTACCAGTTGCTAAGTCAGCAATGATTACTTTTTTGTGTGTAGCCTCTTTTGTAACAGAGATTACTCTGCCATCTTTTGTACTGTACCACATAATTCTCCAATAGTAGTGACCTACATTAGGAAGACCATTGTTATCGTAGAGGCTTTCTCTAAAACTTACATTATCACATTTTCTGACATAAGAGTTCATCTTCTCACACTGAGAGTATGTTCCTACATCTTTATCACTCATATCTATATCAAGAAGGTGTCGCTTCTTAGTATTGTCTATATTTATAAGCATATAATCATTCTTATCCATTATTCCAAAAGAGTTCATAACAGACTTGCTACTGCTGATAAGTCCAGATATGCCACCATCATTATCATTAACTTCTACATTTTTTTCTAAAAGTAGATAGTTTGTAGATGCTACATCACCATTTTGGAATTTAGCAATATGCCATCCCTTTGGTGCTGCAAAAGATTTGGTTTTTTTACCTATCTTGTACTCAAATGCAGTGTCATTGCGTAGTGTAATGAAACCTTGTGATGTTAGGATTAAACCAGTTGAAGTGAACTTCTTTCCAGTTACTGTACGGACTTTAAGCAGCTTTCCACTTCTCTTTACATTTGCAATATCAATGGGAGACTGCTCAGTAAGAGCTCTCATAAATTTGATTTTAAAACTGTTTTGCTCACTCTCTATCATATAAGTAACATCACCTGTTTTCCAGTCATAGCCGTAGCTTACAATTTTACCTTCGGGATCCATATATCTTGAAGAGTCATTTATGGAAAAACCATCATCATATTTTGTGAATTTTACACCTGATGAGATAGTATCAAAGTTATTAAACTGTTTTTTTAGTTCTGCTTCGGAGATAGTTACAAGTGGAGCTACTGCTTGTTGAACTTTTGGTTCAGAAGCAGGAGTATTTTGATTCATATATCTATTCATAGACTCCATAATCATTTCTTTAGTTATTTCTTGCTGTCTTTTCTCTTCAGGAGTAGGACCTCCCATGCAACCACTCATTAACACAGCAGTTATTAAACTCACTGATAAAACTTTGACACTGTTTCTCATATCCTCTCCATTAAATTTATTATTTATGTTCTATAGAACATTTAGAAAGAATTCTATCTATTATAAACTTATAATAATATTTACCTATAGGACATAACATTATTATAAATGATTTTTCGGATGAAGAACTAGCTATTTTTTACCAAACTATTGGGAGCAATGTTAAGAGAATTCGAAAAGAGAAAAAGATAACTCAGATGCAGTTAGCGCTTGCTATAGGGCATAACTCTGTTGGTCATATAGCTAAAGCTGAACTCTGTAAATATGATAAGCATTTTAATTTAGAACAGTTATATAAAATTTCTAAAGTTTTAGATGTGACCTTACATCAAATAATTCCTTCGTAATTAGTGCTTCTTGTGGCATAATAAACTTAAAAATTTCTAGAAGAAATATTTAGGCAGGATAAATGACAAATAATTACAAAATAATAGAGTATCAACTCCGCAAATATAGTTTTGAGTTTCTAAAAGTGAGTCAAGAACCACTAAATATGCTTGAGACTTTAAATGAAACAAATCCTCAAATGATAACAGATGCTCAAAAACCAAATCTATTAGCAGCCGCAATTGTTTATACCTACTTAAAGAGAAACAGTCTTAACGGTCGAGGTGGCATAACCACTAAAGCTGTTGGAGAGTACTTTGGTGTAAAGCCAACAGCTATAACACAAAAAACTTTTGATGTTGAGTTTAGACTCTATGGTATGAAAGATAGGCTTGCCGAAGATGAGAAGTATGAGTTTATAGATAGAGATAGATTTGAAGTAAATGAGCTTTATTGGGAGTTTTTAGAATCACCTGAAGCTGATGATGTTAAAAAGAATATAAAAGCCTTAAAAAGCATGATTAAAAAAGATGCCAACTTCTTTGATTCATATATAACACTTCATGAATACTACTTGATGGATGGTGATTTTAAAAATGCTATTAAGATTATAGAGCAAGGTTTTAAAAGAGCGATAGACCTTATTGATAATAATGGTAAATTTCCAGATGAACTTCCTTGGGGCTTTATGGAGAATAGACATATCATACGGATGATATTTAATTTCGCAATGTTTATATGGGCAAATGATGATAAAGAGCTAGCTCTCAAAATGTTTATGGAGCTTTTAAAGTCTAATCATAACGATAATATAGGTGCAAGATACTCAATAGTAGCAATACTTGAAGGCTTCAACTCTCAGGAAGAGTATGAGGAGCAGTTTGAGAGTGAAGATGGGATGGGTCTTAAATATGAGGCACTAGAAGAGTGGTTTTATAAATCAGCAGAGAAACATAAAAATGTGCTTGGATGGTGGCTTGATTTAGAGGAAGAAATTTAAACATAAGTATAAAACAAGTTAATTACTAGTAAAATACTTCTTAATAAGGAGTTTTTACATGATAGTTTTATTTGGACATCAAAAGGGTGGAGTAGGTAAAAGCACAGTGGCTATTAATGTAGCCTACCATCTTCAAAAGAAGTATAAAGATTTAGTTTTACTCGATTTAGATTCTCAAAATTCTGCAATACTTTTTAATCAACTGCGCATCAGTGAAAATTTATCAACTATTAAATGTGTCAAAGAGAGTGACATAGATTTTAGTAACTTCATTAATAAGTACTCCGGTAATAAAGAAAATTTACTGATCATAGATAGTGGTGGATATGATAGTGATGTTAATAGAGCAGCACTTATAAAAGCAGATATCATAATTACTCCAGTAGGTATCTCTCAAATAGAGATTTTTGGTTTACAAAAGTTTAGAAAGATACTAAAAGAAGCTAGTGAAGCTCTTGGTGTGAAAATTAAAACAAATGTACTTCTGAATAATGTAGATAGTAGATCTAAAAATAAACTAAAAGACTTAAGAAACTACATAAAAGATAACCATAAATATTTTAACCTTCTTGAGAGCACAATCCATACAAGAGCAGATTTTAAAAATAGTTATGGTGATGGCTTAACAGTCAAAGAGTTCAAAAAAAAAGGTACTGCTGCTCAAGAGATTAAGCAATTAACTAAAGAAATGTTAAAACTAGTAAATAATTAGTTTTTATCAAGTATAATACTAGTAATAAACAGGGACTGAACTAATGGCAAAAATTAAAGATTTAGATGATCTAGATACATCAGAGAAGACAAATAAGTTTATAGCTGCTGCTGATATGAGTAAAGGGAAAAAGAATAAAGGTGGTAGACCTAAGAAAGATGCTAGTGAAAAAGCTAGTGAACAGATCTTTATTAATGTTACACCAGCAGAAAAAGCTAAGATAGAAGCTCATGCTAAAGAACTTGGAATTAGTGTTAGTGCTTTATGTAAAATTAGTTTGGCAAAGTTTGTATAGATAATTTGATTAATGATATTTTTCCTTTTATTTAATATATGCTATTATTATTGCCCAAATAAATCTAAGAGGTTAATATGAAAAAAGTAATATTGGGTTTAATGTTGTTAATTATAAGTTTAAAAGCAAATGATATAATTATTGACAAGTGTATTTTAAATGATTTAAGTGCTAGTACATTAAAAGTTATAGATCTTAATAATGTTACACATGTTGAAGTTGAAAGTAAAAAAAGTCTTCAAAACTATTCTTTAACCCTTTACAATAATAATATTAAAATATATAGTACAAATGATAAAAGATACCATAAAAAAATAGTTGGTGCTGTGAAACTTTGTATGCATAAGATTATTATTCAATAATAAACAAATAATTAAGAAGTTATTAAACACTACTCAAATAATTATTAAAGATATATTAAATAATTTTAAGAAAACTATGATAGAATTCTTAAGATATATAAGGTATTTAATGTTTAATAGGGAAGAGTTCTACCAAATTTTGTATACTTTTTGCTGTTTTGATCTAACTTTTTGTATTTTGGAGGCTATTTATTAATGAATAATATTATCGAAGAAGAGAAAGGCATTTAATTCTTTCTTCTTAACTTAATCTACAAGGGAAATATTTATATTTTTCTCTTTGTAGTCGCAATGGTAAAATTTCCATTGCCATGTCCTGTAGTATATACCATCTACAGGATTCCCACTTTCAGGATTTCCATTAACTTTTATTATAGGTTTAAATTTTACATCTTTGTCATTGTATGTTTCAATTTGGAATTTTACAGAACGCACACCATTAGGAGTGTCATATTTAGATGAATAGTATTCTGTACGTCTCTTCTTTGATGCTTCTGAATCATCTGTCTTTATAGGTTGAGAAAGTGATATTTCAATCATAAACTCATCTCCAATTTTTAGTTTTGGATTAGCTTCTGGTTCATGTGTCATTTTAATTAAAATCCACTGCTTTCCATCTTCAGTAGGAGTTGAAAATATCGGTCTTATATCTACAGGTTGATTTGAGCCATTTATTCGTTTAGATAAAAGTTTAAAATTTTTATTTCCCCATCTATTATAGTTTTTATGGTTAAAGTCTCTCTCATTGATTTCTTTATCAATATGAAAAAGATAAGTATAAAAAAAGAGTTAACAGAAGAAGAATTTAAAGATATTCTTGTTGTCTGTGAACTAAAATTTAAACAG
>Ga0164318_10004859_pt1 | contig 12970 bp, 5 predicted proteins | sample GuaBasSedimGuay9_FD_113734 | JGI IMG/M metagenome (GOLD analysis project Ga0164318, IMG submission 113734) | Subseafloor sediment microbial communities from Guaymas Basin, Gulf of California, Mexico - Guay9, Core 4571-4, 0-3 cm | ecosystem: Environmental > Aquatic > Marine > Hydrothermal vents >... | reverse complement strand
GTGTTTGGCTGCTTACTCGATTTGTACCTGTTTTTCGTGATGATGATGTAGAATTTGTTTTGGTAATTGCAACAGATATTTCTGCACAAAAAAAGCTTGAAAAAGATCTTGGAGTAGCTAAAGATGAAGCCGATGCAGCAAATGCAGCTAAGGGGCGTTTTTTGGCAAATATGAGTCATGAAATACGAAATCCAATGACTGCAATTATTGGCAATTCAGAGTTACTATTTACCACATCTTTAAATACAGAGCAGGGTAGGATGCTTAATAATTTAAAGTTATCGGCTGACAGCTTATTGGGGATAATAGATAAAGTTCTTGATTTTTCAAAAATTGAGGCTGATAAATTATTGCTAAATAAAACCACTTTCTTGTTTAAAAGTGAGATTGCAAAAACATATGATTCATTACAAGGGAGTGCAAGTAACAAAACTATTAATTTGCGTTTGGAAATTGATGGGGATATACCAAAAATTGTTACTGGTGATAAAGTAAGAATTAAACAAGTGTTACTAAATTTGTTAACTAATGCTATAAAATTTACAAAAGTAGGTGGTGAAGTAGTGCTAAAGTGTAAACTCGAGAGTATTGAAGGTAATAAAATACGAGTTTTCTTTATGGTTGAAGATACAGGAATTGGTATTGAAGAAAATAGACTTGAAGAGATTTTTGATTCTTTTAATCAAGAGGATTCATCATTTAATCCGCAGTTTGGCGGAACAGGTTTAGGACTGTCAATATCACGTCGTCTAGTTAATGTTATGGGAGGTAATATACTTGTTGAAAGTACCAAAGGAGTTGGAAGTAAGTTTTTCTTTTCAATTGATCTGGAAGTTGGAGATGAAGATAAACTTGAGGATAAAGCTGTGTATTCACCACATAATCCAAATATGCTTATTGGTGTAAAAATACTGGTTGTTGAGGATTCGGAGTTTAACCAAGATGTGGCAAAGCGCATACTGGAAAACTGGGGAGCTAAAGTTCTTATTGCCGAAGATGGGCAGATTGCTGTTAATTATATTGAACAAGACCCAAATTGTGCTGATTTTATTTTTATGGATATTAGAATGCCAAATATGGATGGTATCGAAGCAACTAGAATAATTCGTAGTAAACTAGGTTGGAAGAAACCAATAGTTGCACTCACCGGTGAAGCACTAGAAGAAACTATTCAAGAGTGTGGCGATGCTGGGATGAATGATTTTGTCTCAAAGCCATTTGTGCAAAAAACCATTGAGACTAAGCTTAGGAAATATCTTGATTTACCAGAAAAGCTAAATGCTGAAGAGGATGAAAATATTGATACTGAGTTAAATACAAATAGAACAGAAACTGCTGAACCTGATGATGGCAAAGTAGCATATTCAACAGAAGCTCTTATGGGGATGCTTGGAGGATCAGAAGAAGCTCTTAAAAAAATTCTTCAAAAATTTATTGAGGAAACTCCGTCCAGAGTTATTAAAATGGAGGAGTCCTATAATAATGATGTGTGGGAACAGCTACAGAGTCAGGCACATACCGTAAAAACATCTCTCCGTTATTTAAAGGTTGATGGCTCAGTTGATGATTGCCAAAATTTGGAAAATTTTGCAAAAGAGCGAAAATATAGTGATGGAATGAAGCCTTTGGTTAATAAAATTAAAAATGTTGTAGAAAAACTTGTGGCGCAGGTTAAAGAAGATTATGGGCTTTAGATGAATAAATAAGTTTTAAACCTTTCAGTATTTTTCTGAAAGGTTTAAAGCTCTTTACAAACTTCTTGTTTTTATTTCCAAATATTCCTAATCCTATTTTCAATATCCTTTTTATATTTATTGATATCCGATTTTTTAACATTCTTTAGATCGTGCTCAATTTCGTCATATTTCTTTTTGGCACGTTTTCCTAGATTGGGAATTACTTTGTCAACTAATTCCTTTTCAGCACCTTTTAAAGCAATTGCCAGCTCCTCAATTTTAATCTCTTTAACCAACTTTTTTACAGCAGTATCTGACATATCTTTAATATCATTGAACTTTACTTTTTTGCCTTTTGCAAAAGTAGTCTTTGCTTTTCTCGATGTGGTTTTAGCAGTTTTTCGTGCAATATTTTCAACTTTGTCAGTGATGTTTGAAACAGCTTTTCTTAAATCTGAAAAATCGCTTTTTGCAGAATTATCTGAAGTAGCACAATTTTCTACACGGATAATAAAATCAGAAAGCACATTCATATAATTAATAAATGCATCGTATGGCGTGCCATAAGGATTAAAATAACTATGAACATCACCATCAGAAAACCATTTTGTACACATATAGTAAAAATGATCAGATGTTTGGAGGTAGAGCCAGTCTTTTTGAAGTTGCAAATCTTCACAAGTTTTCACTTTCTCTTTTAAATCGTAAAGTGTATCAAAAGCTTCATCCTGCATATCGTTACCAAGCCATGCTGTTAAATCACGTTCTTCGTCAGCCCACGAAATAGGTGTAGGCACATGTATTGCGCTAACTGGCTTAAGTGTGCTGCCAATTTCTTTAGGTGTGGCAAATTTAAAATCAGTATTTGAAAATACACGAGATGGCATATCCTTCATAAAATCAAAAATGCCAGTTTCAGCCCACTGGTGTTCGCCAAAAGTTTCATAATCCATAAATAGATTTACAACTTCCTCTTGTGGGTCAATATTGCCAATCCAATTTGCAAATTTATCAGATGTTAGTGGCCAATCTTTCCAGCTCTGCTCACTAAATCTAAAAGCAATATCATCGCTTAAACGAAAATTTTTAAGAAGTAACTTAAGATTTGGTGTTGTTGCGCTATTGTACAAATAATTAGGACTTCTCCATCCAATAATGTGTTTGGCGCCTTCGGTAAGCATAAGGTCGTAACCCATTTCGCTAACCATTTCACCAATATCATCAGAATAAATTAACTCAGTATTTCTAAATGTAACAGGTTTTTGTCCGAATAATTGTTCGGTTTTATCTGAATGCATTTGTACCTGACGAATAAACTCACTTTTGCTCTTTAATGATGCCAATGAATGTGCATAAGTTTCGGTTAAAAACTCAACATTACCGGTGTCAGCTAATTGCTTGAAGCTCTTAATAACTTCAGGTGCGAAAGCCTCAAATTGATCCATTGCAGTTCCTGATATCGAAAAGCTTACTTTGAAATCATCGCCGTGTTTTTTTATTAAATCAAGTAGTAGCTGATTCATTGGAAGGTAACTTTTTTCAGCAACTCTTCTCATTATCATCTGATTAGTATAATCATCAAGATAGTTATGCTTGTCGCCAATATCAAAAAAACGATAAGTTCTAAGACGGTATGGTTGGTGTACTTGGAAATAAAAACAAATTGATTTCATATTATTTAGGTGTTATTATTGTTGTAATTACAAAAAGTTTGAGTCCAACAGCCAATAGCCAAAGCCAATAGCCATTATTCATTCATTAAAGGTTCGTAAACATTTTTTATTTTTAGCGAAGCATCTTCCCATTTAAGATTTTCTACCTCTACTTTTCCGTATTTTTTAAAGGTTGTTGAAATTGCATCATAGTGGCATAATCCATAAATGGAATCTGCCATTGCATCAACATCCCAAAAATCTACTTTAAGTGCATGTTTTAGCACTTCGGCAACGCCCGATTGTTTTGATATAACCACAGGAACATTTGCTCGCATCGCTTCAAGCGGAACAATTCCAAATGGTTCGGATACTGATGGCATTACAAACACATCACTTAAACCAAACATTCTGTCGATTGCTTCACCTTTTAAAAATCCAGTAAAATGAAATTTATCAGCAATACGAAGTTTGGCAACACGCTCAATCATTTTATTAAGCATATCACCTGATCCTGCCATTACAAAACGAACATTATTATCTTTCTGAAGGATTTTATATGCTGCTTCAATAAAATACTCAGGTCCTTTTTGAAAAGTTATTCTGCCCAAAAAAGTAACAATCTTCTCTTTCACATGCTTTTTAATTTCTTTAAGCTCCGAAAACATATCAGGGTCAACAGCATTATGAACTGTAAAAACTTTTCCGGGTTCGATACCATATTTTTCAATAACAGTACGTCGTGTAAGGTCGCTTACAGTAATAACTCTGTCGGCCTTTTCCATTCCTTCTTTTTCGATACCGTATACAATTGTATTCACATTTTTGCCAGTTCGGTCGAATTCGGTGGCATGCATGTGTACAACAAGAGGTTTCCCAGATGATTCTTTTGCGGCAACACCTGCAGGATATGTTAACCAATCGTGAGCATGAATTATATCAAAATCTTCCTTAAGTGATAATGCTGAAGCTACCAATGCATAGCGCGATATTTCTTCCATTAGATTTGCGCCATACTTGCCAGAAAATTTATAGTCGCGCTTGAAAACATTGCTAGTGTATTCTTCACCGGTTTTTTCGGTTTTCTCAAGCAAGTTTGTAAAATCCTCTGGTCCAACATATGGAACAATATTTGAGCCAATTTCAAGATATTTTACCCTCTCCCAATACTCATTATAATGTTCATCTTTTAGGTCAAATGGTATATCGCTGGCATTTACAATTCTAACAGCTTCTTCGCTTTCGTCGCCATATGCTTTTGGAACAACAAAAATAACATCAACATCATTTTTGGCTAATCCTTGAGTAAGACCATAACATGATGTTCCTAATCCTCCTGTAATATGTGGTGGAAATTCCCACCCAAACATTAGTATTTTCATATTCCTTAATTTAATAGTGCAACTATGTGCAAATATTAATAAATTCCAATAATCAATTGTTCAATAGCAAAACAAATCTGTAATGGTATAATATCAATAATTAGCAATATTTTGGATATTGATTTTTAACCATTGAATATTATTTGTTATTTGAATATTGTCATTTGTTAATTATATCTTGTTATTTGTTATTATCAATCATAACTTTTATTCTTAACAATTCGGCTACACTCCATGCTTGGGATATTGCGCCTCTCGCAGTATGGGGTGGATCACCATCATAAATTTCTGAGATTGTTCCAATTCCTCTATCACTAATAATTTCTTCAAAGCCGTGATAAATTGAATCAACAACATCAAGCCCCGACTTGCCAATTATTTTTAAATATGCCTCCGAAAATGCTCCCAATAACCATGGCCATGTAGTTCCCTGATGGTAAGCTTCATCTCTTTGTTTTTGATTACCAACACATATGCCTTTGTAATTTATATTTTTAGGAGACAGAGTTCGTAATCCTCTATTGGTAAGTAATTCTTGTTTAACAACATTTATTACCCCAAAAGCTTGATTTTCATCCAAAGGACTATATTCAAGTGATGCTGCAAAAATCATATTTGGCCTTACTGACCAGTCTTTAAAATCGCCATTAACATAATCTGCCAAGTAACCTTTTTCGGCGCTCCAAAAAGTATCAATAAATGATGATTTTATTATTGCAGGCCACTTTTTCCAGTTTTTGATAAAAGTAGAGTCGTTGGCTTCTTCGGCTAATTGTAGACAAAAAGAGATTGCATTATACCATAAAGCATTTACCTCAACGGCGTAACCCATTCGTTGGGTAACAGGATTGCCATCAATAATCGCATCCATCCACGTAAGTGCTTTACCATGTTCGCCAGCCCAAACCAGACCGTTGTCGTGCATCTTTATATTATTATGCGTGCCTTTTTTAAAACTGTTGAGTATTTTTTTCATGCTTGCACCATACTCTTTCCAAATATTAGTGCGGTTATTTTTGTGTTCGTGTAATTGCTGTAATGCCCAAAAAAACCATAGAGATGTATCTACAGAATTGTATGCAGCAGCTTTGCCATGCCCAACATTTGGGAATAAACCATCCTTAAGCTCGCCTAACATCGTGTTTGTTACGGCTTTAAATGATTTTATATCATTACGAGTAAGTGTAAGTCCGGGTAGGGCAATAAAAGTATCACGCCCCCAACGACCAAACCATGGATAGCCGGCAACAACTTCTGTACGTTTATCTTTTGTGATGATAAATTCTTCAGCAGCATTTAATAAGCAATTTTCATAATTATCACGTGGTGTACGTTTTTTAACTTCCGATTGCCATTGACGCTTAATAAAAGAAGGATTTTTTTCTTCAAGACCCGCAGAAATAACAACAGATTCACCAGCTTTTAATTTTACATCAAAATAGCCAGGAACATAAAGATCCTCGGTGCTATCGTAACCACGTTCACGCTCTCTAATATATTCTACATCATAATACCAGTCGGGCTGATGAGTGTAAACAGGCTTTTTTGAAAATTGCATGTTTAAACTTGAATATCCATTGTAAGGTTTCCAGCTAACACCATTTTTCACCTCTTGGTACTCTTTATTTATAGCATCATTTTCTTTACCCAAGGTATGCACATTACGGAATGCAAGAAATGGCTTTAGCCTGAAGGTAACTTCTTGCGATGCACTTTCGAGAGTATATTTTATGAACAGCCGATCATCATTTGCTGCAAAAATGTACTCTTTTACAAAAACGATACCTCCCATTCTGAAAATTAATCTTGGATTAGGATCCGATACAAATTCTTTTAAGTATTTATGGCCTTTCGGTTCGTAAACACCCCCTGGATACATGCGCATACCAACATGAAATTCAAAATCATTTGCAATTATTGTTTCATCAATTTCCGAAAGTAATACATGGTTATTATCATCAATATCTGGTTGAGGAACAACTAGTAACCCATGATATTTTCGAGTATTGGTAGTAATTACGGTAGTGTTTGCATAGCTACCTGCACGGTTGGTTCTAAGTAGTTCTCTATGAAGTGAATATTTTAAGTTTATAAGTTGGGCTTTGTCAAAATCTATATAGCTCATATAATTGTTTTAAAAGTTGGGTCTGTACAAAATAATATTCTGCAAAAGTATTGCAATTATAATGATTAAATCTCAAATAGCAATAAATTAATCCTAACTTAATTTTACGGAATTTAAGAATTTAGAAATGTTTTTCTTTAGTGTGTGTTAAAACGATTGCGTAGTATTTAGTATCTGTTAAGAACACATGAAAATAGATTCTGTAAGTCTAATTTTACTGTTTAACAGCAATGGAATACTCTTTTGAAAATTTAATTTAACAAAAAATTATAACTATTGAAAAACATATATGTTAATTTTACGCCCTAGTATATCATTAAGTATCATAAAATAATAACTAACAATAATAAATAGACATGACTCATTTTCTAACATCATTAATATTATTTGTATTTACTCCATTCTTCTTACTTGCGCAAGTAGATGAAACCAAACCTTTTAGAGTATCAAAAGCAGTGGGTTATGCAGAATCTGCTCCGTTATCTGAATTAGCAGCAGTACTAAGTCCTGATAAATCAGAATCACTTATCTTTAAAGAAGTTAAAAATAAATTGAATTACGAAAAATGGCCAAATATTGATTTATCAAGATCATCTGAAAATGTGCAAGTTGAAATGGGTGTAGAGCAGAGTAGGGGACCAGTTGTTGGTTTTCCGGGGCAAGGAGCTACAGGGTATTATCCACCTGATACTGACGGTGACGTAAGTGAAACCCATTTTGTTCAAGTTGTTAATTCAAAATATAGTATTTATGATAAGGATGGCACTAAATTATTGGGGCCATTAAACCTTAGTACTTTATGGAATAGTTTGCCAGGACCTTGGAATGGTACCAATGACGGAGACCCAATTGTTGTATACGACGAAGCGGCCGAAAGGTGGGTGATAACTCAATTTAGTGTATCTACATCAACAAAATATGAACTTTTTGCAGTTTCTGAAACCAGTGATCCTTTAGGTTCTTATCATTTATATGCTTTTTCTTTTGGTACAGTTATGAATGACTATCCTAAAATTGGTGTGTGGAGAGATGCATATTATGCAACATATAACATGTTTAATAGCGGTTTTGCTGGTGGAAGAATAACAGCTGTAGAAAGAGAGAAAATGTTAATTGGTGATCCTGACGCTTCTATGATTGAGTTTAATAAAAGTAGCTACTATGCGCTTATGCCTGCCGATATTGATGGCGAAAACATACCTGACGAAGGCGAGCCTTGTCCAATAATGTATATCAATAGTGCGCAAAATGTAGAATTGTGGGATTTTGTTGCGAATTGGGATAACCCGGGTAGTTCAACATTAACTCTTGGTGCAACAATTAGCGTTAGTTCATTTTCACCAACACCAAATACCAATAATGGCTCAGGTGGATTTATTACACAGCCCAACACAAATCAAAGATTAGATGGGCTTGGGAATATGATTATGAATAGATTAGCATACCGAAAGTTTGAGAATCACGAATCAATGGTTGTTAACCATTCTGTTGTAACTAATTCTGGAAGTGGAGTTGCCAGAGGTGCAATTAGATGGTATGAGTTTAGAAAAACCGATGCTAATTGGGGGTTATATCAGGAAGGCACTTATGCTCCGGATGATAATCACAGATGGATGGGATCTACAGCCATTAATGCAAATGGGGATATCGCAATTGCATATTCTGTAACAAATAGTACTGATATTTACCCATCTATCAGGTATACAGGACGTAGAGCTGATGACCCTTTGGGGCAGATGACTGTTGAGGAGGTAGAGCTTAAAACCGGTACTTCTAATCAGAATTTTTATAGATGGGGAGATTATTCTTGTTTAAATGTCGACCCCGTTGATGACACTACTTTTTGGTTTACCACTGAGTATAATGGTTGGAAAACATGGGTCGCTTCTTTTGACTTAGGAGCTGTAACAGCAGCAACTTGTAGCGCTGGTGCTGATGCGTATGTTTGCGTAGATGATGCCTTTGTAACACAAGGTTCTGGAACTGGAGTTTCTGGAATTCAATGGACTACAAATGGAGATGGTTTTTTTGTTCCCGATAATACTTTTAATTCTACTTACGTGCGAGGAAACCAGGATATAGAAAATGGTGGTTGCTCATTGGCAATAGATGTTACCGGATATGATGGTAGTACAGCTTCGGATACCATGTATTTAAATATTGTTAACTCACCTACTTGTAATGCAGGGGATGATGCTACAATTTATGAGAATCAATCATTCACATTGCAAGGAACTGCTACCCATGCAGGTGCCATTGTTTGGTCAACTGATGGTGATGGTATTTTTAGTGATACAACAATTTTAGATCCCATTTATACATTGGGAGCTAGTGATATAAGTAATGGGGGAGTAGATCTGTTTTTACATGTTGATCCAATTGCACCTTGCGAAGGTACCGACGATGACGAAATGCATTTGGGCATATTAACAGGAATAAATAATCAGGCTGATAATTCAATAGGTTTATCAATATTTCCAAACCCAACCAATGATGTATTTACTTTAAATATTGATAAGTTGGTTTCTGGTGAACAGTTTAGCTTGTATGTTTATACTAGTTATGGAAAAGAAATATACCGTCAAGTGGTTAATGCCAAAAATAATTCATATAAACGAGTTATTGATATAAGCCAATTTATACCTGGAATTTATTTTGTTAAAGTAGAAGGTGAGAACGGTACAACTACAATGAAAGTTGTAAAGAAATAGTTAATTTTAATGTTCAGGTTGGAAGTTTGAATACGGATTGCGAAACTATGGTTATCTGGGTGTACGACAAATCTCCATCTTGAATTATCAAATATTGTTTTTATCATCGGATTTAGCAGATCTATCTGGCTACTTAGCTAGACAGGTTTAGCAGATTTTTAAGTCCGACTTGTCGGACTAATCCGTGTAATCCGTTAAATCCGATGACAAATATTTTGATTAAGTGGAAATTTGTCGTGCACCCAGTGATTTTACTCCCGACTTCTAATATTTTTAGTTTATTAACTTACGGATATTAATGTAAAAGTTCTATTTTTGTTTACTTGGGTGTAAACATTAATTAAGGAGCTATGCAATTCAGACTTTTACTACTATCCGTTTTTTTATTATCATTCTTTTCAGATATTTTTCCTCAAGAAAAACAGTCATTAAATCACTCAGTTTACAATAGCTGGAAATCAATATCCAGTAAGTCAATATCAAATGATGGCTCATTGGTTACTTATGTCATAAACCCGCAGGAGGGAGATGGTCTATTGTTTCTTTATAACACACAAAACAAGAGCTACGATTCTATTCAACGTGGATACAAACCAGTTTTGTCATCAAATTCAAATATGCTTATCTTTAATATTAAACCTCAATTTGATACAGTTAGAGCTGCTAAGTTAAAAAAGGTGAAAAAGGATAAGTTGCCCAAAGATTCGTTGGGAATAATGATAACAAGTACAGGTAATATTATAAAATTTGCAGATTTAATGAGTGTTAAAATTCCAGAAGAGGAATCTGATTGGATTTCGTTTTTGATTAAAGAACCAAAAATAATAAAGGACACGTTGACTTCTGATTCAACTCAGACTAAGAAAAAACCAAAGGGTAAAAAGAAAGATAAGAAAAAAGGTGATTTGCTTGTGATTATGAATCCCATTACAGGAGATTCTGTTTCATTTAAAGATGTAACAAAATATGCCTTTTCGAAAAATGGTGAGTTATGTGCTTTTATTAGCGTTGCCGGTGATAGTATTGATTCGGTACATGTTGCATATTACAATACAAATAAAAAGAAATACACATCTGTATTTAACAAACCCGGATTCTCAGAAAATATATCAGTAGATGAACAAGGGAAACAATTCGTATTCACATATTCAACCGATACAATTAAAGAAAAAGCATTTGGGCTGTATTATTCAAATCTTTTAAAAAATGGTTTGGATTTAATTTCAGGTAATGATTTTTCTAACCTAGCAGCAGATTGGTCCGTTAGCAAAAACGGTAAGATATATTTTAATAAAACTGGTAGCGAATTGTATTTTGGTACAGCACCTCAGCCTGTTCATATACCAAAAGATACACTTACTGAAGATGAGAAAGTTAGTGTGGATATCTGGAACTGGAAAGATATTCAGCTTCAGCCTCAGCAATTAAAACAGCTTGAAAAGGAAAAGAAGCGTAGTTATGTTGCTGTTTATTTTACTAAAGATAAAAAAGTAGTTCAGCTTGCCAACAAAGAAATTGAAGCACTTAGAATTAATACAAAAAGTATTGGTAAATACAGTTTGGGTTTTAATCATAAACCATATCAACGTATGACATCATGGGAAGCTTCTCACTATCAGGATGTTTATTTGATTAATAGAGAGACTGGAGAAAAATCTCTTGTTCTTACCAAAGTAGCTTCAATCGTGCAGTTTGCCCCCAATCAAAAATCAATTGTATGGTATAATATTGCGGATAGTTCGTGGAACTCATATAATATCAAAACAGAAGAATTTATAAATCTAACTCATAATGTGGATGTGAACTTTTATAATGAGTTGAATGATGTTCCAAATGAACCGTATCCGTATGGGTTTGCTGGCTGGACAAAAAAAAGTATGCCCGTAATTTATGATAATTACGATTTGTGGCTTTTCGATACTGATGGTAATAATTTACCAGTAAATTTAACCAATGGAAAAGGTAGGGAGAATAATATTAAGTTTCGTTACATAAAACTTGATAAAGAATCAGACCAACTTCCAAACAATATAATGTTGCGAGCATTTAATACTATAACAAAAGATGCAGGATTCTACTCATTAAATCTTACAAATAGGCAGCTTCCGATTAAGTTGATTATGGAGGATTACCGTTTTGGTTTGCCTGTTAAGTCAAAAAAATCTGATAAAATTATTTGGCGTAAAGAGTCGTTTAGAGATTATCCTGATTTATATCTTAGTAATATTACTTTTGGTGATATTATTAAAATAACAGAGGCAAATCCACAGCAGAATAATTATTTGTGGGGCAATGTTGACTTAGTTAACTGGGTGTCTTTTAATGGTGATAGCTTACAAGGGTTACTTTATACTCCCGAAAATATTGATCCCAATAAAAAATATCCAATGTTGGTTTACTTTTATGAAAGATATAGCGATGATATCCATAGATATTATACGCCAAAACCAATCCGATCTGTAATTAATTTTAGCTACTATGTAAGTAATGATTATGTAATATTCATACCTGATATTGTTTACACAGATGGATATCCCGGCCCCAGCGCTTTTAATTGTATTGTGAGTGGAACCCAAGTAATGTGTGATAGACATAGTTATATCGATCGTGATCGTCTTGGTATTCAAGGTCAGAGCTGGGGTGGTTACCAAGTAGCATATCTTGTAACACAAACAAATATGTATAGGGCTGCAATGGCAGGTGCTCCAGTAAGTAATATGACAAGTGCATATGGAGGAATAAGATGGGGTAGTGGAATGAGTAGAGCTTTTCAGTATGAGCAAACACAAAGCCGTATTGGCGGTAATTTGTGGGATAAACTACCTTTGTATATGCTAAATTCACCAGTGTTTTCAGCTGATAGAATTGAAACCCCATTATTAATTATGCATAACGATAAGGATGGAGCTGTACCATGGTATCAAGGAATTGAACTGTTTAATGCTTTGCGCAGATTGGATAAGCCAGTTTGGATGTTGGTTTATAATGGTGCACCACACAACTTAAAACGTCGTGCCGATTCAAAAGATTTAACAATTAGAATGCAGCAGTTTTTTGATTACTACTTGAAAGATGCTAAGGAACCGGTTTGGATGAAATATGGCGTGCCGGCAATTGAAAAGGGGAAGACGTTTGGGTTAGAGTACGAGTAAAAAATCTATTTTTGCATCATGAAGGATAAAAAATTTGATAGCAGTTACATAAAAATGGCCTTTGTGTGGGCTGATAACTCATATTGCGAACGCCGCAAAGTTGGTGCATTACTTGTAAAAGATAGAATGATAATTTCTGATGGCTACAATGGAACACCATCAGGCTTTGAAAATATTTGTGAAGACGAAAATAATAACACCAAGTCCTATGTGCTTCACGCAGAAGCAAATGCCATCACGAAAGTGGCAAAATCACACAATAGCAGTCAGGG
>Ga0164318_10004858_pt1 | contig 12970 bp, 15 predicted proteins | sample GuaBasSedimGuay9_FD_113734 | JGI IMG/M metagenome (GOLD analysis project Ga0164318, IMG submission 113734) | Subseafloor sediment microbial communities from Guaymas Basin, Gulf of California, Mexico - Guay9, Core 4571-4, 0-3 cm | ecosystem: Environmental > Aquatic > Marine > Hydrothermal vents... | reverse complement strand
GATGATGACCTATTCAGCATATTCATCGGGCTAACCAAACTGCCAAAGAGAATAGTTGTTTTGGACATCGATGGGAGAATATTAAAATTCATAAAAGAAATTTCAAGAGAGCACGAACTGAACATTCAGGCAATAGAACAAGACTTGAGTAAAGGTTTCCCAGATAACATAGGAAAATTTGATTCTTTTGTTTCTGAACCTCCCGAATCTGTATTAGGACTCAAGATATTCTTGAGGTGCGGAATTGAAGGACTTAAGGGTATAGGAAGCTCTGGGTATTTCGGCCTAACTAGATTAGAATCTTCATGGGCAAAATGGAGAGTAGTAGAGAAGTTTCTAATTGATCATAACTTTGTTATAACAGATATAATTAGAGACTTTAGCATATATCCAGAACGTGAAAATGAGTGGGATGAATTTTATAACTCTTATCGAATGATGCACGAAATAAAGGTAAATGTTGGTTTACCTGACGTTGATTGGTATAAATCTTCCCTAATAAGAATTGAGAAGGTTGGAGAGATTGATGAAGAGTGTGAAGATTTGTATATGGATGAGGAAACTCTAGCAACTCCCAAACCGTTCAAAGGAGGATAAATCATTGAGAGAACACTTAGAGATTAAGGAAAATCATCTCTATATTGGGGGAGTTGACTGTGTAAAACTCGCAGATGAGTTTGGTACTCCTCTCTATGTTATGGACGAAAATAGAATAAGACATAGATATAGGGAGATCTATAACGCTTTTTCAAGGCTCTATCCCAAAGTTGAGATAAAATATTCGTACAAGGCAAATACAAGCTTGGCTATCTTACATATTTTGAGACAAGAAGGGGCTGGAGCAGATGTTGTATCAGAAGGAGAGCTTTATATTGCACTGAATGTTGGGATAGAACCCGAAAAAATATTCTTCACGGGAAACAATAAGACCAACAGAGAACTGAGGATGGCTCTAGAAGCTGGTGTAATTATAAATATCGACTCACTCCACGAACTCGAAAGACTTAAAAGGATATGCGAATCTGAGCAAAAAAAAGCCAAAATTTCCTTTAGAGTGAATCCCGACATATCTCCAGAAACGCATCCGCACCTTGCTACAGGTCTAAAAGAGAGCAAATTTGGCATACAGATGGATGAAGCGATCTTTGCATATAAAAAGGCTGCAAAATGCAAATTTTTCTCAATAGAAGGAATTCACATGCACATAGGTTCGCAGATAACTTCAGTATCCCCCTATAAAGAAGCTACATATAAGCTGCTCGACTTGGTAGGAAAGCTACATCGAAATTCTATAGAGCTGAATTTCATAGACTTGGGAGGTGGAATCGGAATAAAATACAAAGAGGATGCTCCATCCATTACGCCTAGAGAACTGGCAGAAAATATTGTCCCCATAGTCAAAAATAAAATAGACGAATATGGTTTAGGAGACCCCACTCTGATTTTAGAACCTGGCAGATATATTGTTGGAGATGCTGGAATTTTGCTAACTAGAGTAACCACGATTAAAAAAGGAATAAAAAAATTTATAGGGGTAGATTCTGGATTTAACATCCTTATAAGGCCAGTAATGTATCAAGCATATCACGAGGTAGTTGTTGCGAATAAAATGACTGCAAAAAAAGAAGAAACTGTTGATATCGCTGGAAATTTATGCGAATCTGGAGACATAATAGCAAAAAATAGATTTTTACCAAGAATTGAAGAAGGAGATATAATAGCTATCCTAGATACTGGAGCCTATGGGATAGTGATGTCCTCCAGATACAACTCAAGGCCGCTTCCCGCTGAGGTTCTAGTATGTAATGGGAAATATGAACTTATAAGAAAAAGAGAAGGGTTACATGACTTACTAGCAAAACAAATAGTCCCCGTGAGGTTGCTAAAATGAAGACCTCAAAAATTTCCGGATTCTATAAATTAAGCGTAGATGAAAGGCTAAAAATAGTGAAAGAATTTGCAAACTTAACGGATGAAGAGATAGGAATAATAAGGAATACTGGATGTATGGATATAGAGCAAGTAGACAGAATGATAGAAAATGTGATAGGGGCTATGGAAGTGCCCCTAGGAATCGCCGTAAATTTTCTAATAAATGGAAAAGATTACCTCATTCCCATGGCAATTGAAGAGCCCTCCGTGGTAGCAGCTGCAAGCTATGCTGCAAAGCTAGCTAGGGTAAAAGGCGGCTTCACCGCCCAGTGTGATAGTTCAACAATGATAGGGCAAATCCAACTTACCAATGTAAGAGACCCAAACTATACAAGCCAAGTAATCCTCTCTCATAAAGATGAGATACTAAAAATAGCAAACTCTCAAGATTCAACATTAGTAAAACTGGGAGGAGGAGCAAAGGACATAAAAGTTAGGGTAATAGATAGCTTCAAAGGAAAAATGATAATTATACATCTACTTGTAGATTGTTTAGATGCTATGGGGGCAAATGCTGTAAATACTATGTGTGAGGCTGTAGCACCGTATATAGAGAGCATAACTGACGGGAGGGTGTATTTAAGAATCATCTCCAACCTAGCGAAATATAGAATTGCCAGAGCCAGAGCGATCTTTGATAAAGATGCCATAGGTGGAGATGATGTCGTAGAAGGAATACTCCAAGCTTATGCCTTTGCACTTTCTGACCCATATAGAGCCGCAACCCACAATAAAGGGATAATGAATGGTATAGTTGCCGTAGCATTAGCTACCGCCAATGATACCAGAGCTCTGGAGGCAGGTGCTCATGCATATGCTGCAATTCAGGGATACAAACCACTAACCACGTATGAGAAAAATAAGGATGGAGACTTAGTGGCAACGATAGAGTTGCCTATAGCTGCAGGAATCATAGGAGGGGCAACAAGGGTCCATCCCGTTGCAAGGGTTTGTTTAAAAATTTTAGATGTAAAGTCAGCTAAAGAGCTTGCTGAGGTAATGGCATCTGTAGGATTAGCTCAAAATTTTGCTGCACTCAGGGCATTGGCCACCGAGGGAATCCAGCGAGGGCATATGGAACTCCATGCACGGAACCTCGCTGCAAGTATAGGAGCAAAAGGTGAAGAAATAGATATAATTGCCGAAAAAATGGCAAAGGAGAAAAAAATAAGCATGCAGAGAGCTAAAGAAATTTTAGAAGAAATCAGAAAGCAAAAAATAAAATGAAATTCTACAAATATCACGGTGCTGGAAACGATTTTATAATAATTGAAAATTTTAGTGGAGAAATAAAAGAAGAAGATAAAAGTATACTGGCAAAGAAACTTTGCCATAGGAGATTAGGAATTGGAGGAGATGGACTGATTCTTGCAGAGTCTTCTAAAATAGCTGACCTGAAAATGCGGATTTTCAATCCAGATGGAACTGAAGCTGAAATGTGTGGAAACGGAATAAGATGCCTTGCAAAACATGTATATGACAGAGATATAACAGGAAAAAAACAGCTCATTGAAACGCTAGCGGGGATTAAAGAAGTTGAAATTACTAAAAATCATGGCAAAATAAGCTATGTTAAGGTAAATATGGGAAAACCTCAATTCGAAAGAGACAAAATACCTGCAATAGGTGAGGGAAAATTAATCAGAGAAACAATAGAGGGTATAGAAGTAAGTGCCGTCAATACAGGTGTACCTCATGCCGTAGTTTTTGTTAATGATATAGATGACCTAAATGTAGAAGAACTGGGAAGAAAACTGAGATACAGTAAAATATTCCCCCAAGGGGCGAATGTAAATTTTGTCCAACAAATAGGAGAGAGAGAATTCAAGATAAGAACCTACGAAAGAGGAGTAGAAAAGGAAACTTTAGCTTGTGGAACTGGAATATGCGCAAGTGCTGCTATAGCTATAGCGATTGGACTAGCAAATTATGGGGAAACCCTCGTATTTCATGCGAAAGGTGGTGACATATATGTTGAAATGCAAGAAGAAATTTACATGACGGGGCCTGCTGAATTTATATTCTGGGGAGAAATTTAAAACTCATCCATCTCATACTCTTCCCATTTTTTATCTCCGATTAAAATTTCTACTTCCTTCGGAGTTAATATCGGCTTCCTAAATCTCAATGCTTCATCGATTGTAACTCTAGGACAAGCTGTATTTATAAAAGCGTCTACTTTTATGTAATTGAGATTCTCTGGAATTATTTCTCTTATGCTGAACAAGAAAACTTTTTTCTCTTTTTTTTCAATTTTTTCTTTTAATTTCATTGCAAGCTCTAGCCTTCTTTGCCCTCTTTTTTCTCCTATGAGAATTCCAAAACTTTCCGCTTCTACCGCCTTTGCTATAATGGAGTATCTCTGTTTTAATATTTTTCTAGCTTTTTTACCAATATCTTTTATATCTCCTCCCATGTCAAGGGCAAGGGTAGTTTTTTTTGTTGCCAAAGCAACGCCCAGAGGGTGGAAATCTCCACTGCCAAAATATAGAAAACCGTCGACCTTTTTCATTATACATCTAGCTGCAGAAAAATCACAACCCAATACCTGACCAGCATATTTGGCTCTACCCTTAGGTAACCCTACAAATACCTTTTTTCCTTTTTCCTCTAAAAATTTTTTAACGCTGGAAATCATATGAATATGCTGAATATTAGTTATTAGGCCTATCCTATCCGGTAAAATATCCAAATTTTCTTCAATGCATGGAAAAATATCAAAATCAATTTTGTATTCTATATAGAATACAGGAATAGCAGTATTATCTAAAATTTTGGAATGTCCTACATGGAATAAAGCTTCCACGCCCAATTCTTCCATCTCTTTATCAGCCAAATCGCATGCACCATAGCAGGGGTCTAAAGAGAGAAATACCGTTACCCCATGAGCCTCTAAATCCTGCATAATTTCTGTAGCCTTCCACTTAAGTCCCTCTGGAAATTGGAGCCCTATCCTCTTATAACCTTTTTCTTTTACTATTCTAAAAATCTCCCGCATATCTCCTCTAGATCCCCAATAAATTCTCTAGCTTGTTTAATCTTTACATGCGGCATTATAACAACTCTTATCTCTCCCTTTCTAGTTCTCGATACCGTCCATCCTCTTTTTGATATCTCGGTAAATATTCTCTCATTATCCTTGGTATTAAATACCAAGATATTCATAGTAGGATAAAAAACCTCAAGTCCAAGTGATTTTATTTTTTCGTATAAGTAGTATGTAACCTTCATGCACCTCTTTACTACTTTCCTATAACCTTCTCTTCCAAAAAATCTGAACATCGCATATGCCGCTGCAGCGGATGCGCCGGCTCTTGTTCCTAGAAGAGTATGCTGCCGCTTCTGAGTGAGATAAGGGGTAGGGGTGGAAATGTATTCTAGAAATTCTCTATTTCTAAACAGTATACTACCACATGGTATGGGGACCATTCCCATTTTATGGGGGTCTACAGTGATAGAACAAACTCCAGCAAGAGAAAAGTCGAATTTTCTCTGAATATCCAAGAAAGGTACAACAAGTCCACCAAATGCGGCATCGATGTGCAGATAAATGTCTCTGTCTTCAGCTATTTCTGATAGGGATTCTATGTCGTCTATACTCCCGTATTCAGTAGTCCCCACTATGCCAACGATAGCTGCCGTATTTTTTCTATCCAATTTTCTCCTAACATCCTCTATAACAACTTCATGGTTTTCATCTATCTTCGCCACTTTAAGTCTAAGTCCAAGCAAATTGCTTGCTTTTATAAAAGAAAAATGAGCTGTCTCGGGTACGATTATTTCTTTCTTTCGTGAGAGATTCCTTGCAACCCATAGAGCTGTAATATTTGCTTCGGTTCCTCCAGAACATATGAAACCACATGCTTCTTTTGAGTTAAATAGCTCTGCCATAAATCTTATCGCTTTTTCTTCCAATTCTTTTGTTCCCTGGAATAATCCGGGATCTCCAAGATTGGTATCTATAAACTCTAAAAAAGCACGCCTAGCTAACCTGTGGGGAGAGGTACACATGGAACTTAAAATTCTTCCATCCGAAAAGTCTAAATCTCTAGCCTTATATTTCCTCAACTCCTCTAATATATCATTGATTTTCAATTTTTATCCCTTGTTTTCTCTAAAAGTAGTCTAAGCTCCGTCCTTGCCACCATCTCTCTGACAGCTTCTACAGCATCCGGGTTGGCTGAGATGCTCGTGATCCCATACTCAACAAGCTTTCGTGCTATTTCTGGATCCGACCCTGCTTGACCACAGATAGAAGTTTCCACCCCATACTTTCTGCATATACTTATCACCTCTTTTATTAGCCTCTGTACAGCCTTATGCTTCTCCGTATACAACTTCGCTACCCTTTCATTGTTCCTGTCTAAAGCCAAGGTATATTGAGTCAAGTCATTAGTGCCAAAACTTACAAAATCTATTCCCTCTTTTATGAAATCTTCTATTATCAAAGCTGAAGCGGGAGTCTCCACCATGATACCAAATTTCACATCTCTATGAGGTTCTAAACCCACTTCCCTTGCAATTTCTTTAGCTTTTCTAAGCTCACTTGGATGCTGCACTAGGGGAATCATAACTCCTATATTTTTGAATCCCTCATCAATAAGCTTTTTAATTGCTTTGAACTCCGCTTTAAGGAGTTCTGGCTGATCGAGACCTCTTCTAATACCCCTCCAACCAAGCATGGGATTGTGCTCTACTGGTTCGTCTTCCCCCCCTTCCAGTGCTCTGAACTCATCTGTAGGAGCATCCAATGTTCTATACCATACTGGCTTCGGATAAAAAGCCTGAGCTACTTTTCTGACCCCTCCAGCTATCCTCTTAACGAGTTCTTCCTCTTCATTGTCTCTGATAAACTTGATAGGATGCTTGCCTATACCCAAAATTAAATGCTCTACCCTAAGCAACCCCACGCCATCTGCAATCGGAGCTACTTTAGGTGCAATTTCGGGGATGCTTATATTAACTTTTATCTCGGTTGCTGTTATTATTTTAGAAGGTGCCGGCTTTACCACCTCTTCCTTTTTCTCTACTTTTATAAGTCCCTTATATACTACACCTCTCGTCCCGTCTACCGTAACCTCCATGCCATCCTTTAATTTAGCTGTAGCATTCTGTGTCCCCACTACACAAGGAATACCCAATTCTCTAGATACTATAGCTGCGTGGCACGTCATTCCCCCCTCATCCGTAACTATCGCACTCGCCCTCTTCATCGCTGGTACCATATCTGGATTTGTCATAGTAGTAACTAGAATGTCTCCCTCCTTGATTTTATCTAACTCTTCTGTACTAAATATGACCTTTACCTTCCCAGAACCCAAGCCGGGAGAAGCACCTAAACCCTTAACTAGAACTTCTTTTTCTCCGACTTCTTCCTCTTTTTTCTCGCCATAAAATACAGTAATTGGCCTAGATTGGAGAATATACACCTTACCTTTTTCTATTGCCCATTCTATATCTTGAGGAAAGTCATAATGTTCTTCTATAACCTTACCAAGTTTTACTAGTTCTTCAATTTCTTTTTCATTTAAAACCTGCTTTTTTCTGAGTTCTTTCGGAACTTTTCTCTTGACAGTTTTTCCTGTTTTTTTATCTCTTACAAACATTACATCCTTCGTAGCAATTTCCCTGTCCAGAATCTTACCAGAATCTTTATCTACCACATAATGGTCTGGAGTAACTGTACCACTAACCACGCCTTCTCCAAGTCCCCATGCAGCCTCAATTACTATTTTATCCCTTTCCCCGGTAGCTGGATGAACGGTAAACATTACTCCAGCCTTATCGGCATTCACCATTCGCTGAACTACCACGGCTATAGCTACCTTTTCATGGGCAAACCCCTTCTTTTCTCTATAGAAAATGGCTCTTGGAGTGAAAAGAGAAGACCAACATTTTTGAACATGCTCAACTACACTTTTAACCCCTTTTACATTCAGATAAGTTTCTTGCTGTCCAGCGAAACTCGCAGTTGGTAAGTCTTCTGCCGTTGCAGAGCTTCTTATGGCCACGAACTCTTCACCATTGGAAAGTTTTAGGTAGTATTCGCCTATCTCCTTCTTTAGGTCCTCCGGCATAGGCGTATTTACTATCAATTTCCTTATTTCTTTAGAAGCTTCTTGTAGTTCCCTTGTTTTATCCACATTTGTCCTCTTTAATATTTCAGAAATCCTGTCCCAAATTTTAGATTCCCTCAAAAACCTCCAATAAGCCTTGGAGGTAACTACAAATCCTGGGGGTACGGGGAGATTTGCCTGCGTCATCTCCCCCAAATTTGCCCCTTTCCCACCTGCCAGAGCTACATCTTCCTTATTCAGATCATTAAACCAAGCTATCTCCATTTTTTCACCTCTCTCCTAAGCGATATATCCATTAACATCCTAATATCCCTAGGAGACATATTGAAATATAGACTCAAAAAATTAGTAGAAAACAAGCCATGAGCTCCTCCAAGAATTTTGGAAATTGCAATTATCCTCGAAAATTTTCTAACGAAATTGAATGTGGGGGTAATGTATCCCCTCTCTATTCTGGAGACTGTCTCTCTCCTTATTCCGAGTAACCTCCCTAATTCCTCTTGGGTGATGTTAGCTTTTTTTCGCTCTCTTCTTATTATCTCAGAGGGGTCTTCCGAAGATATTATATCTCCACCTATCTCTCTTAGATATTTTAAATATGTCTCCTTAATTCTAAACATGAAAATCAATTTTAAGATTTAACCATAAAAAATTTTTGAGGATATGTTACATATGATGTAACATTGACATTGAATAAAATAATAAATCTGTCAAAGTTTAAGTTTTTCTTTTCCTCTGTCTATCACAACGCTACATGGGATCGGAAGTTTGGAAGATGCCCTCTTTAGAGCAGTCTTTGCTATTGTATAGTTATTTGGATTCACCCTAACACTCATTATTCTCTGTCCTTTTCTCACCCGAGCAGCTAATCCTACAGGTTTCCCGAAGGCTCTCCTCATGCCATCGGATACCCTATCTGCACCGGCACCTGTTGCCATCTTATTCTCTCTGAGTATCTCATGGGGATATACCCTTATTTTCAAATAGAAGTTAGACCTTCCCGCCTTTTTCATTAGATACCTATTTGCAGCTACTCTTGCAGCCTCTAATGCATTATGTGTTATATTGGCCATTTCTTTTGCCACCAATGAGAGCTCTACCTCGAAACTATCCGCATCCCTCAAGTTTCCCATATCAAAAATAGTTATTTTAGAAGCTGGAATTGCTTTGATATATTCCTTTCTAGTGTATGCCCTATTCTTAGGTATCCTATAGCATCTTGCTGGTCTTTTACCCATAGCTCCCCAAAAAGGATGACTTTATATATAAAGTTTTCTTTCGATTTTTTTGAATGCGGGCGCCGGGATTTGAACCCGGGCCAGAAGCGTGGCAGGCTCCTGTCCTAACCAGGCTAGACTACGCCCGCTTTTAATGGGCCCGCTGGGATTCGAACCCAGGACCTCCCGGTTATCAGCCGGACGCTCTAACCAAGCTGAGCCACGGGCCCGCTCACTTATAAAAGAATTTTTCCTATCATATTTAAAGATATACGAAAAGAACCATGGCCACCTTACCTCTCGATGAAATCCAAAAGTTTAGAATAAAACTCCTCAGGATTATCCAGCATCATAAAATGCCCACTTTTGGATATGGATATTTTCTCTACATTTTTAAGCTTCCTTAATACAGGTAAATTAGCATTTCTCTCTCCATAAAAATATGCTTTTCTAATGTTCAGACTAATAAACCGCCTTAAAAGCGTGTTACTCTTTGAAATTCTAACCAGAGATTTCGAACTCTTATAAAAAGAACTTTCTGAAGATTTCATTGCCATTCTATACCATGCATCACTTACTTCCATCATTTTGTACTTTAATTTATTCAGAGGAAGATGTAAAGCTTTCTCGCTTATTGTACAATCTTCTCGAATCAGATTTCCCTCAAGATTCGCAAAAGATTGAACCTTCGAAGAAATTTTTTCTATTAGAAATAGAGCAACGGCTCCTCCCATACTATGACCTATCAAGTTTACATTCTCTAACTTGAGTTTTTCTAGAACACATTTCACAATTTCTGCTTGGTCTTCTATTTCATAAGAAAATTCTTGCGGTTTCGAAGAATCCCCAAATCCAACTAGGTCTATTGTTAAAATCGTAAACTCATCAAAACCTGGAAAATGCCATACACGGTTGAAAATTTCCTTAGTGCACCCTAAACCATGAATGAAAACTAAACTTCTATTTCCTCTTCTCCTGAGCTTATACGAAACAGAAACTTTAAGATTCCCATAATTTAATTTTAATCTCATTTTAAAAATTAAAAAGATAGGGGGTCTATCCTCCCCCTGTTAATTCATATTCTGTAATTTTGTTCCCGTTTGCATCGTAAATTACCCACCAAATATGCTCCTGGCCTTTAGTGAAGTAGATAACCACTTTCTGACCAGTAGTTTTATCTACGTACTCTCCCTCACATACCTCTTTTCCCTTATAGGTAGTCTTTCCCTTTATTACAAAAGAGGCTGCACCTTGAGGCCCTGTATATGACCAACTCATGCCCTTCTTGCACCAATCCTCGCCACCTTCTCCCTCAGTAACAGTAATTTGCTCTTTCCCCTGCGGTGTCTCTTTCGTAAATGTATGCTCTTTTCCAGACGCCTGTGGAGCAGTAGCCGTTTTACCTCCCATACATGCACTTAAGACAAAAAAGACCACAGCACTCCAATTACATACTTCTTCATGCACAGAAAATTGGGGCAAGTGTATAAATAATTTTCTATTTGTTATTTAGAACTTTAAAAAGTAAAAAGGGCGCATAGCTCAGTGGAAGAGCGCCGCCTTCGCACGGCGGAGGCCGGGGGTTCAAATCCCCCTGCGTCCATTCATTTCCATGTTACCTCTACTTCGTCTGTTCTGTATCTTTGCTTTACCAGAGTATCCTCTATCCTATGCCTAACTCCAGAGTTGTACATGAGACATCCCAACCATGCTATCATAGCTCCATTATCTCCAAGCAACGATGTAGGTGGAACATAAAATTCAGCTCCATATTCTTTGCACATCCTCCTCATCATCTGCTGAAGCCTTTTATTTGCTCCAACCCCTCCCACGAGTAAAACTTCTTCCTTACCTAGCTGCGCTAAGGCCCTCTCTGTTACTTCAACGAGCATTGCAAATGCATTTTCCTGTAAAGAAAAGCACACATCTTCAATTCTATGATGCCTAGTTGCTTTTATTGATGCCGTAAGAAGGCCCGAGAAAGAGAAATCCATTCCTTTCACAACATAGGGCAATTCGATGTATTTACCTTTCTCCGCCAATTTCTCTACAATAGGTCCTCCGGGATTTCCTAGCCCCACTTCACGAGCAAACTGATCTATGCAATTACCTACCGCTATATCCAGTGTCTCACCATAAACCCTATATCTGCCATCTGCATAGGCAATGACCTGAGAATTTCCTCCAGAAACATACAATACCACAGGATCCCTAGCACCGGTTGCTAGTATTCCTATCTCTATATGGGCAATACAATGATTAACCCCGATTATAGGTAAGTTTTTAAATAGAGAAATAGTCCTTGCAGCGACTGCCACAACCCTCAAACAAGGACCTAACCCTGGTCCTTTAGAAAAGGCTATTAAATCCACATCATCTATGCTCAGTTCTGCTTTTTTTAACGCCCTAATTATAAGTTTATCTATATTTTCGGCATGATGTTGTGCCGCTTCCCTAGGATGGATTCCCTCCACGATCGGTTGATGCTTAACCTCGTTAGCTAAAATCTTCCCATCACATCTTACAATACCGACTCCGAGTTTCTGAGCGGTTCCTTCTATGCCTAAACATATCATCTCTTCCATTCGGTATAACCACACTTACCGCAAGCCAATCTATCTTTGTGCTCTGCAAGAAATACTCCCTCTCCACATCTAGGACAGGATTTTCTTAACCTTATTAATTTATCTTCCTCAACCTTATAGCACTTCCATTTACTCACTTTTTATTTCCTCCGGAAAATTTTTCTTTATTTTTGCATCTGTCTCGATGCTAATCATTCTATCCCTACTCTTATAAACCTTTATAAAAGCAACGCTCTCCCTCATTCCAAACTTCGACTTTACATTGTCAACTATCGTACTGTCCTTATCTAAGCTCATTTGAGCACATAGCTTTTCTCTTATCTCTTTAATACTAGGTGTTGCTCCGTCGTGCATCACTCTAACAACTATCTCTTTCCTCTCAAGCAACGGATTCTCCTTTTCCTCAATTACCTCAAATTTCATTGTCCACACGCTCCATTAAACTTAGTAATTTCTTTGCAATTTCCTTACTTTCCTTATTAATCTCTACTTTAACTACACCTTGATTTGGTTGACCATAGAGTATAATATCTCCGCTCCTACCTTCGAGGATACACGGGATGACCGCCAAGTCTTCCTCGCCCTCAACCACAATTATTCCTCCGCTTTTCATCCCCTCTCTAATACTCTCCCAAAGCTCCATTGTTATATTTCCAGGAGGGTTTTTAACCTTTATGGTTCCCCTTAAATTTAACTTCATTCTTTTACGTTGTGTTCTCAGGTCTACTATCGCTAAAAATGGACTAACGCCTCTCTCCTTGAGATTCCAGAAAGTTACATCTCCAACCACAATAACTCTTCTTTCTTTGAGTGATATCTCCTTAATATCGGTAAAGATTTCACCCAAAGGTTTTCTGAATTCTTCCCTATACCTCGCAGGCAGAACGTACTTCATCTCACCCTGAGGGCATATCTCCCAGGAAGTTTTATTTCTAGCCTCTTAGCTATTTCAGATTTCTCGGGGTCCAGCACATTCACATACCCAAGCCAACTTTCCGAGGTGGGAGATTTGCAAATTTCACAGACATCCAATTTGGTTAACCTTTTACATTGTTTGCATGCTTTTTCTTTCATTTGCTAGTCCCCTTTTTCTTTTTCTTTTCTATCTCCTCTATTATCCACTCCCACTTTCCCAAACCCGGTTGTCTCATTGTTAAAT
>Ga0164318_10004857_pt1 | contig 12970 bp, 9 predicted proteins | sample GuaBasSedimGuay9_FD_113734 | JGI IMG/M metagenome (GOLD analysis project Ga0164318, IMG submission 113734) | Subseafloor sediment microbial communities from Guaymas Basin, Gulf of California, Mexico - Guay9, Core 4571-4, 0-3 cm | ecosystem: Environmental > Aquatic > Marine > Hydrothermal vents >... | reverse complement strand
TCAGAGGCAAAATGGCAAAAAACACAAGGTTCAGCATCACCTCTTGCATTTATATGGATATATTTTTTCCCACCTGCAACGCATCCATCGACAAGATGCCCATCATTCCAAAAATCTATAAATAAAACTGGTTTAGTTGCCCTAAAATATGCTAACCTTTTTCTCATGAAATCCCTTTGCTCTGGGGTTGCCATAAGATGAATATTTGGTTTTCTGCCAATTGGAACATAAGTAAATATCCATATAAGGATAGCACCTTTTTCAATAAGGAAATCTATATATTCATCACTAGTAATAATATGGGTATTTTCCTTTGTCTGAGTATATGAAACAGCAAACAGATTTCCTGCTTCTTTTAAAAGATCCATTGCCCTCATCACTTTTTTGAAATGACCCTTTCCCCGTCTGGCATCTGTTTCTTTTTCATATCCTTCCATGCTGATAGCAGGCAGGACGTTTCCTGCTTCAACTATCTTTTCAACATTCTTTTCATCCAACAAACCACCATGAGTATAAACCTGAAAATTAACATCTGAATGTTTTTTAAATATATCAAAAATCCCGTCCCAAAAGAAAGGTTCACCGCCAGAAAAGAATATAAGATAGGTTCCCATCTCCTTTGCTTGGGTGATAATGGAATCCACTTCATCAAATGAGAGTTCTCCATCCTTAGAATAATCACCTGCGTAGCAACCATAACAATTTAGGTTACACTTCATTGAGGGACTTATAACCATAAGATCAAGGGGATAAATGCCATTTTTTGCTTCAAACTCTTTTCTTTTTATTGTTCCCCCTAAAAGCTGATTTACTAAGAAATTTTCAATAATCTTTTTTCTATGATGAGGATTTGTTTCGTTGATAATCCGTTTTGCTATTTTAAGGGAAGGATGTTTAGAGAGGAAAAGTTGCCTTATCCATTTTATCTTCTTTTTATAGATCTCTTTTGTAGGGATCTTTTCCGCAATATATGTAAGTTTTGTTAATGAATCTTCGGTACTGTTTGACATTAATGAAAAAGCATAGTTTAAAAATTTTTTTATGGTATATTCTTTTATCTGTTGATATCCCATTTAGTTCTCCTTATATTATAACTATTTTATATTTTTAGGCCATAAAAGACTTCTAAGGTATAGCATACAGATCCGAAATGTATCAACTACAGGTCTATAATGACTTGAATTCCTTCCATTTATATAGTTTATACTAATAGGAATTGTTATCACATTAAATCCCTTTTTACAAGCCTTAATTAAAAGCTCTAATTCTGCTTCATATCTGGAAGTTGTTACAGGGATTGCTTGAAGTAGTTCAGTTGTGATTAACCTTAATCCTGATTGTGTATCATCTATTTTTCTTTTTGCCATTTTTGATATAGCGCCTGCACTTAATCTATTCCAGAATCGCCTTAAAAATGTCATCTGATTAAAGGCATATGCTCTTGAACCAATAACCATATCTGCTTTAAAACGTTTATATGCATCAAGAAGAATTGGAATAGAATTTTTTGCATCATGCTGGCCATCGGCATCCACTGTTATTACCAGATTATAACCATTTTTTATAGCAAATAAGAAAGCAGTAGCTAATGCCTTTCCTTTACCTCTATTTTTAGGAAAACGAATTACCTTTGCTTTAGTTGTTTTTGATATGTAAGTGGTATTATCAGTCGATCCATCATCTACTACTACAACTGGTAATACATGGTCTTTTGCCTCTTCAATAACCTTTCTAATATTCTTGGAGGCATTATATGCAGGGATAATAACACAAATCTTATTCATTCTAATATCAAATCCTTTATATTAGTAAATTCAAAGTCATCAATTACTCTCTTTAGTCTTGTAAAAGTATCCTCCCATTTAAATGATATTACCATCTTTTTTATAAGAGGAATATCTATTTTAGGAGGATTTGGATCGCATTCCCAAGGATGAATATAAATAATAGCTGGAATTCTTTGATTATTCAACTCTTTTATTCTTCTTTTTATCCATTTATAAGGGATTGTCCTAAAGCCCCACCCTCCTCCAACTGGTATATTTCCAAAAGGACTCTTTAAAACAAGAGGTGGAAATTCCCATATTTTACCACTTTTTGTCTCTATTTGGTAAGGATAGGTTGGAGAATCATGTATCCCAATAATCTTTACTGGTGCAATTGAGGAGTCGTATAAAAATCCTTTTTCTTTTAATAAATCAAGTGCCCATAAACTGTTTCCTTTTTTTATTCTTGTAATAGACCATTCTGGAGCTCTAAATCCCTTAACCTTTTCTCCAGATATTTCTTCAAGCAAGTTTATAGAATTATCTATATCCTTTTTAAATTCTTCTTTTCCCTGTTTGTAAACCTGTAAATGAGAAAAACCATGACTTGCAACTTCATGACCATCATTTGCTATCATCATTACTATCTCAGAATCTCTTTTAGCTACATATCCCAATACAAAAAATGTTGCCGAGATCCTTTTTTTAGAGAGGAAATTTAATATCTTTTCGAGATTTCTCTTTACCCTGCTTTCAAAACTGTCCCATTTTTCTCTTGGCAAGTATTTTTCCACATCGCAGATATGAAACCAATCTTCAACATCAATAGTTAATCCATTTTTCACTTGCTATCTCCGCTTTAATAATTGTTTCATATTTGTATCATATAGAAATGTTATTGGGGTAATGAGTCTAGCTAAAACAGGTAAAGGATCTTTTAAAGATAATATATCATATCCAGTAGTTTTATCAAAAAAGGAAAAAAAACTTGGTTTTAATTGGAAACGCTTTGGATTTTTTATAAAATGTAGAATATCTCCTGGCAAAAGCCATCTACAACGTACCCCTGCTTTATATTTATGGACATGATATCTTAACTGGTTTTTCGCCATCAAAAATAAAAGATAAGGGAAATCAACACCACTTAAAATAGCAAGTTGTAGGGAGCCCCAAAATCTTGGATTAACCTCAATAAGTTTTAGGGTATTATCTCTTATATCTTTTTTGAATTCAACCATTGCTACTCCATACCAATTCAAGGCTTTTAGAACTGTTATTCCCATTTCAAGAATTTTAGGAGCATAAACAGATTCTCTTAAAGTTGAAGGCCCCCCTGTAATCGGATATTCTCTTAATCTTTTATGGACAAAACTGGCAACAGGATTTGAATTTTTATCAAATAAAAGGGAAACGCCATACCCTTCACCTTGATGAGGCAACATTTCTTGTAAAAGGAATCTATCCCAACGTGAAGAGTTTTCGTAAAAAGAAGTTAAAAGTTCTTCAAAATCTTCTACATATTTTACGCCAGCCGCACCAATCCCTACTGTTGGTTTCAAAACAGCAGGAAAACCAATTACTTTTGCCCCATCTTCTAAATCTTTTTTATTTTTAATAGCAAAAGATTTTGGATATGGTATCCCTAAAGTATCTGCTAATTTTAAAATTTCTTCTTTATCAGAAGCTTTTTTCAACACATAATAATCTGGAAATATAAGAGCAGTATAACAAGAAAAACGTTTTCTATTTTTTGCAATTAATAGTTGTGTCTCTTCTTCCATGGGAATAAGAAGATCATATTTGGTAGATAAAAGTTCTCTTTCAATAGCATCTAAAAATTTTTCAGGAAAAAGAGTTGGGGAAGGATAAATTAATTTTTTTGTTGCATATTTTGAGAAGAGGGCTGTTGCAATTCTTGTGGTTTCGCCAACTGTAACATCTATATTTTTTTCTCCAAGACTGCGAACAGCAGCTAAAGCCTTTCTAAAATGTCCATCAGTTATTAATACACGATTACTCATAAGAATTTAATTTATTTAATAGACGATTTTAAAGTCGTTAAATTCCCCTGAAAAGGTTTCCCAATCAACTGAAACATCGGAAACTAATGCTCCAGGAGGTCCCTTTTTGCACCATTTTAATATTTCTTCTACTTTATCTTTTGGTCCTTCAAAAAGAGCTTCAACTGTTCCATCGCTATTATTTTTTACCCATCCTGTAAGTCCTAACATTTTAGCTTGCTCTTGGGTGGAAAATCTATAAAAAACACCTTGTACTCTACCGCTTATTTTAACTTTAGCTCTAACCTTTTCCATTTTTTACCTCCAATCTTTTTTACCTTTACATTTTAAAGGTTGTTGGTTTAATATGAAAGTGATAGTATTTAGTATTAATAAAATTTTATGGTAAGGAAATCCAGTTGTCAAATCTTTATTAAAGGAGAGGTTATTCTTATCTTTTATTATTCTGATTATACCTATAGGCTCATGATATCATGATATACAGATAACCTCTTTCTCTTTTTTGTGGAGGAATTATGAGAAGGGGAATAACTTGTCCAATAGTAACTGAAAGAAGTGCTGTTTGTTGTGAAATATTGGACAGGATAGTTGATGGAATCTTTACAATCGATAAAGAGAAAAAATTATTGTTCATGAATTTAGCGGCAGAAAAGATAACAGGATTTTCAAGGGAGGAGGCGATAGGTAAATTCTGTTTTGATATCCTTAGAAGTAATATTTGCCAAACAAGATGTACCCTTGATCAGACATTTGAAACCGGAAAGGACCTGGTTGGTATATCTGCTGTAATAATAAATAAAAAAGGTAAAGAGATTCCTATTAGTATAAATACTACATTATTAAAAGATGAAAGTGGTGAAATTATTGGTGGAATAGAAATGTTTAGAGATCTTACTGTGGAAGAGACTTTAAGAAGAGAGTTAAAAAGAAGTTATTCTTTTTATGATATGATTAGTAAGAACCATAGGATGCATAAAATCTTTAACATGTTGCCAGATATTGCTGACAGTGGTGTAGCTGTGCTTATTGAAGGAGCAAGTGGTACAGGAAAAGAGCTTTTGGCTAAAGCAATTCATGAACTTAGCTCAAGGAATTCAAAACCAATTATTATGGTGAATTGCGCAGCAATTCCTGAAACATTATTAGAAAGCGAACTTTTTGGATATAAAAAGGGGGCATTTACTGATGCAAAGAGAGATAAACCAGGATGGTTTGCTGCTGCAGAAGGTGGTACATTATTGTTAGATGAAATAGGAGAAATGGCTTTGTCAGTTCAGGCAAAACTACTTAGAGTGTTGGAGGAAAAGGTTTATGTTCCCCTTGGAGGAATTGATTCTATTCCAGCAGATGTGCGTATTATTGCTGCTACTAACAAGAATCTTTTTCAGATGGTGCAACAAGGATTATTCCGAGAAGATCTTTATTATCGTTTAGCGGTTGTCAAGATTGAGCTTCCGCCCCTTAAAGAAAGAAAGGAAGATATACCAATATTAATAGACCATTTTATACAGAAATTAAATGTTTTACGTGGAAAAGATATATCAGGTATCTCTGAAGATGCATTATCTTTATTGATGCAATATAATTTCCCTGGGAATATAAGGGAATTAGAGAATATATTAGAATATGCATTTATACTTTGTAAAGAAAATGTAATAGGTATTGAACATCTTCCAGAAGAAGTAGTTGCTGAAATGGTGAAAAATAAAACAAAAAAAGAAGAATTATCTGATTTTGATAAACAGTATGCAGAAAATATTATAGAAGTTTTAAAAAAATATAATGGAAATAAGATGTTAACAGCAAAAGAGTTAAAGATAAGCAGAACAACTTTATGGAGAAAGTTAAAAAAATATGGGATTAACTAGGCAATATAAGAAAAATACATTAATTGCTTTTAGGCCGACTTTGTCGGTTTGAAAATAAGAGAAAAATTCCTTGTTTTGTATGATTTTACTTATTATTTTTTAGTAATAAGATGGCATTTTATATGCCGCCAATAGAAAATTCTATTGATCAGGTATAAAATCTGACTTTAAGGGCTTAAACACAAAATTTTTTAATTTTAATTAGTTTGCACTTCATTTTTCTTTTGCGAACTAATTAGATCCTAGCTTCTACTTTTCATTATAACCCGTTTAAATTTTGAAACAAAATGAAACTGTTTCATGAAACATCGTATCTTTCTTGTCATTTCTTTATTATCTAAATTTTATAACTAATTGAAATTAAAGAATTATTTTTTGTATACCACTATTATCATTTTGGCACAAAAAATGCATCTTACAAAGGCAAAATGCTTTGGATGGGCTTTAATGATTGCTGGTATACCTCTTTTTGGTACTAGGGTTTCACCAAATTTTGGTGCAGCAACTGAAATAATGCTTGCTACATTTAAAGAGGGAAGGGTAGAAGAAACAAAAAAGGTATTCTGGGGAGATTTACCTTTTTCTCAAAAATTAAAACTTTTAGCACTTTGGAAGGTAAATTTATTGATATGTGGAGGAATTGGTCAGTTTTGTCGTTCAAGATTAGAGGCAATGGGGATAAAGGTTATATCAGAAGAAGTAGGAGAAGCAGAGGAGGTGTTGCAAAAATGGGCAAAGATGGTTTCAAATCCGAACAGTAAGTATAAAACAGAAAAAGGAAAGCATTTTACATATAAGGATTATCATTCTTAAATATATTTGGTTTAATCTCTTTATATCAAAAAAGGAGGTTTTATATGAAAAAAAGTGTTAGAAAATATACAAGGGAACAGGCAGCGAAGCTAATTGTAAAGTTACTTCACAGGATAACTGATGGTCAGCTTGTAACCCTTACTAAAATGGGGGAATGGCTAAGCGACGATCCTGAAGTAAAGAATGCGGTGAGAAAGGTTAGAGGTTTTTTAGAAAGTGATCATCCTGCTAAAGATCTATTCCGAAGGGTTTTAAATTATCTTTCTCCTCCTCAAAGAATCAGGCTTTTTGAAACTTTGTTTTACGGGGCATGGGGTGAAGGTGGTAGAAAACGTGATGAGATAGAAGCTACAATGGGTTTTCGTCCTCCTTTTATAATGATTCTAAGTCCTACTCTGAAATGTAATCTTAGATGTAAAGGGTGCTATACTTTAGGATATGGAATGAAACCTGAGCTTCCAAAGGAATTAGTTGATAGGATTCTTAATGAATGTGAAGAACTCGGTATATATTTTGTTACATTTTTAGGTGGAGAACCTTTAATGTATCCCCCACTTTTTGAGTTAATCGAGCGGCATCCGAAAATATTTTTTCAGGTTTATTCAAATGGCACTCTTATGACAAAAGAAAAGGCTCGTCGTTTTGCAGAATTAGGAAATGTTGCTGTTGTATTGAGTATTGAAGGTAATGAGAAAGAGACTGATAGTTGGCGCGGGAAAGGTGTATATAAAAAGATCATGCATGCTTTTGATTGTTTGCGAGAAGCTAAAGTAATTATTGGTACTTCTGCAACTGTTACAAGGCAAAACGTTGAGGTTGTTTCTTCTTTTGAGTTTATTGACCATATGATCGAGTTAGGTTCTTTTGCTCAAATGTATTTTCTCTATATCCCTGTAAATGGTATGGCAGATTTTTCACTTATGGTTACACCAGAACAAAGGGATCATTTAAGAAGGCAGGTTATATCTATTAGGAACCATCGTCCTTTATTTGTTCTTGATTTCTGGAATGATGGTCCATATGTCCAAGGCTGTATTGCTGGTGGTAGACGTTATTTTCATATCAATGCTAAAGGTGATGTTGAACCTTGTGTATATACCCATATTGCTATTGACAATATCAAGAACAAACCTCTTAAGGAAGTGTTAAATAGTTCTCTGTTTAGGGATATAAGGGCAAGGCAGCCTCATAACCCAAATCACTTAAGGCCTTGCATGATTATTGATAATCCTCATGTAATGAGAGATGTGATTGCTAAAAATCATCCTTATTTTACACATCCAGGCGCTGAAGAGATATATACAATAAAAAGCAAACAAATGGACGAATATGCAGAACGGTATGGAAAACTTGCTGAAATTATCTGGAATACCGAATATCGTGATGGCCATTTGATTGAGGAGCCTAAAACATTAGAGGTTGAAGAGATAAAGAAGTTAGAAGAGGAGGCAATAGAAGTTGAAGAACAAAAGAATGCTATACCATTTACTTGTGCAATTGCGAAATGAGTAGCAAATAACAGGTAAAGATATTGTTTTTGGATAAAAATTCTTTATAAACAAAATGGTAAATAATAATGAGAAATTACCGTTTAATTATATTTTAAAGAGTTATTAGGAATTTTTTAAAAATTTAAATAAATAAAATGAAGATGTACATTTTACAGATATCAAAAAATTTCTCTCCGTCGCTGGCAAAATATATAAGGGGTATCCCCCCTTATCCCTTTAAAGGGGGGATATTTTTTACTAAAAATTTATGACTTGTCCGTTTATCAATACAGGCTAATTAGTTAATTTCATTGGAGAAAATAATGAATATATATACAAAGGATTCCATGATTGGAGTTAATAATGATTGGAGTTTATATGATTTTTATAAACTCGCCGTTCATGGTTTCCCATTAAATGGAATAGGTTCTATTGATGTAACATATAGATGTAATTTAAACTGCAAACATTGCTATTATAAAAAACAGAATTATCATGATGAACTTTCTCTTGAGGAGTGGGGGAAAAAATTTGAAGCTCTTAAAAAAGAAGGCTTTCCTTTTTTAATTTGTGGTTGGTTAGGTGGAGAGCCTTTACTTAGACCAGAGCTTATTGAATTGGGTAAAAGATATTTTAAATCTAATGTGATATTTACAAATGGGACAATTGAACTTCCTAGTTGGAATGATTGTACATTTTCTGTTTCGATTCATGGGACTGAACCTTATTATAGAGAGATTACAGGTGCACCCAAAGGGACGTATGAACGGATCAAGGAACAAGCTCAGAGACGAGATATACATATGGTTATCTCTTTTTGTGTAACAAAGGTGAATTTTGAATGTATTCCTGATATGTTAGCAGAATGGAGTAAAACCAATGCACAGAAGATTGTTTTTGAATTCTATACCCCATTTAAAGGAGGAAACAACTGGCTCTGGCTTGATTGGGATGAAAGAGACAGGGTTTTGGATTTGATTAAGAAGCTCAAGAAAGAGTATGGTGATTTTATTGGTTTGTCTTATAGAGAGATAGAATTAATGTATTCTAACAAAGCCAGGCAAATTACCTCGAATTGTCCTTTTAAGGAGATTGGTTTTACCTTTGATGCAAAAGGGAATGAGAAAAAACCTTGTGCAATGGGAAATTTTGCTGATTGTGATCGGTGTGGATGTATCTTACCTTTTTATAGTTATGTTTTAACTCATAGAAAAGTTTTGTGGCCTGAGTTTATGGGAGGTGCTTATAAAAGATTAAAGGTTTTACTTAGAGGATTTATAGAAAATCATAAAGGAAATGAAGTACCTAGTAAAGGAGAAATTGAATCTTCTCATTTTGATAATTTGTCTAAACTATTAGATAAGTCAGTAGATAGATTAAAAATGACAACTGCTATATTAACAGAGAATTTGAAGTTAAAGAAATTGGATAAGATGGTTAAACAAGTTGGCTCTCGTTTACATAAAAAATAAGCAATAAAGGGGGAAGACTATCCCCATTTAATAAGTCCCATCTCAAAAGAGCTTGATAAATACTCATGAAAGGGAAGGACCCTAATTGCATATCCTTGGTGTCCACTTTCACGGCATCTGGTAGAACCTTTATATAAATATATCCCTTTTTCAATTTCTTTAATTTGCTTCATTATAGCCCTTTTGCTATTTTTTATGTTGCCTTGGGAATCCATTTTTCCATAATAAAGTTCAACCAATACATCATTGGGAGTAAGATTACCTAATATTATTTTAGCTTCTACAACAAACTGGTCTCCTACTTTTAATACATTCTGACTACAAGGAGTTACTTCTTTTATTTCGATCTGATTCCAATTCTCTCTTATTTTTCTTTTCCAACTTGCTATCTCATGTATCCTTTTTTTATCATCTTGCATAAGTTTAAAAAAATTGATTGTCCCAGGTACATAAAATAACTCTCCATATTCTTCTATCATTCTATTTGTGTTGAAATAGGGACATAATGTTGTAATGGAATTTTTCATTATAGCGATCCATTCCCTTGGCAGACCGTCTGTACCTCGTTTATAAAAAAGTGGGACAATCTCTTTTTCAAGCAGATCATAGATAGCTCGGCTTTCTACTTCATCTTGATATTCATAATCTTCATATATTTCACCTGCTCCGATAGCCCATCCATTTTCCCCTTTATATCCTTCACACCACCAGCCATCTAAGACTGACATATTAATACCTCCATTAGCAACAACCTTCATACCGCTTGTACCACTTGCTTCTAAAGGGCGTCTTGGAGTATTTAGCCAAATATCAACTCCTTGTACCATATATTGGGCTAAAGCTATATCATAATCCTCTAAAAAGACAATTTTTTTCCTAAGTTCTTCATGCCTTGCAATTTGAACTATCTGTCTTATTATCTCTTTTCCTTGGTTATCTTTTTGATGAGCCTTACCTGCAAAGATTATCTGGACAGGTTTTTCAGGATTATTTATGATTTTTTTTAATCTATCAGGATTTTTCATGATAAGGTAACCACGTTTATATTCAGCAAATCTTCTACCAAAGCCAATAGTTAAAGCAGTTGGATCGAGCACTTCTTTTGCCATTTCTATTTCAGATAATGAAGCTCCTCTTTTTTTAAGCTGTTTTACTAATAACCTACGTGCATAAGCAACAAGTTGCTCACGCATCCTTTCATGGGCTCTCCATAGTTCAGAGTCTGGTATTGACGTTGCTCTTTTCCAAACATTTTGATCCATAGGCTTATCTACCCATTGAGGGCCAAGATAGCGGTCGTACAGACTTGCCATTTCTGAGGATAACCAGAAACGTATATGTACCCCATTTGTTATTGAGATTATTGGTATTTCATTTTCTGGGATTTCTGGCCAAAGTCCTTGCCACATTTTGCGAGAAATTTTAGCATGCAATTTAGAAACACCATTGATATGTTTTGCAAGTTTCATTGCTAATACTGGCATACAAAATGGTTCATCTTTATTTTTAGGATTAACTCTTCCTAAACCTATAAATTCATCCCATGATATTGATAATTTTTTATAATAGTTTGAAAAATATTTTTCCATCAGTTCCGGAGAGAAGAGATCAATTCCAGCCTTGACAGGTGTGTGAGTTGTAAAAACATTACTTGCCATTACCGCCTCTTTTGCTTCATCAAAGTTAAAATTATATTTTTCCATCATCATCTTTATTCGTTCTAAACCTAAAAAAGCAGAATGTCCTTCATTCATGTGATAAATCGTAGGCGTTATTCCAAGTGCCGTAAGAGCTTTTATTCCACCTATTCCAAGTAATATCTCCTGTTTTATCCTCATCTCAGAATCACCACCATAGAGCTTAGCCGTTATTTCCCTATCAGCAGTTGAGTTTTGAGGTACATTTGCATCAAGGAAAATGAGCATTATTCTCCCAACATACATACGCCAAACATAGAAAAAGATTTTTCTATCAGCTAATTCTATATCTATTAAAAGGGGTTCGTTTTCATTTTTTCGTATTAACATTACTGGAAGGTTATAAAAATCATTTTCAGGAAAGATTTCCTGTTGCCACCCTTCTGGATTTAGATATTGTTTAAAATTACCATATCGATAAAGGATTCCTACTCCAACAAGTGGGAAGCCCAATTCACTTGCAGATTTTATAAGATCGCCTGCTAAAACCCCAAGCCCCCCAGAATATATAGGAATACTTTCATGCAATCCATATTCAAAAGAAAAGTAAGCAATTAATGTATGTATTGGTTCAAGGTGAGTTTGAATAGTACCTATTGGACACTTTAGATAGCGTTCAAATCTTTCTTTTACCCGATTCATATGAGCTAAAAATGCTTCATCTTTAGATGCTTCTAAAAGCCGATGTTGGTTTATTGAACCAAGCATCTTTACAGGATTATGACCACTTGTTTCCCAAAGCTCATAATCTAATCTTTTAAACAAATCTATTGCTTCCCAATTCCAGGACCACCATAAGTTATAGGCAAGTATTCGCAAGAATTCTAATTTAGCTGGTAATGAGGGAATTACAGTAAAAGAACGGATTGCTTTCATAAAAACCTCCTATGATCTAATACCATTTACTTTTTTTATTATCAAGTTTTTTTAGAAAAATTTAATAAATATTAGCATTTTTGCTCAATAAGATTGATAAAAAGGATAGAATTTTTAGGTGGTTGGCTATTTTAGAGGTTTATAACTAAAAAAATAGTTTTAGTTATAATTTTAATTTTTTATCTTTATTTTGGCATGGTTTACGCTATGCGCAATCCCTTATTCATCAGGGAGTTCTTTTTAACTTAACAAACCTCACAATATATTTCAATATAACAGCAACAGGGAAATTAGGAACAAGATCGGTAATAATATAATAATATCTATTGCTTCTATATTTTTTTGTATCTTGTATTTATCACTCCTATACCTAATCATTTTCTTTACCTTTCTGCTAAATATATCCTAATCTTGCTCAAACCTGTTAATGGTTTCCATTGTTGATATGTCTTTTACTTCCATATATCCCCCTTCTTTGCATTTTTTATGAATCACTCTAATGTTATATTGATTTAACAAATTTCTTATTTTCTCTGTTTGCTTATATTGGGATCCCCTTGTTGAAATAAGGATATTTGCTAACTTCTCATAATCTTTTCAGGTGGTAACAAGGGAAAAAATTATAACATTATAAAACTTGCATTTTTAAACAATAATATAATTTCAAAAGTATACCTTTTCATAATATATCCACTTATTGTCTAAAAACTTAAAAATCTGATACTTTCTATTCCATTTACTCCCCCTTTTTTTCTTTAAGTTACCCTAAACCTATCAATTTTTTAAAAACCATTTCTTTATAATCATAATCTGAAACAGGAAATGTTTTAAATGTTTCAATATCAAACACTGACGGCGCTATTTCATATAATAATTTCCATATTTTTATTACTACTTCCCTTATTTCCCATTGTGCCTGTAAACTAACCCTAATAGATATAATATGTAACCATTCTCTAAAATTAGC
>Ga0164318_10004856_pt1 | contig 12971 bp, 13 predicted proteins | sample GuaBasSedimGuay9_FD_113734 | JGI IMG/M metagenome (GOLD analysis project Ga0164318, IMG submission 113734) | Subseafloor sediment microbial communities from Guaymas Basin, Gulf of California, Mexico - Guay9, Core 4571-4, 0-3 cm | ecosystem: Environmental > Aquatic > Marine > Hydrothermal vents... | reverse complement strand
TGAGGAAATATGATTATCCTCCAGATAAGAGAGAGGAAGCCACTGCCCTTGTGCTTGAGCAGGCAAAACTCATTGCCAAGGATTGGGCGGAAAATCCAGAATAGAGTTTTTATCTCCTTCATTCAAAACATTTATATTACCTGCCCTTATATTTTTAGATGGATATATTCAGGAGATTGCTGTTGCCCGTTTCATCAGAATTTTTTTCTGAAGATGCTGTAAGGAGGGCAAAGAAATTTGTGGATGTTTTTGGGAGCGAAATTTATGTGGTTTACATTCCTGAGGAAAAAGCCATCAAAAAAATGGAGGAGGTTTCAGAGCCCTTCCTCACAGAGAATCAGAGGGAGAGAATGGAGGAGGTGGTGAGAAAACTGGCGGATAACGTGGGGGATATAATATTTGATAATATGAAAAAAATCATTCCCCTGTCAAACAAAGAGGTTAGATTTGGCGAATTTTCTGATGTGATAGAAGAAATTTCGGAAAGGGAAGGAATATCATGCATAGTAATGGGTTTTGAAAGGGAGTGCTTTATAAAATATCGCCTCCTTGAAAAAATAACCATGCCCATATGGGTGGAGGAGGGAAAGGGAAGCACGGTGGTGGGAGTCTGTTCCAATCTTGCACCAAATTTGAAGGTTCCTTCCTTCACCATGGAATTTGCGGAGAAAATGGGGAAGGATGCATACCTCCTTTACATAATAGATACCAGCGAAAAAGTGGAGGTGGATGAAAGGGGAAATAAATTGAGCAGAGATATGGAAGAATTGAGAAAAGTGGCATCATCTTTCAAGGAGAGATATAAGGAAAAAATAAGGGTGGAAATTGTTGAAGGGGATATGAAGGAAGAAATAGCAAAATTTGCTGGAGAAAATGATGCCGATGTTGTCATAATAGGAAGGGAGATGAAAAGGAGGGGCTTTTTCTCCCGTGAATTGAGAAAAGGAATAGTTGAAAGAGCAAAGCACAGCATACTTTTCCTGAATTAATTTATGCATAAACTAAATTTAATACAAAAATTTTTATGTAAGAAGAGTATATGCTTCCATGGACGATTTATCGTCTCTCACATCCAGAGAACTTAAGGGAGAACTCAGAAAGGCAGAAGAAAAATATCGCCAGTTATGCGATAAGAGGGATGAACTCAATCAGAAAGCAAGGGTTCTCAGAGAAGAAAGAGATATGCTAAATGAGGAGAAGAAGAAACTCATTGAAGAAATGAAGAAGGCAAAGGAAGAAAGAGACCGCCTTGTTAAAATAATGAAAGAACATAAGAAAAGGAGGGCGGAATACCAGCAGCAGGCAAAGGAATTGATAAAAAAGAAGAGAGAGCAGAGAGGGAAATATAAGGGAAACAGTCTGTTTTTAAAGGCAGAAGAATTGAAACTCGAGATAAGGCGTCTGGAGTATGAACAGGAAACGGTGCCCATGAGTCCAAAGGAAGAGGAAAGGATAATAAAGGAAATCAAGGAAAAGAAGAAGGAATATGAAAAACTTAAGGAGCATCTCAAGGAACAGAAGACGGTGGAGATAGATTTAGAAAATCTGGATAATGCCATAAACCAACTTTTTGAGATGGCGGATAAGGAGCATGAGATGGTTGTAAAATATTACAAGGAGAGTCAGGAATTCCATAATAAATTTTTGAAACTCGTGGATGAAATAGCAAATTTGATAAATGAGTCCAATCAGAAGCATAAAGAATATCTGGATATGAAGAAAAGGGCAGATGAATATCACAGAAAAGCAATGGAGTTGAAAGGGAAGATACTTGCCATAAGGAAGGAAAGGAAGGAGAGATATGAAAAGGCAATGAAAATGCTGGAGGAATTCAATATAAAGGCAAGGGCATTCATGGATGAGGAAGAGGTGGAGAAGTTCATAGAAGATAACATGGAAAAACTCAAAAAGGAAGGCAAGATAACCATTGGATTATAATGGGCGGCTTTGCTGTAGTGGGCTTGCAATGGGGAGATGAGGGCAAGGGTAAAATTACTGATTATTTTGCTGAAAAGGCGGATTGTGTGGTGAGATACCAGGGGGGGAATAATGCCGGGCATACCATAGTTGTTGGTGGCAGAAAATATAAATTTCATTTAATTCCTTCAGGAGTTTTGCACAGGAAAAAGGTGGTTATAGGAAATGGAGTTGTTGTCGACCCTTCCGTCCTCATTGATGAAATGGAAATGCTTCGCGATGCTGGAATAGAGCCTGATTTGATGGTGAGCGAAAGGGCAAATGTTATAATGCCCTATCATCGCATTCTCGATGGAGCAGAGGAGAGTTTGCTGGGAAATAAAAAGGTTGGAACAACTAAAAGGGGGATAGGTCCGTGCTATGCGGACAAAATTGCAAGATATGGAATAAGAATGGGGGATATCGTTGATGAAAAGTCCTTAAGGGAAAAGATGGAGAGGATAATGCCCATTAAGGAAAAAATATTTCAGATGTATGGGTTGGAAAATCCCGACATAAAAAAAATTGTGGAGGAATATCTGGAGTATGGAAGGGCACTGAAAAAATATGTTGATGATACCATATATTACCTCAACAGCATAATAGATGAAAAGACCGTTCTTTTCGAAGGAGCTCAGGGATTTTTGCTTGACATTGATTATGGAACATATCCATATGTAACATCATCCAATCCAGTGGCTGGAGGGATATGCACGGGGGCGGGGATAAGCCCGAAAAAACTGGAGAAAATAACTGGAGTGGCAAAGGCATACACGACAAGGGTTGGAATGGGTCCCATGCCCACAGAGGATGATGGAAAGGCAGGAAATCATATGGCGGAGAGGGGGCATGAATTCGGAACAACCACAGGAAGGAGGAGGAGGTGTGGGTGGCTTGATTTGGTTGCCCTCAAATATGCCTGCATGGTGAATGGCGTTGATTCCATAGCAATAACAAAACTGGATGTTTTGGATGGACTGGAGGAAGTAAAGGTATGTGTTGCATATGGTTATGAGGGCAGAACACTGAATAAATTCCCTTCATCCATAAGGGTGCTGGAGAAATGCAAGCCAATATATGAAACCATGGACGGATGGGATTCTTCAGCAGGCATAAAAAGTTATGAACATCTACCTTCCAATGCAAAGAAATATATAGACTATATATCAGAAAATCTGGGAGTAAGGGTGGAGATAATATCCACAGGTCCTTCCAGAGAGCAAACAATAATGCTGGACTAATGCTAAAGCCCTATCCTCTCTGCTATACCTTTCATTGCATCAAGGGCTATGGAAAGAAATTCATCTAAGGAGATGTCCAGTTTTTCACATTCCATTATTCTCTCCCTTTCCACCCTCCTTGCAAATGATTTATCCTTGAATTTGTTCTTTAAAGTCTCCAGCCTTACCTCCTCAAGTTTTTTATTCGGCATGACCAGGGCGGAGGCAACTATTAAGCCAGAAGCAGCATCACTGGCTCTCAATGCATAATCCATTTTTGTTTCTGGCATATAACCTGTTTTTTCATTATGTGCCCTTATGGCATGGAGGGCATTCTCTGGCAACTTCCCCTTCAGCATTTCAGCCGATTTTAGTCCATGTTCTTCATCACCCACCATTCCATAGTCAATGTCATGAAGCAAGCCAGCATATTTCCATTCTTTGACGTTTTCTCCAAGCATTTCTGCCAGTTTTTCCATGATGGCTGCAACGGCAATCATATGCTTTCTCAGATTTTCATTTTCAACACTGGAAAGAATTTCCATGGCTTCATTTTCAGAGAGCATGAAGAAATATACTTTCCTGTTTAAATTTTATTCCCTTTTGGGAGATGAAATCAGATAAATAATTTTAAAGGGTAAAATTTATAAAATTTTTAACATTCATTATATGAACGTCATGAAAATGGATGTAAGAGAAAAAATAATATACTGGTATGAAAAGCACTGGGAGGCAGGATTTGTGAAATGGTGGAGGGGTTATGAAACACTGGCTTTGCATGATGGACTTCATGAAAGGGGTGTAAGAACTTTTGAAGAGGCTTTGTTAAACATGAACGAATTTGTTGGAAAACTTCTGAATCTGGATAAATATAAGGAAGCCAGAATACTTGATGCTGGATGTGGGGTTGGAGGGACATCCATTTATCTCGGAAACAAATTTCCCAATATTAATTTCATAGGGATAACAATAAGCAGGGAACAGGTGGAACTGGCAAGAAAATTTGCAAAGAAAAGAAATTTCAATAATAATACAGATTTTTTGCTCATGGACTACATGAAAACAGCATTTCCTGACAATTATTTTGACGGCATTTTTGCCCTTGAATCAATAAGTTATGCCCCAGATAAAAAGAATTTCATTGAGGAAATGAACCGCATATTAAAGCCCGGCGGCAGGCTTGTAATAATCTGCCCTGCCATTAAAAGAAATCCATTGAATCCTGTTCTGGAAAAAATTTACAGATGGTATCATTCAGGGAGGGGAAATCCCTATTCTTTCCCAGTTTTGAAGAATTTGCTTGGATGTTTGAAAGAAAAATTTACAGATGTAAGGGTTATGGATATTTCCAGAAATATAATATGGTCCGAAGTGAGAGCCATTCTGATATCCATACCATATGTCTTTCTGGTTCTTTTTAAAAAATTGTTGAAGGGAAAAGGATATGATCCATCAAAGGATCCATCCTTTTATCTTGCGGTGGCTATTCTATCACCAGTAATGGGATTGAGTAAAACTTCTGGATATTATGCGATAGTAGGGGAAAAAGATTCCAAAATTATTTGATTTCATCCATCAATTTTTCCTCAAATTCTTTGAGGTTATGGACAACATGATTTCCCTCAATCTTCCCACGCCTGTCCAAATAGTAGGCGCTCATTCCTGAGTCAAGGGCGGCAAGATAATCAAATTCATAATTATCGCCCACATGAATGGCACTTTTGCCATCCACATCCATCTCATCCATGACACGCCTGTATATCCATGAATCTTTCTTTGTCCTTCCAAAGTCACTCACTGCAGAGAATATTCTTTTGAAGTATGGGGAGAGGGAAAGCATCGATATCTCCACCTCTATAAATTCGTGTGCGGCATTGGATATTATTATCAGATTTCCCTTTCTGCTAAGCCTTTCAAGCACTTCTCTAACCTCGGGATATAGTTTTAAACGATTTGAGCAACTCATGAGTAAATCTTTCCATTCCACATCCAGTTTGAATTTCTTTATCCAGTAATGAATGTCGTACCATTCTATGGCTTCAGGACCCACTTTCATATACTCCTCCATAACATATTTTTTTGCCTTTTCAATGGAAATTTGATGATTCTCAGCATAAATTTCGGGAATTTTTTCAAGCCATACACTGTTGACAAAATCCATACTCACCAGTGTTCCATCCAAATCAAAGGATATCACTTCATACATGCTATCCCACCGCATATACTTTTCCCTCATATTCCACAATCTTTATTTCCTTCTTTCCCTTCCATCCTTCTGGCTTTCTCACCACCACCGTTTTATAATTCTCCATATCCATTACATAAAGATAGTTTCCCTCCTCATATACTACCCTTCCATCTCTCACCTTTAATTCCAGATTTACCACCCTCTTTAAATCTTCCCTGTAAATGCTTCTCCTCCTTCCCTCCATATCCCTCAATTCCAGTTTTTTTCCTTCCATTCCAGTAATCATATAAAGTTTTTCATCAATTTTCACAAACTTTCCCACCAGTGGGAAAAATCTCACACTGTAGGTATTCCTATAAACCCTCCTGCCATCTTTCACCCCAGCAAGGGTGGAAGAAATTTTCATTTCCCCGCCCAGCATATCCTTTATTTCTTTTGCTGAATGCTCAGCCGCCTTCTTGCTGCCCAAGTAATAATCATAGCCTCCCCTCACCTTTTCCTTCCTGGAAATGAATGTTTTGCTTTTTTCCACATTCCTTTTTATTATTTCATCAGCTTTTCTCATTTTTTCTTTATCCGCATCCCTCACCTGAATTATTGCTTCAAAATATCCACCCTTTTTCAATGAGCACTGGGGGCATAACCTCTCCTTTTCTATTATCTTTATTTCCCTCTCCTCCTCCACATCCCTTCCTTCAAATTTCCCTCTGCATGTCACTTTTGAATTATCTATGGTGCATTCATAGTCTATTTCTGCCTTAATGTTTTTCCTTATATACTCCTTCAAATCTTCATCCAGATTTCCCCTTTTCCATTCCCCGCCTATTCTATAAGAATCACATTCCCTGCAGAACGTCACCTCCACACTGGAAGGAATGCTAAAAAATTTTTTCTTTTTCAGATAGCAATCTATGCATAACCCATGATATGTCTTTCCTTTCCTGCCACATTCAACACAGAACATTTTTACAGCAACGCAAATTGAGCATGTGGTATTCCATCAATATTTAAAACATTTTCCTTGTCAATCAGTCCCATTTTTATACCACATCTCACACTCCTTTTCCCAACCAGGTTTGCTATGGTGGCGATGGAAAGATGTTTTCTCAGCATTTCCTCATCTCCCCTGACTCCATCATAAAATTCCTTCGAAACATGGAATTCTATCTCTCCCTCCACCAAAGTTTTTCCCAGCAGTTCAGCATCGCACGCAGCCACCAATGTCTCCCCTCCTGTTCTGTAAACTTTTATACATATATCATTCGCTTGTGAGTTTATATCTTCCATGCCTTGGTTCAAATATAATCCCCTCCCTCCTCATTTTTTCAATCAATTTTCTTACAGCATCTTCCTCTATGCCTCTCTCCCCCGCCCTGCTCACAATTTCATCTAAGGGGGCTGCATCCCTTACCTCCTCAGAGATTTCCTTTATCACTTCAGTTATCACCTTCATTCTGTCCTTTTGCGTCTTTGTTATCCCTGATGTTATCAAATCTATGTTGAAAACCTCCAGCTCCTTTTCCATTCCCACCTTTGTGAGATAATATTCCACAATATCTATGGCTCTGTTTGCGTCTTCCTCTGTAACAACGGGCGAGAGGCGCATCCTTGCTGACGCTTCTGCGATTCTTATAAATGCCTCCAGCTGGCGGGGGGTAAAGGGTATTGTCTCCTTTGACTTTGCCCTCATATCCACATAATACTCTCTTATCCTGTCCATGGCTTCCTTGGAGAGAACGGGAAAGACATTCCTTTTGGCATATGCAATATATTTTCTCAGAAATTCCGGGTCTATCACGGGCATTATTTCCATCATCTCCACATTCTCCTCATGTTGAAGGGTCTCCCCATATTTATGAACCATGAGCACATGACTTGCAAGGGCATCATCATTGTCCCTATCAGGCCTGTCTGTAAGGGGAAATATCAAATCAAATCTTGATAGAAGGGCGGGAGGTATGTTTATCTGGTCTGCAATGGGAGCATATTCATCAAACCTTCCCAGTTTTGGATTGGCTGCTCCAAGCAAAGCACATCTTGACTTCAGGGTGGCATTTATGCCCGCCTTCGCAACGCTTATCTCCTGCTGCTCCATTGCCTGATGGAGTGCATCTCTATCCTTTGGATTCATTTTATCCATCTCATCAACACATGCTATGCCCAGGTCGGCGAGCACAAGTGCCCCTGCCTCCAGAGTCCATCCTCCTTCTCCAAATTCATCGCTTTTTACGGCAGATGCTGTCAGTCCTGCCGCACTGCTTGATTTGCCAGATGTATATATGCTTCTGGGGGCAAGTTGGGATATGTATCGGAGTAACTGGCTTTTTGCTGTTCCAGGGTCTCCCACCAGAAGGATATGAATATCCCCTCTTATTCTTGTCCCATCGGGCATATACTTTGGCACACCCCCAAATAACTGGAGGGCGAGGGCATCCTTTTCCTTTTCCAGACCATATATTGTTGGGGCTATGGAACTCCTTATTTTCTCATAAAGCATTGGGTCTTTGCTCAATTCCTCTATATTTTTCTTATCATCCTCACTTATGAATATTTCTTCAAAAGCCTGCTCCTTTATCTCTATGCTGTTGGCATCCATCACCTTGTTGAATTCTGTCAGTTTCATTGTCCCCCTTCTCCTTGTCTGAACTCTCAGGATGCCATTAACCGTTATTCTGTCCCCAGGGACGACATCACCAACGAGATCATCTTCTAAATAAACAATCAATCTCATGGGCTGTGCTCCTCCCCTCAGTCCCTCAGGGCTTTCCTGCAGTTCAAGTTTCTGGGAATCTATAAAAACAGACTTCTCCGTTAAAAGTTTGAAGGTGCTTTTCCTTCCACATCCCCCCTGATCTGCATAGCATTCAGTGGGCTCTGTAAGTATATTCCCCTCCTGAGGAACCTTTATCACCGCACCGCATTTCTGGCACTGGAAGGCAGCATCCTGCAGTTTGGGGCGGACTTCAGTAACCTTCTTGACGAGTCCATTTATGGAAATGAATTTTCCCAGATGGGCTGCCCTCAAATCCCTTATTTCCACTTTATTGGCATCGGGTATATTTTTTACTCTAAAATGGAGCGGAGGCGTTTCCAAAGCCACATCCATTCCTTTTAATGCCTGCTCGGCAGCATATAAAATCAGGTATGGCTTCTCCAGTAATTGTTCACCCAGTTCGGAATCATATCTGTCTATATCCCAGTAATCCATAACAAAACTCTTTTTTTCAGGATAAAGAAGGGCCGCACTCTCTATTTCATCCTTGCAATATTCTTGGAAAAATCTCTCCCATCTTTCCATCAGTGTTTCGAGGCTTACAGCGGCCATTGAATTCATAATAAACAATGGTTTTTAAACCCCTACCCTCCTCGAGAGGAAATATAAAATTTTCCATGGAGGCATATACAATCAAAATTTAACTTTGTTAAATACCTCTTTAAAGAAACATTATATTATGGCATAAATTCAGTTTGCATGGACAAATTGCTTGGAAAAATGAAGGAGTTATTTTATCTTCCACAGGAGGAATGGAAAGAGGTGGACAAACTTATATATGGAATGGATGACTACTACCTCTACAACAGGGAGGAGGCGGAAAAGATAAGATTCCGGAGCATAAAGGAAGCTTTCATCCACCACTATTCCAACAACCTGTTTTACCACAATTACTGCAGGGAGAATAATGTAACACCCGATGACATAAAAAGTGAGAAGGACTTTTCAAAAATACCCCTCATCCCCGATACATTCTTCAAAGATTATCCAGGCGATGATCCCAAACAATTATATGAATGGCTTTATACGGTTTCTTCCGTTGATATTGGCAACTATGATTTCAAAGGCAAAAATTTACAGGATTTTTTTGGATGGGCTGAGAAAAAGCTCAATGGCTTGGTAACACATTCATCGGGCACAACAGGAAAATTCAGTTTCATGTTCAGGGATGAGATAACAAGAAAAAGAAATTTTTACTCCGCCGATAAAATCCTTTTATTCTCCATATTTCCGCCCGCTGAAGATGCACACGTTATATATCCCGGACCCATAAAGACATACCTTACCATGGGAAGATGGGTGGCGGAGGGAACAAAAATATTTGATGAAAACCATCGCCATTTTTTAACAAACAGAGAACTCACCATGGATATAATAAAGATCCTCGCGGGACAGATAAGTGGAATAAAGGATAAAATGAAGTTGATTATTATACAGAAAGCCATGAAAAAGGGGCAGATGAATCTCCTACGCCTTTTGGAAGAACTGGATAAAAAAGGAGAGCAGATGTATATGATAACATTTCCATTTCAACTCTATGATTTGATGAAAATAATGGAAGAGGAGGGCGTATATCTGGACATGGGAAAAAGCAACTCCGTGATAATAACAGGAGGTGGATGGAAAATACATGAGGGAATCAAAATCTCGCCCGATGACATGGCGAAGAAAGTGGAGGAATTTTTTGGCATAGAAAGGGAGAACTACAGGGATGTATATGGCATGTCGGAAATGAACGGGCTTGTTCTGGATTGCGAGGCAAGATACAAACATTTTCCTCCCTGGCTTTACCCAATGGTTCTGGATGAAAATTACGAGCAGGTTGGTTATGGAGAAGAGGGAAGATTCGCATTTCTTGATCCTGCTGCCAACAGTTATCCAGGTTTTATGACAACAGGGGATAGGGTAAAGTTGATGGAGTCCTGCCCCGAGTGTGGAAGGGAGGGCGTTGTCATAGATGGAGAGATAACAAGGATGAGGGGGGCGGAGGCAAAGGGATGCGGAAATTTGATGAGAGAGTTAATGGTGGAGAGTATGAGGTGATATTATGGGATGGTTGAAAGAAAAAATGGATAGGGGAGATATACCTCCTCCTGCAATAGTGAAAAATTTTCTGAAGACACTGGCACCTCTTTCCTATGCAATTGCCAGAAATCCAGGAAGCATGCTGAAGAATATGGAGGCATGGAAAAAAAGGCTGAAATATGGAGTTGCACCATGGAAGCATATTGAGGATGAAAGTGCTTTCAACAGTGCAAAAATGCTTGATATAAATGACTTTGAAGATTTGCCGGAAACAATCAATGAAAAATATCTCAGACCCACAAGAATGTGTGAATGCGACAATGAATTGATAAGGGCAATGGCAAAGAAATTTGGAGCAGGAGAGGTGAGCAGGGAAGAATATGTGAAAAGGATTTATTACTTTGTGAAAAATCAGAAATTCCTTATATTCAAGCCCATGGAAGGGGCGGTGGGAGTTCTGAAAAGCAAGGGAGGAGTATGCCTTGATCAAATGTCCCTTCTAATTGCTCTTGCCAGGGCAGGGGGGATAAAGGCGAGATATCGCCTCTATGCCTTCACCCCTTCCAATGAACTTGTGAATGTTATGCTGAAAGACGACCCTATACTCATGGAAACATATCAGATGCTTGGCTTTCTTGATTCCCTTCATGGATGTGCAGAACTATATTTAAATGGCAAATGGATTCAACTTGACCCCACCTTTTCCGACTATTTGGAAGCAGGGATGGGATTGCCCGTTTCAAACTTTGGTGAGCAACCTGCATGGGGCGTAAGGATGCCTGACAGAGACATAGTTTTTGAAGGTTTTCCCGTGATGCTTGGCGGTGCCTTGGTTGGACTTGCTTTGCTGTTGAGAAAAACTGTTGATGATGTGAATAAAAAACTGGATGGAATAAGGGAGAAGGGGAAGGAAATACTGGAAGAAATAGGGGTGGAAGAGTATAACAGGAGAATCAAAAGAAAAAGTGCAGTCATAAAACTTCCAGATGTTGAGGATGTGAAACAGTTCAGGAAAAAAATGGCGATGAAGGAGATTTCCTAAATGTTATAAGCATGGACACATTTCATTTTGTTGAATCCCGTTAAGAAAATATTGTGGTGGCTACTCGCCGGCACAGCAGGAGGTATAAACAGAGGGAGAATTATAGAAAAGATTATGAACAATCCAATGAATGCCAATGAACTGGCTAAGGAATTGGGCATGGATTATAAAACAGTTCGCCATCATCTGAAAATACTGGAAAAAAACAGTCTGATTTCTTCAATGGGGGAAGGGTATGGAAAGATGTATTTTATATCCGAACTTCTGGAGGAAAACATTAACTATTTTAACGAGATTTGGGAAAGAATTGGGAAAAATAAAATAAATAAAGGAGGGATGAGATAATATGAAAAAAGGCATCGTCATATTGATAATATTCATGATTGCCCTTGAGATGACATCCAGCATGGTATATGGGGCAACCAAGGATGGAGAGAGTCCCAGATGGAGGGATTTGAATTTCAAAACCTCTCTTTTCAAAAAAATTTATCTTGCATCCATCATAATAAATATTCTTCTGCTCTTTTCCCTTCTCTTCATATACATTTCCAGTTTCAGGAAGACGAAATCATCCTTTACACTGGGGCTGGTATTCTTCATTGGAGTTTTACTTGTGCAGCGTCTCCTCCTTTTTATATTTCCCCTCATACCCCATTTCTTTGAAACCCTGGCATTGATAATACTTCTTATGCTCAGTTTGGAGTAATATTCAACATTGTAAGATTTAAATATGTTCAAAAATTAATAACTGGGAAAAATGAAAGATATGGGGGGCTCGTCAGCAAAGGAGGTTTCTTATCCTCAAGGGGCAATACTTCTTTTGGATGGGAAAATATCTGGAATAACCAGTGAGGCAATCAGATTTCTTGGAGGGAAGAAAAAGGAAGATTTACTGGGAAAAAAATGGAGCAACTTTTTTCATCCATCTGACAGGAAAGAAATAAAAAAACTTCTTAACTCACCAATAAACAACATTTTCCTGAAGAAAAGAATCATCACATTGCAGGGTGAGGAAATTGAAATGGATATTTTTATTACTCCCATGAAATCCATCAATGATAATGCCTTCCTTATGCTCCTCCAGAGCCCAAAAGAGGAGACAAAGATCGTCCAGAACATTATTTACAAACTGAAAAAGAGAGTTGATGAACTTGAATGTCTGTATAAAATGGATACTCTGGCAAGGAAAAATGTTTCTATTGAAAAAATGATGGAAGAAATATGCGGAAGCATTAGAAACCTTCTCCAGCATCCCGAACTTTCCTACTGCAGAATTTCTTTAAAAGGAAAAGACTATCTTTCTCCTGCCAGGATTGGCAAAGTAGGCGGGAAATCATTGAAAGAAGAGATAATAATAAATGGAAAGAAGGAGGGTTTTCTTGAAGTGGGTTATATCGCGGAGGTGCCGTCCCAGGAAGAAAAAATCTTTTTGAAGGAAGAGGAGGAAATACTGCATGAAATAGCCCTCAAAATGGGAGAGATAATTTCTTATATGGAATTGAAAGAAGAACTGGAGAGGAACAGGATATATTTCAAAACAATCCTGGAAAAAAGCTCGGATATAACAATGGTGGTGGATGAAAATGCGGTGGTAAAATTCATCACCCCTTCCGTTGAAGAATTGTTGGGGTTCTCTCCAGAAGAACTTATAGGCAAAAGTGCTCTTGCATTTGTTCATCCCGATGATATGAAGATTGTATCATGGCATCATCAAAGAATGCTTGAAAATCACGGTGAGAGCGTTGAGGCAATATACATGGTGAGAAC
>Ga0164318_10004854_pt1 | contig 12975 bp, 11 predicted proteins | sample GuaBasSedimGuay9_FD_113734 | JGI IMG/M metagenome (GOLD analysis project Ga0164318, IMG submission 113734) | Subseafloor sediment microbial communities from Guaymas Basin, Gulf of California, Mexico - Guay9, Core 4571-4, 0-3 cm | ecosystem: Environmental > Aquatic > Marine > Hydrothermal vents... | reverse complement strand
TCCGTATCGTTTACCGCTTTTTTCTTTTTAAGGATTTGTAGGACAACCGAACTCGCTGTGCTGGTACGCCATATTTTCGACATTTCAGTTCAAACCTATGCGATTGGAGTAGCCGGCTTCTTTATCCTCCTAATCTGCTTAGCGAAGCTCTTGTACCATTCTTCCATGTCTCTAGAGATTGAAGGACCTATCTTTTCCATTGCTTTTTGGAAGTCTTCCTTGGTTACTTGTTTAGCGTTGGGGTTTCTCCTCAAGGCGTTTAGTGCTGCTTCGCGGCATAAGGCTTCGATGTCTGCTCCTGAGTATCCATTAGTTATTTCTGCCAGATGTTTTAGGTCTACGTCCTTGGCTAGGGGCATGTTCTTCGTGTAAATCTGGAATATTTCAAGTCTTGCTTTTTCATCTGGTTCTGGAACGTAGATCAGACGGTCGAAGCGTCCTGGTCGGAGAACCGCTGGGTCAATTATGTCCGGACGGTTCGTGGCGGCTATGACTACCACGTCTTCTAACGTTTGGATGCCGTCGATTTCGGTTAAAAGCTGGCTTATCACCCGTTCAGTTACTCCGCTGTCCGCGTAGCCCATTCCCCGCTTAGGAACTAAAGCGTCGAACTCGTCGAAGAATATTACAGACGGCGCTGCCATTCGGGCTTTTCTGAATACTTCCCTAATGGCTTTCTCAGACTCGCCAACCCACTTCGAAAACACTTCTGGACCCTTAATCGTTATGAAGTTCGCCTCGCTTTCGGTTGCAACCGCCCTCGCCAGCAAAGTCTTGCCGCATCCCGGTGGACCGTAGAGTAATACGCCCTTCGGAGGTTTTATTCCAAGCCTCTTGAACATTTCAGGCTTTTTAATTGGCCATTCGACGGCTTCTCTTAATTCTTGCTTAACTTCGTGGAGTCCGCCTATGGCGTCCCAGTGGACCGCTGGGACTTCTATGTAAACCTCACGCATGGCTGTGGGCGTTATCTCCTTGTACGCGTTCAAGAAGTCTTCCATTCTGACTTCCATTTTCTCCAGCACGCTTGGCGGTATCCTTTCTTCTTCCAAGTTTATTTCAGGCAAGTATCGCCTCAAAGCTTTCATAGCTGTTTCGCGGCACAGCGCAGCTAGGTCTGCGCCCGTGTAGCCGTGGGTTATTTCAGCCAGTTTGCGGAGGTTTACGTCTTCGGCGAGGGGCATTCCCCGGGTGTGAATCTGCAATATCTCGTATCTCGCCTGCCTATCGGGTACTCCTATTTCAATTTCTCTATCGAACCTTCCGGGTCTCCGCAGCGCAGGGTCAAGGGCGTCTGGGCGGTTTGTGGCTCCTATCACAATAACGTTTCCCCTTCCCGCTAAGCCATCCATCAACGCCAAAAGCTGGGCGACAACTCGCCTTTCTACCTCCCCGGTTACTTCTTCCCGTTTAGGTGCAATCGCATCAAGCTCATCGATGAAGATTATGCTAGGCGCGTTTTGCTGTGCCTGCTGAAAGATTTCGCGGAGACGAGCTTCTGACTCGCCGTAAAACTTGCTCATTATTTCAGGTCCATTTATAGCGAAAAAGTTGGCCTCAGACTCGTTGGCTACTGCTCTCGCTAGTAGCGTTTTCCCGCATCCCGGTGGACCGTGGAGCAACACGCCTTTCGGCGGCTCTATTCCGAGCCTTTGGAAGAGCTCCGGATGCCGAAGCGGCAGCTCAACCATTTCTCTTACGCGTTGAATCTCTTCGTGCAGTCCCCCTATATCCTCGTAGGTGGTTCTAGGCATTCCCCGGGCTTCCGGCGCCGGCTCGCTTAATATCTGCAGTTTTGTGTCCTGGGTTATGCGAACTATTCCGTGAGGACGTGTTTTCGTCACTGTAAAGGGTATGGCTTGCCCAAGCATCATGACGAGGGTTGTGTCTCCTTCTGTGACGGTGCGTTCCATAAGGCGGTTCTTAACGAAACGTGTAAAATCTTCGTCCACGTTGAGGCGCATGTCAACGGGGGCGAGGGTGACGCTTAACGCGTTCTTTACCTTCGCGGGCCTTACGATAACGTATTCGTTGATTGCTACCCCGGCGTTTTTCCGTGTGAAACCGTCTATGCGTATGATGCCGCGGTTCTGGTCTTCGGTGTAGGCTGGCCACGCTATTGCTGAGGTGGTGCGTTTTCCCGTTATTTCTATGACATCTCCGGCTGATATCCCGAGTTTCTGCATCGTCTGCTGGTCTATTCTAGCGATTCCTCTTCCAACATCTCTTTGCCTCGCGTCTGCCACTCGTAATTGAACTTCACCCATTTTGGGATGCTCTCCTTAAGAGAATTTCTAGATGGTTGAAACCTTGTTTGCGTATTTAAAGTTTCGTTCGTCTATCGAGTTCTACGCACCATTATCGTCTGTATTTGGCTGACGTTTTCTATCTGCTGAAGTTTGTTCTCGAGCTCTTCGAGTACTCCAGACTTGTCTTCGGGAATCTTTATGTGAGCAATTAACGCTTTCAAGCCGAAGGCTATGGGTTCCTCGCCGTAGCCGTAGATCGAAGCGAATTCTGGAAGGCTATTCTCAATCGCTTTTTTGAGCTGTTCGAACTCTACAGTGACGTCGGTTGGAAATATCTTATATGAAACCACAACATTCGCCATTTCGCTTTTCTCCCTGTTACCGTTTGTATTTCCAACGCTTGTTTATATACCCTACGTATCCAGCAAAGCCAAATTTTATCAGCAACTCGAAACATAATAGAACGCTCCTAGGAGGAAGCATGGTGTTAAGAACGAACAAGGAAAAACTTGTAAAGCTCTCAGTCGTAGGTGAGGTAACAAGTCCTATCTACGGTCGAAGCCCCTACAGAATCTCTGCGGATGGGCAGCCGGTTGTTTTGCCCGGCGTTGGCGGAATAACCTATAACATACGGGTTGGAGACCCGGCTTGCGGATGGGAAGCCGACCATGTTGAACCCGGCGTAAGCGTTCAAAACCGAGAGAAAGAAGACGTTTACTCCCCAGCCAACCGCGCGTTTAACATCCTATCGTGCGTAGGCAACGAAGCCACTGTTGTGAGCGGAGACGCAAAAGGCGCAAAAGGCGTAGTAACTGGAAAACATGGGGGAATAGAACACGTGCTAGTAGACTTTCCACCGGAAACGCTTGAAAAACTTTTGATAGGGGACAAGATTTTGATAAAGACCTATGGGTTAGGACTGAAGCTTCTCGACTTCCCGGAAATAAAAGTCATGAACATCGACCCCGGCTTTCTGGAAGCCCTCGACATCAAACCCGCAGGAGACAAGCTGGAAATCCCAGTTACCCACCAGATTCCAGCGAAAATCATGGGTTCCGGGTTAGGAGCCACCCAAACCTATTCCGGAGACTATGACATTCAACTCTTCGATAAGCCCACAGTGGAAGCCTACGGGCTGGAAGATCTACGTCTCGGCGACCTCGTAGCCATAATGGACGCGGACAGCACTTATGGTAGGCTATACCGAAAAGGCGCAGTAACCGTCGGAATAGTGGTGCACTGCAACTCCGTCATCTCAGGCCACGGCCCAGGAGTAACAACCCTGTTCACTTCGAGTAAAGGTAAGATAGCGCCGCGAATTGACCCGGGAGCAAATATTGCGAAGATTCTGAAATTAAGAACAGATATATAAGTGAAGTTTCATTTCTAAATATCGAACTTTAAAGCTCTGTGTGATGAGGATTGCCTGTTAAAAGGAAAAGTCGTGGAAGGTCGAAAGGCGGCAAAGGTAGAAGCGGATATGTGCAATGTGCCAGTTGTGGTGAGCTTGTTCCAAGGGACAAAGCCAAAAAAGTTTCTAGACGAGTTTCCCTAGTTGATCCTTCTTTGGCTAAGGAGCTTCGTCAGAAAGGCGCGTATCTTCCGACAGCTGTGCAAACTAAATATTACTGTGTCTCATGCGCGGTTCACCGTGGAATAGTAAAAGTTCGCTCTAAAAACGAGCGGAGAAAGCGGCGTAGAAGATAAACGCTTAAGTTCCACTCTCATTCGGTTTTGTTTTCTTGTAGAAATAGAAAATTCTCTGCACAACTGTAATGTTTGTTAATACTGCTAAAAGGAGAATCCCGAAGTTTAACGCGTCTTCCACGTAGATTCCCGCTAATGTGGCTATCGCAACTATGATAATCCGTTCCGGTCTTTCCATCAAACCCACCGACTCCATGTTCACTTTTTCAGCTTCAGCCCTTGCCCGCGTGTAACTAACGAGCAGAGAACCAACCAGTGCTATGGCGCCCCAGTGAAGTTCGCATAAGCCTCCGAGGATTATAGCTGAGTAGACCAAAGCATCGGCATACCGGTCTAAAACCGAGTCGAAAAAACCTCCGAAAACCGTTGTTTTCGAACATACACGGGCGATTGCGCCATCCAACGCGTCGCATAATCCCGAAAGCAACAGTAAAACAGCGGCTAAAAAAGTGAACAGGTGAGAATCTTTCGCGTTTATATAGAATGCTGCTGACAAAACAGCTAGAAGGATTCCTAGAAGGCTCATGGTGTTAGGCGTGAACCCGGCGTTCCCTAGCTTCTCTGCTACAGAAGCGATTTTTGACTGGAACTTCTTCTTGAGCCGTGTCAACATAGCTTGTCCTTCGCTCCTATTTTATCACAATCCTTATTTAAGCCATAATCGAAACTGACAATAAAGGAATGAAAAAGCATGATTCACATAGCTCAACTTGGCTTTGATGGTAAAACGGCATTAGGCTTGAAGGTGGAACTGCCAGAATCTCCGCCTTTAATGCTGATAGTAGGCAAACGCGGCTTCCTCATGTGCGGCTTCCTAAACATGGAGGCTGCTGAAAAACTCGGCGTAGCCGCTGCTGTTGTATCAGGTGTAACAACCTTCGAAGAAATGCTGAACAAAGAAGTTAAGGCGGCTTCCTCCAAAGCCGAAGCCTTAGGTGTCAAGGTCGGAATGCTCGGCAAAGAAGCTGTTAAACGCTTCCTTTAAGTAAATGTTGTTGGAGGAACAAGATTTGACATACGAAGCTGTTTGGAAGGTTTTGTCAGACATGGTTACCGAATTCAGAAAAAAGGGCAAACAAATTCCCGCTAATATAATGCAGGATTTACGTTCGGCTAGAACACTGATTCAAGTAGCAAAAGCTGACAAGACATGTGAGGGAACGGTTATTCCGAAAATCGAACAGTACTTGTCAAACGTGGAGTTTTTCCTTTTCTCTGAAGCCCAAACAATAGGCGAGGAATTTTTCAAGGAATGGATTGAAAAATTGACAAAGGCTCAAGAGAAAGCCGCAGAAGAAGCCGAAGCTGAAGCTGGCTCTTCTGTTTCCCACTTTGTTCCAGGGGTTCCACGGGAAGAACAATGGATTCGAATAAAGGCTTCAGCAGAAACTCCTGAAGAAGTTATACGTAGAATAGCTGAAGAGGAGAATCTCTCGTGTAAAAGGCAGCCTGACGGGTATTTTCTCATAAGCGGCGATAAGGAGCGGATAAAAGCCTTTATCAGAAAAATGGCTAAAAAACATGAATAAGCCCATTAAAAATACCGCAAAAATTTACACAACTGTTAAAACTTTGAAATAGCTCTGAATTATAGAACAATAATATAGAACAAAGCCTCGACGTTAAAGCTTGTTTCGAGGCGAGGACGATGCGACATGCCTTACATTAAAAAAATAGAAATCAGAGGATTCAAATCCTTCGGTTCCCAGAAAGTTACTATCACGTTGGATAAAGGCTTCACGGTTATAACCGGACCCAACGGAAGTGGGAAAACAAACATTGTTGATGCGATACTGTTCGCTCTAGGCGAACTGAGCGTTAGACGTCTCCGAGCCGACTCGGCATCCAAGCTTATTTTCCACGGGTCACCTGAAGCCGGAATAGAACGCGCCAGATCTGCCAAGGTAGTAATTCAGTTCGATAACTCTGATGGAAGAATACCTGTAGACACAGCTACAGTCACCGTTTCCCGCGAGGTTCGGAGAGATGGGCAGAGCATTTACAGGTTGAACGGTCGGAGGGTTTCACGAACTCAAATTCTCGAAATGCTTTCGATGTCGGGGATAACTTCCTCTGGGCATAACCTTATAATGCAAGGAACCATAACGCGGTTGACCGACATCTCTTCGGTTGAGCGGCGAAAGATAATCGAGGACTTAATTGGGATTGCGCAGTACGACGCGGAGAAGGCTGAGGCTGAGGAGAAGCTTCGAGCCGCGGACTTGGCTATCCGCACAGCTATGGGAAGAATCGATGAGGTTCAGAAGCGGGTTGACGACCTCGAGAGAGAGCGAAACGAGCTTCTGCGATACCGTTTTCTACGGAACGAAATAAAACGGCTTGAGATTAAGAAGCTCTCATACGAAATCTTCCAGCTTCAGAAAGAATCTCAAACACTGTCCGCTCAGGTTGAACGCGTCGAAAAGAAAGTTGAAAAACTAAGGCAGCTACGGGAAAAGTTTCGTTCGAAAAGACGTGCAGTGGAGCTTGAATGGCGAAAACTCAGCTCTGAAATGGTGGAGGAGGGTGGAGCCCGAGTTCTTCAGGTTCAAATGAAGATAGGAGAGCTCAAATCAAAACTCAGCGAGCTCACTTCGAAGATAAACACCGCAACTATAAGTCTCGAAGGACTAAGAAAAGTCCGAGACAACCACCGCCAACACTTTGAACAGTTACGCAACGAAATAAAAGAAAACAGACTTAAAATAAGGAAACTGCGGAAGCGTTACGCGGCTCTTCAGAAAGAAATTTCCATGAAACAAGCTGAGCATGAAGCGTTGATGAAGGAAACAGCTCAGCTCTGGGAGCATCTCGATGAAAACAGCTCTAAAACGCGAGAGCTTGAACAGCAGATAGACAAGCTTTATCAACGGCTTGTTGAGCTTCGAACCGAATCAGCGAGGCTTCAAAACTCGATAAAAACGCGGAAACGCCGACTAACAGACCTATCATCGCGGAAACAACGCTTCGCAGAGACCTTGGAAGAACTGCAAAAATCCGTAAAAGACCTAGAAGAAATTCAGAAAGAACAGAAAAACAGGCTGAAAAGCCTAGAACAAACCTTAGCGCGGAAAAGAGCTCAAAAAGAAGCTATAGAACGGGAAATTTCCGAAGCTGAAAAAATCGCTGAATCAGCGAAAAGCGCGGTGGTGGAGTTCGCCACACAGAAGGAACTTGCCGAAACAATAGCTGCCGAGGAAAAAGCTCTACGTAACATCGAAGAACTCGGCGAGCTAGGAGTAATCAGAGGCGTGCACGGACGTTTTAAAAAGCTAATCAGAATGGATAGACGCTACAGAAGAGCCTTGGAAACCGCCGCTGCCGGATGGCTGGACGCCGTAGTTGTAGACGACCTCGACGTGGCTTACACGTGCACCGAAACTTTGAGAAGGCTTAAACTTGGAAGAATAAAAATTATCCCTCTCAAAGGCATTACCCGAGCTAGAATCGTGAAGCCCCCGCGGGGCAGAGGCATCATTGGAATCGCCTCGGCCTTCGTTAAATGCTCTAGACAGTACTTGCCAGCCGTATCCTTCATTTTCGGAGATACTGTCATAGTTTCAGACGAGAAAACCGCGTCTTCAGTATGTAATGAAGGATACCGCGCGGTTACGGTTAACGGAGACGTCTTCGAACCCGGCGGCGGTTTGGAAAGTGGATATTACCGTGCGCCAATAGATTTCTCGAACATTATTCCAAGCGAAAACGCTCTGAAAAGCCTCGATGAAGCCGTTAAGGCGCTTAAACAGCACTTAGCTAAGCGAAACAGTGACATCGCTGTTATCGAAGAAGAAATCGATAAGACGCTCGTCGAAATAGCCCGCTTATCCGAAGCTATCACAACGCTGGACAATGAAATTCAAAGGGTGCAAAGAACAGCTAAAAGAACCCGACGTAACATACGTCGGGTTGTTCTCTACATGCAGAGACTAAATAGCCTCCTCGAAAAGGAGAAAACTCAGCTTGGACTCAATAAGGCTGAGAAAAACTCTATCCGAAAGCAAATTCGGAAACTGCAGAAAGAGCTCCGTGAGCTGAGGAGAAAGACTGACCCTGCTGAAATCCAGAAAATGGAAATTCAACGGGAAAGGCTTGGTGAAGAAATCATTCGGCTGAGACAAAACTTAGGCTCTCTTGAAACGGAAATCTCTACACTCCAGTCTCAATTCGAGAATGTTCTTCGAATAAGCTACCAGAACAGCAAAATCCAGCTGAGAAAGGTTGAGCAGCAGCTAAGAAGGCTTGAAAAGGAAGTTCAGCAAGCGCTGCAGCAGAAGGAAACGCTTAGACAAGAACTCATGGAGCTTGAAAAATCTCGTATAGAGCTTTCCCGCACTGTTTTGGGTGCCCGTGAAGAAGCCAAAAAGTTCACGGCACAAATAGACGATATGGATAAGCGACTTCAGCGGTTAGACATGGAATATGAGCAGACGGATAGGCTGCTAAATCAGCTAAGGCTTAAGCTTCAAACATCACTGTTGAAAATAGGGCAACACCGTAACACGCTACGGCAGCTCGGATGCGACGAGCCTGTGCCCGTTTCAAGGAAAGAGGTTGAAGAAGCTGAAGTGCTAATGCAGATGTTGAACATGGAACTCGAAAGAATAGGCGGGGTGAACCAGCTGGCTCTGTCGCACTACGCTGAACAAATCTCGCGTTACAAGGAACTTTCGATGCGGATGAACGAACTTGAACGCGAAAAACAAGCCATACTCAAGTTCATGGAGGAAATCGACCGTAAGAAACGTGAGGTTTTCATGGAAGCCTTCACGAAGATAAACATGAACCTCCAACGATACTTCGCGAAGTTGACGGGCGGCGGAAAAGCCTACCTTAAACTGCAAAACCCCGAAGATCCTTTCGCCGGCGGAGTAGACATGATTGTGCAGTTCGTCAACAAGAGCGAAATTCTGGTTACTGGAGCAAGCGGAGGGGAACGCTCTGTTTCAGCCGTAGCGTTCCTATTTGCCATACAAGAGTTCTCTCCAGCTTCGTTCTACATACTCGACGAGATAGATGCGCACCTCGATGCCTTTCACGTGTCGAAGCTCGGCGAACTGCTCGCTGAGGAGTCTTCGAAGTCCCAGTTTATCGTTATTACTTTGAAGCCGGAAATGGTGAACAAAGCGCAGAAAGTATACGGCGTATACGCGCGAAACGGTGTTTCAAACGTGATTTCAGCCAAATTCTTGGAGGTCCCGGCGTAATGCCCCAGCTAAGCCCCGTTAGCAAGCCTTTCTACCTGCGCCCACCATGGAACATTCTCTTCGACTTCCGAAAGCTTGGAAAGATTACCCCTTGGAAGATAAATGTCGCCTATCTGCTTCTTTCCTTTCTCGAAGAAATGGAGAAACGCGGTGAAGTTGACTTTAGGGCTTCCGGCGTGGCTCTAGATTCCTCAGCCCTCATATACCTTATGAAATCTAAACTTCTGCTCAAACTGGAAGAGCCTCCATCACCGCCGCCGAAAAAACTGTTAGACTTTCTCCCCCCTCCGCTGTTCCTCCCCTTGCGCCACGAGCTAACATCCACCACAATCCAAAACCTACTTCAAGTCTTAGATGAAGTGCTCAAAGGCGAAAAGATCTCCCCGACAAAACCTAAACTGGAACCTGTTCTTCCACCACCATCTGACATTTTATCCGTTGTTGATGCTTATCTGATGGAAATAGAAGCGCAGATGGAAGAACTTTATCTGCAGCTTCACCAAAAAGTGAAGGGAAGAGGCATAATCAATTTTTCTAGGTTCGTTGCTGGGAAAGAAAGAATAGACGCTATAAGAATCTTTATTCTACTACTGTTTCTCGCCCAGAAAGGGAAGGTCAGCCTGTGGCAAAACGAAGAGTTTGGTGAAATATACATAACCGTGGGTGAAAGCCAAGATTACGGCGCTGACGGGGTTGCCCTTGAAAGCAGATAAGGCTAAACAAGAAGAAACGGCTAAAGCTGAAAAACTGAAGCATGAACTTGCACTGTTAGAAGCCGCCCTCTACGTGGCTGGGCGTCCCTTGGACCTTAAAACTTTAGGTTCCATCCTTAAAACGCGTTCGAAGAGGAAGGTTCAACGGCTGGCTCGGATGCTGATGAAGGAGTACGCAAGCCGTAACACTGCCCTCGAAATCCTTGAACTCAAAGACGAAAGATTTGTTCTGCAGCTAAAAGCCGAATTCACGCCTCAAGTAAAAAGGCTGGTAAAACGTCCCCTTCTCTCAACTGGTCCTCTTAAAACGCTTGCCTACATTGCGTATCGCCAGCCAGTTTCTCAAATACGTGTAGTAGCCGTTAGAGGAAGACACGCCTACCAGCATATAAAACAGCTGGAAGAAATGGGCTTGATAACCCGCGAGAAAAGCGGAAGGTCAAGCATTCTGAAGACGACGCCGTATTTCGCTGACTATTTCGGCTTAAGCCATGACATAGCAACCATGAAGCGGCAGCTGAAACGAATTTTTCAAAAGCCGCAGTCTCAATAAGGTTTATATTTGAAACAGTTTTCTCATAAACTAACACAAAGTAGGAAGATGGAAAATGGCTGTCTGGCACGGAGACCAACATAAACGCAAACCAACAGGTGGAAAGAAGCGTCCATACCGTAAAAAACGCCGTTTCGAAAGAGGTTCCTTTCCAACGGAAACAATTCTCGGAAAAACGGTTAGAAAGATAAGCCGGCGACGCGGCGGAAACATCAAGATTCGAGTTTTAAGCAACAACCACGCGTGCGTAACCGACCCTTCAACCGGAAAAACACAGAAAGCCGAAATTTTACGCGTAGTAAAGAACCCGGCGAACGTGGACTATAACCGTCGAGGCGTAATAACCAAAGGAGCCGTAATCGAAACTTCTCTAGGCTTAGCGCGCGTAACTTCTCGTCCTGGACAGCACGGTATAATCAACGCTGTGCTGATTCGCGAAGAATAAACCCCGACTTCTAACGTTTTTTCTTCTTTTTCTTTCTCGCTTTAGCTTCTTTTTGAACTCTGCTGCTTCTAACCTTCAAAAGTTCTGCCCCAATTTTTTTCAGTAGAGTGTTCTTCGGCTCCCTCTTTGCAACTAGGAGCATGCCGCTTCTAATCCACGGCGTTTTCGGGTAGGCTGCGTCCAAGACTAACTCGTTTTTCAATCCAAGTCTTTCTACGGCTTCCTTTAGTTCGCTGATTTTAGGCAGCGGAACGCACAAGTTCCGTGGCAGTTTTCTTCCTTTTTCTCTCGTCCTACCAGCATCAAAGTAGGCTGGCCACAGCACGATTTTGTCTTGTTTTCGCATTTTCCCTTTTCTCTCTTCTATTTATGTGCATAGTATGCTACAAGCTTCTTGTTTACCGCGTCTATTCTGACGAAGCCGAACCGTTCAAACTGTATCGCGGTGTCTGGCTTTAGCTTTTTGCATAGTTTCTCAGCTACTCCTTCTTTCACTGTAGCATCGGGCATCACTACTTGGCAAGGCATTCCCTCGTTTATGGGAATCCAGTGAATTAACGGCGCCTTCAATGTTCTTGCTTCTTGGTAGGTTTCGCTGTGATAGTCTGCTTCAACCTCGTAGCTTCTAACCTTCCGCACCGTAATGTTGAAAAGCTCCATCAGACGAACCACACGGTTCACCTCGAACTTCTCAAAGTCTTCTCTCGAAATCCAGAACTGTGCTTCTCTCGCTTCCCCTTTCGGTTCTACTCGATATTTACGGAATCCTCTTTCCGGATAGTCCGGATGCAAATTAAGCTTAGCGTGGAAAGCTTTAGGCAAATTCTGCACGGTTAGCTGAACCGGGTCTGAGACAAAAAAGTAACGGTTTGCCTTTGGGTCTAGGATTTTGCGGTTGTAGGCGTAGAGGTTTTCCCAGCTCAACGTGACATCCGCTGTTTTCGGACCTACGTCGATTATTAATTGTCGAATGGCTTCAGGCGTTATCCCTCTACGTTTCAAGGCGAGAAAAGTCGCTAGTCTCGGGTCGTCCCAGCTCTTGAACGTGCCGTCACGTATTCCCTGAACGATTTTCGATTTGCTCAGAAAAGCCCCAGTAATTTTCAGTCTGCCGTAATGGATGGCTTCGGGATATTGCCATCCGAAGTGTGCATACAAGTATTCTTGACGATGCTGATTCGTCAAGTGTTCTTTCCCACGAATTATATGTGTGACCCCCATCAAGTGGTCGTCTATTCCACACGCGAAATTGTAGAGCGGCCAAACACGATATTTGCCTCCGACCCTTGGATGAGGATATTTCTCTGTGTCTATTATGCGTAGCGCGGGCCAGTCTCTTATTGCGGGGTTGGGATGGGTTATGTCTGTTTTTACGCGTACTACGGCTTCACCTTCAGCGTACTTGCCGTTGAGCATTTTTTCCCATCTTTCAAGCTGCGTTTCCGGTGGAAGTTCTCTGCATGGACAAGGCTTCTTCGCTAGTATTTTTTGTCTGAAATCTTGTGGTGTGCATGTGCAAACGTAGGCTTTCGCGTTTTTCAGCAGTTTTTCTGCGTGTTCGTAGTAGATGGGAATGCGGTCGCTTTGAATATACTCCTTGTCCGGTTTACATCCTAGCCAATCTAGGTCTTCTCTTATTTTGTCATAGAATTCGGGTACTGGTCTTTTCAGCTTCGGGTCTGTATCTTCGAAGCGTAGAATAAACTTTCCTTTATACATTTTTGCGTATTCATAGCAGAGAACTATGGCTCTCGCCGAACCTAAATGCAGCACGCAGTCAGGATTCGGGGAAAAACGCGTAACTATTCGCTCATATTTCTCGGCGTTCGGCAACGGCGGAAGCCCTTTCACCTTTTCTTCAGCCTTCTTCGCTGCTAGGAGTTCTGGCCATTTCTCCTCTATGGTTTTCTGCTGTTCGGATAGACTCAAACGGTTAACATATGCGACTACTTCTTTTACGGTAGCTGCGACTCGTTTTATTTCGGCTTTTAGTTGGGGCTTCTCTGCGAGAATTCTGCCCATCACTGAGGATTCGCGGGCTTTTCCTTCATGTTGAACCGCGTTTAAGAGAGCAAATTTTAGAATTAAGGCTTTTATCTCT
>Ga0164318_10004853_pt1 | contig 12976 bp, 12 predicted proteins | sample GuaBasSedimGuay9_FD_113734 | JGI IMG/M metagenome (GOLD analysis project Ga0164318, IMG submission 113734) | Subseafloor sediment microbial communities from Guaymas Basin, Gulf of California, Mexico - Guay9, Core 4571-4, 0-3 cm | ecosystem: Environmental > Aquatic > Marine > Hydrothermal vents... | reverse complement strand
TTCAAACCATGGCTGCCAGAGAAATGGGAAAAGTTGGAATTTAAGGTGAAATGGTGGGGCGAGACTTTAAATGTCGCAATAACGCACGAAACTGTAGAATTAAAGTTGGAAACCACTGACCCAACTCGAACAGTGGAGGTGAACATTGCCCAAAGGGTCTGGAGGGTCAAAGGCGGAGAAACTTGTGTTATCTCTGTTTGTTCTCAGTAAATATTTGTTTTTCAGCTTCTGTTTTTGTGTTTTTTCCCTCCAGAGTTTGTTTTCCACTTAGCCAGTTTTGGATTACCTCTATCATTACCTGCACGTGGCCTTTGATTTTGGTACGGGCGCAGTTAGGGTTAGAATGGATGCAAAGTACACCCTTACAATAATAAACCCGTTCCGAGCAACCCTGCTGTCGTTGGTAAATGGGGGTAGGGATCATGCGTTCTGTAATTTCTTTGCGGTCAAGGTCTTTACCGCGTAGGCGCAAACCTATTTCTATTGTTTTATCCCACACAAATTTTTGTAGTGCTACTACTTCTGCGTTAGAGTATTTGTCGATGAGATCATCTACAGGCCACCCTTTAAGTAAATGAACCAGAAGATTAACCTTTTGACTTAAACTCAGCACATCCTTGGCTACTTCAGTATATTCCATAGATAATCCCTCATTAATCTAAGATGGCATTACTTCAAGATTGATATTAATCAAGTCCACAATCAATTGACGAATTGATTGTGGATTGTCAGGTTGGTAGAAAGTAAATCGACTAAGTTTCGATAGGGTAAGGCCACCGCGATAGGCCTTCTCAGGTATGTGGGATGTATTTCCTTCCAGCTTTGCAGCAACGACAATTGGAATCGCAAACTGATCGTTAAAATAGTCCAAAATTGCTGCTGTCTCTTGAAAAGTTTCCATTTGTTCCCAATCAAAGACTACAATTACTCCCAGAGCTTTTTGACAAAGCAGATCCCAGGCAAAGCGCTTTGCTGATTGTTCCCAGTTAATTCCATAGAGTTGCAAGGCCATTTGGTCGTCGAGCTGCAACATTCCCCAGCAGATTCCTGTCTTGGTAGTCTCGATTTGTGGACAGATTCTGCGAATCAATTCGCTATTGTCATTCGCTTTAGCGCCAACTACCAGTACTTCGCCAATTCTCATTTCTTGTTTTCCCCATCATACCAACAATTTTCGTTTCAACATTTGTAATTCAGTTCTTTGGAAAGGAATTTTGTTTTTCAACTTTACTTTCACCTTTTCCTGATTTTCTTTTGAAAGAGTGGGCGCAGGACGTGTTACTACCTCCTCAGTAAAAGTAGAAGAGGAAGGCGAAAGTATTTTCTTAAAAAATCTAGAGATAACAGCTAATAGTTTTTCCTTTACTGGAGCTGATTTTCCATTGGTTGGTTCTTCTTTCGGCGTCTCAGAGTTGTATTTTTCTGTATCGAAGTAGAAAAGCGACTCGTGTATTATTCCTAATTCAAAAAGGTGAATTATTATTCTGAGAGTTTCTAATTCATCTACTGGGCTGTTTTCAACAATCTGCTCGATACTGTGTTCGCCGTCAACCAGCTCCAATATATTCGTGTGCTGCTGGTCGATTTCATCCAAATAGGGTTCTCTTGCTCGTTCCAGGACAGTATTCAATTTTGGCAGGTGGTTTTTCAAGTGTAGCCATTCGTCAGTGATTTTCAACCCCTTAGAAACAATTTCCTGAACAGGCATAGCAATAACTCGTTCACGGTCAAAGTCTTGAAATTCAACGTAAAAAACTCCTTCGTCCCAGGTGAAAAGTCGCATCAATGCTTTTTCCCCCAATATTCCGTTTGTCTCAGCGTCCCAGACTTCCCCATTTTTGACATAAATTTTTCCTTCATGATTGTTTTTAGTTAAGTGAATCACGCCTGTTTTCTGTCCCAGCTCTAGTGTTTGTATCAGATCAACCAAATTCATCTCGTGCAAATTACCAGAGAATCCTCTTTCTACTGGTGGTGTTTGGGGTAAGGTTTTCTTCTCTGCCAGCAAGACATCCAACCGAGCTTGTACTTCCTCAATCTCGAACGGTAAAGAGATGAATTCATCTACACCACTTTTTATTGCTTCGACCCGGGCTTGCAAATTTAATTCTTCTGAAAATAGCACGAATGGTACATATTGGGTTGATTTATTCTTACGTAGAGAATGTACCAGTTGTGTACCTTCCATGTCTGGGAGGTGTTGAGCTGCTAAGATGGCATCTGGGCTTTCGCGCTGGCATGCAGCCAGAGCTTGTTTGCCCGAGTGTACCACCGCAATCTGATATTTTTCTGAGAGATTACGAAAAGCTGTAGTGAGAGTATTATCGGCCTCAGCCAAAAGAAGTTTCGGAGTCATTATGTTTAACCCTCATCAATTATTTGCATGATCAATAGTAACAGGCATTTCATAAACTTTCTGCTCAGGATATGGTGCAAACATGTTTAATAAAATCATCTTTACATTTTTTTTATCAGAGGGGTTGCATGGCATTAGCTCCTCATAGCTTTCTAACCCCAGGCGTTGGGCGATTGTCTCGATACCAATTGCCTTGGCAGAACGTAATTTGGTAACTGCCACAACATAAGGTAATTGATATTGTGAGCGGAAGGACTTGATCAAGTAGCCAAGGTAATCAAAATTTTCAGGTTCGGTTGCATCTACCATGATAATGTAACCGATCAAACGATTTTCCACGGTGTCAAGCAATATCTGCAATTGTTTTTCCATTGAAACCCCTAAGATGCCAATTTCTATTTCTTTGTTTAATAATATTTTACCTATATCAATAGGATGAGGAAAAACATTTTTTATTGTTCGCGAGCGATATTCTAAACCGCAAAGTGTGCGAACAAATTCGCTTTTACCACTACCTACCGTTCCTAATACCAAGATTACGCCTTTGTTAATTTTTCCCTGCCGGAGAACACGTTTATTAAAAGCCTCAAATTCTTCTTGGCTGAGTAGTGGCTCTTGGGTAATCTGAGGAATTTCAAATTCTAGTTTAGGTGCTTCCTGTTTGATTTCTTCTAAAAATCCTTGCTGGTAAAGTTTGACGATACGTTCTAAGGTGACTAAATCCTCATAATGGCTGTCGTCAATAATCTGAAGGACGTTTCTGTGGCCATCGAAAAGCTCTAGGAATTTTGCCACGTCAGGGGTGATTTGTTTTTTCTCCAAGATTTTCAAGAAGTTGGAGCGGATGGAAAATATTGCCTGGGGAGATGGTAACTGACTCATCCAACTTTGACGTTTTTCCAGTCGTTTGTATCCCTGCATTAGCAAACCGAGATTGCTTACAGTGATTTCGTCTGTTACTTCTACGTCTTCAAAAACCATGGAGAAAGTACCTTCTTCCCAGGGCAACATTTGGTAAACCGCCAATTCGCCGCGGAAATTTCCCAGAATGGCGTTTACTACCATTCCGTTCTTGAAAAAAATCTGGCCGCTTTTATTATTGGCGTTTACCAGATTGAGGATGCCAGTGGTGCGTTTGACCCCCAGGCTTTCAATTAGCTCAGCCACACTAATATCACGGAGCTGGCCCGTGAATTTGCCACTTTTAGCATCTAATTCCAACTGACGTCGTTCTAAGCGAGCGAGAATCATTTCAATACGAGCGATGATTTCGTTCACATGCATTGGTTTGATGATGTAATCTTTGACCCCTTGTTGAAAAGCGCGTAATCGATCTTGTAAGCCACTGCGAGTGGTCAAGAAGATGACTGGAATGGTAGCGGTTGCCTCATTTTCCTTCAATCGGGCTAAAAAATCGAAGCCGTTTAGGTCTGGCAGTTCAGTGTCAGTAACGATCAGATCCGGCTGGTATTTCTTGGCTTTTTCCAGCCCATTAGTCCCATTAATCGCTGTGGTTACTTGAAATTGTTGACTCACAAGAGCACTAACCAAGATTTCGATATTCTTGGGGTCATCATCGATTAGCAAAATGGTATGCGTTTTCATAACTTCCTCGATACTTGTGGCATAACCTAATAGATTTTTTCTAATTGTGTATCAGGGTAGTAGTGGGACAAAATTGTAGCGTAGTCATAACCAAGTTCACCCATTACAGCAGCACCGATTTGACACATTCCTACTCCGTGTCCCCAGCCTCGTCCCTTCAATAGTAATTTTTTGGGTTGTTGGCTATCGGGGATTTTTTCTACATAAAAGCAAGAGCTGTAGAGATGTTTGGAAGAAAGCACCCTGCGAATCTCCAACTCTTTGCCCACGATCAAGTCGCCTTTCTCTCCGATTAATTTTACATACATCAGACGGCCAGAATAGCCTCTTTTTAAGGGAATGATGTCAAGAATAGCTCCCAGGTTTTTACCCGATTTGGTTTGAACAATCTCACCAAGTTCTTCGGGCGAATAATTTACTTCCCAGTGGAAATAATGTCTGGCGTACTCTAAATGTGGTGGTAGTTGGTAGATAGTAGGGTTACAGAAAACCTCGGGATTTGTATTTAAGAATTGCTTTATTGCTGTCTCAGTGGTCAAAATCTGGTATGTTGGAGAAACTCCCTCCATGTTGTCAACATGTGTGCTAAGATAGGGGATTTTACGATTGTCCCAGACGTTCTCATAGCTTTCAGTAATTCCTGCACAAAGTTTTGCGTACCGAGCATCACAAATCTTATTTTTATGCATTAGCACTTCGCCATTGGTTTGGGTTGCAGCTTTCCGGGAATTTTGTCGAATTCTGCCCACACCATAGAAACACTGACAATGATCGGTGGCGCAAAGGTCAAAAGCTTCTCCCCAGTGATGTTTACCCGCAGTAGCAAAAATAGTACTTCGTGCAGCAATTGTTTGCGCCTTGAGAAAATCTAAATTGCACTCGGGTGACATCTCTGAAGAATTGACGCTAGCTAAATATTCCTCTAGATCCAGCACGTTAATGGCACAAACTTGCCCCTGGGAATCTATTCGGAATTCTAATTTACCACTAAAAATCTGTGTTTCACGATGATCCCAATGGAAGCCTGCACCTACTCTCACGTTGCGGAGTAAAAAACGATTGTTTTTTCTGTCAATGGGAACCAACCGCAACCCCGCTTCAACCTTTTTGCCATTAATCGACAAATAGCCGCTACTTTCTGCAATTACCTGAGAGATAATGGTAGTGCTCCCAAAATCTTCCAATAATTGCCGAACATTTTCTGCCTCTTCTCGACTGCTAAATGGTTCAGAAATAATCCAAATTTCACGGTTATTTATTTCTCTACCACCAGCCAGGGGGATACGCTGTCCCACCCACATTGCTTCAGTTTTGTGCCCCTGTTTTTGCCATTTCTGGACAAAGGTATCAGCTTGTTGTTCATTGTCGGCAATGGCAAATCGAATTCGATAAATCACTTTAGCAGGAGTGCTTTCTCCGATAGCAATTCGGAAGCTTTTCCCTTTCGCTCCAGAAAATAGCGGCTTTCCCTCAAGGCTGTAAGCCTGAAAAGGCAAGTTGGATTCAAAATCTGTGGATCTTTCGGCCAAAACAATTGCAATACGAATTAATGGTTTCGCATCCTCTTTGCTCCATTCCATCTCATTACCTTTCAAGGCTTATTGACATCACTGCCTTGATTTCAAAATAGTAATTCAAAAGCAAAGAATCAAGTCTTTTTTATTGCAAATTTTGAATTACTATATTTGTATTGTTACTTTTTGAATCTTCATTCGGCACTCGATTATTTCTCGCTAATATCAGTCCCCAACTAAATAATAAGGCAGCGCCTAATAAGACTGGCGGGTAGACATGGTTGTGCCACAAGTACCAATGAATATTTCGTTCTCCTCTGCTGACCAGGTAAATAGCTACTCCATTGTTAATGATATGGACAATGGTGCTTGGAATGATGCTATTACTCCAATAAGCGAGAAAGCCAAGCACGATGCCTAAAATAGTGATTTGCAAAAACCACCAGGGAATGAAATGAAGAAAAGCAAACAGTATTGCTGAACCAAGGATTGCCCAGCCAATACGCAGATGCTGTTCCAGAATTCTCTGTAGAAAACCACGGAATAGCATTTCTTCAACAATTCCAGCAAGCAAGGTAGCTGTGAGTACCAACAAGAAAAAATCCACGGTATTTGAGTATCTAAATCCTTCTTTTAGTGCTTCATCAAAGAATTTTGGGACTGGAAAGATCAATTGTGTCAAACGATCCAATTCATCTGCTAAAACCGCTCCGGAAAGTCCTACTATTACACTAGCACCAATTAGTTGAGAGTTAACTCTATTCAAACGGAACCCTTTTTTCAATGGACAATCCTGTTTATGCAACATAATAGCAGCCGGCACTACTAGCAGAATTTCCAGAAAAAACACTGGACTGCGACTAATATCAACACCTGAATCGGTACGTAACAGAAAAGTTGAAACAAGGGTTCCTATGATCAGCAACATTAAAATAGAAAATACCACTATTACAATGGCAGACAGTATTGAAAGAGAAGAGCGAGGTGACTGCATGGAGCCTCCAAACATGAAGAAATGTAGAGTGACCCTCAAAAAACGCTAACTTCAGCTTCCAGGTTTTCCCAGCTTATTTAGTACATATTCAGTTATTTCGCTGAGGGGTAGCTCTATTTGTTCACCTTTGGCCATGTCTTTAAGAATGGCTACATCTTTCTGTAGTTCATTTTCGCCAATTATAATGGCCAGCCGTGCCCCTCGTTTATTGGCTTCGCGCATTTGAGCCTTAAGACTGCGATTGAGGAGATCAAGCTCACAAATAACACCTTGGCGTCTAAGTTTTAATGCCTGTTCCCTGACCGTAGTGGAAGTTTCATTTCCCAAACCAACAAGATAGACTTCTGGTTTAATCATTTCGCCTATGGGTAGATGCAATTTTTCTAATACCATAAGCAGGCGTTCTATGCCAGCAGCAAATCCTACTCCCGGAGTTTCTGGCCCTCCCAACTCCTTGACCAAAAGATCATAACGACCTCCTCCGGCTAACGCATCCTGCGAACCTAATTGAGAGCTAACAACTTCAAAAGCAGTTCTGGTGTAGTAATCCAACCCTCGTACCAGACGTTTATCTAAATCAAAGGGGATTGATAATGTGGTTAACGCTCTTTTTACTTCCTGGAAATGAGATTTGCAATCTTCACATAGATAAGTTTCAATTCCGGGTACTTTTTCTGTTAGCTTATGGCAAGAGTCTCGTTTACAGTCGAGAATACGCAGAGGATTGGTATCATAGCGGGCTCTGCAATCGGGACAGAGTTGGTCAAACACCGGTCGTAATATTTTCCGCAAGAGTTCCTTATAAGATAGGCGGCATTTTGGACAACCAACACTGTTCAGCTTAAGAGTCGGCTGCTGAAGTCCAAATTGTAAGAAAATCTCCATTACTAACTGAATTATTTCAACGTCAGCAACAGGTTCTGGTGAACCAAATATTTCTGCCCCAAATTGATGAAATTGGCGCAGTCGCCCAGCCTGGGGTTTTTCTTGGCGAAACATGGAAGCAATGTAGTACCATTTCTGAATAGGTTGAACTTCACTAAAATGGTGTTGGATGTAGGCGCGTACGGCAGATGCAGTCATCTCTGGTCGTAAAGTATAGCTTTTACCACCACGGTCAGTGAAGGTGTACATTTCTTTCTGCACGATATCAGTGGTTTGCCCAATGCCTCGCGCAAAAATTTCTGTCTCTTCAAATACTGGCGTACGAATTTCTCGAAAGTTAAAGCTGTGGAAAATTTTTCGTACTCGGGTTTCAATAAATTGCCATTTATGTGATTCATCCGGTAAAATGTCTTTGGTGCCACGTGGAGTCTGATAGAGCACGTCCTTTCTTCTCCTTGAATAGTCTCTGTGTCAAAAGATTGTTACTTAAATATGATCAAACATTTGATGTAAAATTTCTTCACTTTGCTTGTAATATTTCTCTGGCACAAAAATCAGAGCTTGTTGACCCACGGCGCTAATCCCCTTGACCCCATAAGCTCCACTAATAAAATCTGACTTGATGTAGCATGGAATTTTCTTTTCCTCTAACACTTCCTTTACCATTTCAGCATAAATTAAATTTGGCAACGCATGCAGTGCTACCCAATGAACATCCTCTTCATCAGAGGGATTGAAGTCCGGTAGTTTGTCTACCAGTTTTGTACCGCAATCCGGACAAGTCTGGACACTGTCTTTATATTCGTAACCACAATTTGGACAGAATGGCATTTGGTACCTATTGGAAATATTCTTTTTCTTCTGCCTCAAGGATTTGAAAAGCTTGGTGGGGAGTTTTTGCTCCAAGCAATTTCTCCCTTAGCGAGTCTTTGCTTAACAGTCGCGAAACTCGACTCAGAGCTTTTAAATGCGGGCCTATTTCATTAGATGGAGCAAGTATTAGAAAAACAATACGCACAGGTTTACCATCAATTGCGTCAAAATCAATGTCATGACCAGAAATACCTAAGGATGCTACTACCTTTGTTAGTTTATCAATTCTGCCATGGGGGATGGCGACTCCATCTCCTACACCGGTAGTCATTATTTTTTCTCGTTCCAATACTGCATTCAACGCTTTAGTTTTATCTGTAATCTGTCGGGCTGCGACCAGTACATCAATTAGCTCCTCAATTACTTCAATCTTTTGCCGGTTCTGTAAGGGAACTTTAATCTGTTTGGGTGATAGTAATTCTGCCAGTCGCATATTCGGTTCTCCATAGCTCTTAACGAGTACCCCATGCAATATGCAATATAATTTAACATATTTTCCGCTATTTGCAACAAAAAACTTTTCACAAAGACAAAAAAGCCGCTACTGCGAGCGGCTTTTGAAATCGAGGCCTGTCTGTTTTTTCACTAAAGGCGCTCAATTCATTGCTTCTTGTTCCTTCTTACGATGAATGATTCGTACTGTTCCGATACGTTGACCCTCTACCTGCTCAATAATCAAGTCATAATTATTGTACTTGATTATCTCTTTCTCCTGGGGTACGCTACCAGTAATGTTAAATATTAATCCTCCCAGAGTGTCGTAATTTTCACTTTCCGGCAGTGGTTCTTTCAGGATTTCATTCAAATCGTGAATATTAATCTTAGCGTCTACAATAATGGTATTCTCATCGATGCGGTGAAATTTAGGTTGTTCCCGATCGTATTCGTCCTGAATTTCGCCGACAATCTCTTCAAGCACATCTTCCAAAGTGACTAAGCCAGCAGTTCCTCCATATTCATCAACCACAATAGCCATGTGCATTTTTTCTTTTTGAAATTCGCGCAAAAGTTCATCAATTTTTTTACTTTCTGGCACAAAGTAGGCTGTTCGTGCCAGCTTCGATAGCTCAATCTCTGTTTCTGGCTTGTCCAAAAAAGGGATCAAATCCTTAGCATGGATTATGCCCCTGATGTTGTCGATGTGTTCATCATACATTGGGATGCGGGTGTGGCCCTTTTCTCGAATAAGTCGTACTAATTGTTCCAGGCTGGCTCGCATATCGATGCACACCATGTCTACTCGAGGTACCATGATTTCACCAACGGTGGTTTCGCCAAATTCGAAGATAGAGTCGATCATTTCCCGCTCATCTTCCTCCAGTGCTCCTTTTTCCTCTCCCAATTCTACCAGAGTTCTAATTTCTTCTTCGGAAAGGAAATGTTCAGTCGATTTTACTTGAAACAATTTGCTGATTATATTGGTCACACGTTCCAAAGCGATAGAGACTGGTAATAGCATGATGTAGACTAGCTCAATAAGGAAGGAAGTACGGAGGGCGAATTTGTCAGGATTTTTGACCGCCACAATTTTAGGGGTGACTTCGCTAAAGATGAGGATGAATAATGTTACTAAAACTACTTCAATTAAAATGCCCCAGGTTTCACTGAAATGTAAATCCGAACTCATGTGGGTAACGAACAAGGTGGCTACCGTTGCTGCCCCAATATTAACCACCATGTTGCCTGTCAAAATACTGACCAATAACCGGCGAGGTTCTTCCATCAGACGTACAATACGTTTGGATGAAGCTTCGCCTCTCTCTTGGATTTCAGCTAACTGGGTTTGGCTCAGCGAGAAAAATGCCGTTTCACTGCCTGAAAAGAACGCTGATAAACCCGCAAAGAGAATAAAAAGGGCAGCATAAATAAAATAACTGGGATCCAAAAACTATTTATCCTCCTGTTTAGTCCAAAACTTGAGAAAGATAAAAATCCTCTTTCTCCTTAATTTGCTTTTTTTCTTGTTCGGTGCTATCCCCATAACCTAACAGATGCAAGATACCGTGGATGAGTAGGCGATTAAGTTCCGCTGTTACAGTCTGATGATATTGTTCCGCTTGTTCTGCAGCCCGTTCTACATTAATGTAAACTTCACCTTCCAATGGTTGTTCCTCAAGACAAAAAGCGATCACATCAGTAGGATAATCCCGAGCAAGAAAAGTTTTGTTTAAATTCTTGATGTACTCATTACCAACAAAAATAGCTGAAATTTGACCTTTTGGTTTTTTGGCTTCTTGTTTCCAAACGACCTGAACTGTTTTTTTAATTTGTTTCTTCGATAATGGTAAGGTTACGTCTTTGACAAATACCTCAACTTTCAACTAAAGACACCTTGCTTTTCTTAGTGGTTACCTTTGGCTCGATGGGCTCTTGCTGTACCGGATATTCAATACGAGCATGATAGACACCCAGCAGAATTTTATTAAAACTTTCAGCGATAGTCGTTAATTCTTTCACTGTCAGGGGACAATCGTCGAGTTCTCCACTGCGAATACGTTCGTCAATTATTCCCCGTACTGCATTGCGAATTTTACCCACATTTGGCTCTTTGATGGATCGGGAAAAAGCTTCTACTGAATCAGCTAACATCACGATGCCAGTTTCTTTAGTCGTGGGACGGCGTCCAGGGTAGTGAAAATCAGCTTCATTAATGCTTTTAGAATTTTTTTGCCGAAGCGCTTTATCATAAAAATATTTCATCAAACTCTGTCCATGATGTTCCATAATAAACGCTTTAATGGCAGTGGGTAATTTGTGCTCTTCAGCAAGTTCAATTCCCTTTCTGACGTGGTTAACTAAGATTAAACTGCTAACCCAAGGTGACAGCTTGTCGTGAGGGTTCTTGCCTGTTTGTTGGTTTTCCACAAAATATTCTGGCATAAAAATTTTGCCAATATCATGATAATATGCCCCTACTTTGGCTAATAATGCATTGGCACCAATAGCTTCGGCTGCTGCTTCAGAAAGATTGCTCACTAACAGACTGTGATGATAAGTGCCCGGCGCCCGCACTGCCAACATCTTTAACAATGGGCTATTCATATCGCTTAATTCCAGCAGCTTAAACTCAGAGGTGACGTCGAAAATACTATCGAAAAACATTATGAAACCATAAGTAATTATCGGAGTTAAGATGCCATTAATAACACCGTTACCGCAATGCTGCAGCAGTTCTGTTAGAGGAATTTGGCGCAAAAGTCCCAATGTACAAATGGAGATAAAGTAGGCTCCTCCAATAAAGAGAACAGAATTAGCTAATCGTTTGCGGTGGCGAAAGAAACTTAAGGAAGTCAACGCCATAGTAGTAGCAAAAACAGACACAATAACAATGTCCAGGTCATTACCACAAAGTATTCCGATAAGTAGAATTAGGCTAATAGCGCTAACGAATCCGACACGAGAATCGAAATAGATGGTTAGAACCATTGGCAATACTACAACTGGAACAACGAACTTAGACAATCCATAATGCAAGACGATAAAAGTTAAAAACAGCAGAAAAAGCATAGTTGTGGTAATCATTATTAGTAGACGATCATCCCAGAAAATTGTGGGGCGTTGCCGAAGCAAGAAAATTGTTAGAGGTAGAAGAGCGATAATAACAATTGCAATTCGACCCAGATAATTAAGCAGCAATTTCAACCAACCGCCGGACGCTTCTCGTTCTTCTAATGCTTTAGCTAATGAGTGCAGGATCTCCACATGTTCTTTGGTTACTCGCTGGTGACTATCAATTATTCGCTCACCTTTTAAGATAGTACCTTTGACAATAGGAACTTGTGCTATGGCAGCTCTAATCCGTCGCTGGGTTTCATTCGAATCATAGATAATGTTGGATTTCAGCATTGGAATTAACAATGCATATCCTACCTTTACAGAATCCCCCACTTCCTGAAAATGAGCACGCAACTTTTCTACTATTTGGGTCTTAGCCTCTTCCAGATCATAGAGGTATTTTGCCTTTTGTTCAACAAACTTCCCATTTTCCTGTACAAGAATCTGTTGATGTGAAAAGGGAATGTCTTTTTTGTCGATATCTAAAATGCCGACGGTGTAGATGTCTTCTAAGATACCGCGTAGTATTTGGAAATATCTCTCCAGATCAATTTTCGAGGATTTGGAGCGTGCACTGTGTCTAGAAACGATATTGCGCCTGAGGAAGAATTCAAGATTTTTGTCGGAGAGGATGATGTTGTTTTCTTTGGCTATCTGACGCAATTCCATTAACTTGCGGGTATCAGGTTCTTTAACAATTCTTATTGTGAGGATATCTGTTATGATTTGGTCAAATTTTTTCAAGGCTTGAGCGGCTACAGAATCATCACGTATGAACACCGGCAAAACTTGTTGAATGGCTTTTTCTCGGTCTCGTTTTAATTCGTTTTCGCCTTTCATTATGTAAAAAGTAAAGGGAGCAATAATTTCCTGATCCGAAACACTACCTTCTGACAGATTAGCGAATCGGTAGGAGGCACTATGGGGGAAAAAAAGAACAGTAACCCCAACAAATATTACACCCAGGATAATTTTGGGTAGTAAATTTTGTCCTTTATCGGATTTTTTCTCATCCCCACGGGAAAAATGTTGACGAAATTTTGACAAAAGGTTGTTAATAGAGCTCAACTTACACTCCTAATTAGCCGTTTTGCTTTCGGAAGAGGATTCATTTTGATTTGGAGAAATATTTTGACTTTTGTCGTCATACAGATCATAAGCTTTAATAATCTCACGTACTAACCGATGCCGTAC
>Ga0164318_10004852_pt1 | contig 12978 bp, 10 predicted proteins | sample GuaBasSedimGuay9_FD_113734 | JGI IMG/M metagenome (GOLD analysis project Ga0164318, IMG submission 113734) | Subseafloor sediment microbial communities from Guaymas Basin, Gulf of California, Mexico - Guay9, Core 4571-4, 0-3 cm | ecosystem: Environmental > Aquatic > Marine > Hydrothermal vents... | reverse complement strand
GTGGCCGACGGCTTCGGCAATCCCCCGGCCGTCCCGCCGCCGCCGGCCGATCAGGTGCAGCCTGTGCCGGAACGCATCGAGGTCGACACTCACCCCATCGATTTCTACTTCGGCAAGGGCTTCACCGCCACCCTGGGCGCCCCGGCCGGGGTAGCCGCCAAGACCAAGGGAGAGCCCTGACAAGGTGATGACGGCAAGCGATCGGCAATCCCAGCAACTGGCCCGCAGGATGAGCGACCTGGCCATCGACAAGAAGGCCCAGGACGTCAAGCTGCTCGATGTGCGGCAACTGACAGACTACACCAGCTACCTGTTGCTGCTGACGGCGGGCAACGAGCGCCATGCCCGGGCCCTGGCTGACCACCTGCTGGAGACGTTGCGCCCGGAGAAGATCCGCCCCCTGGGGACCGAGGGCTACGACGGCGGCCAGTGGATACTGCTCGATTTCGGAGACGTGGTGGTCCACATATTCGTGACCGCCACCCGCCTCTACTACGACCTCGACAGCCTCTGGGTCGAGGCCGCCCGCCTGCCGGTGGGTGAAGGCAGTTGACCCGGCCCCTGCGGATGCTGGAGAAGCTGGGCCGGCGGGCCGGCGGGGGTCTGCTGGACATCGTCCTGCCACCGCATTGCGCCGCCTGCGGCGTGTTGCTTCCGGGAGACCACCCGCCGCTGTGCACCACCTGCCGGCAGGCGCTGCTGGAGATAGCGGCAGGCACCTGCCAGCAGTGCGGCCAGCCGGCCGGCGGCCTGCCCTGCCCGGTCTGTGGTTTCCATCCCCGGCCGCTGTGCTGGATAGCCCCGGTGTGGGTCTACGGCGGGCCGCTGGCCGACCTTATCATCGACTTCAAGCGCCGCGGCACCCCGCTGCTGGCCGAATTCTTCGCCCGGCAACTGGCCCGCCGGGCGCGGGAGAACCTCGCCGACGGCAACAACGTCGACCTGCTGGTGCCGGTTCCCCTGCACCCGGCGCGGCTGGCCCGGCGCGGCTTCAACCAGTCGCTGCTGCTGGCACGCCGGGTTGCCCGGCTGCTGGGCCGACCGCTGGCGGCCAACCTCCTGCGACGCCACCGGGACACCCCGGTCCAGGCCGACCTGGCCGGCAGGCGGGCCCGGCGGGAAAACGTCCGGGGAGCCTTCCGGGTATCGCGGCCGCGGCGAGTCGCCGGGAGGCGGCTGTGCCTGGTAGACGACGTGGTAACCACCGGCGCCACCCTGGAGGCCTGCGCCCGGACCTTGCTGGATGCCGGGGCGACATCGGTGGCGGCCCTGGCGCTGGCCCGGCGGCAGTGGCAAAACCCGTAGGGGTCTTCTTGACGGCAACGTACAAACCCCCCTAGTATGGACAGGGAGTGGTACCGGGATGAACAGGATAGCTAGTATCCGGAGGACCGCGATGAAATCTAGCTGGATTGCCATGGTATTGGCCGGCCTGGGCCTGCTGCTGGCCGGCTCGCTGGAAGCCTGCTCTGGGGATCAGACCTCCCCCGACATTCCCCAGGTGAATGACGGTGACGGGGGCAACAACAACGGCGATGGTCTCGTCCTCTGCACCCGGGACGAGGACTGCCCGGCCGGTCAGAGCTGCCAGGACGGCGTCTGCGCCACGGCCGGCTCCTGCAACTGCAACTACGACTGCGACAAGGAGGCCGGTCAGGTGTGCAACCAGGCCACCCACCAGTGCGAGCCCGGCGCCCCTCCCGTCAACTGCCAGTCCGACTGCGACTGCTTCAGCGGCGAAAGCTGCATCAGCAACCAGTGCCGGCCCAGCGGCGGCGACGAGACTCCCTGCAGCGGCGACGAGGACTGTCCTTCCGGCCAAACCTGCCAGGGCGGCCACTGCCTGCCTACCAACTGTTCCACCCGCGAAGACTGCGCCGGCGCCATCTGCCTGATCTGCGTGCAGGGCGAGTGCGTGCCCCCGCCGCCGGTATGCCAGGGCAGCAACGACTGCTGCGTGGGCTACTACTGCAACTTCGGCACCTGCGTGCCGGAAAGCACCGACGAGTGCATCTCCGACTCCGACTGCCAGGATGCCGAGTTTCCCCGCTGCGTGGACGGCAAGTGCGTGCAGGAATGCGTCAACGACATCGACTGCCCGCTGCCGGACCAGGTCTGCGTCGACAACCACTGCGTCACCCCCGGCTGCCAGCCCGAGACCTGTCCCCAGGGCACCTGGTGCGACACCGGCGACGGCCAGTGCAAGCCCGGTTGCGATTCCAACGAGGACTGCACCCCTCCCGAGGCCTGCAACTACGTCACCCACCAGTGCGGCCAGGTGGATTGCTGCGGCGGCTGCCCCGTCGACAAGTACTGCGACACCCTGACCTGCCAGTGCGTGGACATGTGCGGGCCCACCCATCCCTGCCCCAGTGGCTATACCTGCGAGGCCGACGGTCGCTGCTGGTGCACCGAGGGGGCCTGCCCGGCCGGCTCCCACTGCAACACCTCCACCGGCCAGTGCGAGCAGGACACCGTGGAATGCAACTCCAGCGCTGACTGTCCCAGCGGCTGGTACTGCGACACCACCACCAATACCTGCGTGGCCTCCTCGGGAGGCGGCCACGACGGCGATTTCTGCTTCTTCGACGCCCAGTGCGACGCCGCTGCCAACTTCTACTGCGACAACTGCATCTACTGCATCATCTTCGATTCCAGCTACGAGCCCACCTTTACCTGCCGCGAGCAGTGCTCGGTGCTCTTGCCCAACTGCCCCGGCGGCTACGACTGCTACTTCGTCATCCTCAAGTTCATGGGCCTGTGCCTGCCCCCTCCCTGATGAACCAGCAGGGGAGATTGCGAGATGAAAAGATTCCTACGGCAGTTTCTCGTGCTCCTGGCGGCTGCCGCCCTGGCCGGCTGCTCCGGGGGTGATTCCGGCGGCGACGCCGGACCCGACGGTGACGGCGACGATGGCGGCGGCGACCAGGCAGTGTCCTGCGCCTCGGTCAACGACTGCCCCAGCCACCACCTGTGCCTGGAGGGCTTCTGCCGGCCGGGAACCGTCTGCCTCGGCGACGACGACTGCTCCGCCGGCTTCAAGTGCCTGGTGCTCAAGGAAGTGTGCGTGCCGGAAAACCCCTGCAGCAGCGACGAAGACTGCCCGGCGGCCACTCCCCGCTGCCTGACCGACAGCGGCCTGTGCGTGGCCTGCCGGGAAGACGGCGACTGTCCCGGCGAGCAGGTCTGCGCGGACGACTACACCTGCCAGGCCCCGGGGCCCGACTGCACCTCGGATGCCGACTGCACCGGCACCGGCACTCCGCACTGCGATACCACGGCCGGCAAGTGCTACGCCTGCGTAACCGATGCCCACTGCCCGGACCAGGTCTGCGACCCGGCCCTGCACCAGTGCGTCGAGTGCTACCAGGACGGCCACTGTACCACGGCCAATCCCTACTGCCTGGCTGACAGCCACACCTGCGTGGCCTGCCGCGACGACAACGACTGCAGCGGGGGCGAGCGCTGTACCCAGTCGCACCAGTGCAGCAGCGTGGTCTGCTCCGGCGACGACGATTGCTCCGGCTCGGTGGACACCCCCCACTGCAACACGGCCACCCAGGAATGCGTGCAGTGCACCGCGCACGAGCATTGCGGCACCTTCCAGTGGTGCCGCGACTTCATCTGCACACCCGGCTGCCAGACCGACGAGGAGTGCGTGCTCAAGCAGGGCACCGGCTACCACTGCAACACCGACAGCGGCTCCTGCTACTATGCCGAGTGCACCGGCGACGCCGACTGCAGCGATGCCGCCCTCCCCCACTGCCTGGTCAACGACAACCCGTCCCTGAACAAGTGCGTCGAGTGCAGCGACGACAACCACTGCCAGGAGTTCTTCTACTGCAATCCCGTGGACCACGCCTGCGCCCCCCAGCCCTGCTACAGCTACCAGGACCCGGACGCCAAGTGCCGGGAGGTCAACGAGTGCTACATCTGCGACTACGGCTCCGGCAACTGCGCTCCGCCTACCGACCAGGTAGGTTTCACCTGCACCTACCCCGACGGCCCCGAATGCTGTCCCGGCTATAACTGCAACAGCCAGGGCCACTGCGAGTTCGACCTGTTCTGCGACCAGCAGGATCCCACCTGTGCCGAGGGTTATCAGTGCAACTTCAACTACAACCAGTGCGAGTGGGTGTCCTGTTGCGATCCTCCCTGCGGGTCGGGTGAGTTCTGCAACTCCGACTGCGAGTGCGAGTCGGGCTGCCACGAGGCCGGGGAGGAATGCGATCCCATTTCCCAGAATTGCTGTCCGCCGTTGGTATGTAACATCTTCTGGCCGTTCTGCACCGGCGGCTAGCCCGGCGCGTGAGTCTCACCAGCAGCGAAATCGCCGCCGTGGTGCAGGAGCTGCGGGCGGTGCTGGCGGGGGTCCGCCTGGAAAAGGTCTCCGCCCCCGACCGGCGCTCCTGCCTGCTGGCCCTGCGCGGCCGGGGCCGCAACTGGCTGCTGCTGCTGGTGCTGCAGAGGGGACAGCAGCGCCTGCACCTGCTCGAGGAAAAGTCGGCACCGGGTACCGCCCCGCCGGCCTGGGTGATGAAGCTGCGCGCCGAGTTGCAAGGCCGGCGACTGGAACACATCGAGAGCGAAGCGGGCGGGCGCCTGGTGAGCCTGTCGTTCACGGGCCAGGGGGACCAGGCCGGGCGCAGGCTGGAGGTCGAGCTGTTCGGGAGCGGGCGCCTGCTGCTGTGCGATGGTAGCGGGCAGCCGCTGTTTGCCTGCATCGGAACGGCCAGAGCGGCGGACGACCGCCCCCGGCAGGCGGCAAGCGGGCGGGCGCGTCCGGCCGGCAATCGCTTCGGCGAGCCTGACGCCGAAAGCCTCGCCGTCAACCGTCGTGTGGCCCGGTACTACGAAGAAAGACGGCAGCAACACGAGGCGGAGCAGCTGCGGACCAGGCTGGCGGGGGCCCTGGGACGAGTCCGCAAAAAGACGCAACGCCTGGTTGCCAACCTGGAAGGAGACCTGGAGCGGGCAGAGGCAGCCGGGCGCCTGCGCCGCCAGGCGGAGTTGCTCAAGACCCACCTGCCGCGCCTGCAGCGGGGACAGGCACGGGTCGATCTGCCGGATGTGTTCGCCGACGGACAACCGATCGAGGTCGAACTCGACCCGGCACTGTCGCCGGCCGAGAACATGCAGCGCATGTTTACCCGGGCCCGGCGGCTGGAGCGGGCCGCCGCCAGCGCCCGCCAGCGCCTGGACGAGGCCCGCCGCCGGCTGGGTGAGATCGAGACATTGCTCGAGCGGGTACGCCAGACCGACGACGGCGCCGGCCTGGCGGAACTGCTGCCGCAGGTGGAGCGGTTTACACCGCCGCTCCGCGATGGCCGGCGCTCGGCCGACCGGGGCCCGGCCCGGCGCCTTCCCTACCGCTCCTTCCGGTCGGCCTCCGGCAAGACCATCCTGGTTGGCCGCTCCGCTCGTGACAATCACCGGCTCACCTTCGCGCTGGCCCACGGTTCCGACCTCTGGTTGCACGCCCGCGGGCGCCCCGGAGCCCACGTCGTCGTGCGCCTGGGCCGCAACGACGACATCGACGAGTCCACCCTTCTCGACGCCGCCACCCTGGCGGCGCAGTACTCCGGGGAGAAGGATCCCGGCGAGCTGGACATCACCTACACCCGCGTAAAGAACCTCCGCCCCGTGAAGGGCAAGCCCGGACAGGTCTGGGTCTCCCGCGAAAAGACCATTCGCATCCGCATCGAGCCCGATCGCCTGGCCAGGCTGAAAAAATCCAATATAACAAATAGTTAGCCCCAAAAACCCACTGGGCCTGTCCCCGCGGGTTTTACGACAATAACCCTGTAATGACAGCGTCTTACACCAAACACACCCCTGGGCCTGTCCCCCGGGGTATTCTGGTGTCCATGTAGGATAATGTAGTCATTTTTTTGACACCTGATTACATGTAGTACATAATGGATACGGCGGGAAAAGGAGGGAAGGACACCATGGCCAGGAAAAACCGCAAGATAGTCAGGAAAGAACCCCGGCAGCGTCCACAGGTGGAACTGGCGGTGGTTCAGCACCAGCGGGAGGTCACCGGTATCGTCTTCTGCCTGGCGGCGGCGGTGGTGCTGCTGTCGCTGGTGTCGTTCAGTCCGGCCGACCCCATCTTCAGCGGTACCGGCAACCGCTCGGTAAACCTGGTGGGCCTGGTGGGAGCCTACCTGGCCGACAGCCTGCTGGCCGGCCTGGGAATCATGTCCTTCCTGCTGGCCGTGGCCCTGGCCTGGGCAGCCCTGTTCACCTTCGGCTCCACGGCCGCCCGGCCCACCGCCAGGAAGGTCCTGGGAGGGCTGGCCCTGCTGGTGCTGGGAGCCTCTCTGTGCCACCTGGTCCGCGACGGCCAGCCGTTGTGGGGACATCCCCCCGGCGGGCTGCTGGGTGAAGTGTCCGCCGGGCTGCTGGTATCGCTGTTCGCCCGGACCGGCTCCTACCTGGTGCTGTCGGCCGGGGTGCTGGTGGCGCTCATCGAGGTGGCCGGCTTCAGCCCTCGCAACACCGCCCTGGCCGCCGCCCGCCTCGGCTGGCGCGGCCTGCGGGCCTCCGGGCGCCTTTCGCGACAGGGTGCGAGTACGGTCGCGCGCTTCGTTGCCAGCCAGAGCGCGCGTGCCGGCCGGGCCCTGGTCCGCGAAACCCGCGAGCTGGTGGCCAGCTGGCGGGAGCGGGAGGAAGCGGCTTCAACCGACAGCAGCGCGGAGGTTGCCAGCGAACGGGCCGTGGAGGTGGTGCGCCCTCCCCGGCCGGCACCGGCCCGGGAGGAGGCCGATTTCCCCGCGGCCGACGAGATCCCGACCCCCCCGGCCAGCCTGCCCCCGGCCGCTTCGACGGGAAGGGAGCCCGAGGCCGTACCCGGCGCCGACGCCGAGGCACCGGCGGAGGACAAGGGCACCGGCAAGAAAAAGAGCTTCCGGCAGATCAACCGCGACCAGGAGCCGGAAATCGTCATTCCCCGGGTGGAACAGGCCCCCCTGCGCGACGAGCCCCCGGCCCGCGGCAACCGCGGTGGTCACGCTCCCGGAACCCTGGACCTGAGCGATTACCAGCTTCCCAGCATCGAGTTGCTGCAAGTGGAGGAGCAGGGCCAGGCCGAGATAGAGAAGGAGATGCTCCAGGAGTACGCCCGCCGGCTGGAAGAGAAGCTCTCCAACTACGGCGTGGAGGGACGGGTCACCAAGATCATGCCCGGACCGGTGGTCACCATGTACGAGTACGAGCCGGCCGCGGGTGTCAAGGTGGCCAAGATAGCCGGCCTGTCCAACGACCTGGCCCTGGCCCTGGGAGCCATGAGCGTGCGCATCATCGCCCCCATCCCCGGTCGCTCGGTGGTGGGCATCGAGGTGGCCAACAAGGCCCGCCAGACGGTCTACGCCAAGGAGATAATCGGCCACCCCGTCTTCCAGCGCTCCAGGTCCAAGTTGACCCTGGCCCTGGGCAAGAACATCGAGGGCGCTCCCTTCGTAACCGACCTCAACAAGATGCCCCACCTGCTGGTGGCCGGGGCCACCGGTACCGGCAAGAGCGTGGCACTGAACGCCATGATCACCAGCATCCTCTACCGGGCCACCCCGGAAGACGTGCGCTTCATCATGGTGGATCCCAAGGTCCTGGAACTGAGCCTCTACGACGAGATCCCCCACCTGCTGCTGCCGGTGGTGATCGATCCCCGCAAGGCCCAGGCGGCTCTGAACTGGGCTGTCAACGAGATGGAACGGCGCATCCAGCTGCTGCACGCAGCCGGAGTGCGCAACCTCGATGCCTACAACCGCAAGGTCGAACGACTCCGGGGCGGTGTAGCCGACGAGGCCGGCAGTCCAGCCAGCCGGCGCAAGAAGGTCATCGTCATCGACAAGACCGTAGAGGAGCAGCAGGAGTCGTCACCCCCGGTCGAGGCGGATGCCGAGAACGCCGGGGAAGAAGAAGACGACACCCCGGCCTTCGAAAAGCTGCCCCACATCGTCATCGTCATCGACGAGCTGGCCGACCTGATGATGACCTCGGGCCGCGAGGTGGAGACGGCCATCGCCCGTATCGCCCAGAAGGCCCGTGCCGCCGGCATCCACCTCATCGTGGCCACCCAGCGGCCCTCGGTCAACGTCATCACCGGTCTCATCAAGGCCAACCTGCCCGCGCGCATATCCTTCCGGGTGGCCTCCAAGACCGATTCCCGCACCATCCTCGACGCCAACGGCGCCGAGACCCTGCTGGGCAACGGCGACATGCTCTTTCACCCGCCCACCAGCTCGCAACTGCTGCGCATCCACGGGGCCCTGATAACCGAAGAGGAGATTACCCGGGTGGTGGAACACCTCAAGGCCCAGGCCCGCCCCGTCTACGACGAGTCCATCCTCTCCGCCGCCGAGGACGACGAACCGGAAGCCGGGGTGGAGGACGAGGAACAGGACGAGCTGTACGACCTGGCGGTGGCCCTGGTGGCGGAAGCCGGCCAGGCCTCGACCTCCATGGTGCAGCGCAAGCTGCGCATCGGCTACAACCGGGCGGCCCGGCTCATCGAACGCATGGAGCGCGAGGGCATCGTCGGTCCTCCCGACGGTTCCCGCCCCCGCCAGGTGCTGGTACAGAACCACGGCGGCCCCTAGGCGACCGGTCGCGGCGCATTCCTGCAGGGATTTCCTCGAACCGCAGCGACGCCGCCGCAGCGGCAGGGAGGGGGCGCTCCGCCTCCTACTCCCGGGGCGTCAGCCGGTAGCTGACCCCGGCCGCCGCCGGGCAGGACAGGGTCATCGCCCCTTCCAGATCCAGGGCGGCCCGGCAGATGAAGGTGTCGTCGGGGCCGGGCCCGGTGGACAGCTCCAGCTCCAGCCTGGGACTGCTGCCCCGGGAATCGGCGATGCGGATGGCCTTGATGCCCAGTTCCTTGATGGCCGGGGTGACGGGCACCTGGCAGCTTCTGCTCAGGTCGAAGCGCAGGGTACGCTCCTCGCCCACCCCCTGGCGCAGGCGCTCGAGCCGGTAGAGCCTGCCGCGCAGGTCGTCGTAGGCATAGCCCTCGCAACTGTCCAGGCTCTTTTCTCCCAGCATCAGCAGGGGACCGCAGCCGGACAGCAGCCCGGAGAACCCGGCCAGCAGCAGCGGCAGCAGGTTGCGAATCACCGTTCACTCCTCGTCGTAGGAAGCCTCCACCGGTTCCTCCGGCGGAGGGTTGATCATCCGGTCCACCTCGTCGAGGGCCTTGCGGTTACCGGCCAGGCGGTAACCCTCGCGGGCGAATTCCAGCTTGCCCAGCCGGCGGGCGTTGTCGGCCAGTCGTTGCCACTGCTCGTCATCGGCCTCCTCGGCACCGGCACGCAGGATCTTGCGCAGGAGAAAGACATCGCCTTCCTCGATGGCCACCCGGCGCACCTGCTCCAGCCCTTCCCGGTACTCCGCCCGGGCGAAGAAGTCGATGGCGTCCGAGTACCAGCCGGCGGCCAGCTGGCGCTTGCCCACCTCGACGAGCTGCTCGGGGCGGATTTCCTTGCCATGCAACATGGCCTGCTTTTCCTTGTAATGTGGCAGCTCTTCCTTGCCAGCCATGACCTCACCTCCAGGGAGCCATTAACACCTTTTTGGGGATGTCGCGCAAGGGAGTAAAAACACATGACCGGGGCCAGCGCCTGCGCTAGGATTCCCGGCACCATGACAGAACTGGCCATCAGCACCAGCAACCTGGGCAAGAACTTCGGCCGCCGCCGGGCCGTGCAGCAGCTCGGCCTGCGGGTGGCAGCGGGTACCTTCTACGGGCTGGTCGGCCCCAACGGCGCCGGCAAGACCACCACCATCGGCATGCTCACCGGAGTGCTGCGCCCCAGCAGCGGCCAGGTGCACCTGCTGGGCCGGCCGCTCGATCCCGACGATCCCTGGTTCAAGCGCCAGACCGGGGTGGTGGCCGAGCAACCGGCACTGTTCAGCCGCCTGCGCGGCCAGGAACAGCTCATGCTCAGTGCCCGCCTGTTCGGCCTGCCGGCCGACGAGGCGGCCCGTCGCACCCGGCAGCTGCTGCAGCTGGTGGGGCTGGAGGCGGACGCCCGCACCCTGGTGGCCGACTACTCGCGGGGCATGCGCAAGAAGCTGGCCATGGCCTGCGCCCTGGTACATGCCCCGCGCCTGCTGTTCCTCGACGAGCCTTTCGAGGGAGTGGACGCGCTCAGTTCCCAGACCCTGCGCCGGGTACTGGGCGCCCTGTGCGGTCGCGGGGCCACGGTACTGCTGACCACCCACATCCTCGAGGTGGCCGAGAAGCTGTGCCAGCGGGTGGGCATCATCGCCGCCGGCCGGCTGGTGGCCGAACACGACATGGCCGAGCTGCGCGCCCGGGGCTCCAGCCTGCAGCAGGAGTTCGTGCGGGCCGTGGGCGCCGAACCAGATGACCTGGAACTGCCCGCCTGGCTGTGCGGGGAGAACCGCTGACATGAGCCCGGCACCGGGACGACTGGAAACCGCCGGCCTGCTGCTGCGCTTGCGCTTCACCCTGTTTCTGCGGGGCCGGCGTGGCCGTGGTTGGCTGGGAGCGGGGCTGGCCGCGCTGCTGGCCCTGGCCCTGTCGCTGCTCCTGGCCGCGGCCGTTTACCAGCTGCTTACCCGCGTCCCGGGCATTCGCACGGAACCCCTGTGGACGGCCTTTTCCCTGGCATTGCTGAGCTTCCTGCTGGGCGTCTTCTGGATCCTCTGGCCGGTGGTGGCCGCCCACATCGACGAATCCAGCGAACTGCGCCGCTTCCAGCCCTTCCCCGTGCGCCCGGGGCGGCTGTACCTGGTGCACACCCTGGTGGCCCTGGTGGAGCCGGCGGCCTTGTTCTTCTACCCGCTGCTGGCCGGCCTGGGCCTGGGGGTGTACACGCTGCTGGGAGGGACGGCGCCCTTGCTGGTCGTCTGCCTGCTGGCCTTTGCCTGGATGAACGTGGCCGGGGGCCGCTTCATGCAGAACCTGTTTCTCAACCTGATGTCGTCGCGGCGCTCGGGGGAGATGCTGGCCGGCGGGTTCCTGCTGCTGCTGGGACTGGCGGCGCTGTTGCCACCGGTGGACGTATCCTGGTTGACCGACCGCCTGCAGGGCATCTCCTCCTCGCCCCGTGATTTGAACCTGCTGCTGCATACCACCCGGGCCCTGGCCCGCACCCCGCCGGGTTGGCTGGCGGTGGGACTGACGGCGGCAGCCGCCGGCCTGACCGGCCGGGCGCTGGCGGCCGCGGCCCTGATGGTGGTGGCCGGGGCGCTGGCCTGGGTGCTGGGGCTGCTGCTGCTCAAGCGCTACAGCCGGGGCGGGCGCGGCTGGCAACTGTTACCCGCCCGGCGGCCTTCCACCCGCCTGCGGCCCGGCCGCTTCGCCGGGCCCATCACCCTGTTGTTGATGCGCCTGGAGCTGGGCCGGCTGCTGGGCAACCCCAAGGCCCGGCTCACCTTCGCGGTGCCCTTTTTCCTGCTCATCCTGCTCAAGATCCTGGGCGGGGTGGAGCTGGCCCGCTACCTGTGGGGTTCATCCTGGGCCGCCCTGCTGTGGACGGTGCTGGGTGCCTACCAGTTGGCGGTTTTCGCCGGCCAGTTCCTGGTCAACGGCTTCGGCTACGACGGCCCGGCGGTGCGCCTGCTGTTGCTGCAGCCGCTGCCGCTCCGCCGCTGGCTGTGCGGGCGCAACCTGGCCCAGGCAGCCTTCGCCCTGTTGCAGTTTGCCGGCCTGGGGATACTGGTGCTGCTCATGCCCGGCGCCGGTGGCCGGGCGCTGGTCCTGCCGCTGGCCGGTTTTCCCTTCGCCCTGTTTCTCTGCCTGGCCGCCGGCAACCGCCTGTCGATTCTCCACCCGCGCCGCTTCCACTTCGACCTGTCCCGGCGTGACCGGCCCCCGGCCGGCGCCAGCGCCGCCATGCTGGCGCTGCTGGCCGGCTGCGGCCTGGTGGTGGCGGCCATGCTGGTACTGGCCGGGGGCAGCTGGACGCGGGCCGGGCTGCTGCTGGCACCCCTGCCCGTGCTGGGCCTGGGCCTGTGGCTGGCCAGCCTGCCCGCCTCGGCCCGGCTGCTTCACCGGCAGCGGGAACGCCTCCTTCACGAACTGGTCAGCGACTAGAACACCGGCAAGGAGCGGCGCGCCTGCTCGTACTCGGCCATCATGCGTTCGATGACCTCGGCACAGCTGGGCAGGTCTTCGATCATGGCCGTCACCTGGCCGATCTCCAGCACCCCCTCGGTGAGGTCACCCTCGAACATGCCCCGCCGCGGCCGGCCCTCGCCGAGGATCTCCAGCAGCTCTTCGCCGCTGGCACCGCGCGCCTCGGCGGCGATGATGCGCTCGCGGAAGGGATTGTTCATCATGCGCACGGGGATCTTCTTCTTGAGCACCACCAGGGTGGCATCGGAGCCGGCCTGCAGGCAGAAGTTCTTGAAGTTCTCGTGGGCCGAGCTTTCCCGGGTGAGCGCGAAACGGGTGCCCAGCTGCACCCCCTCCGCCCCCAGGGCGAAGGCGGCCGCCAGCTGCCGGCCGGTGGCGATACCGCCGGCGGCCAGCACCGGGACGTCGACCAGGCGGGCGGCGTGGGCGGTCAACACCATGGTGGTCAGCTCCTCCCGGCCGTTGTGCCCGCCGGCCTCGAACCCCTCGGCTACCACGCCGTCCACACCGGCCTGCTGGCACTTGACCGCCTGCTCGGGAGTGCTCACCACGTGGAAGACCCGGGCGCCGTTGTCCTTGAAGGTGGCGGTGTGGCGCTTGGGGGAACCGGCCGAGATGAACACCGCCGGTACTCGCTCCTCCAGCGCCACCTGGATCAGGCCCGGGGCCTGGCGGAAGGTGAGCGGGATGTTCACCCCCACCGGCCTGTCGGTGAGCGTGCGCGCCTTGCGGATGTGTTGCCGGAACAGCTCCGGTTCCATGGAGCCACCGCCCACCAGGCCCAGCCCGCCGGCCGCGCTCACCGCCGCCGCCAGCCTGGCCCCGGAACACCAGGCCATGCCGCCCTGGATGATGGGGTAGTCGATTCCCAG
>Ga0164318_10004851_pt1 | contig 12978 bp, 7 predicted proteins | sample GuaBasSedimGuay9_FD_113734 | JGI IMG/M metagenome (GOLD analysis project Ga0164318, IMG submission 113734) | Subseafloor sediment microbial communities from Guaymas Basin, Gulf of California, Mexico - Guay9, Core 4571-4, 0-3 cm | ecosystem: Environmental > Aquatic > Marine > Hydrothermal vents >... | reverse complement strand
GAAGCCATTACTTGTCCATTTGGTTCCGTTGGATAAAGAGGGCACTCTCCGCATATGGCTTTTGACTTATGATGTATTTTGATTTCACTTTCGATAATTGAGGTTTTTAAGCAATTGTAATGTATCCCATTTTTTATATCCATTATAAATCTATTGAACTCTTTGTCAAAGCCAAAACTATTGTAATTAACCGGTTTCATATTTTTGTTGAATAGAATTATCCAAACAGCTCTATAACCACGTGTGTTTCCCAAATGGTATACAACGTTGTTAAGTAACTCCTTTTTTGTAGTATCCGTCATCGCCGATTGATTGATTTTCAGAATTGCTTCAAGAACAGCATTCAGATGTTGAATTCTATTTTCCAATTGCATTTCTTTTGTTATATCGAAAAATGAAATTTTATAACCCCTTATTATATCTTTGGGTTTAATCGGGTGAATAATAAATTTTATATATTTTTCCTTTTTCCCTTGAGAATCTATTTTAACTATTTTTTCAATTCTTTCCCCTGTTTCCAGTTGCTCGATAAAACTGAATTTTTTATTGGAAAAAATTTTTTCCAATAAATCCAATGTTATTTCTTCTCCTTTTTTAATTAATGGAGTAATAAAATTACCGAAATTCTCATCAAAATCTTTTATTGTTCTATTGGCATTTAATTTTAAAACACCCCGAATTTTCATAATTTCCAAATTGACCTCTTTTAATTCGTGATTATAACATTTTGACGAATGAAAGTCAAAGAGAAAAGAAAAAGCTCCTCAGGAGGGATTTGAACCCCCGACCAAGTGGTTAACAGCCACCTGCTCTACCACTGAGCTACTGAGGAGTGTCAGAAATATATAATATAAATTGGGATAAATGTCAACAAGTTTTTAGTCCGAAAATATTTAAATGTTAAAATATATGAAATATCGTGCTCTATGTATATGCAGCGGTGAAGTATTTTTTCGAAATAATCTTATGTAAATTTTTCATATTGACAAATCAATTTTCTTATTTTATTATTTTTTATAACTAAAAGGAGGTTGTATGAGAAAGCTATCATTTTTCGCTCTTAGTGCATTAATTGCGCTATTATTTTATTTACCGTTAAATGCAAGTTGGACTTACATGGTTTACATTGCAGCGGATAACAATTTATCCAGTTATGCTAACTCGGATATTTCAGAAATGGAACAGGCAAGCGATAATTCCAATGTAAATATTATTGTTTTGGTTGATCAAAGCGGAAATGGAGATTCTAAAATAATTAAGGTTCATAACGGTGGATACGATGTGATTACGCCGACATCCGCATCATGGTGGCCGTCTGACAACGAATTGAATACAGCGGATTGGAATACGGCAAAGGATTTCTTCTTATGGGCTATGCAAAACTACCCGGCGGATCACTATGCATTGACATTTTGGGATCACGGCGGGGGTATATTCAAAGATAATAACGAAAAAAAACCTGGACCTAATTCAAGAGCTGTTTGCTGGGATGATACTAACGGGGGAAGCGATTACATTAGTTCCGGGGAAGTAAGACAAATTTTGCAAGCATTGTACACACAAAACGGTAACCAAAAGATCGATCTGGTCGGTTATGACGTCTGTATTGTAGGTGCTCTCGAAACCCACTATCAAACAGCAGATATGGTTCATGTCTCTGTTGCATCAGGCGCTAGCGAACCGGGAGACGGGTGGGATTGGTCATTCCTGAAAGAGCTTGCAAATAATCCGGATATGAATGCACCCTCATTGGGTGATTATATTGTTCAATATTTCGGTAACTACTATTCGTCGACAAATTCAACGCTCGGTGCTCTCGACGATGATACGTTAAATGCCGTTTTTATGCCTGCATTTAACACTTTTGTGAGTGAACTTTACAACAATATGTATGATTACGAAACGGAAATTCAAACGGATAGGAATAACTGCTCGGAGTCAATGAATGATGATCCGAGTTACGGTGGTCCGACACCCGATTTCCGTGATTTTGCAAGTAGAATAGCGAATAATGCTTCCCTCCCAACATCACTGCGGAACGCAGCTACCGACGTTGTAAATGCATTTGACAGAACTGTAATAAACTCATATTCACGCGGATATACGTTTAATGGGGCGGCAATCTGGTTTCCAAAATCGGCACCGAGTTGTGGTTCGAGTTGGGCAGGAGACAATTGGACTGCTTACGGTAATATGATTGAGTTTCACAATACACAGTGGGACGAATTTTTACTCCAGTATGCGAATCCGCAGCAGGTATTGCCCGTTAATATTACCTATGTTTCCCATATTATAGATGATGCGAGCGGTGATGGAAATGGCAAACTCGATCCGGGGGAGACGGCGGATATAATTGTAACGTTACGCAACGGGGGAACGGACAATGCTACAAATGTTTCGGCTGTTCTCACGACAACAAGCCCGTATATAACAATAACGGACAGTAACGGAACATACGGTAGCATTGCAAGCAATGATTCTGCAAACAATAATTCCGACAGATATACGGTTCAGGTAGCGGCAAATGCCCCTGATGGCATTGCGGATTTTGATCTCGCAGTTACGGCTGACGGAGGGTATTCCACCGATCTATCATTTAACTCTATTGTCGGAAACCCAAAGAATGTGTTTGTTTGGGACGGAGACGGATATAATTTGAGCGGCACTTTTATAAGAGATTATCTTGATAATCTCGGTTACAATGTAACTTATTCCACAGGGAATTTACCTACCGATTATTCGGGATATGATGCCATATTTTTATGTTTTGGCGTTTACTCGAATAATCACAATGTGTCAACGACAGAAGCGACTAATATAACAAATTACCTTGATAACGGCGGAAATGCTTATCTCGAAGGCGGAGACATACTTGGATATGATAATGGGAAGGATATTCTTATACCGTATTGTGGTGTATCGAGTGCGGATGATGGTAGTGGCTCCAATGATATGGGACTTCCCTTATCCGGCCAGACCGGAACTGTTGCCGATGGTATGGTTTTCAATGCATATACCGGCGGGAACAACTGGATTGACAGATATACTGTAGGTTCGGGAATAGCTGTATTTACGAATAGTGGAAACATATTTGGAGTACAATACGATAACGGAACCTATAAAACCGTTACATTTGCATTCGAACTTGGCGGTTTAACAGACAGTAAGTCATCTTCAACAAAAGACAACTTATTACAGAATATAATCGATTTCTTCGGTTTGGGAGGGACTTCGGGTGTAATAAACAAGGTAAACAACCTTAGACAATCATCATTAAAATTGATTAATAAAGTGAATAGTTTCAATCTTGAATTCAGTTTACAATCGAATAAAGATGTGGATGTTTTGTTGATGGATATTAGCGGGAGAGTGGTCAAAGCGATTAAAGCAAGTTGCGGGGCAGGAAATAATAACGTAAAAATAGACACAAGAAATTTGAAAAGAGGTGTCTATTTTGTTAATGTTAAATACACCGGATTCAATGCGGTTAAGAAAGTTGAAATAATTCGATAAATCTCATCTGACATAGAAAAAGGGAGAGTGGAAACTCTCCCTTTTTTCTTGACTTTTTTATTTTATAAATGTATATTACGCCATGGGTAGAATTCGAGAGAATGTAGAGAGAATACTCAATGAAATTCCTGATTATGTAAGGCTTGAAATAGCCGCAAAGACGAGAAGCGCTGAAGAGATAAGAGAAGCGATTGATGCAGGTGTTCATATTATAGGGGAAAACTACATAAAAGATGTAAAGAAAGTTTACCCTTTACTCGGTAAAATAGCACAATGGCATTTTATAGGTAGCCCCGATATGCAAAAACATGATCTTTTAAAGAACAAATATCTCGAAATATTCGATATGATAGAAACAGTGGATTCCGAGAAAATAGCTATTGAGATTAATGAGAAATGTAAAAAAATCGGGAAGACCATGGATGTTTTAATAGAGGTGAATAGCGGTAGAGAAGTTCAAAAATCGGGAGTTATGCCGGAAGATACATTGGAATTGGTAAAGAAACTTGGCTCTCTTGAAAACATTAGAATAAAGGGACTTATGACTATGGGACCTCGTCTTGGAAATCCGGAGGATTCGAGACCTTTTTTCAAGGAAACCAAAAGAATTTTCGATGAAATAAAAAAACTTAATATGCCCGGAGTTGAAATGAAATATCTCTCAATGGGAATGTCTAATTCATATAAAATTGCTATTAGTGAGGGCGCAAATATTATTCGTCTCGGAACGGTAATATTCGGGCCGAGGGAATTGTAATGGAACGTTATCCGAAAGTATTAGTAGGAAAGAAATGTTATCTTTCACCCCTTGCTGAAGATGAGATAAAAACTTATTACAGATGGGTGAACGATAGAAATATTACCGATACACTCCTTATTACTCCGCCTAAAACAGTATCTTCTGAGGAGGAATGGGTACGGCAGGCGAAGGATAGAAAAAACAGTGTTATTTTTAACATAAGGGCGGACGATGATAAACTAGTTGGGAATGTGGGATTGGAAGATATCTGCCCGGTGGATAGAAATGCAGAATTCGGAATTCTGATAGGGGAGAAGGAGTATTGGGGCAGAGGAATAGGAACCGAAGCTACGAAATTAGCATTGATATACGGATTCTATTATCTGAATTTGCACAGTATCTTTCTTGAAGTTTATAGCTTTAATAAAAGAGCGATAAAAACTTATGAAAATGTAGGATTCGTCCATGACGGCAAATTAAGGGATGCCACTTTTTATCATGGTAAGTATTACGATACCTATTTTATGAGTATAATTAGGGAAGAGTGGAAAACCCCGGAATATTTAATGGATTTAAACGGATTGAAAGCACATGATTAAATCGGTTAGCAGAAAAAATTGCCGTTGTTGGTGGCGAGGAAGTTAACCCTTTTTCCTTTATTAATTAATAAAAACTAAGGAGGCATAATGGATTATTCATTATTATTTGATAAGATCTATATAAGAAATGTGGAACTTAAGAACAGAATTGTATTTCCACCTATATCAACGAATTTTGCAAATCCCGACGGAAGCTTGTCGGAACGATTTATAGCACATTATGAAAGAAGGGCGAAGGGGGGCGCCGGCCTTATAATCGTTGAAAATTCGTGTATTGATTGGCCTGAAGGGAAAAAGGGAGCATTTCAACCGAGAATAGATACGGAAAAAATGATCGCAGGTTGGAAAGAACTTACGGAGAGGGTGCATAAGTACGATGCAAAAATTTCCGTAGAGCTTACACATCCCGGATATGAGGGGAAAGATATAAATGACTTGACTGACGAAGAGATATCGTTTCTCATAAGCAAGTATGTTGAGGCAGCCTTAATAGCGAAAAATAGCGGGTTTGATATGGTGGAGATTCAGGGAGCTCACGGACTGCTTGTAAATAAGTTTTTATCTCCCTTGACAAATAAAAGAGAGGATATATGGGGTAAGAGACTTCGTTTTGCCATAGAAATTCGTATGGGAATTTTCGAAAGATGTGGTGAAGATTTTCCTGTGACCATAAGGCTTGCCGTGGATGATTTTAAAGAAGGCGGAATTGATTTAAGAGAAGGAAAACTAATTGCGGAGGAACTTGTGGCAAAGGGATATGATATGATTCAGGCGGATGTGGGGTTAGGACCGAAGGAATTGAGGCTTGAACCTATATCGTATAAAGAGGGCTGGCGTTCGTATCTTGCAAAGGAGATATTACCACAAAAAGTCCCCGTTGCTGCGGTTGGGATGATCAGGTCTCCGGAGACTGCCGTAAAAATATTATCCGAAGGAGCTGATATTGTTGTTCTTGGTAGAACACTTATAGCCGATCCCGATTGGCCGGAAAAGGTAAGAAGGAATGCAATTAAAAGTATAAGAAAATGTATAGGGTGTAGTGAATGTATAAAGGCGAGACATGATGAAGATGTTCCCATCAGGTGTGGAGTTAACCCTAATGTTGGTAATGAGGAGGAGTTGAAACCGGTTACCGAGCCTAAAAAGGTTGTGATAGTAGGATGCGGTCCGGCGGGTCTTGAGGCTGCAACTATAGCTGCAAAAAAAGGACATAATGTAGTGGTTTTCTGTAAGGATTTCGGTGGACAACTTGAGATGGCTTCCGTCCCTCCCGGTAAGGATAAGTTAAAATGGTTATCCGACTATTTTTCCGATGAAATCAAAGGATATAAAAATATAAAAATCGTTCAAACGGAGGCAACGAAAGAAAGTGTTTTGAATGAAAAACCCGATTATCTGATATTGGCTTCGGGAGTAAAACCGATTGTCCCGTTTAAAACGGATGGTAAGAGGATTTTATCATATCAGGATATTCTCGGTAAAAAATTGGAAATAAGAGATAAAAGAGTTGTTATTGGAGGGGGTGGTTTGATAGGGTGTGAAACGGCGGAATTACTATCATTAAACAACCGTGTAATGATAATCGAGATGCTAGATGATGTTGCTTCTGGTATGGAAACGATTTCAAGAAATCATCTCTTGAATAGATTAGCGAAAAATGGTGTTATTATTCATAAACGCAAAAAAATTCTCGAATTAAACGAAAGGGAAGTTATAATAGAAAACCTTGATTCGGGCGAAAAAGAAAAAATTGGATATGATATTTTCGTAAGTGCTTTCGGAAACAAGCCTTATATTCCTTTTGAAACTGATGGTTTTGATTGTGATATAAAGATTATCGGCGATGCACTTGAGGTAAGAAAAATCGTCAATGCGGTTAAAGATGGTTATGAGGCTGCAAAAGCAATAGATTAAGCTTGCTTTATGGATAGAGAGATACGTTTTCTCTTGATGTCGATGTCAATTATCCTTACTTTGACGATGTCTCCGGGGTGTAATACCTCGGAGATATCTCGAATATAACGATTGGAAATCTCCGATATATGGCACAACCCGTCCTGATGAACACCGATATCGATAAATGCACCAAAGTTAGTAACGTTTGTTACAATACCTCTAAGAACGACATCATTTTTAAGGTCATCGATGCTCTTGTATTCGGAATTCGGAAGAAAAACGGTAAACTTATTTCTCGGATCTCTCCCGGGTTTCTTTAGTTCGTTTAATATATCCGTTATTGTGGGGATGCCCCTCTTCGAATCAACATAGTTTTTGGGATCGATACTCCCGACAAGCGTTGGATTTCCTATTAAATCTTCTGTTTTACATTTCAGATTGTCAGCCATTTTTTTGACAATGTCATAGCTCTCTGGATGAATTCCCGATGCATCAAGAGGATTTTCTCCTCCGGGAATCCGCAGAAATCCGGCGGACAGCTCAAACACTTTATCACTAACATAGGGAACCGATTTAAACTCTTCCCGTGAATGAAACGCTCCCTTTGTTTTTCTATAATTTTCGAAACTCTTTGCAATTCGCTCGTTAAAACCTGAGACATGCTTCAAAAGTGACCATGAAGCCGCATTTGCATTTACACCAACACGATTGACACAACTAATTACGGTATCATCGAGAGCCTTTTTCAGTTTTTTTTGATTGACATCATGTTGATATTGTCCTACTCCTATGGATTTCGGATCGATTTTTACAAGCTCCGACAAAGGATCCTGGAGTCTCCTTGCGATACTGATTGCTCCTCTAATTGTGATATCCAACTCGGGGAATTCTTCTCTGGCAATTGGTGAACCCGAGTAGATTGAAGCCCCGGATTCATTTGTTATCACCGGTTTTGCTTCGAGATTGTTGTCTCGTACAATGTCTGTTATAAAATCGTACATCTCCCTGGAGTATGTACCGTTTCCTATGGAAATATATTCCGGAGCATATTTATTAACGGTTTTGATTATTGTATTTTTCGCCTTTTCCCTCTCTACCTTGCTTTTCTCCGTATAGATCGTACCGTATGAGAGAAGGTTACCGTATTCGTCAATCATTGCAAATTTGGAGCCTGTTCTTATACCCGGGTCTATGCCGAGAATTTTAACTTCGCCGGCAGGGGGTTTCATAAGAAGCGTTTCGAGATTCTTTCTGAACACATTTATTGCTTCGTCACCGGATTTCTCAAGTATTTCGTTTCTTATCTCGGTTTCCGTCGATAACTCAATCTGTTTTTCTGCAATTTTTATAAATCGTGTAACCTCCTGTTCGAAACCGTTTGAGTGAAGATATTTCCGTTTTATTAAAGGAATTATCTCATCGGTGGGGAAGATTATTTTAACCGAAAGGATTTTCTCTTTTTCTCCTCTGGCAATGGCAAGATATCTGTGAGAGGGGATGAATTCTACCGGTTCGGAATAATCGTAGTAAACGGTATATTTCCCTTGCTCATCTGTTGCCTCTTTTCGTTTTTTTGAGTGAATAATCCCCTTATGCTCGCCGGTTGTCCTAATGAATTTGCGTATATCAGCATCTTCTTTGATTTTCTCTATAATAATATATCCGGCCCATTCTACTACCTCATCGACGGTTTTTATATTGTGTTCTGTGTTAATGTATTCTTTTAATGCAATTATAGGGTCGTCGATTACTTTATCTCCGAGCATCAATTCGGCAGCTTTGGTCAGTCCTGCTTCTTTAGCAATGGTAGCTTTTGTCCTTCTCTTGGGTTTGTAGGGGAGATACAGATCCTCTAATTCGGATTTTTTCGAACATGAATTAATCTTTTCTTTTAAATAGTCGGTTAACTTGCCCTGTTCTTCAATCGATTTTAAAATTGCAAGTTTTCTTTCTATAAGCTCGATATGGTAATGGTATAATTTGTCAATATTTTCAACATCAACCTCGTTTAAGCCTCCGGTCGCCTCCTTTCTGTAGCGTGCGATAAACGGGTATGTGGCACCTTCTTCGAGAAGAGAAATCGTATTTTCTATACTATTTCTTTTGATGTTTAAATCCGATGCAATAAGTGAGACTATATCTTTTATACTACTGTTCATAGTGGAGAATTTATCAGATTAAGGATAATTTGTAAAGCCTTTTTATGATGTTGGTTGATAAGTAGTGCTATGGTAATAATTTGATTAAAAATCCGAGTTCATTGTTTTATGGTATATAATATTTACCCGATTATTATACCATTTGTATATCAAAAAACGGAATGAAAAATATTGGCGATGGTTAATCTTTTAGGCGAGCTCTAAATCTTGACAAATCATTTTTTAATGGTATAATACCCCATAAAATAAAGGATTGTAATATGAATATGAATATGAGAAAGTATTTTAATTACGGAAAGGAGCTTTTTAACAAAGGTGAGTATAAAAATGCTATTCACCAATTCGAGCAAGCCATGGCTATTGAACCTGATTATGCTGACATTCACAATTATTTGGGGCTTTCATATAGTATGCTTGGCAAGTATAACACAGCAATTCAGCATTTCAAAGATGCGTTGACAATTAATCCCGAGTATATCGATGCACATATAAACCTATCTATCATTTATACCGAGATGGGGAAATTCAACGAAGCCGAAAAAGAGTATAAAATAGCCTTTTCCCTGGAACATAGGGCAAAGGGAAAAACGATAGGAATTAAAGCGAGAATTGCTAATTTACATAAAGATCTTGGAGATCTGTATTTAACCATTGGAGATTATAAATCATCAGAGAAAGAATATAAAATGGCACTATCCATTGCTAATATGTATCCCGATATTTGGTTAAATCTCGGTAAACTCTATATGATTCAGGATAAATTCCAAAATGCTCTGGAAGCATTTGAGAAATGTATTGAGATTAACAAAAATTTTATGAACGGCTACGTAGAAAAGGGACTTGTTTTATATAAAATGAAGCGGTTAGAGGAAGCTAAGAATGTTTGGCTTGAAGGATTAAAAATCGAGCCGGATAATATAAAGATTAAGGTATATTTGAATCTCGTAAAAACCATGGAGAGAAAGAATGAATTATAAAGATACGATAAATTTGCCGAAAACATCGTTTAAGATGAAGGCGAATCTTTCGCAAAAAGAACCTCAGATGTTAAATGAATGGAATAAAAAGAAATTATACGAGAAAATGGTTGAGTTGAGAAAGGGGAACAAACCGTTCATTCTTCATGACGGACCGCCTTATGCTAACGGAGATATTCATATAGGAACGGCATTTAATAAAGTTCTTAAAGATTTTATAGTAAAATACAAGACAATGAGAGGGTTTTACTCACCTTACATTCCCGGTTGGGATTGCCATGGTATGCCCATTGAGCACAAAGTTACAGGACAACTCGGAGAGAAAGCCAAGTCTTTGCCAAAATCAGCAATTAGAGAGGCATGCAGGAAGTATGCTGCTAAATATACAAAGATTCAAAAGGATGAATTTAGAAGATTAGGGGTCACCGGGGATTGGGAACACCCCTATCTTACTATGGATTATCAATACGAGGGGGATATAATCAGGAACTTTGCCCAAATGGTGGAAAACGGCTATATTTATAGGGGATTGAGACCCATTCACTGGTGCATGAAATGTAAAACCGCTCTTGCCGAAGCGGAAGTAGAGTATAAAGAGCACGAATCTCATTCTATATATGTAAAATTCAGAATGTTAGACGATATGGATGAGAAGCCAACGTACATTTTGATCTGGACTACAACGCCATGGACATTGCCGGCAAATGTAGCGGTTGCCGTTCATCCCGAACAGAAATATGTTGCATGTGAAGTTAATGGAGAAATCTTTATTTTTCTGGAAACGTTGAAGGAAAATATAGAGGATATACTGAACAAGAAAAATTTGAAGGTTATTAAGGAAATTTATGGTAGGGAACTTGAGAATTTGCATTATAAGCATCCTTTCATCGATAGAACAGGTCCTATTGTACTCGCCGACTATGTTACAACAGATACCGGTACCGGATGTGTTCATACTGCTCCAGGACACGGTTATGAGGATTATCAAACCGGCTTGAAGTATAAATTGCCCATTTTGAGCCCTGTGGATGAAAACGGTAACTATACGGATGAATTTCCAATGATGAAAGGAATGAATGTTTTTGATGCCAATGATAAGATTGTTGAACTTTTGAAAGAAAAGGGATTTCTCTTACATGAAGATAAAATTTCACATTCTTATCCTCATTGCTGGCGATGTGAATCCCCATTAATTTTTCGAGCGACAAAACAGTGGTTTCTAAATGTTGATCATAGAGATTTGCGAGGTAAAGCACTTGGCGAAATTGATAAAAGCGAATGGATTCCTTCGTGGAGTAAGGATAGAATTAGAAATATGATGGAAGTTAGACCTGATTGGTGTCTTTCGCGACAAAGAGCCTGGGGTGTGCCGCTACCGGTTTTCTACTGTAAAGATTGTGGAGAAGTTGTACTTGATCCCGAAGTGATTCGCCATGTAGCAGGTATTTTTGACGAAAAAGGCTCGGATGCCTGGTTCAAGATGGATGCCAATGATCTTCTCCCGGAAGGATACACTTGTAAAAAATGCGGGAGCGCTAATTTTGCCAAGGAAGAGGATATATTTGATGTGTGGTTTGATGCTTCCTGCAGTCATTCAGCTGTTGTGGAAAGACGTTCCGAACTTAACTGGCCTAGCGATCTCTATCTCGAAGCTGTAGATCAGCACAGAGGCTGGTTCCAGCTTTCATTGATCTCAAGTCTTGCAACCAAAGGGAAAGCACCGTTTAAATCGGTTCTCACTCACGGCTTAATTCTTGATAGCGAAATGAGAAAGATGTCGAAAAAGCACGGGAATGTTATAAACCCACTGGAAATTGTCAATAAATACGGTGCGGATATTTTAAGACTATGGTTCGCTTCTGTTAATTATACAGTTGATGTTGCCTTTGGTGAAGAGAATCTTGAAAAGAATATCGATGCATATAGAAAATTAAGGAATACGTTTAGATTTATGCTCGGGGTATTGCACGATTTTGATAAAGATAAGAATTTCGTAGATTATGATGAGATGGAAGAGATAGACAAGTATATTCTTCATAAATTTGAGCTTTTAAAGAGAGAGATTATAAATCATTACGATAAATATGAATTTCATCGTGTTTATTACAAGTTGCTCAATTTTGCCACTGTTGATCTCTCCCATTATTATCTCGATATAATGAAAGACAGGTTATACACATACAGAAAAAATTCCGTTAAACGGAGGAGTTCGCAGACGGCAATTTATCTCATGCTTGATGAGTTTTTAAGGATGATAGCTCCCATTCTTGTTTTTACATCCGATGAGGCATGGAAAAAGTTACATACTGACGATGAATCCATTCATCTCGCCGATTTTCCTGAGAAAAACGATCAATTGCTCAATGAGGAACTCTATGAAAAATGGTTGAAATTGAACAATGTCAGAGATGAGGTTTTGAAAGCCATAGAAATTGTAAGAAAGGAAGAAATTATAGGGAACAGTGTTGAAGCTCGAGTTGGAATATACGCCGAAGATGATGAGTTAAAAGAATTATTGTATGAGTATAAGGAACAGTTACCATTGCTGTTTATCGTTTCGCAGGCGGAATTATCCGATAAAAATATTGATGATGAGCCCACCTATTATTCTGAGCAGCTCAAACTGGCAATTAACGTAACCAAAGCATTGGGGAAAAAATGCGAACGTTGTTGGCTCTATTCGGAAACGGTGGGGAAAGATGAAGAACACGTTACTTTGTGTGCAAAATGCGTAGATGCTGTAACACACATGGAGGAATGATGGATAAGAGAAAGCTAAAACATTATGAAAAACTCCTACTCACTAAGAGAAAAGAAATCGTTGAAGAGTTAGAATCTATCAAAAAGGCACTTTCGGATGGATATGAATCCGGTGGAGAAATTACTTCTTACCCATCTCATGTGGCTGATATAGGAACCGATTCTTCGGAAATGGAAACACTGTCCCTGATCATTACAACGGTTTCGCAGATGCTAAATGACATCGATGAAGCACTTGGTAAAATAACTGACGGTACATACGGAATATGCGAAATTTGTGGAAAGGAGATAAATCCCGAACGCCTTGAGTTCATTCCTCACACAAAGTTATGTAT